>JAABUL010003391.1_pt1 | contig 23713 bp, 45 predicted proteins | sample 5559151 | NCBI WGS metagenome assembly JAABUL01 (sample SAMN10711876, study PRJNA513368) | rock metagenome | isolation source: Antarctica rocks | place: Antarctica: Victoria Land, Pudding Butte sud | reverse complement strand
TCCTTTTCCTTTTTTTTCTTTCGTTTTTTTTCCTCGCGGCCGCCATGACGGACTGCCGCTGCGTGCAACACAACGCCATTTTTGTGAGCAGGAAAGCAGGTGGAGAAAGAGGTCCAGGGTTGAGTCGTGCGCGGCAGCGTTGGGTCGCGCGCAGCAGCTTTGCAGTGGAAAGCATCGCCGGATGGCAGCTGCACAAGACAAAAAGAATGACGGGCTGCCGACAACATGGCCCCTAATCTACGGTAGGGAACTGAAAATCGTTACGAAGCAGAAGGCGCCTGTGCAGCCGCCGGCGCCCCAGAAACGACAGCGTAAAGGCTGCGAAGCAGCTCCTCCCCGCTGCGCCGCTTGAGCCCCCAATAATTCGTAGTGCTGTTAAAAATCGACAGACGCCGCCGCGTCCGTGGGCGCCTCCATGTCAAGCAGGTGGTCCTGCGGCTGGGTCTTGGCATTGCTGGCTGGTGTGCATGGCTGAGCCGCAGCGGCGGCGGGAGCGGTTGCAGGCGCCGTCGCGACGGTTGCCGCTTGGCCGCCCCTGTCGTTGGCGCATGCGCCCCGGCGGACTGGGAGTGCCCCAGAGGGCGGCTGCGCTGCAGCGGCGGCGCGCACTTCCTCTGCAGCATGGCTAGAGGGTGTCGGAGGCAAGCGCCCGCCAATGCGCAGTTCACTCTTCAGCAGCGTGAGGGTTTGCCCGAGGTCAGTGCGACCAGCCTCCACCAGCGCGAGCACAGCATGCCAGCAAGTTGGTCGCACCTCGCGGTTGAAGAACCTGGGCCATTGATGCGGAAGTGCTGCTTATGGCCGTCCTCAGCACCGGCCATCCCTGTGCAGGCATTGCACCAGCTTGCATGCCAGGTCTGCGTGGACAAGGCCCTCCTGGCTCTTTGAGCATTCGCTGAGCGGCACCACTGAGGTGCGCACACAGTATTTAAGTTAGGTTGCATCGCCTCTAGCTGCATGAAATGGGGGAGCCTCGCAATGCCAATTGTGATTTGTGCAGGTGGCGAGTTTCGAAGATTGTGCACTGGCGGGTCGGGTGCATCAAGATTCATACATCCCATGCTTCGTCAGCAATGCTCCACCTGGTCCCGCAATCATGCGCAGTGCTGTTGGAGCGGCAAGGACTTCCAACCAAGCAAGATGCTTATCGTGCGGCATTGCCGTACAGATTCCTATTGTTCCAGGTCAACACCGGTGGCGGACTGCGCCCATCCAGCAATCCAGAAACAGGCGAGAGCCTATCCCCTCGAAGCCTCGCTTGCATTGTGCCAAGGCACCCGCCCGGTGGCACGGCCGCAGCCCAGCTCCGCTGGCAGCGCCGAACCGCAATGTGTTCTGAAGGTCCACCAGGTCTAGTGTTCTCTGTCAGTCTTCCCGCACGGCAAGCTCGGCAGCTGGCGTCGGCGGCGGCGACGCCGGCCTGGAGCAGGACAGGAAGCCACTCAGACTGGCGACAGGCGCGCAAACACTGGTAGTGTCAGAAGTCTTCACTGCTGCGCAGCTGCTCAGCTCGTCTTCCAGAGCAGGCACAAGCAATCATGCGAGCGCCAGTTCCAGTCCTGCACCTGTGTGTCATTTCTGGAGGAGAGCATTCTTACCAGAGGGCGTTGCGGATGAGGACAGCGGGCGAGTCGATGTGCGCGTGCCCGCCAAAGGCTACCGCGTCATGCCCTGCCTGCAGCGCCGCCGCCGTCGCCTCGGCACCAACGTTGGTGCCGAGGCGCTGCTGGTTAACCAGCAGCGCCTGCACCCCCTCCGCCATGGCGCACAGCCCCTCCACCTGCGCCGCGGTGTGAAGATGTTGACTGAGCCGGAAGACGCCCTGTCTGCCCACCGTGAATCAGACTTAGCATCGTACAGCCTAGCACCACAGACATAGGACTGTCAACCCCACATGTGCAATCTACCAGCAACGCCTGCAGGCCTGCTGCGGCAGGGCTGCTCCGCTACGGTCGCGACATGAATTCCCCCAGTCTTTTGAGTCATAAAAATGTCTAGCTGCCATTTGCAGAAGCACCTGCAGGGTGAGCTGCGCGCGCGCTTCGCCCCTCGCAGCCGCCATCGGCGCAGGCAGCACCGCCGCACCGCTGCTTGCCGGCTGCCCGACCTCCGCAGAGCAGGCGGCGTCCGGCGTGACATCCATCCTGCGCTGCCGCCGGGCGCTGCGTGACCGGTGCCGGCGTCGGCTGCCGCCCTAGCCACGGCGCCGAGCCGCGAAGGCTCTTGCAGGTGCCGGCAACGGCGCTGCGCGCACATCGTTAGGCTGAGCCAGTGTTGTGGGGGCAGCCGAGGCGACATCAGGCGCCTTTTGCCGCGACTTCAGTGGCCTTTTGGGACGCTCCTGCATCGCACTGCCGCCAGCATCTGCGGCTGCGGCTGCGGTTGCGGCTGCGGCTGCCAGTTGTCTGCCTCGAGGTGCTCGGCCAGGAACCGCTTGCACTCTGTGTTCTGCTGCTAAGGCCCGCCGCTGCCGCTGCAGTGGCTGCACAATCAAGGATGATGCGGGGACAGCAGGCCGTCGGTGCAGCATCTGTGTCGGTCCTCCCTGCATGCCAGCATGGACATAAAGGATGGAGCTTGTTGCTTTTAAATGAGAGAAATGGTCGAGCCGTTCGAATGTCCAAAGTATGAGCGTCATCATACCAGGCCCATGCTGAATGTGTGTGAACTTAGTTTCTTGTCAGGTTCGCCACAATGTAAACGTCAAGAGGGGGCCCAGCGGCCAGATACTGCCTTGGTCATTCCACAAATGCAACACCAGCTGCATGACCGACCAATTGATTGCAGGCGAGTTCTCACTACGCAACCTGCGTCATGTCAACCATGGCTCAGACTGAGAGCTCGTACGAACGAGACAATCATGCTCACCTGAGCGCAGTCGCTACGGAGCCTGAGCAGAGCCAGATCCTTCTGCATGCCCTTTTGGTCCTTCTGCATGCCCTTTAGGGCAGCCTCCATCTGCTTGATCCGACCGAGGATCTCTTCCTGCCTCATCAGCATCTGCGACTCCGATCTGTTGCCAGAGCCTGCAGCGCTTGCACGTACACAAATAATCTCAGATAGAGCGAGGATGAAGACCTAATTCGCAGAAAGTTGCCCGATGTGCTTCAGTTTCATTGGCATTGATCTGCGGTCAGAATGCGTTCCACTACAGTCTTACAATGCATGCTGCTGAGCAAACGCCCAATGCCGTGTCACACGACTGCACACGGTGTGCAGTGGATGGACGATCAGCATTGGAATCTTCAATGCTGCGAGAACTACAGTACGTGATGAGTCACTGGTAGGCGAGTGTTTTACCGGCTGCCGCCAGTGGCGGATGTGACCAGCCGCCAACATTGCTGCTGGCCGCCTCTGGCGCACCCGCACGCTCCTGATACACCAGGCACACCTGAGAACCCGCTTGGGCTCCTACCTGCAGCCATTCAGGCAACTTCCCTAGTCAGCAAAGATGTGCGTAAATATGTGGTGCATCGTGGAAGCACCCATCCTGTGCAGCATGCGTCTGCAGAGTCGTCTAGACTCGTGCGCACCACACGGCAGGCGCGGGCCTTCACGGCGCCGCCTGTGAATGTCTGGAGGGAGCGGCCTGGGACCACCGCGAGCTGCGAAGGCCGCAACTTGGTTTTTTGCCAGTCGACGCCTCCACTGCCCGCGGCTTCCACCTGCAAGATCAGGTCCAGGCATGTCAGGCTCTGTGTCTCCATGGCTGTACTTGGAGTAGTAGCGTAGTCGATGCGCAGAGCAGCCAAATAGCTGCTGGACAGCGTGGCTTTCCCTCTGTATGTGTAACATTCTGCCGCCTCAGCTGTCACAACCAGGGGCGCATCACATGGTTGTCCACAAGAGATTAAGGCAGGGCACCTTGGCAGCAGCAAGCTCCAGGCCGCCGGCACAGCTGGCGCACGCGCCATGCTCGTGGATCAGGTCGACCAGGTCCACGACGCCCTGCCGCCGCATAGTAAAGCACAGAGTTGACGAATCTATCACCGATTGGACGATCCGCAGGAACAATCCAATTAATTGACTGTCATTGCGCAGCCTTGAAACCGCTCCTGGGTGAGTTGAGTGTGTACGGCCCCAGGTGAGCTGTGGGGCTTGCCGGCCTTGTCACCTGCATCGCCATCACAGAGCCGCCGGCAAAAGTGACGCCGCTGATGTGTGTGCCCAGCGAATGGAGCAGGTCCTGAGCCGCACAGGAAGAATCAGCGTGATCGCGGGTGTGTATCAACACAAATGTTCGTGAGCTTGACAGCATGAAACAGGTTTTAGCCGTTCCTTCGTCTTGAATGTTAGTGGGGCCTGAGCACTGATCCAGGTGGCTGTGAGGACGCGCACATGGCGTCCAGTGATGACGCGTGCTGTCGCAATTCACAGAAACTAAAGCGCACCATGAGGCGGTAGCGGCCGACCACGTCGTGGAAACTGCCTCGGATTTCCGTCAGGCCTGTGGAGCGGTGCGGCTTGGGCGTATCGTCCGCTGCTTCTTCCTCCCTTGCCGCTGCTGGTGAGCCACTGGAAAGGGCGCTCATCAGCTGAGATGCCCAGTGAGCTCATGGAGCGGGACGAGGTGCCTGCAGCTGGATGCATTTGCTGACTGCCCAGCGGCCACAGTGCTCGGCTGCTCAGGTTGCCCTGCGGTGTGCAGAGACCTGAGCAGGCATATCGAGCTGCCACCATCCGGCAGTGTGTAAAACGCATTTACAGTAACCCCTAGCATCCACTTGTTGCGATAAGCACATTCCGCCGACCCCCATGAATGACCTGAACAGCAACCAATGTAACGATACACCGCGGGCAAGTTCCTCAACTGCACGCAAGTGGCTTCTTGCTCGCCACGGAGGCGAGATTGGCACTGGGTAGAGCTTGGAACTGGGTCTGCGTCATAGAGGCAGGACACTGCTACTAGCAGTGTAGTACGCACGTAGTACGCACGTAGTACGCACGGCTGATACACCCTGACATCGAGATCCCAGCCTCTGTGAATGAACACGTCGCACTCCAGAGCCGTCAGCTTCCACTGATCGTGACCAGCTGGCGATGCGCGCTCACTTCTTCATGCCGGTCAACTCTTTTGCCTTTTCTGTGAGATCCGCCGCCTTCTCCTGCGGGAACAGCGAGGAGCAACTCAGTCACAGACTTGCAAGGGCGCTCGCTCCATCACTCAATGCCAAGGCAATGCAGCATCTCAGATACGACATGCACCCAAAGTGGATTTCGAGTGCATTGGTGTTCATTTCTTTCCCTTTTTCCAAAACAAGTGTCTCACTAATTTCAGATAGAATGGTTTTACTGTACGAGGAGGTTCCCGAAAGGAAAATTGCAAAGAAAATCGTGTTTCATTCTTCCAACCTTGATGGTCTCGAAGGTGCTCTGCGCCGTCTGCTTTGCGTCCTCCGCCGCTGAAGCGGCCTTGGACTTCGTCGCCTCTGCTGTGGACGCGGCTTCGCCCTTCAACTCCTCCTTCTTGCCGCTGGCTTGCGCAGCCTTGCCTTTTGCCTTCCCCTTCAGCTCCTGGGCTTTGCCCTTGACCTCACCCTGCGTGGTGCCGGCAGCTGCCACCGCCTTGCCTTTGGCGTTTTCCACGCCCTGTTGCACATGGAGAAATAAGCAGTCGAGTCGGCTACTGCAGGTGTGGTCCGGGTGGCGCCTGCGCCTTGAGATCTCCGTTCAAGCCCCAGAGCTGCGATCTTTATTCAAAGGCTGCGGCCGTGTGCACGGCCGCAGCCTTTCAGCAAAAGCACACACACAATCTGAGCCTGATCCCTCCAGAGTTTGCTGGAGATGCTGCGATTGACGCAGTCCACTTTTGACAGTGCCGATGCGCGCGCGCGGCCACAGCGCGTGTCTCCAGTACGCAGCATCTGGTCCTCACTGCTCGGAAAGTCTGCGCACCTTGGTGTTGCCTACGTTGAGTTTGCTCACCCCTCGCCCTCAGTTGTAATGTCCCAACCAAAACATTGAGTATGTTCCGGTTGCAGATTCTGATTGTACGTCGGAAACTCAGCCCACCTTAGCTTTGCCCGCGGCCTCAGCTGCCTCGGCCTGCGCCTGCTGCGCGGCGGAGCTGACCTTTTCGGACATGTTGCGCGTTGCAGATTCGTGATTTTGTCGGAATTAGAAGGGCCCGCCCACCTTGGCGTTGCCCACAGCCTCGTCCGCCTTGGCTTGCGCCTGCTGCGCGGCGGAGCTGACCTTCGCGGACGCCTTGCTGGCCAACTCGGAGGCCTTCTCCGACACCTCCGACGCCTTTTCCTGTGCCAGTGAGAAGAGAAGCATTCAGGTTTGAAGTTGATTGCGGCACAGGACCTTCGTGCAAGCTGCCGCCTTGCAGATGGAGCTCCAGGCGCATGATAGTAAATGGTTGTGCACACGTCTGTCGGTATGGATCTGAGCCCTCATGCACATCCGCTCGATTTTGGCCGCACAGCCGCATGCACAGCAGCGACTCACGTCGATCTTCTCCTTGGCCTCACTGGCGAACGTCTTGGCGCTTTCGCCGCCCTGCGCCTCGTACTCGCGGCCGGCCCCCGTGTCATCCCTCACGTTGTCCTGTGCAGCGCACAATGAGCAATGCGTGTCACCAGCGCGATTCAAGCACCATACACATCACAAAACCAAGTGTGCGCTAATCGCTGCGCATGCACGGTGAGGACAGATGATTAAAAATGTTGTGATGGATCCACGATGGATCATTTCTGCTGCACATGCTGTTGCAAGTGCTGGAGTGCATTGTGTCGCAGCAAAAATCTTACCGCTCCCCACGTGGGGCTGCCGAAGCCCTTCGTCGCGTCGGAAGAGGCGAAGCGGCTGAGGACTGCCACATCTGATGCCAGGCACTGCCTGAGAGTGCCGGTTAGGGCACTGCCTGCGAAAGCCTGCTTGAGTGCCAGCATCTTGTGCACGTCAGCGTCGATTGATTTAGGGGACTGGTGCAGTAACGCAGAATCGAGGTGCAGGCAAGCCTGTTATCAAAGGATCGCTATCACAAAGCTGTGCACTATGGGGACTATTTGCACTATGGTAGGAGGGTTGCCAGCTTCCGCGCAACTCTCCTCCTCTGCTTGTCCCGTTGTTATTTGTGCACATCCCTTGATCTCGCGGGAACGTATCAGTGTAAAGATTAAGCAAGATCCTACGACAGCCACAGGCTTTATGCTCTCAACTGGCCGCCGTTGTGTGGCAGGTTGTAGACCGCTGCGACCGTCATTCTAGGATTTAGGTTTCAGTGAGATCGGTGGGAGAGGGCGCGTGTGGTTTGTCCCAATCTCTCGGTGAGCTCGAGCTCTATTTCCGACAACCCCGACACCCCTGACGAGTATCAGCCCAAGATTCGTGCAGCCCAGGCGGAGCCGTCAACGTGATGGGCCGCCCTTTCGTCCAGGTAAGTCCTGCACCCAGGGACAACCCGTTGTATCGGACTGGCGCCCAAATTATGCATGCACCTTGCGCGGGACGCGGCCACAGCAACGGACTCATGTCTGTGTCGGGGCAGTTGGTGCCGATTCCTCATACATCTGCAGGGTTACTCTGGCCATGAAAGGGGGACTGGCTCCTCTAGCAAGCCACCTCAGTCAGCGCGCTGTGTTAATTCTAAACACATGTCCATGCCGTTCCCGCAGTTTGTGAAAGAGGAGGAGTCAACGAAGTATGTCTGCGCCACATGCAGGTGAATAGATAGCATTTGCCATTGTCATCACTCGGACGTGAGGTGCTGGCTGTGCATTCACGGCAACCTGGCCTGCTGCCATGTTTTGTGAACAGACCATGCGCACCGGGCAAAGATTGCCCATATGTTGCACTCCCATGTGTGCAGTCGCGATGTGGCGTCGGCCGGCTCTGTTGTGTGGGAAGGCTTCATGAGCGCGAGGCGGCCGGCGCGCCTGTTCCGCAACACCGTCAACGTGGAGCAGACTCTCGGGGAGCGGCAGGTGGGCGAGTTGTGAAGCGTTCGCGCAATATTGATCATGCACACTCAGTCAGTAGGATGTACGTGAAATGGAATCACAGCGGAGACATCCAGCAGAGGGTGTGCTGAAGTTGTACTCACGGAAGAGGCACCCAAGCTTGAAAGCAAGCACCTCACCTACTGCGCAAGAGAGTCCGTGGTTTCGAGTCTCTCAAGTAATGATTTGAGGGATGAGACTGTTGCATCGGATAGGAGCACCTGACGAGCGGCGTGTACACGCTGACGGACGTCAGATGCCGTGGCTGCGCCGCCGAACTAGGCTGGCGCTACCTCGCCGCCCAGCGAAAGGTGAGCACATTCTGCTGCCTCTGCTGTACCCCCGCTCTGCTGCCATGGCCAGGCTCCTTGTAGCTGCTGCGCAACATAGCTCCCTGCACTGTTGCTGGCGCAGCCTTGCTTCTATATGCTGTACGATAAGCCAGAAAGCTGAAACGACGAAAACTTTTTTTTGTGCGTAGGACCAGAAGTACAAGGAGGGCAACACGCTCATAGACAACAGCAAGGTGCGGCGCGTCGCGGAGCACGGCGGTCCGCCGGAGCGGCCCCGTCTGTACTGATCCAGCAGCGAAAGGCATGAGGTCGTGCGAGAGAAGAGACCGCGTCATAGGATTGGGAGTTCATGTGAAGAGCGGGATTCGTGAGGTGGCGCGTGGGAATCCGTACGCCGTAGCGGATACATGTACCAAGCAGGGCTTGAGCGAGAGCGCGATTTAACCAGCAGAGACGGCGGTGGCAGGATGGGGTGGCGGCAATGTGCAGGAGCAAACGGAGAGTGCCACAGAGGGCGTGGGAAGGCATGGGAAGGCATAGCTGGACTGGAGTGACGGTTGAGACTGCCACATGGGTGCGCTGCTGCAAGCTTGCCTCCGTGATGAAGCGGTATTGATGCAGGTGCCGGATGTATTGAGCGAGAGCCGTTTGGTCTGCCAGTGCGGAGTATGAATGCAATGCAGCATGTTTGTACCAGCTTCAAATCTCGGCACAACTCTCGACGAGTCAGTGACAACTGTGGATGTTTATTCGTACCAACGTGGGTTTTATAATTGCTTGCAATTGCAAGCTTATATATACAAGGCAAATAATTCCAGGACGCCTGGTGCCTTTGAACGTTGTCTGATACAGCTGATACAGGCATAGTGTTCTGCCTGTAGATACCTAATCCTCAATCACATCAGTATTTATTAATCCACCCACAAGCCAATTGCTGAAGGCAAGTTCATTTGCTACAGCATTTTCCGACAGCATTTTCCGCCGGAGAAGAGCTCCCTAGCGCCCACATCCATTGATCCTGCTGCCGCGGAGTCGCACTATACAACAACACCATGTGACCCACATAGCGACCGTGTCGCAAACCCAGCTGCAGTCGCATGGCTGAGCCTCGCTGCACTTCGTGCTTCAGAGCTAAGGGGAGGCTTGTCGCCGCATCCACGCCGCAGCCGTCTGCTTGCCTCAAGGCGCCACGCTTTGTACCGCCGTCAATGCTCTGCCAACCAAAAGCCAAGCCGTTGATGCTTTGCAGTGCTGCCGCATTCTCGACCGTGGCGTCCCGGCAGGCGCACCACGTGCCGGCGTCCGCAACCGCACGCCCAACCAACGGCGTCGCAAACCCTGATATTCTGCCACTACCGCTTGATGAGGTGCGCGTTCGAGATGGCGTCCTCGATCGCGGCGTCCTGGCAGCGGCGCCACGCACCGGCGTCGCCCAGCGTTCGCCCAAACATGGCCAGCTCCAGCGATGCCAGCAGCTCCAGGCAGCTCTCGACGGTCAGCCCCGCGTGCGACGCCTCTGCAGGCAGCACACCATGGAGCTCCTGGTAGACATCAGACAACCTAATGTGGCAATCTGATGTGTTATAAATATATCAGAGAATCTGATGTGCGCTTGTGTAAATATGGCCAGCTCCAGTGCCGCGAGCAGCACCGGGCAGCTCTTGCCAGAGTGTGCCCCGCGTGCGACGCCTCTGCAGCCATGCAGCAATCACAAGATTGAGACCGATCGCATGCGAGCAGGGCCCCCCTGGTAATGACTACCAGACAAATACGGAAGTTGCTGTGCTTGTGTAGGTGTGCACTCAGAGTTCGCTGTTCAGACTGAATTCTCACCGTGAAAAGATGGACGAAGAAGTGACACTGCGACTTTGCTATGCTTTAGCTGACTTGGCATGCCTATTATGGTCAGTGCAGCGCGCAGGCTGGCCGCTGCCTTCGCACCCAGCACATCGGCGCCTCCGGAGTTTGCGGTCATTCTACATCGTGTAAGCTAAAATGCTCGCCTGTGATGGCGACCATGGCGCGCAGGCTGGCCGCGTCTTCCACCCTCCGCCTTTCTCACCCAGCTCTGCGGCGCCGGCGCGCAAGTCTGATGGACACTGCATGCGAGTCGTCGGGCAAGGGCGTGCCTGTGATGGTGAGCGTGGCGCGCAGACTGGCCGCCGCCTTTTGTACCCAGCTCGGTGGGGCGACGGGGTCGTGACGGCCGACCAGCAGCATCGTGGGGAATGCCGCGTTCGCGATGGCTCGCCGCTCCGTCTTGTTCAGCCTGCAGCCAGGAACACAGCACGTCACAGCTTGTGGTCCGAATCTGCCTCGTGGTAGCCGACCAGCGGCGTCGCCGAAAACGCCGCATCCGCAATGGCGCGCCCGATCCCGCTTGTTCGGCCTGCGGACACATGTGCCGCATGCGATGTCTTGGAACTCGCACAGGAAAGTTTGCTGATGGCGCGCATCCCCGGCTTGTCCAGCCTGCAAGCGCAGTGTGTCATTGCGGATTGCAGGTGCTGTGCGCATCTTCTGCTGCTGTGCGCGTCTTCTGCTGGTATGCCCATCTGCTGCGCCCATCAGACTCCGGTAGCATGTGAAGTGCAAGCATGCATCCCGCCAGCGGTGACCACGATGATGGCCTCACCGCCGGAGCCACCATGGTCACCTTGCTCACGGCGATGCACGCCTTTGCTGCGTCGCATCACGCAGGTGCTGCACATGCTGCTGCTGCCATGCATGTTGGGATGGGCTCACAGCAAGCATGTGTTCTCGGTGGGGTTAGGAACCATAAAAATCTGCAGCGCTGCAGCAAGCCCGGCAGGGCGTTTCGCCCTTTCAGCCGCCTTTCAGCCGCCTTTCAGCCGCCTTTCAGCCGCCTTTCAGCCGCCTTTCAGCCGCCCCCTCTGAAGATCACCGTTCGGAAGACTCCGCGGACACGGGCTGGTTCTCACCAGTGCAGCAGGCACGCCAGGGAGTGGCCCTTCAGCCCCGTGTCTGGCAGCCGCTCCGCCTCGTCCACTGCGCCGCCGCCGCCGCCACCGTCGGCGGCCGCCCCCGCCGGACATGCGTCTCCGAGCGTCGCGCCTGCCAGGTGGCTCGACAGCTGGGGCCTCAAGCTGCCGCCGCGCCTCGGGGTGCCGCCGCTCCCAGTGGGTCTGCCGCCGTCGCCGGTACCGGCAGATGGTGGCGGCGCCTGCCGCGAGAGGATCGCGTCCTGCCGTGTGAAAGCCGGCGCTGCCCCGGAGGCTTGCGCGGCCCCGTGGCGGTGGCCCAGCAGTGCTGCACAACCCAAGACACCGATCTTGAGATGCGCTCAGCATTGCAGAGAGGGCGCGAGACACGAAACACATGCTCAGTGGTGCGCCGATTGCGACAGTCGCGGCAGACGGCTTGCAGGACGTGCAGGTTACAGTCATTCCAGACTACTATCATCATCATCATCATCATCATCATCATCATCATCATCATCATCATCATCATCATCATCACCCTTGCAGGACATCAACAGCCCGACCATGATCGAAGCCTACAACAATGTCGTCTCACCTCGGTTGGCACAGCTGCGCGTGACAGGCACATCGTCACCGACTGAGCTGCTCGCGCCCCCGCTGCTGCTGCCGTTGCTGCCGTGGTGGCTGCCGCCGCGACTGGTGGAATCGCCAGTGCCGCCCCGGGCTGTCGCCGCTACTGACGCTGTGCCGCGGGCTGCTGCGCTGCCCTGCTGCTGTGCTCCGCCAGATACATGTGCTGCTTCCTGCTGCCGCTGCGGCGCCGGGGCGTCGAGAAACTGCCGCGTGAAGTAGAAAGGCAGCGTCGCCTTAATCTTGCTCCGGTGCGAGCCCACTAGCACCTAAACACAAGGGACGGTACGCATTGATAACCACCAGAATTTCACTCTGTCAAATGAGCTCGTTTGAAAGTCTGCATTACCTGGTCCAGAACCTCAGAAGCAACCTGATAGGCCTCAGGCTAGGCGGGTCCAGATCGCGCGTTCCATGCTCCATGCGATGCGCACCTTGGCCAGCCATGCGGGGCGGGTGACGAGGGACGCCGCCATCTGCCAGCCGTTGAGTGTGTAGCCCAGCAGCGTCAGCGAAGCGACTCGCTCTGGCGCCGCTGCGGACGTCTTGGCCGCGACCATGGCTGCGAGGATCCAAGCAGACTGATTCAGAGACAAGCCGACGAAAGCGAAACGATAGAAGCCGCCCAGCGGTATGCCACAAGCGCAATTGCCACCATCCCAGGGCGCCCGATGAGCATCGTCGCGCCGTCATGACACCTTGAAATCAAACCAGACTGTGAGGACGTAGGTGCTCACCTGCCAACGAGTGCAGACCAGGTGCGCCTGACACCGCCCCAGGGTGTCCATATGACCGCTGGATCCACCGCGCTAGAGTGACAGTTGAATCAGATTTGGTTTCGATTACCATCGACTGTCATGGGATGCCGAGCAGGACTCACCACCAAGGGACATGCCGACCAGGTGCGCCTGGCGCCACCCCAGGGCATCCATGAGCGCGACCGCATCCGCCGCCATGGCCTCTGTGCGGTAGCCGCTGAGACCCTCACCCGGCGGCGGCCGCCCATCCGCGCTGAAACGCCGCCTAGGATGCAAGCAGTATAACGCTTGGTGTCATCGTGCGCGACTCGCACAGCACGTTCAGGTCCGCAGGCGGCGTTTCAGCTTTAGGTATTACCTCATGAGATCGTCGATCCGCTTGCACCTGCTGATGTGCAGACTTTGCAGGTAGCATTCTGATATGGTCCAGCATTCAAATGTGCTCGTCGTGACCGCCAACAAGTGACGACTGCAGTATTTTTTCAAGGTCCTTTGAAGGATCCCCAAACATCCCACCTGTTGTCAAAAGTGACGACGTCGGCAGCAGGCTGCCCGGTGCGCGGGTCCCGCAGCGATGCGAAGTGCTCCGCCACATGCGTGAACCAGCCGTTGCCGCCCTCCACGCCCAGGCTGGCGACGATGAGCAGCTTCTGACGCCGCGGGTCGTTCACTCGGTGGTGCCCCGCGGCAGCGCTGGATGATTCCGCCGCCGCGAAACTGTCGTGCTCGGGGCGAGCGGCGGCGGCGCTGGCGTCAGTCCGCTGCGTGCCGGCTGCCGCAGGCTCGCCGGACGGCTGTGTGGCGGGCGCGGCTGAGGCATGAAATGACTGTGCTGGTTTGTGCACGGCTGCAGGCGGCTGGTATGCTGACGCCGGTGCATGCCCGCCTCCGCCACCGCCATGCACTGACAAGCCGTCGATCAGCTGCGTCCAGGGGGTGTGCAACTCGCAGCGAACGCGAACGCGATCGCCGGACGACGTGGGAATCGTCACCAGCGGCATCCTGCGAAACGTGGCGGCCACATAAAGTGATGCGCTCGGCGTTTGGACAAGCTGATTGTTGAGCCCACATGCTGACTTAAGAACAATTCTTGACGGTTCAACGCTTCTGAAAATCCTTGTAGCAAGCGATTTCAGCATGTTCTGGCGCCGGCAGCGACGCAAGCGAACATGCTATAGGGGATTGTCTTTGCGATCACGAGCAACAGGTTCAAGTGTTGGCCGGTGACGAGTCAACCTAGCACTCAAAGATGCGTCAGGCGGCTTCCCGGGCGCAGAGCATCTGCACCGTGATGATTAGGCGCCTCCGAGGGCCGGCGCGCGCCAGTCCGGGCACGGGGGCCGTTGCTCAAGTGCAGGCGTCACACGAGGCTGTCTAGCCCTGCAATTGCCGGTGTCCTGACTCCTGATCCTTGCGAACGTTGAGCTGCAAAGTCTGCACGCGCGTGGGTCGCTATGTTGCAAAATACCACCGGGAGGAAGCTCATGACGAATTTCGCTCCAGCTGGCATCACCAGGCCATGCTGTGATGCACTTCTGCTGCAGCCTGCTTGACATGATGACATGATGTGCTCACTGAGTCTTACGATCCTGTCTCGTCCTGAGTGAACAAGCTATCTGCTACCTGAGTGAACAAGCTCTCTTCTACTACGCCTCCGCCATTTCCTTGGCGGCAATTGTCGATTTTCCGAAAGTCTTGCCGTCCCACAATTCAGTAGATTTTGCGGCGCGGTCCCTGATGTAGTTGTCCCACCCAGGTATCGTGTCCGTCGCCTCGTTGATGGCGTCTATGAGCTTCCGCACCAGGTCGTTCTTTGTTCCTGCATAGCGGCGGCGGATGCGAACGGTGAACAGGACGCCTTGGCAGCATGACGTATTGGCAAGAGATGAGAGCCGCTGCAGCCGGACCCCCGAGCACCCTCGCCAGCAGAGGATCACCGCAGCCGCGGAACAATCACGATTCTGCGTCGATGCCGCATGCTTCGCTGGGCCTGTGCGTCAAGGGGTGGGTCGCATGCAAGGGCCTTCGACACCGTTTTTCGAACAGGAAGTGCCTAGGGTTGTGAAAACCAGTAGCCAGGGGATTGCGCACCATCGGGGGGCGGCTTGAGGTGGCGGTCAACCGGCCGCCCCGCCCAGGTGCGCTTGTCAAAGTGCCAGGCGCCGACCTTGCCGGGCGTGAACATGCCGTCCAGCGTGTAGTCGTCGCCGTAGGTGTAGTGCAGGATGTAGTACGGCTCCAGCTCTGCGCCGAAACATCGGGCACACATCGGAAAAGCGCATTGACAGCGTCGAAATAAGTCGTTCGTTGTTTTGAATCGACGACTCACAGCCGGCGGCTGGCGCAGCTCGTCAGCATGTGAGGCCGCGCAAGCCACACGTTCTGCAGTGCGCCCCCAGCGGCGGTCGCAGCTGCCTTGGCCTTGAGAGCACACTCAAACGACAGCACAGCCTCTGCCGGGAGCTCCACAAGAAACCTAACAGGATACCGGTGAGAATCGTCAGAAGCGGTGCGCAGCGCACCAGTATCCCAGGGCGGCTGTGCCATCATTTTCTTGTGCAGGTCGATGTGCTGAATGCCCGCGTTGTAGCACGCCAGCGTGAACGCATACATCTCCTGCGGGCACAAGGGCTGGCGGCTTGAGGTAGGGATTCGTCCTCCTCTGGTGTCATGCTCATGCAAACAGCAGCATTTCATCGGCAGTGCCTGGCAGTTTACGAAGGCCTGATTTGTCGATATTGCTCTCCAGTACAACGCTGTTGACGCCGTAGATAACGTGGGTCTGGCAAAGCAGTACGTAGCCAGGGGAGTGGCCCACCTGTGCTGCTCCTTGCGGGTGTGCGTATCAAAAGTTTTGCTGACCGATCACAAGAGAACAATGTATTCATGAGGCCCACCTGCACCCAGCCCCACTCCTTGTTGGCGTCCGGGTCCAGGAAGATGGCGAGGCTGAGGTTGACCCACAGCGGCGACACCTTGGCCAGGTCGTCAAACGCCATCATCGTCGGCGCATTGCCTGCGGGACAGCATCACAACATGCATCAATTCACACGGCGCCAGGTCGTCAAAGGAATCATCGTCGGCGCCGGATACACAACGGCAGAGTGGTGAAGGAGATAATCATGTCAAGATGGCTTTTCGCAATAATGAAGCGTGCAGCCTCTAAATCGACGCAAGCGCAGCACCAGTATCAGCAGCAACAGCAACACTTATGCGGCAGCAGCAGCACAGTGCACAGCAGGAGGACGGCTCACCAATGGGGGCGATGCTCTCGGCCTGCTTGAGCGTGAGCTTCCCCGTGAACTTCTCCGTAATGTGCAGCTGCTCCTTCTTAGACGGCTCTGCAGCAAGAGAGCAGTCCGGGCCACATGTGTGTACAGGGCAATGGGTAGCGATGGCAGCTGGTTGAGCTGCGGTGCAGCCCGAATGCAGCATGCAGATGTGTGTGGCGCGGCGGCAGCGGCGTACCTATATAGAAGAAGGGGAACGCCGCCGGCCGGCTGCCTTTCATGAGGTTGGCCATGGGGCGCAGCCAGATGTGGTCAGGCTCCGACATCAGCACATACTTCTCCTTGATCTTCGCCCTGCGCGAGCCGGACATGAGCGGCGGTCACTACAGGGCTGCTCACTCCCGTGGGAGGAGGGCACACGCTGCGTGCCTCGCTGCCGCTGCTGAAAGGCCATCGCCTGCGACCTATCCTGCCTTCAACATGACCATTAATTGAAGCACACAGCTTCATGCTGACAGATCACAAGCAGTCACAACTATGCAACTTTTGATTGGAGCTTGTCCACTGGTACACTGCAGTGCTTCTCCGGCGGCAGCCACACAACAAACTGTTAGTTTGGACTGGACTGGACAACCATTGTTATCTTCGAAAATCTCACTGGCTGGTCCACTGCACGAAGGCGTAGGGGCGGTTGATTACAACGTAATTGCCGTTGCCATGCTTCTCCGGCGGCAGCGGGTCCGCGACAAATGTAGGAATCTCGTCCATCAGGTCATCCGGCTTGCCGCTGTGCAGCACCCGCGTGAAGCCGCCCTACAGAAAGATGTTTGACCGGTTTCGCGTTTTGTGATTCCCCGAAAGCACGAAAGGTATGTCCATCACAGAGTTGGGGGACTCGCCATCAGGTCGTCCGGCTTGCCGGAGTGCAGCACTCGCATGAAGCCGCCCTGCAGGCAAACTGGAAAGAAAATTGTCGAAGCGAGATGTGGAAATAGGATTTGTAGGCTAGGAGTTGAGATTCTCGTCCGTCAGGTCGTCCGACTTGCTGCTGTGCAGCATCCGTGAATCCGCCCTGTGGCAAGTGGTCAAAAGGACAAGATTAGTGCGTCTTTGCAGAGCAGCAGTGAGAAAGGTGTGGGGCACAGGCGTGAATGGCATGTGCAGGTACACTGTGAAACCGGACTTCTGAACGCAGCAGATCTGACATTGAAGTCTTGGGGAGTTGCTGCCGACAGAGGCGGGCATTGAAGTTACAGACGCGCACCATGTGGCAGTTGCCGCGCGCGACGCAGGCCTTCTTGACCTTGAGGAAGTGGTAGTAGCTGATGCGCGACTGCCAGTGCGTCGCCGATCCCTCCGCCGTAATGACCGTGTGGAAGGACCTGTCTTCATTGGGATCCTGCGCCGACATACAAGGTGAAAGCATTGGAAAATGGCGCAGAATTCCTGAAGGAAGAAACGCTGTGGCTTAGCATTACAGGCGTGGTGGTTGCAACTCAGCTGGCCATGAGACACAGCAGACATCTACTGAAGACTTCTACTGAAGACATCTACTGAAGACAACGTGGGCCGGCGCGCTCACAGAACAGCAACGGGGGGCGTCATCCTCGAGGCTGAAGAACCTTGCCGCTCAAATTGACTTGCTCCCTGATGTCAATTGCCTCCCTGATGACAATTGCCTCCCTGATGTCAATTGGCCTGGGTGAGCAGCAATGAGCGGGGGCGCTCACCACGATAGTGACAGGCCCATCTTCCTTGGAACCCACGAAGCCCGCTGTCCAGGGCACCCGAGGCCCCTCGTTGGGCACCACTGCGTCTGGGTGCGCCTAGTGAACATGATGAAATGAAGTGAACTTCACAACACCAATCGCCTGAGCCGGCCGAGCTGTAATCAGGCTGCACTGATGCCCCTGGACATTCGTGCATATGTGCGCGGGCCACCTACCACGGCCACGGGGCTGCAGCATTGACAAGACGGCAAAGTGCTCACCAGGTGCTTGAGCCAGCACTCCCGGTGGTGGTCCTTGCAGCCCGCCTTGTCGCCGCACCACACCCACACTGCGGCCAGAATGTCCGGGTTCAGCGTCGTCGGCTGGCATTGCGGTGACTCCCGCTTGCCAAAGCGGCAACGTGCCGCGATGCACGCCTGACGCCCTTCTAGGCGCAGACGGCGTCAAACTTTCAACTTTCAACTGCAGCGAGTGACTCGGCCACGCACAGCCTCGTCGCATTGTTGCCTCCAGTGCACCAACATCGGCAGAGATGCATGCAGCAGCATGTTTGCCCCAGCCAGGCGGCAAGCCCCACCATTGCAGCTCAGGTCGTTGTCGGTTTTGGGCACGAAGTCGCGGCACTGCTTGCAGCACTCGCCGGCATTGTCCACGTAGTTGTCTGTACCCCACTGGATCGGCTCCCCGAACGTGAAGCTGCAGAGAAACAGAAAGATATCTTGGCGCCGCCACCTAGTCAGTCAACTCACGAGTCGCAAGTGCAAGTGGTATCAATTATGACTTGTGACCTGGAGGATGGCACTGCTGTTCTGTACATACAGTCGACACTCACTCTGTGTGTAGCTGCACGTTGCAGGCCTCCGGCAGGGTGCTGAACTCGCCACTGCCGCCGCTGCCTGCCGCGCCACCTGCGCTGCCGCTGCCCCCAGAGCCGCTGCCGGCGGCTGCGCCGTTACCCGAGCTGCTACCGCCCTGTGCCGCGCTTTTGACGGCACCGCTGCCTCCACCACTGCCTCCGCCGCCACCTGAGTTGCCAGCGCTGCCGGCGCCACTATCCCCGGCGCCGCTGTTGTCTGCCCGCGCCCCGACCTGGGCCGCCTTGGTGGCGGCCGCGCCAATGGCGCTCTGCACCTCCGGCAGGTGGCGGCTGCCGCTAGTTTCCAGCGCCGCCCGCGAGTACAGGCCGTGCGGGTTATGCCGCAGCCCCAGGCTTTCTGCGGACGCAACAGCATACGCATCCAGATGGCCGGCTTGAGCGGTACAGTGGCGTAGTACTGACTTAGGTTGAATTTGCATTCAAGGGTGGGTCATGTCTCAACGGTAGTAGGCATAGGCTTCGTTGCATCGGAGAGGTGTGCTCAGCATGTATGACTTCAGCATTGAGACAGAGCCGGCCACGCCATGGCTGCGATCGCGCTGCGTCAACAAAGCGATCTCGAGTACAGCACGGGGCTCGGATCTGTTTGCATCTGATACTTTTAACGTCACATGTGACTGGCAGGGGTGTCAGAGCGGCCTGCAAAGCATATGTTGACGAAGTTGTCCAGAGCGATCGACGTTTGGGCAGCCTCACCTGCGCCCAGCTCCGATGCTAACCGCCATGTTTCCTTCCAGCCAGCACCAGAGGCCACTGCAGCACCTGCACCTGCTGCTGCCACGCCCTTGTGCTGCTGCAGCACCAGCTGGCCGAGCGTTTGCACCGAGGCATATGTGATGCCTCCCGCAGCCAGCGCCGCGAGCAGGGTGAGTATGCGAGCGAGGCCCAGGCCATCGGCCTGATGAGGTTTTCGCCTGCTGCCACGCATGCTTGTGCTGCCGCCCGGAGGCGAGTCTGGCGACCGGCAACGCATGTCGTTGCACTTCGCAGATGCACCAGGGACTGTCTGACTCGTCAGTCACGCACAAGTCTCCACAATAAGTTTGCAAGCAGGATTGTGCACTTTGCGGTAGATCGCACGGCGTCTGTGGTGAGCGGTGCACCTGCAGCACAAAAGTCGCGATCCTGGGCGTCTGCTCAGACGCCTGTTCAGAGGCCCAGGCAGGTTGTCAGACTTGTGTGCCATTTCAACAACCTGCGCTTTAAACATCGGGGCATGTAGACGTTTTAGTCGTGCCAGCGCAAACATTCGCACACCCACCCAGACATGCGGGGCCCGGCGGCGCTGCTGTGCCTGCTGTGCGCTGCCGCCGCCGTGGCGCAGGCGGCCGCGCCGCAGGCCGGCATGGCCCAGCGCGGCGCCCACACCAGCAACTGGGCCGTGCTGCTATCCACCTCGCGTTACTGGTTCAACTACCGCCACATCTCGGACGCGCTGACGTTCTACCACATCTGCCGCCGGTGGGCATGCCGCTCCACGCTTCACACATCGGAATGAAATCAGTGACAATGCAGGACCTGTTGCCGTCACATTCCGATTGCAGCATGTGCACCACCATGTACAACATGAGGCACGCTCTTTGAAATTGAACAATGCGCCTGCGCCGCAGGCTAGGCATCCCGGACAGCAACATCATCCTGATGCTGCCGGACGACATGGCCTGCAACGCCCGAAATCCCTACCCCGGCCAGGTGTCGTGCGCATCTTGGAGCAGTCCTCGGAGCAGTGATCCATGCAATTTCATGTCGCAGCGCTTCATGTGCAGTCTGCCAGCGAAACGTGCCTGCAGCGGCTTTAAAGCAGCGGAGCCAGATGTATTCCACCTGCCTGCAGGTGTTTAACAACAAGGACCATGGGGACAACCTGTACGGCGAGAAAGTGGAGGTGGACTACCGCGGCTACGAGGTCACAGTGGAAAATTTTCTGCGGGTTCTGACCGGTGGGCGCCAATATTTCCCCAGACACGACAGCGCTGGCCATCTGGAACCAAGAGCGCTGCTTGGAACACAGGGCTTTGCCGGCACCTCTGCGACCTGATGTCTGGACGAGCAGAGCGCCCCAGGTGGGACGGTCAGTAGCGGACAGCGCAGACGTTGCCAGCGCTGGAGGCTGCAATCAGAGCTGCCTCCACCTGAGCGGTTTTCACGCCAGATGCCGCTGCCCGCGTTTCTGCTCCTGAGCTGCTTCCCCGTGCACAGGCCGCCATGCGCCGGGCGTGCCGCGCAGCAAGCGGCTGCTGTCAGACGCGACCTCCAATGTGCTGGTGTACCTGGCGGGCCACGGCGGTGACGACTTCATGAAGTTTCAGGACCAGGAGGAGATTATGGGCCAGGTGCGGTCTCCTGCTCACATCTCGTCAGCACTGCCTTCCTAAGCCAGATGAGACATTCAACTGCAACATGCGCCATTGCCAGCTCTCGAAACCACCTGGAATTCTACAAAAGTCAGAGAAATTGGACCAGGAGAAGTCGCAGCCACTGTACAGCTGTTCGAAGGGCTGCACATGCAAAATGACCGTTCTCCATCTCCCGCAGGACATCGCGGACGCAATTGCGCAGATGCACCAGAAGGCGCGCTACCGGCAGCTGCTGCTGTTTGTGGAGACGTGCGAGGCGGAGACGCTCACCTCCAAGGTGTACTCGCCCGATGTGCTGACCATCGCCACCAGCAAGCTCGGTTCGTTGTTCATTATTGATTTGCACAATCTCTTGCCTGGTCATCACCCACCAACGAATGTGTGAGGTGAGACATGGCTGCAGATGCCAGACGGCGGCATGGCGCGTCCCATCATATTGCATTGATCCTGTGCAGCAAGGCAACTTTCGTGCCCCCTGTCTACCAGCAGAATATCATGCTCACACCAGCGTCCCAGATCTTCTTCCCATGACATGAACCATAACATCTGGACCCTGCAGGTGAGAAGAGCTACTCGCATCACACGGACATGGACGTGGGGCTCACGGTGACAGACCGGGTGACGTACCACGGGCTGCAGTGGTTCAACGGCATTGACATGGCCTCCAACGCCACCCTGCAGCAGTTCCTGGACCATGTCGGGTGCGGCCCCGCAGCTGGATCGGCAGATTCAGCATGTGCCTGGCATGGCAACGTCCCTGACAGGAGCTGATGCACTGCTGCGGTTGCGGTAGACAGCACCACGGCTCCTTCAGATCTGCCAGCTGCCTCCAGTGATGGAAGGTGCATCAGTTGCGCCTTTGTATGATCGCCACGAATCATACCTAAATCAACCTAAATCAACCTAAATCATCAAAGTGCAACCTCCAACTTGTCTATTTGTCTATTTGTCCACCCACAGGAGCAAGGAACTGGACTCGACGCTGGTGTGCAGCGCCGCGCTCTTCCCACGGCACCCCGACACAGTGCGCGTCATGGACTTCTTCGGCAGCGTGCCCCGCGTAGCGCCCTCCGACGCCGCAGCGGCCCTAAACCCCGGACCTGCAGCGGCGCCCGCCGCCACGGCACGCGCTGGATCGGTGACCGGCGGCGGCGGCGGCGCGAACGGTTTGAGGCAGCACAGCGCATCGGTATGCGATGCAGGCCGGGCGGCCTCCGCCGCTGGTGCGGCAGCGGCGACAGCCGAGGCGGCGGGTTGCAGCGATGGCAGTTTCCATGCGAATTCGCCAGGCGCTGGCAGCCCAGCTGATGGTTCAGCTCCAGCATCGCAGCCGCAGCAGCATCAAGCGGCACCGCCCTTTCATCAGCAGCGAGCGCCGGGCTTCGCTGCAGGGTGGGCCGCGCAGCAGGAGGCAGGCGCAGATGTACCGCTGCTGCTGGGCGCGGCAGTGGCAGCGGCGGCCGCCGTGCTGGCCTCGCGCTGGTCCAGAAGCCAACACGATTGAATGTCGGGTCTCTGAGAGCTGAGCGGACGCTAGCATGGCGCCTGTACATGCTGCCAACCTCCCTCTCTTCACGCATCAGCAACGGGTGTGTAAGCAATCCTAGGTGCTTGAACTCTGGCTGCCGTAAAAATTCTGTGAGATTGATGGCTGCGTTGATGTCTCGGCATGAATGAGACGTTCCATCAGACATGTGCTTTGGTGCGCTTGCAGGTCGGTGCGGCGCGCAGAAGGCGGCGTGTACATGGATGTGGGTGCCGGCTGCAGATTTAGCAAGGGCATGCAGCTCGCACTGATTGAGGTTGCATGTTAGAGACTGGCTGTTTGCCTGGTGTTGTGCCTTGTGCTTGAACAAACAACTATCGCCACATCATGCTGTGCTGTCGTCGGTGTTAGTAAGGGCACGTGGGTGGCCTTCCGCAAAGTTGAACTCGTCTGGTCTGCACATGACAGAACAGCAATTCACGATTCCGACCTGAATTTTCAATTCCGACGCGACAATAAGGCGCTCGGCACATCTGCACGCTTTGTGGGTGTCTCAGTTTGCCACCAGCAGGCGTCATCGAAGCAAGCGAAGGGTTGGCACTACCGTGATCCAGGACTTCGGCTTTGTGGTCAACAATTATCATCAGCCGACCTCTAGGGACACAAGACTGTGCGTGTTGAGGCGTTTGGCACGCTGACGCTTGCGTCAATTCAGCTTCGCTTTCATAGGCTGCCAAGAGTGTGCGCGATTTGGCGGCCCCCTTCTCAGAGAAAACATCACAGCATACATGTTCCCGGACCATCATGCCTTGTTCAGATGGCACGACGCTTGTGCACTGCACAAATGGCAAGCCCAGGTTTGGGTTGGTCACGGCTGTCCACAGTCATTGCATTTCTGGCTCAATGTCCTTGATGCTCTCACGCAGGAGTGCCTGCAACCGCAGACACGCATGCTGCGGTGCGCTGCGGATGGCCATGCAGCCAGCCACTCACAGCGCCAATGCCGGTGGCATAGCAGGCCGCGGCCTGGTCTCACAGCGCTCGCGGCACTGTCGGCATGTCTCCTACTGAGCACCGTCCAATGCCGTCAGGCATCTGCAGACCTATCAGGTGAGACCTGCTGGTGGAGATGCACCAACGTCTTGACTGCCCACCCCGAATGCAGCCGGCGCCGCATGGAGCGCAAGCTTTGTGGCAAGCCTGCGCCTTGACCTGCTCTATATGACATCCAGGCGGCCTCGACGATGCCCTGCTGCACCAGCTGCTGTTCCGGGAGCCCGTGGAGCACATCCACATCCTCGGCAATGTAAGCGCCTTCTGTAATGCACTTTGTGCTCTGAAGTTCGTATGTCGAAAGTGTTGAAGTGGAAGGACGGCCTTTGACACATGCCATGCTAGTGTTGTCACAAACTCCTAAGAGGTGTTCTACGATCGAGCATGGTGATGGTCAGAAATGGCTTAGAA
>JAABUL010003390.1_pt1 | contig 23714 bp, 2 predicted proteins | sample 5559151 | NCBI WGS metagenome assembly JAABUL01 (sample SAMN10711876, study PRJNA513368) | rock metagenome | isolation source: Antarctica rocks | place: Antarctica: Victoria Land, Pudding Butte sud | reverse complement strand
ATACTAAAACAATTTTACAAACAATAACAAGTTGTTGTTCTTATTCTTAAAGCAAAAAAGTTATATTTTTGAATAAATTGAAACAATCTAGCAAAGCAAAATTGATACAATTTAATTAACAATATTGTGCAAACAAAACAAAATCTCTACTATTGTTAAAATATATAAAAGATTAAATAAAAATCGCAATTTCTTAAATTTAATTACAATAATATAAAGAATAATGCACTTTTGTTATCTAATTTTATATCTTTTCTAAACAAATTTTCTAGCTCAAATAATCTTCTAGTAAACGTATAATAAGTTTTAATTGTATTTATTATCTAAATTAATCTAATTATATTTAAGAACAAAATTCTTTTTTAACTCTCTTTTCTAATTGTTATATATATTAATTTTTAACTTATTTTCTATTGTTATTGTTTGTACGCAATAATATAACAATCGCAAATATATTTTTAAGTTTTTGTAATTACAATAAAAAACATACTTGTGCAATTAGCAACAATCTTTATTTCGCAAACAAATATATTTTTAAAAATTTAATTAAAATATTTAGTTTAATTTTTAAAGAAACAAAATCGTATATATTGTCGACAATAATATTAATATACAAAAAAAGTTTTTATTTAGATATTTATATTGCTTTTTTTTAGAAAAATTTAATTAATATAATTTTTAATTAAAAACAAAACAAATAATATTGTTTTTAACAAAAATTTTCTTAGATTATATTTAATACGTTATTTAAATACTAATATTAATTAATACAAATTTCTTTTTTTTCAAAGAATTAAAGTTGTTCTTTTTTAAAAAAAGTTTCGATAAATGCGCTTAATAATATATTATATTTAGTATTTTTTATTAAATATTATACAAGTATACTAAAATAGTCTTTATACTATTTAGTTAATTTGTTAAAAACAACAATTTTTTGTTGTTATACTTTTATTTGTTAATAAAGCGCAAAACAAATCTAATTTTAGCAAAAAAATTAAACAACTTAAAATTGCTATTTTTAGCTAAAACTTGTTGTACAAATATTAACAAATTAACAATTCTTTTACAAAAGCGACAAAAAATCTTAAAATACTAATATATTAATTTTTGATACAACTATACAAGCTAAATCTATAAAATAATAAACAACAATACAATAAATATAATATAGATCTTTCTTCTTTATATACTATACAATATATTAATATAAAAGAAAAACTACAAAAGAAACTTTATTTATTATTGTTTTTTTATTATTTTGCAAGTAATACAAATATTGTAAACAACAAAAAAATACAAAAGAAACAATATTAAAAATACAAACAAAAAAATTGTTAATTTTATTTGAAAATTGCTATTGACATTAATTTTAGCAAAACTTTATAACAACTTTGCTATACGTATTTATATTAATAATATTGCGCTTTATCAAATATTAGTTAATATTACTAGAAATTTGCGTTATCTCTAAAACTTATACAAAATATTAAAAAAACTTATTGTTTTTATTGCTACAACTACAAATATATTCTATTAATATTATATATATCGAAAAGAAATTGCAAAAAAATTGTTATAAAACTATCTTAAATATATTATAATAATAAAAAGAATACAATATTTTAGTAAATAAATATTATTATTGTATCTAATATTGCGCTAATTTAATTCGACTTAAACGCACAAATCAAAATAATTTATAAAACAAAGAAATTTTTATTGCAAAATTACGAGTTAACACTACGCAAAAAACAAAATATCTAGTAGAGAGTATTGCATATAATATTTTGATTTTAGTTAATTCAAAATTGTAACATAATTTAATTGTAATTTCTAAAAATAAACTACTATTATACAATAAGTAAAAAGCTTTTCTCGAATTCTTAATTTATAATTAAAAAGTATCTATAAAAGTCTTACTCAATTACGAGATTGTTATTTAATAATATATAAGAGAGACATTTTTGTTACTATTGCAACAATTTCTTGTCTATAATATATAAAAAATATAAAGAACAATACAAAAAAAGTCTATTTATATATTTTTATTAACAAACAAATTGATAACAAACGTAAAGTATAATCGCAATTATTGCGCATTTGTAGCGTATAACAATTAGCAAATACAATATTAATTCTAGAAATTAAAATTCTAAAGAAAAAAAACAATTGTAATACTATAATTATAATATTCTAAACTCTATTATAACTTGTAATCGAATTATATTATATACTAAGATAGCGTTCAAATCTCGTCTTAGCAATAAAAAGTTTTTTTCTTAAGAATTTCTCTTTAAATTTTTACAATTTATTTCTTCTATAATTGTAGATCTATCTTTCTATTTTGCTCTTTATACGTACAACGTGCGTCTTAATAGCGCTACTTCTATTATACAATCGTGTAATCTTATATTATTTAATAAAGCAAATATAGATGTTAGTAAAATATATTCGAAAATTAATACTTATTTTAATAAGATAAGTATAAAAAGAAATTGTTTTGTTTGCTATATTTTGTACAACAATTTTTTTTTTTTAATTGTTTGCTCGACTAGTCTATTTACAGTATTTGTTTCGATATTAATTTCGACAATTGTCTTCGCTCTACTATAAAAGACGTCAATATTGTTAAATATATCTTAATTGTTGTTCGACTTTTTCTTTTTTGTTAAAACAACAAATATTAATATAGTGTCTAAAATAGTATTAAATTAATTCGAACAATAACAAATATCTAGAATAAATTGCAACAAATATTAAGAAACTCTAATTAATTTTAAATTTAATTTGTCGATTAACAAAAACAATAGAGTAGTCTATTTAATAATCTCTATTATTGCTAAGTAATTTGTATAGATTACAATAAATTATCTAAAAGTTTCGATAAGATATCGAGTTTTTCTAATTGTTTAAATTAAAACAACAATCTTTAACTTAATAATTAATAATAAGATTTAGCTATAATAAGTATCTTTAACAAAAACAAAATATACTAAATGTTTGTTTTTCTAAAATTGTGTTATACATCTAGCTAGCAGATTGCTTTACTTAACAAGTTCTACTCGACAAACTGCGCTAGTTTCTAAGAGAACTAGCTTGACAAGTAAAGATAGATTTGCGTATAGCTAAATAGATTATCAATTTAATTATTTATTACAACTTGTCTAATATTTGCTTTATATATTTCTTGTTTTGCTTTTGTAACAAATAGTAGCTTCAACAAATATATAAAGTACTTTTTTATTGCTAACTTATTATATTAGCTAATTAACAAACTATATTAATTATTTTGTTCTTTGCTAAATTTAATATATTAGTTTATTAATTATTTTAATTACTTGTTAAACAAATATTTGTATCGAAAACAATTTACTTTTGCTCAATACTTGTTAAATTATACAACTAATTTGCAAAGCAATTCGTCAAATTACGCAATTAATTTGTAGATCAACTTGTTAATATTAATTAGCTTGTTTATTCTTTAGCTTATTTGCAAACTTTACTTAAAATCTATATCTATTAAATACGCAAATATTTATCTTTTATTAGTTTCTATCTTAAGCTAACTTTATATATAAAGAAGAAAGTATCTATATTAGTTTATTATTTTTTTGTTTTTCTATCTACTAATTATTAGTACTTAGTCTATCTTTTATCTTTTATTTAACAAGTTGCTATTAAAATTGTTAAAAAAAATTTTTACTTTTTTTTACTTTCTATTTAATTAACTTGCAAATATAGAATTTATTTAATAGAAGAGTCTTGCATTTAATTTGCAAAATAAATTACTAACAAGTTTTTTTTTAAACAAATTGTTAAAAAATTTAAAACAACTACTTAAGATCTTAGATTATCGAAAATTCGATTTAACAAATATATTAATTTTATTGTTTTGTTAACTTTCGAAAACTTGTTGACAATTTCGAAATTTTTAAATAAACACAAGAATTCTAAGTTTGTTATTTTAGCTTTTTCTATTAAATTAATTAATTCGATTGCTACTATTTTGTTAGACAACTTGTATTTAAATAATTGATCTCTTTCTATTAAATTGATTAACTTAATTACTATTAATTTATTAGACAATTTGTATTTGTATAATTAATCTACTATAAGCAATAAGTTTTACAATTAATCTAGAAATCTAAACAACAACTTTCTTGACAAATTGACAAATTGTTTTAAATCGAATACTTGTTATTAAATATTCTTTATCTTATATAAAAATTGCAACAATTATAGTAGAATAATAGATTTGTTTAATAGTTTTTCTAGAACTTGCAAACAACAAAAACTTGTATTTGTTTATAAAAACAACTTGTTATATATAAGAGTATCAAACTATATTAAAATAATAAAAAAAAAATTTAATAAAACAAGTTAATATTTCGAAGATTGCAATTATTAAGCAATCTTTTTCTTTAAATATATTTATTGCTTAAAACTTACAAAGTTAGTTTGTTCTACTTATTTAAAACTTCTTTATTTAGTCTTCTATTTATTAGATATTTAACAAATAGTATAATATTAATTAAATTCTTTCTAGTTATTAAATATTAAGCAAATAGCAAAACTTTAAATAGATTGATTTTGCTTAATAGATATTAAACAATTAGTATAACTTTAATTAAAACGCTTTCGATAATCAAATATTGTTTGCGTTTAAATACTCGACTAGTTTTGCTACTTATCTATATATCTATAGCAATATTATTTATAATTAATTAAGTTAGTTAAGAAATTTAAAAACTTGTTAAAAAGACAAAGCATTTATATTTTAAATAATAGAGTAGCTACGTAAGTTAATATATCGAGAAATTTAACAATTCGATTAAATCGACAAGAATTTTTAAAGATATTATTATTTAAATAAGAACAATAATTAAGACAACTTAACTACTTTAATTAATTACTTTAAAGTAGCAAATCTAGAAATTTTTTATTTAAATATTTCAAAAAGCTATAAATTAGATAATATTATCTTTGCAAATAAAAAAACAATCTATTAAGAAATCTTTATATTTGTTGAGCAAATAAAAAATTATATTTATATAGTCGACAAAGCTGCAATAAAGAAAAATCTATTATTGTATTTTTGTAATACTACTATAATTTAATATTTAAAAAAAATCAAAAAATTTAAATACAAGATATTTAGAAGTCTTTTATTTATTAATTTTATTAACAAACTAGAGACGCAATTTAAAATAAAAATTAATAAAGTTTTTAACAAATTATCTCGAAAATCTTTATAGCTAAGAATGTACAAAAAAATTGCAAAATAAGCAATTTTTTTCAAAATATTATTTTGTATTCTTAATTAGTTAATATTTCTAATCTATAGAGTTTACTTATATAAGTTTAAAATTAACTTAATTTAGAGCTGCGTTTAATAATTATTATATTGATAACTTATATAACTATTTAAGACTTTATCGAAAAACTAGATACAAAAAAAAACTATAGAAAGCAATAATAAATACTTGTTAACTATTAGCTCAAAATTGCAATTGCACTCAAAAGTTTAAGAAATACAACAACAATTTTAGAAATAGCAATTAGTAGTAGTAGATTTATTAATTATTTATATTTTATTAGTTATATTTTTCTTATACTTTGTATTCTATTTACTTCAATCTATATTAATTGTTTACAAACTATTAGATTTGCTTATTTTTGCAAGACGCGTTTGATTTTAATAATTAATATTGCTCTACTATATTGCTATTTTCTTTTTCTAAATATTTTGTTATTATTGTTATTAATATCGAGACGCAATCGAACAACAAAAACAAAAATTTGTTTTTCTTTAAAACAAATAATTGTTGTATCGAAAATAGAAATTAACAAAATTATAATAATTATCGATCTTAGAAATATTAATTGTTCTATTAATTATTAATATATTAACAGTTATTTTATTAGCAAACTAAATATTAATTTTTTATTTTGTTAATATATTAATTAGTTGTTGTATTAACTTATTATATAAATTCTTTGTTATATAATAATTTGTATTATTCGACTTAGTTCTACAATATTTTTGCGTACTATTTAGAAATCTTGCAAAACAATATCTATTATATTGAAGAAAATTATTAGAAAGAAACTTTATCGAAAGAATAACACAAAAATTTGTCAATAATTGTTAATATTTTTTATATTAATTTAAAAATAGAACTTCTATTATTTAAACAACTTATTTGCACAAAATATTATTGTATTTTTTAGTTAACTAACAAGTTTTTTCGATATATTAAAGAAAGATACAATTTTAAATATTAAACAAAATAAATATTTGTTAAGATCTTTTATATCGACAAAACAATAATAAAATCAAATTAAATTATTAATAACTTAAAACTAATTAAATCAAATATTAAAACAATAATTAATATAGATTTAATTTTTTGTTTATATTATTATATTATTATTTTGCTAAGATTTGTCTAATAGAGTTTGTTGTATATTATATATATAAATATCGAGTATATTATAACTTTTATCAATTGTAAGTTTCTCAAAAATCTTATATTAAATTTTTTTATTAAAAAAATACAAATATTTATCTCTATTTGCAATATTAATATTGCAAAATACTTAATTAATAACTATTTTGTACTAAATATATATATTAAAAATTATATATATAATAGAGAGTCTATTGTGTATATTTGTTAAAAAATATATATTGTCAATAATCTTAAAATTAAATTGTTATTTAATATAAATATTATAGTTTTTAAACAAATAATTGTTAATCTCGATATTAAACAATTTACTCTAAATAGTTGTTAAAAACTAACAATTAATTTTAATATTATAATACAAAATAATATTAGAATTTGTCAAGTTTTAAAATTAAAATATAGAATAATTGTTAACGCAAATAGTATTGTTAGAGTATTTGTTCAAATTAATCAATCTTTATTAGATTGTAATTTTTTATTTAAGTTAAATTTTATCGACACTTATATATATATAATAGATATCTTATTATTAATAATTTATATACGCAACAAAAGTTTTTTGTTAATTATTGTTTATAAGTCGACAAATCTTAATTGTCTAGTTAAGTTTAAAAAACAAAATTGCTATTAAATTAGTTTTAATAAATATAATTAAATTGTTAAAAATAATATAAAAATAAAAATATTATTAAACAAATATTAAATAATTCTATTTAATAGTATATATATTTGTAATTTATTAATTAAGATAATCGAACTTTATATTTTTGTTAATAAATTTGCTATTCTTTAAAAGAACAATAATAGAACTATTAAATTAGTAAAAAATAACTAAATAATTATTTTATTAAATAACAATTAAAATTTTACAACAATTTTTAGAATAGTACAAAAAGTCTATTTGCTAGACAAACTATTACACATCTAGCTAGCAGATTGCTTTACTCGACAAGTTTTACTCGACAAGTTGCGCTAATTTCTAAGAGAACTAGTTCGACAAGTAAAAATAAATTTGCGCATAGCTAGATAAATTATAAATTTAACTATTTATCAAAACTTGTCTAATATTTGTTTTGTATATTTTTTGCTTTACTTTTGTAACAAATAATAGCTTCAATTAATATATAAAGTACTTTTCTATTGCTAACTTATTGTATTAGTTGATCGATAAACTATATTAATTATCTTATTTTTTTCTAAATTTGTTGTATTAGCTTATTAATTATTTTAATTACTTATTAAACGAATCTTTATATTAAAAACAATCTATTCTTGCTTAATATTTGTCGAGTTATACAATTAATTTTCAAAACAATTTGTCAAATTACACAATTAATTTGCAAAACAACTTGTTAATATTAACTAACTTATCTATTCTTTAGCTTATCTACAAATCTTATTCAAATCTTGCATTTATCAAATACGCGATATTTATTTTTTACTAGCTTCTTTCTTAAGCTAGCTTTATATATAGAGAAGAAAGTATCTATATTAGCTTATTAACTTTTTGCTTTTCTATCTACTAATTATTAATATTTAGTCTATTTTTTATTCTTTACTTAACAAGTTGTTGTTAAGATTGTTAAACAAACTTTTTACTTTTCTCTATTTTTTGTTTAATTAACTCGCAAACGTAGAACTTATTTAATAGAAAAGTCTCGCATTTAATTTGCGAAATAAACTATTAACAATTTTTTTTTAAGCAAATTGTTAAGAGATTCGAGACAACTATTTAAGATTTCAAATTATCAAAAATTTAATTCGACAAATATATTAATTTTATTGTTTTGTTAATTTTCGAAAACTTGTTAGCAATCTTGAAATTCTCAAATAAGTACAAGAATTCTAAACTTATTGCTCTAGCTTTTTTTATTAAATTGATTAATTTGATTGTTACTATTCTATTAGACAATTTGTATTCGAGTAATCTATCTTTTTCTATCAAATTAATCGATTTAATTGTTATCAATTTATTAGACAATTTGTATTTGTGTAATTAGTTTACTATAAGCAATAAGTCTTACAATTAATCTAAAGATCTAAACAACAACTTTTTTAACAAATTGACAAATTGTTTTAAATCGAATGTTTGTTATTAAGTATTCTTTATTTTATATAAAGATTGCAACAATTGCAATAGAATAACAAATTTATTTAGTAATCTTTCTAAAACTTGCAAACAACAAAAACTTGCGTTTGTTTGCAAAAACAATTTGTTATATATAAGAGTATTAAATTAAATTAAAACAATAGAAAAAATTATGTCGACAAAACAAGTCGACACTTCGAAGATTGCAATTATTGGGCAATCTCTCTCTTCAAATATACAAAATTATTTTGCTTTTAATATTTAAAATATATTTATTGTTTAGAATTTACAAAACTAGTTTGTTTTATCTATTTAAAACTTCTTTATTTACTTTTCTACTTATTAGATATTAAGCGAGCAATACAACGTTGATCAAACTCTTTCTAGTTATTAAATGTCGAACAAGTAGTACAACTTTAAACAAATTAATTTCGCTTAATAGATATCGAGCAATTAGTATAACTTTAATTAAAACGTTCTTGGCAATTAGATATTGTTTGTGTTTGAATACTCAACTTATTTTGTTACTTATTTATATATTTATAACGATACTATCTATAGTTAATCGAGTTAGTCGAGAGATTTAGAAACTTGTTAAGAAGACAAAGCATTTATATCTTAAATAATAGAGCAACTACGTAAATTAATACGTTAAAAAATTCAACAATTCGATTAGACTAATCGTTTTTGGAACCGAAACCCGAATTCTTGGCGCCAAGAGTCGGGTCGGTTCCTTGGCGTTTCGGGTCGATTCCAAAAGTTGGAACCGAAAACCGAAAAACGATCAGTCTAAATTCGATCGAATCGACAAGAATTCTTAAAGACGTTGTTATTCGAATAGAAGCAATAATTAAGACAATTTAACTACTTTAATTAATTGCTTTAAAACAACAAATCTAGAATTTTTTTATTTAGATACTTCGAAGAGCTATAGATTAGATAATATTATTTTTGCAAATAAAAAGACAATTTATCGAGAGATTTTTATATTTGTCGAACGAGTAAAGAATTATATTTATATAGTTAACAAAGTTGCAATAAAGAATAATTTATTGCTATATTTTTGTAATATTACTATAATTTAATATTTAAAGAAGATCGAAGAGTTTAAGCGCAAAATATTTAGAAATCTTCTATTTATTAATTATATCAACAAACTAGAGACGCAATTCAAAATAAAAATTAGTAAAGTTTTTAACAAACTTATTTTTAAGATCTTTATAATTAAAAATGCGCAAAATAATTGCAAAATAAATAATTTTTTTCAAAATATTATTTTGTACTTTTAATTAATCGATATCTCTAATTTATAAAATCAATTTATATAAATCTAAAATTAGCTTAATTTAGAGCTTTGTTCGATAATTATTATATTAACAATTTATACAATTGTTTAAAACTTTATCGAGAAACTAGATACAAAGAAAAAGCTATAAAAGATAATAATAAATATTTGTTAACTATCGATTTAAAATTGCAATTGCACTTAAAAGTTTAAAAAGCACAACAATAATCTTAGAAATAGCAATCAACAATAATAGATTTGTTAATTATTTGTATTTTATCAATTACACTTCTCTTATACTTTGTATTCTATTTATTTTAATTTATATTAATTGTTTACAAACTACTAGATTTATCTATTTTTGCAAAACGTATCTAATTTTAATAGCTAATATTGCTCTACTATATTGTTGTCTTCTTTTTCTAAATATTTTGCTATTATTGTTGTTAATGTCGAGACGCAATTAAATAGCAAAAACAAAAATTTGTTTCTTCTTAAAGCAAATAATTGTTGTATCAAAAATAGAAATTAACAAAATTGTAATAATTATCGATTTTAAGAATATTAGTTGTTCTATTAATTGTTAATATACTAGTAGTTATCTTATTAGCAATCTAAATATTAATCTTTTGTCTTGTTAACATATTAATTAGTTATTGTATTAACTTATTATATAGATTTTTTGTTATATAATAATTTATATTATTCGATCTAGTTTTACAATATTTTTGCTTACTACTTAGAAATTTCGCAAAACAATATCTATTATATTAAAGAAGATTATTAGAAAGAGATTTTATTAAAGAAACAACACAAGAACTTGTTAATAATTGTTAATATCTTTTATATTAATTTGAAGATAGAATTTCTATTATTTAAACAATTTATTTGTACAAAATACTATTATTGTTTTTCAATTAACTAACAAGCTTTTTCGATATATTAAGAAAAGATATAATTTTAAATATTAAACAAGACAAGTGTTTGTCAAGATCTTTTATATTGACAAAACAATAATAGAATTAAATTAAATTATTAATAATTTAGAACTAATTAAGTTAAATGTTAAAGCAATAGTCGATATAGACTTGATTTTTTGTTTATATTATTATATTACTATTCTATTAGAATTTGTTTAGCAAAACTTGTCGTATATTATATATATAAATATTGAATATATTATAATTTTTATCAATTGCAAGTTTTTTAAGAATTTTGTATTAAATTTCTTTATTAAGAAGATACAAATATTTATCTTTGTTTGTAGTATTAATATTGCAAGATATTTAATTAATAACTATCTTGTACTAAATATATATATTAAAAACTATATATGCGACAAAGAGTTTATTACGCATATTTGTTAAAAGATATATATTGTTAATAATTTTAAAATTAAATTGTTACTTAATATAGATATTATAGCTTCTAAACAAATAATTGTTAATCTCGATATTAAATAGCTTACTTTAAATAATTGTCGAGAACTAACAATTAATTTTAATATTATAGCACAAAATAATATTAAAATTTGTCAAATCTTAAAATCGAAATATAGAATAGTTGTTAACGCAAACAATATTGTTAGAATATCTATTCAAATTAATTAGTCTCTATTAAACTATAATTTTCTATTTGAGTTAAATCTTATTAACGCTTATATATATATAATAAATATCTTATTGTTAACAATTTATATATGCAATAAATTTTTTTTGCTAATTATTGTTTATAAGTTGACAAATCTCGATTATCTAATTAAGTTTAAAGAACAAAATTGCTATTAAATTAGTTTTAACAAGTATAATTAAGTTGTTAAAAATAATATAAAAGTAAAAATGTTATTAAATAAATATTAAACAATTCTATCTAATAGTATATATATTTGTAATTTATTAATTAAAATAGTTGAGCTTTATACTCTTGTTAATAAATTTGCTATTTTTTGAAAAAACAATAGTAGAATTGTTAAGTTAACAAAAAACAACTAAATAATTGTTCTACTAAATAACAATTAAAACTCTACAACAATTTTCAAAATAATACAAAAAGTCTATTTGCTAAACAAACAAGATAGAAAAGTAGTTAATAAAAAATTTAATAAACTTTATTAGCAAAAGAAGATAAAATAATCTACGCAATTAACTTTTTTTAATTTCTTGATTTTTGTTATTTAATATACAATTAATAACTTTAATAATTAGTTTACTAGAAAGTATTAAATAATTATAAATATTAAAAATCTAAACAAACTAACAATTATTAATAATTATTTAATATCTATACAAAGCAATATTATAGCGCAATTGAAAAATTGCAATTATATAAATTTAATAAATAGTTTTGTCTTCTTTCTTTAATTTGTAATAGTCGAACAAAATTGTTACAAGTTCTTGTTTATTACTTATTAAGATAAAAAACAACTTAATATTGTTATTATAAAATTTAAAAACTTCTTAACTTATATACAACAAATAATAGATAAACAACTACAATTTCTACGCGAGTTTTGCAAAATATATATCGATAATATTATTATTTTCTCTAAATTTTTTGCAAATTATCTCGATTATTTACAAAATCTCTTTATTAAGTTTGTTAAATTTTAGATTATACTAAGTTCTAAAAAGATTTATTTTAACTATTTTAATATTATTTTGTTTAAACAAAAAATTAATATTTTCGATCTATTTATTATTAAAAAACAAATTGTCGCAATTAAAATTATTTAGTTTCTTAAAAATCTTAAAATATTAAAAATGTATTTAGATTTTGTTAATTATTAATGCAACAAAATTGTTTAATATATATAATGCGTTAACTTGTTGCAATAGAAAAAAATATAATTGTTTAAAAGTTTGTTTGCGCAAAACAATTAAAAGCGTAAAATATATTTTCGAAATATTTTTATTGAGCAATTATTAAATTTGTCAAGCTTTTTTTATTAGCTTTAATATACTTTTATAATGTCAAATTTTTTTATTTACTTTAATATTAATTGTTGTCTATTTGTAAAATTTAATGCGACAAAAAAACATAAATACAAGATTAAAATCTATTATATTAAAAACAATTTTGTCGATAATAACTTTCGAAAATCTAATATTTAATATATATTATTTTTGTTTAAAATATTAAGTATTGTTAAGTCTTACTACTAATTGACAAAATTAAAGATTGCTTGCTTAATTTAAACAATTAGAAAAACAAAATATCTAATTAAGATTTTTAAATAGTTAACTATTGTTTATATAAATTACTTAATTATGTTTAATATTGTTAAGCAAACAATCTTGTTATTATCTATTATAAACAAACTTAATCTTAGATTTATACGCGTATTATAGTATCTCTCGCAATTTAGTTTTAATATTCGACACAAAACAAGTTGTCTAAATATAATATTTAACGTTCTATTTTAATTGTTAATATTAATTGATAGAAAGAAAACAAATAATATTGAAAAACTTAACAAAGTTAATACTTTTGTATCTAAGATTAAAGTTTTAAAAATAAACAAACTTGTTAAACAAATTTTAAATTCAAGAAAAATCTAATTGCACAAATAATTTTTAATAAAACAATATTTTTTTATATTTATTTAGTAGAAATAAATGCTAACTTTAGAAAACAATTGCTCGACGTCTATATTAAATTTGTTAAATAAACAAAAATTATAAATATTGTTTAGAAGTTTGTTATATTGTCGAATATACAATTTTTTGTAAAAGATAAACTACTATACTATACGAATTACGTTAATTGAAAGAGACTTTGTCTATTAAAGAAATTCGAGAAAGAGATTTTTATTTAAGTATATAACAAAAATTATTATATTAGCTTTACTTGTTTATATAAGACAATCTCTATTAATTTCTATTTTTGCAAGTTAAGTAGTTGTCTACAATATTATATAATATATTGTCGAGAATACAATTTCTATCAAACAAAGCGTTATTAATTGTACAATACTTTAAATTCTATTACTAGTTTTTCAATATTTTTTTACACAATAAGCTTCGATTTTATATTAATTTTATTAAATAAACAAAATATAAATATTGCACTTATTGCGATATATAAATTTTTCAAAAAAGTAATAATTATAATTAATAAGAATATACATATTGCTAAAAACTAAGTAAATATAATAATAAACAAACTTGTAGATTAGAAAATACTAAAGACTTTTATATACAATTGTAATAGAAAGTTTCTATTCAAGTTCTAACGCGTTGTATTTAAGAAACTTAATTTTAATTTTCTAATTTTTGTTGCGTACTATTTTTAAATCAATAATTAAAACAAAAAAATTAATTAAACAATAGAGTTTGCTCTTTGCTATATAATAACAAACAATTCTAAATTTAATTAAGTATTTTTTCTTTTAACTTTTCGAATACAATTAAATAATTTATTTAGTTTCTCAATTAATTTTTTGTCGAATAAAATAGTTATAGAGTTTAAAATTTAAAACTTTTTAACTTTTTTCAAATTTAACAAGCATAAAAAAAATTAACTCGAAAAAAAATTAGTAAATATAACAAAGACTAAGATTGCAATTGTCTAAATCAATATAATAGCAAAAAATCTCTACAACAAATATTATTAATCTTTAACTTTTTAAATAAACAATTAAGTTTTTTTTTGTTTATATAAGAGTTACAATCTATCTTTTGTAAAGTTAACAAAATTGATTATTTAACAAATTAATTTTTTTACAATTCTTAAACAAAAAAATAATTTAATTTATAAACTTAATTTGTTTATTAATTAAAAAATTTATTTAATTATTTTTATTGTTAATCTAGAATTAATTTAAAAAAAAACAATTTTTACAATTGTTTGCAATCTAATTCTTCTAAATTAATTATAAAATTTAATAACAAGTAATACGTTTACAAAGTTAAATTTCTTGTTAATTATTAACTTTGTTATTATAATTGCAAGAAATCTATTTTAAAATATCTAATTTATTAAAAAGATTATAGATTTAAATTCGACTATTAATACAACAAAAATTTGCTAAATAAAATTAAAAATCTTGTTAAAAAATACAAAATAAAATATAATATTTTTATTAATAATATTATATAATATTTTGATTAATCTACAAAGTTTATTGCAATAAAAAACTTAGTTAAAGAAGTTATATTTACAATATTGCAATACTTCTTAATTAACAAAGTCAAGAAAATTCTACAATAAGATTGTAATTGTTCTCGAAAATTATAAAACAAATATTTTTGTCAAATTAAAATATTAAACAAGCAAACTATTATTAATCGAATAATTTTTAACTCTATTAATATTGTCTAGATTAAAATTTACAATTATTATACTATAGTTTTTAATTTTTTAAACAATGCTAGACAAGCATTTTTTGCAATATTATATTAGTAGTAATATAAAATATAAATATTAATCGATATTCTTATTAATATACTTGTAAAATTAAATAACGAAATTCTATTTATTAGACGTATAATTTTAATAATTATTAATATTTACTTAATAATCTTTTTTTTAAAATTAACAACTTATTTAACTTTATAAACTTAATAAATTGCAAAAATTTATTATTTGCTTGCGCGTTATTTATTATTTTTATCAATTGTTTAATTTGTTAAGTATTATATTATTATTATAAGATTTTTCGAGTTTGCTAAGATATTTATAATTATTATTTAAAAGATTGTAGCAACTTATTAAATTAAAAAATACAAATAACAATTTGTTATTTAAAAAAGTATAACAATTAAAAAAGTTAAAAAACAAATTATTTCTATTAACTCTAAATAAAAAGATATCGAATACAAAATTATTAAAAACAAAAATTACAAAAATTACAATAGTAACAACAATACAAGTTTGTTCGATTATAATTGTTTAAATATTTAAACTCTTTTAATATTTGTTAAAAATAAAATTAAAAATTACAATAATCTTTTTATTATTAAAATATATACTTGTTATATTTTTATAAAAAAATTAAAATTTCTTATTTTTAAAAGTAAAGTATTTTAGATAACAATTAAAAAAAATTATTTAACTCTAAATTAATTTAAATCTAATACTAAATTTGCTAAATTAATTAACAATAATAACAAAACAATCTAATTTTAAATTTTTATTGTACTAATTAATTTTAATATTGTTTGTGTAATTTTTGTTAAAATTAAGATTAGCAAAAGAGATTAATTATAGTTAGCGATCTTTAATATTAATAGCAATTTATAAATATCTTACAAATTATTCGATATTTTTGCAATTATAAAATACAAAGAACTACTTTATATATTAATCTATAAACAAAAATATTAACTATACAACAAAAAGATTAATATTATATCTATTGTATTAAATATTAGCTATTGTATTATAGAAATCGACAATATAGCTATAAATCTAGTAAAAAGCAAAATCTATATAGCAACGAAATTTGTACTAATTTTATTTATAGTTAAAAAGTTTTTACAAATTTATATATAAGATATTGTAAATCAAATAAGTTTAATAAACTACAATAGTCTTTATATCGATTTTGTTTATATTAAGTTTGTTAAATCTAAATTTAAAACTATTAAAAGTAGATCTTAATTTAAAAAAATTATTAATTAAGTTAAACAAAAGTTATAGAAAGCATTCGACGCATTTATATTAGTTAAAATGTACGCAAAAAAGAAGATAGTATATATTTCGAGCTTTAACTATAAATTAATTAAGTATTACAAACTTGTCGACTTATTTAATAACAAAACTAAGATTAATTGTTTTGATAAATTAATATATATATTGCGTTTGCAAAATAACGCAAAGAATAACAAGTTTTCTTCGAAACGCAAAGCAAGCATCTCTTTAATAGATAACAAAAAAAAAATGCGAAAACAAATCTTTGTTTCGCTATTTTTTTTATATAGTACGTCGACAAATAATACAAAAACTACAATCTTTACTCGCTCTAATTCTATAGAAATCGAAACTATAAAAATCTTCAAAACTATTAATACTTTAATCGACAAGTTATACAACAAGTTTTAAGAGATTAACGCAAGATTCGAAGCTATTGCAATAAGTGCTCTAACAATATAGAACAATAATATTACAAAGATATACAAAGACGTTGTTCTAAATAGTATTGCTAAATTTACTTAAGAGTTGTTGAATTTGCTACTAGTAGTTTTAGTTCTTAGAAAAAAATAAATTGTACAAAGTAATATGTATTTTATCAATCAATATATATACAATATGTACACTAAAGTCTTCGAAAAAACTTATTGAGAACAATTTTTCAAATTCTATAATTTGCTAATTATTATAGAAGATTAGCTTATCGCATTTAACAAATACAACAAGAAAAAAATCAAAAAGAATAAGAATGCAAGTAACAATAGTAATACAAAAATAAATTGTTTGCTATTTAAAAAACTACAATATATAATTCGATAAATATTTGTTAATAAATAAGTCGATCTTGCTTTAATTGTTGTTTGATCGATATATTATTACAAATTTGCTCGATATCGATAAATAATAAATAGATCGATTAATTTGTAAATAAATTAAAAGTTAAGAATTTAAAAATTAATTATTTTTCTTTTATTTTCGCGATTTGCTTTAATTGTTTTATAGATATATTATTATAGATTTGTTCGACAAACGTTTTTGTTAATTATTATTAACAAGAATATTGTTTTCTTTTTTCGAGAAAAGATATTTGTTATATATCTAGCTAGCAAATTGCTTTATTCGACAAATTTTATTCGACAAGTTGCGCTAATTTCTAAAAGAACTAGTTTGACAAGTAAAGATAGATTTGCGCATAGCTAAATAGATTATAAATTCAACTATTTATCAAAACTTATCTAATACTTGCTTTGTATATTTCTCGTCCTACTTTCGTAACACAAACAAAACAAAAAAATAGTTAATAAAAATTCAACAAACTTTATTAGCAAAAAAAAATAGAATAGTCTATACAATTAACTTTTTTTAATTTCTTAATTTTTGTTATTTAATATACAATTAATAACTCTAATAATTAGTTTGCTAAAAAATGTTAAATAATTACAAATATTAAAGATCTAAATAAACTAACAATTATTAATAATTATTTAATATTTATATAAAACAATATTATAGTATAATTAAAGAACTATAACTATATAAATTTAATAAATAGTTTTGTCTTTTTTCTTTAGTTTGTAACAATCGAAAAAAATTGTTACAAATTCTTGTTTATTATTTATCGAAACAAAAAACAACTTAATATTGTTATTATAAAATTTAAAAACTTTTCGACTTATATATAGTAAGTAATAAATAAACAATTGCAACTTCTACACAAGTTCTATAAAATATATATTGATAATATTGTTATTTTTTTTAAATTTTTTACAAATTATCTTAATTATTTACAAAATCTCTTTATTAAATTTGTTAAGTTTTAGATTATACTAAATTTTACAAAAATCTATTTTAACTATTCTAGTATTATTTTATTTTAAACAAAAGATTAATATTTTCGATTTATTTATTATTAAAAAACAAATTGTTGCAATTAAAACTATTTAATTTTCTAAAAAATTAGAGTATTCAAAATATATTTAAGTTTTGTTAATTATTAATGCGACAAAATTGTTTAATATATATAATATATCAACTTTTTGCAATAGAAGAAAACACAATTGTTTAAAAATTTGTTTGCGCAAAATAATTGAAAGCGTAAAATATATTTTCGAAATATTTCTATTAAGCAATTATTAGATTTGTTAAGCTCTTTTTATTAGTTTTAGCGCGTTTTTATAATATAGAGTTTTTCTATTTATTTTTCTATTAATTGTTATCTATTTATAAGACTTAATACAATAGAAAAACAAAAATATAAAATTAAAATCTATTATATTAAAAACTATTTTGTTAACAATAACTTTCGAAAATCTAATATTAAATATATATTGTTTTTGTTTAAAATATTAAGTATTGTCGAGTCTTATTATTAGCTAATAAAACTAAAGATTGTTTACTTAATTTAAACAATTAAAAAAACAAGATATCTAATTAAAAATTTTAAGTAATTAATTATTGTCTATATAGATTATTCGACTATACTTAATATTGTTAAGTAGACAATTTTATTATTATTTGTTACAAATAAGTTTAATCTTAGACTTATATATATATTGCAATATTTCTTGCAATTTAGTCTTAATATTTAATATAAAATAAGTTATCTAAATACAATATTTAATACTTTGTCTTAATTATCGATATTAATCGATAGAAAAAAAGCAAATAATATTAAAGAATTTAACAAAATTAATACTTTTATATTTAAGATTAAAGTCTTAAAAGTAAATAAACTTATTAAATAAATTTAAAAAAAAAGAAATCTAATTGTATAAACAATTTTTGATAAAGTAATATTCTTTTATATTTGTTTTTTAAAAATAAGCGCTAATTTTAGAAAATAATTGCTCGATATCTATATTAAATCTATTAAGTAAACAAAAATAATAAATACTATTTAGAAATTTATTATATTGTTGAATATACAATTCTTTATAAAAAATAAGTTGCTATACTATACAAACTATATTAATTAAAAGAAATTTTATCTATTAAAAAAGTTTAAAAAAAAGATTTTTATCTAAATATATAACAAGAATTACTATATTAATTTTATTTGTTTATATAAGATAATTTTTATTAATTTCTACTTTTGCAAGTTAAACAATTGTCTATAGTATTATATAATATATTGTTAAAAATAAAATCTTTATTAAACAAAGTATTATTAATTGTATAATATTTTAAATTCTATTACTAGTTTTTTAATATTTTTTTATACAATAAGCTTCGATTTTATATTAATTTTATTAAATAAACAAAATATAGATATTGTACTTATTGCAATATATAAATTTTTCAAAAAAGTTATAATTATAGTTAATAAGAATACGTATATTGCTAAAAACTAAATTAGTATAATAATAGACAAACTTGTAAATAAAAAAATATCGATTTTTTTTATATATAATTGTAATAGAAATTTTTGTTTAAGTTCTAATATATTGTATTTAAGAAACTCAATATTAATTTTCTAATTTTTGCTATTGCTATATATTATTTTTAGATTAATAGTTAAAACAAAAGAACTAATTAAACAATAGAGTTTGTTTTTTGCTATACAATAATAAACAATTCTAAATTTAATTAAATATTTTTTCTCTTAATTCTTCGAGCACAATTAAACAATTTATCTAGTTTTTCTATTAATCTTTTGTTAAATAAAATAGTTATAAAATTTAAGATTTAAGATTTTTTAACTTTTTTTAAATTTAACAAGCAAAAAAAGAATTAATTCAAAAGAAAGTTAATAAATATAATAGAAACTAAGATTGCAATTGTTTGAATTAATATAATAACAAAAAATCTCTACAATAGATATTATCGATTTTTAACTCTTTAAGTAAGCAATTAAGTTTTTTTATATTTGTTTAAAAATTATAGTCTATTTTTTATCAAATTAACAAAGTTAATTATTTAGCAAATTAATTTTTTTATAGTTTTCGAACAAAAAGATAATCTAGTTTATAAATTTAACTTGTTTGTTAATTAAAAAATTTATTTAATTATTTTTATTATTAATCTAGAATTAATTTCTAGAAGAGACAATTTTTACAATTGTTTGCAATCTAATTATTCTAAATTAGTTATAAAATTTAATAACAAGTAACACGTTTACAAAATTAAATTTTTTGTTAATTATTAACTTTGTTATTACAATTGCAAAAAATCTATCTTAAAATATTTAGTTTGTTAAAAAAATTATAAATTCGAGTTCAATTATTAATATAACAAGAATTTGCTAAATAAAGTTAAAAATCTTGTTAAAAAATACAAAATAAAATATAGTATTTTTATTAATAATACTATACAATATTTTAATTAATTTATAGAGTCTATTGCAATAAAAAACTTAGTTAAAGAAGTTATATCTACAATATTGCAATACTTTTTAATTAACAAAATTAAGAAAATCTTACAATAAAATTATAATTGTTTTTAAAAATTATAAAATAAATATCTTTGTTAAATTAAAATATTAAATAAGCAAATTATTATTAATTAAATAATTTTTAATTTTATTAGTATAATCTAGATCGAGACTTATAACAAGCTATTATACTATAGCTTTTAATTTCTTAAACAATACTAAATAAATAGTTTTTGCAATATTATATTAATAATAATATAAAGTATAAATATTAATTAATATTCTTATTAATATACTTGTAAAATTAAATAACAAAATTCTATTTATTAGACGCGTAATTTTAATAATTATTAATATTTATTTAAAAATTCTTTCTCTAAAATTAACAATTTATCTAATTTTATAACTTAGCAAATTGCAAAAATTTATTATTTGTTTATATATTGTTTATTATTTTTATTAATTGTTTAACTTGTTAAGTATTATATTATTATTATAAGATTTCTCGAGTTTGCTAATATATCTATAATTGCTATTTAAAAGATTGTAGCAATTTGTTAAATTAAAAAATACAAACAACAACTTGTTATTTAAAAAAAAAGCAATTAAAAAAATTAAAAAACAAATTATTTCTATTAACTTTAAGCAAAAAAATATCGAATACAAAATTATTAAAAACAAAAACAACAAAAACTATAATAGTAATAACAATACAAATTTATTTAATTATAATTGTCTAAATATTTAAATTCTTTTAATATTTGTTAAAAACAAAGTTAAGAATTATAACAACTTTCTTATTATTAAAATATATACTTATTATATTTTTATAAAAAAATTAAAATTTCTTATTTTTAAAAATAAAATATTCGAAATAGTAATTAAAAACAATTATTTAGCTCTAAATTAATTTAAGTTTAATATTAAACTTGTTAAATTAATTAATAACAATAATAAGACAATCTAATTTTAGATTTTTATTATATTAATTAATTTTAATATTATTTATATTATTTTTGTTAAAATTAAGATTAGCAAAAAAGATTAATTATAATTAGCAATTTTTAATATTAATAACAATTTATAAATATTTTGCAAATTGCTTAATATTTTTGCAATTATAGAATACAAAGAATTGTTTTATATATTAATTTATAAACAAAAGTATTAACTATATAATAAGAAGATTAATATTATATCTAATATATCGAATACTAGTTATTATACTATAAAAATTGACAATATAGCTATAAATCTAATAAAGAACAAAATCTATATAATAACAAAATTTGTATTAATTTTATCTACAATTAAGAAGTTTCTATAAACTTATATATAAAATATTGTAAATTAAATAAATCTAATAAACTACAATAATCTCTATATTAACTTTATCTATATTAAGTTTATTAAATTTAGACTTAAAACTATTAAAAATAGATTTTAATTTAAAAAGATTATTAATTTAATTAAGCAAAAGTTACAAAAAGTATTTGACGCATTTATATTAGTCAAAATATATACAAGAAAGAAAATAGTATATATTTTAGATTTTAACTATTAATCGATTAAGTATTACAAACTTGTTAACTTATTTAGTAACAAATTTAAAATTATTTGTTTTAGTAGATTAACGCGCAAATGTTTGCAAAATAACGCAAAGAATAATAAGTTTTTTTTAAAATACAAAACAAGTATCTTTTTAATAAACAACAAAAAGAAATTGCAAAAGTAGATTTTTGTTTTGCTATTCTTTTTGCGTAATATATTGACAAACAATATAAAGATTACAATTTCTATTTACTTTAATTCTATAGAAATCGAGACTATAAAAATCTTTAAAACTATTAATATTTTAATTAACAAATTATATAATAAGTCTTAAGAGATTAATACAAGATTCGAAACTATTACAATAAGTATTTTAACAATATAGAACAATAGTATTACAAAAATATATAAAGATATTATTCTAAATAAATTTGTTAAATTTGTTTAAGAGTTGTCAAATCTACTAGCTTCAATTTTTAGAAAAAAACAAATTGTACAAAGTAATATATATTTTATTAGTTAATATATATACAATATATATACTAAAGTCTTCGAAAAAACTTATTAAGAACAATTTTTTAAATTCTACAATTTGCTAACTATTATAGAAGATTAACTTGTTATATTTAACAAATATAATAAAAGAAAAATTAAAAAGAATAAAAATACAAGTAATAATAATAGTACAAAAATAAGTTGTTTGTTGTTCAAAAAATTACAATATATAATTTAATAAATATTTATTAATAGATAAATTAATTTTGCTTTAATTGTTGTTTAATTAATATACTACTACAAATTCGCTCAATATTAATAGATAATAAATAAGTCGATTAATTTGTAAATAAATTAAAGATCAAAAATTTAAAAATAGTTGTTTTTCTTTTATTTTCGCAATATACTTTAATTATCTTATAGATATATTATTATAGATTTGCTTAACAAGTATTTCTATTAATTATTATTAACAAAAATATTGTCTTCTTTTTTCGAAAAAAAACATTTATTATATATCTAGCTAGCAAATTGTTTTACTTAACAAGTTTTACTCGACAAATTGCGCTAATTTCTAAGAGAACTAGCTTAGCAAGTAAAGATAAATTTGCGTATAGCTAGATAGATTATCAATTCAACTATTTATTACAACTTGTTTGATACTTGCTTTGTATATTTCTTGTTCTGCTTTTGTAACAAATTGTTTAATATCGAATTGTTTTTAATATAGTATATTTTAATATTAAAGTTACGCTTTTTGTTGTATCTAAATTAATATAGAGACATCAACTATTATTAAAATAAATTAAGAAATTAAAAATTGTT
>JAABUL010003388.1_pt1 | contig 23727 bp, 31 predicted proteins | sample 5559151 | NCBI WGS metagenome assembly JAABUL01 (sample SAMN10711876, study PRJNA513368) | rock metagenome | isolation source: Antarctica rocks | place: Antarctica: Victoria Land, Pudding Butte sud | reverse complement strand
ATGCCAAGACCAAGGACCGGCTGGTCGCCTTCCTGATATATGCGGACAACGCGGCGGTGGCCATAGAGTTTGATCGATGTGCTGGCATCAACCGTGATACGAACTCATCCGCCACAGGACTATGCCACTCTTGCCTGGGCTATGTTGTGCCCCAGTGGTCTGCTTATCGCCTTCCAGCCTTCGCTATCGCCATGCAGCATAAATCGATACCCCTATTCGTGTCCATGCATCGATGGGCCTGGGATGTAATGTCGAGAAAAGCAAAGCAAAAGAACATTTTGGCAGCAGGAGGCGGTCGGTACTAGTGTTCATGTATCGATGAGCCTGGGATGTAATGTCGAGAAAAGCAAAGCAAAGGAACATTTTGGCAGCAGGAGGCGGTCGGTACTAGTGTTCATGTATCGATGAGCCTGGGATGTAATGTCGAGAAAAGTAAAAAGGGAACACGATGCACCTGCAATCTTGCCTTTCCCACAGCAAGCCTGCACAAGCCGCAAATTTGTTGCTGGCTTCCTCGCGTTCCAGCTTTGTAGCTACCCGCAACTGTGGCCATGATCATCCAGGCTGGAACATGGGCGCAGCTACTTCCAAACAGGCAGAGGCAACACATCACCGCTTGCCTTGCGGCAGCAGCTGCGCCGTAAGCCGCCTTCCCTCGCTTAATCAGCCTTATAGCTACCCCTACTAGTGTTCATGTATCGATGAGCCTTTTGATGTATGTCGAGAAAAGTAAAAAGGGGCATCGATAAGCCTTGGATGTAACGTTAACGTCTCAACGTAAGAAAAGCGCCGGCGTAACTTACTAAGTGGCTAAAGGCCACGCAAAGCATCTAAGGCCACGCAAAGCATCTAAGGCCACACAAAGAATGGCGCCATCGTTGGCCATCGCTCATATTCAGAACACAGCACGTCGCCAGACCGCTGAGCGTTCCAGACCGCTCTTGCCTAGTCTATGTTGTGTCCCAGTGGTCTGCTTATTGCCCTCCAGCCTTCGCTATCGCCATACAGCACAAATCGCTACACCTATTCGTGTCCATGCATCGATGGGCTTGGGGTGTAATGTCGAGAAAAGAAAGGGAACACTGCGCCACCGACCAATCTGTGCGCCCGACTCAGCAGGCGGCAACGGCAGCGCCTGGCGGCTGGGGATCGTCATCAGCCACCGGCGGTGTCCCGCCTCTCACTATTCGTATATTAGCCATATTTGAAGGTCATCAGCAAGTCTCGGTGGCCTGCGTGGCCTCAGCTCAGGGCAAGTGGCGCAGTGTGCGGGCAGTACAGCGAAGCTCCCAACGGCGACCCTGCCAGCGATGGGCGGCACCGGCTGCACCATCTGCCCAGCATCATTCCTCAGGTCACAAGAACTGATGTGTGACATGGCTCGAACACCGTGCCAACTCTGCTGCTGAAAAGTCGGATGTCCTTTCTGGCTGCGAGGCCGGCTGGGCAAGTTTGGCTTCGGCTCGGCGCCGCCAACATCACAGGCCGCCCCGGGAGCTAGGGCTATGGGCCAGTCTTCGCATAGGCTTGAGCCTGCCTTATTGCCTTTGCTTTCGCCGCAGCTGGCAGCCTAGGTGCCATTCCGCCGCGTGCGCTCGCTGGGCTCCGATGCGCTTCGCGCAGGTTGGGCTGTCGATTTGAATCGGATTTTCAGGACTCTCGAGTCCAAATCCTGGTTGCCTGCCATATTGGGCGTCTGGGAAACTCAACTAGCTTTCATATGCGCCCAAATTCAGCCTAAATGCTTGAGAATTTCAGAATTCTACAGTAAGAAAGTGAGAGACAGAACCTTTGCACAGGGGCATATGTTGGTCAGCCTTATTGGCATGCCGCGACAACTAAGCCAGCAGTTGACGATGCCACGAAGAATGACCCGGGTTGCAATGCCGCAAAGATAAGAATAAGCTGGGCACCTCATCGGATTTGCCATAGCGTTCCGTCGCTTGTTGCCTTGTCTGCTGCACTGCCGTGTTGTTTTCTTCGACTTCCGATGTGCTCCAGTATTCGATTCCGGTATTGCAACGCCTACGTCATAGCATATCATATTTGTCGTGCGTCATATCCCGGTCCACTCATAGCTTGGTGCTCCGTCCATCACTCCTTCGGCTTGATGGCGATCAGTGTGCTAGCGATTGCCGACAGCACCCAGATGCCCGACAACGGCAGCGTTACCGGGCCGCTGTTATTCGTGCCGAGCAGCGGCACTAGGAGTGCGGTATGCCTGCATAGGTTTGAACGATGACGCAACGTCAGCTATGTGCATTTCCAAGGTCATGCATCTTCATCAGGGCTTGCGCTTGAGCGGCCGCAATAAAGGCCAGAAGCTCGCAGATGCCAGCATCACATAGTGGCGGGCATGATGCTATCACCAGGGGCACAATGTATTGCGGCAGCAGCGACTGACTCCAGTAAATGTGTAAGACAATCGGTGCAGCCTGCTGGCAGCTTACGCAATGGAGAATAAGCTGGCAGCTTACGCAATGGAGACGGTGGCGAGGCCAGCCATCAGCGTTCGCTTGTCTGGCCTGCTGAAGTTATTCTGCAATGCCGCCTCCTGCAGGCACGAGGGTCGTGTTGTTTTCAAACTTCACATCGTAGAAGTGTCTGTGTGTGGTCGCATGTTTTCAGTATTGCAACAACTGTGGCGTGCATGGCGCACACAGTACTACTCACACCCACAGCGCCCCTCACACTCGATTGCATTTTCAGGTATGTGCATTGCAGCCCCAAGTCCCCGTGGCAACCGCGGGTGGCGTGCCCAGGTTGGGCGAAGATAAGTGCGGATGATCCCTCAAGATATTGCTCCCTGCGTTCGATGTCCATCTCGTTATATAGCACCCTAAACCCCAAGCCCTGTATAGCATGAAACCACACCTGCTGCGTGTAGGCGAGGGGGGCTACGACGGTGGCGACGCCGCCGCCGATGAGCTGCCACAGGTACAGGTCTGCGGGCGATTTGGCGGCCGCGGTGCCGAAGATGAGGTCCAGTGTCTGTGAGGAGGCGCTTACTCAAGGTCAGGCACATTCGGAACATTACAATCTGCAGGTGAGTGGGGCGCCGCGATGCTGTATGAGCTTTAGCGTCTGCATGCCGCAAACCTCTCGAAGAGACCTTCGAACTGTAGTTATCCGCCCATGGGGCCCATGCATCAAGTCGACACCAGCCTGCTGTGTCGTGCTAGGCATGGTTCGAGAGAAGCACTGCGAGAGAAAGGCCGCCGCAGTTCGTACTTGACAGTCGTGAGCGCACCTGAGCTGGTGCGCCGATGTATGCAATGCCCGCTCCCACGAATGCGGCAGTGAGCAGAGAGTAGATGCCCGAGTTGAGGCCGTCCACATCGCCCAGCTTGCTGATCGTTCAGGTACGACTGCAGAGTGAAGGACGCAAAACAAGTCAGCAAGTTCAGGCTGTTGTAATGTGTACAGTGCCTGACTGTGCGGCCTGGCATTTGACAAGTGACATCAGCACCTTGGCTTCAGGTTCCGGAATTGGATTGGATCCAATGCAACATCGCGGAACTTTGGTGGCGGCAAAGGCCGCAGCGCATGACGCTAAATTATGAACTTCGCAGACTGGCGAGCACATCATCATCATCATCATCATCATCATCATCATCACCATCACCATCACCATCACCATCACCATCACCATCACCACCACCATCACCACCATCATCACCATCATCATCATCCCTGTGGTGAGCAGAGCTGCCCCTGAATGTCGACGTCAGAAGCTTCAAGGAGGAGCGAGATGTCAAGAGGAGTGGTCACACCTTTATTATTGCAACTGGACTGGCCCCTTCTGGCGAATACTTCGCATAGTTGCGTCCAGCCACCAGCCACTGCGATAGCGCCACGCCGCCCAACGCGGCAGCCGCCGCCGGCTGGAGGACGGGCTCCGGGTAAAGCGCCGGGTTGGGCACGAAAGTGATGGCCGTTATGAACCTGCAGTGTGCGGCACAGTCAGCACCTGGTCCTCAATCTTGTTGCGGCGAGGCTGACGCCGCGAGTGCGGAGCTGCAAGGAAGCAGTCTCCATGTGTAGTAGCACCAGGCTGCAAACACGACTTCCTACATCAGTGCAGAATCAAAAGCAGTAAAACCATGTGCATTATAGCAAGAAACAAAGAGGGCGCACAGGTTGGCGGCCGCGAAAAAGGACAGCGAGGCATTTGCGCGCCGGTGCACGTCATCGTCCAGCACCTCCGCCTTTGCTGCAGCCTGTTGTTGAAGCACATTGGTACCCTCATACTTGAGCTGATTCACGTAATTCTCACACCCGTTGCAGGAGCCTGGCTCAGAATGGGGTTTGGTTGTTTTTGCATCGGGAGGCAGCACAGAGTCGGCACGCAGCGCACGTTTAATGCTCCGTTCCAACTGGACTGATACACTTGCAAGTTGCAATGAAAGTGGTCGGAGACCGAACAAGAAGCAGCCCACCTCCTGCACCCAATTGGTGACGGCGGCCGACAGGAAGCCCAGCGACAGGATGCGGAGCAGGATGCTGTGGTAGGCGCCGCCGCCGCCGGGTCCGAACAGGAAGTCTGATGCCTGCGATCATCAGCCACGCTGCACAGTCAGTGCCACCAGTCCCACCGGCCGTGCACGCCTGCAATGGTTGATTATCGTGCCCCCCAGCTTTGCACCCTGGGGTGTTATTGCGGCCGTCGGCTGCCGCGCACGCCGTGCACCAGACAACGTGCATTTTTTGCTGCACGGATCTCGAGGGACAGCAAGGCGTTGTGAGCAGTCCTGGGGTGACTGAGGAATGTGTCAGACAATGCGTCCGGGACTCACCGCATCCGGCGCCAGCGCCAAAGCGACGGCGCCTCCCAGGTTCACAATCGCCTGCGTCAGGTAGGCGACGCCGCTGCCGCCGCCGCCCTGGTTGCCATACGCGTCCCCTTCCGCGGCTGCGTGAAACTTGACTTATGGTTGTTCCTTGAGCAGTCGGCAGCATACGAGTCGATGGCATGCAGTGTGCATGCGGAAAGCCGGTGACGGGTCTGACAGTAGGCTGCGGCATCAGTGTCAAGGTGCTGTGTTGGATATACCACTCAGCGCCTCCAGTAAAGCATTCACGATGACACCAAGACGGTCAGCACGGAGGAGATGTATCTTTGTACCTTTCTTGACGCCCTTCTTGGCGCCCTTCAGTGCACGATCGCGCGTCGCCCGGGCCTCCACAACGCTGGCATGGCGCGTCATCGGTACACGACACTGCGATATTGCATGTATGTGACTGGTCTTGCGAAGCTGTCGCGCACATGCATTGTGCAGCTGCCGTCCGCGTGTTGTGATCTGTGGGGCAGCATACACATGCGAGGTGCAGGTAGTGCACATCGCGCTAGCATGCCTGGATGTACGTTGTATTGCTGAGATACTCACCAATGAAGGAGCCGCTGATGTCAGAGGTGTGATGCAGAGCCGGGATCGGGAGAGCCCCGGCGATCGAACGGCCGGTCCGGCACAAGCATGAGGCGCAGAACACACATGAGCGCTCATCATGATTCCCACGATTTCAGGGATGGAGGGCGTCGGGATCCGTGATGCAAGCGCAATTTTTGTTTTTGTGTGTGAACACAATATGCATTGCATTGTTGTGCACGTGGCATTTCGACAGCTTCGCAGCAGCATTGGACTGGCCAAATCACCCACTCCGGACCATCCGCGTTTACAATAATCGCTTCAACAAGTCATGAAGGATGATCACCGATTGCACCATAGCTATGAAACCAGTCAAAGGAATATGCACACGCCACAAGTGCTCTGATATATATGGCTGCAGGTGCGCAATGTGCGCGTCACGTTTGACGGTCAAGCAAGTTTAACGAATTGACATGTCATTTGCCTATGTCCGGCAGCTGAAAGTATCTTCTCCTGGGGCGTCAGCTCTCCTGCCGCCTGTTGGAAAAGTCTCCCTCCTGGTGCCCGGCCTTGGCTTCGTCTGCATCCTCCTCATCTCCAAGCACATCGCACGGCGCCAGCTGGACGTACGAGTCCTTCTTCCCGTTCAGCGAGTCACCGCCCTCGTCCGCATCCCCCGCCGGATTCCATTTCTTCCAGGCGAACCAGCTCCACGCCACCTGGCGCCGGAGCACACAGGGTAAGTGTCATCACATGTTCATAGAACTTCACAGCGCTTGCAGCTACAGCTGGCGGGCTGCCATCCAGCAATGCGCCTGATGTTCCGCGACCTCACCAAGTGAGTGCACGCCGCAGCGGCGGCTGTGCCCGCTCTGACTCAAAGAAGATGCATGTGCTGCTGGGCGGGAGCCAGCATGCACCTATCTCGAGGAGTGTCCAGTGTTTCCGATGCAAAACAGAGCACGCAGCTGGGTCGCCTGCACGCACAGGCTGCTGATCAGCGCTGCTATCAAAGCGCACCGAGAGGGCGGTGGCGACGATGGTGAGTCCGGCGGCCACGCCGCGGGTGCCCAGTCCCAGGTCGAAGGCCGCGCCGCCGAGCGTTGCGCTGAGCATCTCGCCGCACACAAACAGCGCCATCTCCCAGGAGAACACCCGCCCTGCGCGGCATGCGGCCACATGCTGAGGAACGATTGGCAGGAGCCGTGCTGTTTTGTCGTCCACGGATGGCAGAAGGGCGTTGCTGCAACACCTCAGGCATGCAGCGCATCGTCCGTTGGCACCGCACCGCAGCAGCCGCTCGCCCAGCAGGCTGCCGCGGGCCTTGACAACACGGCGGCGGTGCATTCAGACTGCCCTGATCGGGATGCAGTCAGGACGTTCACTGTTGCAAGCCGCAGCAGCGCACCCTGGATGTCATTGGGAACGCGGTACTGGACGAGCAGGATGGCGTAGATCCACAGCACAGCATTGCCGATGGCGCGCAGCACGACGCTGGGAAGCAGGAAGGCGAAGCTGGTCGACGCTGTCATTGATGCATAGCCCGCCGCCGCCAGGATGAACGCCGCCGCGCAGGAACGCAGGATGTAGCTCTGCCTGCAAGAGTGTCAGAGATGAAACTCAGGTTTTGATGCTACAGGTTGCACGAGGCCTTGAGTGGCGGGACTGCAATAGCTCCACATGATGCCTGTGGTGTCGAGCCGTGCCGGCCGCTGGATCAGCAAGCCACTTGTCTGTGCTCGAGATGACACTTACATACAGAGACAGGTGCGGCTGGGCACCGCACCCTGCCCAGCAGCAAAACGCCGAGTGGTACGCTGACGATGGTGGGTTTCTGCCTCCTTAAACCCCGCAGCTTGTCTCGAGAAAGCCCCAGATGGGAACTCCGACAGCTCGTTCGACACAGCCTTGAGGGCAAAACATTGTATTGAAAGCATGGCGGATATGGGAGGCTCACTTCGGCGGCGTGAAGGGGTTGAAAATGAAGGGCCCCAGCAGCGCGCCCAGCCCCATGCCGGCAAACAGCAGGCCCAGCGTCGTCGACGCGTCCCGCACCTGCATCGACGGCTCCTCCGAGAACCTGCGCGGGAGCGCAAACTGATCTCGGCACGCAAAGCTGCAGAACCAGAGGTACATCTCAGACATTTGATGAAAAGCATTGACAACGGAACGATTCTTCGCTGGGCAAAGGTGGCACTGCCTGGGCCACCAAACAGTGCCAGCCAATCCCACAGCTGGCGTGCAGATGCGCATATTGCGCTCCCGCGTCTGCCGCCAGGGCGAAGCAGTCCGCGGCGTTTTGTTCTCAAAGGAGTGGCTCACTGGGCGCCGGCAACCAGTGTGAACAACAGGTCGGAAAAGAGTTCTGTCAGACGGTAGAGCGGACAAAACTCACTTGACGTACAGCACGTCGCAGGCGCCCCAGATGAGGTTGCCGCTGGGCCGGATGAGCACAAATGCGAGGACTTCCCGGTTGCCAGGCGCCGACACGTAGGCGTAGCCCTCCTTGAGGTCCACAACCGTCTGCCGCAGCGCGCCATCGCCGTGTCGGGGGCGGGAGGCTCCGATGCCGCCGCCACGCCCGCCGCGCCGCTTTCGCTTTCTTTTCCTGGAAGACCTGGAGTGGCGGACGGACATCAGATTGCGATAATCGCACCAGCAAAATATATCACGCTGGAACAGCATCTTTAGGGTTGCCACACTGCCGTTCCTGATGCTGCCTTGCACATGCTGTTGGGCAGCCTTGCGGCTGCTGGCGGTCTCACGCACTGCAGGTGATTCGTTTCACTCTGCTGCTGCGGTCTGCAAGCACTCCACCAACAACCCTGCACAACAAGTGGATTGCACCTGCTTCGGAATGGTTACTATGCCGCTGCTGGCTGCCGCCGAGGTGCACATCGCTTTCCCCGACCTTGAGTGACAGCGCCGCTTCCACGTCAGTGTCCAACAGACTGCTGTCCTCCTGCTGGCTGCTGACACTCCCGCTCCTGTTTTGAGCAGGGAACTCTGAGCAGGAAGCTCGTGCATCACAAGCCTTGGCAGCTTGACAGAGCCGCTCGTTTCACCAACCATATTACGCATGCCTGGCGCATGCGCAGATGAAATAGCCGCCATCTGGCCCAAGATGCCATGAGCTGACGCTGGGGCGCGGCGGCGCAGCTGCCTGCCCTTCGCAGCTGCCGTCAAAAGCAACACTGGCATGACGGCATGTCAAAAGCAAAGCGGAGGAGCCTGTACAGCCAGCACAGGATGTAGAATGCCCACCCTTTCTGCTCCTGCGCCAGCCGCAGGGCAGCCTCGCCGCCAATAGACCTTGAAACCAGGAAGGCGCTCGCTGCCGCGATGAGGTACGTCAGTGCGTCAAACAGGAAGCACACCGTCGAGCCTGCAATGGAGGCCTGTATTTGCTCATGACTGCGTTGACCCGCAGAGTGCCGAGCATCAGCACGGCGTGTGTCAGGGTCAATGTGCAGCTGCAATGCTGCGCGGTTGGCATGGGTTGGCATGTGGCAAAGATGCTCTGCGGTCATCACCCAGAGTTGACACAATGAAACCACCCAGACTTGCGGCCGCAACTCCCTGCAGCAATCAGAAGCATGATCGTCGGCGAGGTGATCGGAGACTGTGATGCACTAGATATGCTAATCTGCAGCCAGTGTCAGTGGCGCATTGCAGCAGCAAGCCACTCCAGCCAGTGTCAGTGGCGCATTGCAGCAGCAAGCCACTCCAGGCAGCAGAGCGCCCCTGTTCAGCATGTAGGCACGCAGGGGCATCAGCTGGCAGGACATGGCTGACCCCACGGCATTCGGGAGGCAAGCGGCTCACGATGAGGCTGTAGACAAAGGCCTGCAGCGTGGCGGCCAGGTGCAGCTGTTCTCGCGGCACCAGCTGCGGGATGAGAGCACGCCGGGCCGGCGATCTGAAGGCCAGCGTGCCGAAGTTCACCCCCAGCAGCGCAAACATGAGCCTGCAGTGAGGAGACGGCAGCGGTGCGTCAGGTTCACATGCACGAACCATCATGCTGACGCGTGCAATGCCTTGAGAGGAAATTGAGTTGCATCATGGGTGCATAGGGTGCTACATAGAGCCAGTAAATACCAACTTGCAGAGACTGTACCATAGTGTGCCGGGCGTCTGCACCAGCGGCAGCAGCCCTACTGCCGCCATAGCAATCAAACAGCTCCAGACCAGCACGTTGATCCGACTGCACCTGCGGGTAGCAGCAGTGGACAACACTCGTAATCAGAGTGCGATGCTTGATGGCAGCGGCGTACACTGTGTCAGGACGTCATGTGATGACACCGCACAAGCTGCATGGTGCAGAAGCTGGCGGAACGCAGCAGTGAAGGGAAACGCACTTGTCGGCCACCACTCCGGCGATGGGAAACAAGAAAAGAATGGGCAGGACGCGGATGATGACAACAAATCCGATCAGCATGGCGCTGCCGCCGCTGAGGCGGTGAACCAGCGACATGGTGGCAATATAATTGACCTCATTCCCGGTCTGGCTGAAGATCTGCACGAAAAGACGATTCAAGGACTTACACAGCAGCCTGCGGGATCTAGAGAGTGTGTCATTCGCAAAACCAAGCCGGCGATCATTATCAAAACTTCCGACATGTATGCTCGCACGGAATCGGTACAGGCAGCGTTTGAAGGCGTGCAGACCTCGCCGACGAGCAGCAGCATGAACGGTCGGTTGTTTGCCACCATCCGCCAGTAGTCCATGATGCCTCCGGCCTGCTGCTCGTCGTCGCTGCTCTGCTGCGTCTGCTTCTTGGACGTGTGCTTCATGACTGCTTCTGCCTCGCAAAGGGTTCTCTGCTGATCGCAGCAAAACTTGCTGAGTAGCCGGAGTGTTTATGTGCTGAACACAAGAGCGGAAGAGAGTCGCGCAAATTTGTACCTTGCATGCCTGTGTGTTCTGAAGGCTGCTTGATCCTGAGCTCAGCTCCTTGAGACTGTGCAACCGGGTACAATGTGGCATGTTCCATAAATTCAGACGATCACCACAGTCGCAGAGGCGTGAGCAGCGACACAGCACGACGAAGCTGGGGCACACCGTAACCTCATTAGTCACCGGCTGTTGAATCACGAGTAACCCTGCTGCGCGGCGGCACCTCTTTCTTCATGCACATCAAGACGCTGCAGAAACCCTAAAACCCATAAGCCCAGCTCCAGTCCCAATCGACGCCAACATCGGGTACGTGTGTCGACTCGACGTCAAGGCGATGCTGCTGGCCGGGCGCACGCCTCCAAGGCGTAGTTACGCTGCCGCTGCCAAGATCATACAGTTTGCTCTTATGGAGAGGGTATGCCTGGTCGCGCATGAGCATCGGACGATGGCGAGTGCCTGCCAGACAGGACCAGTCCTGAGACCGATTGACATGGTCTGCACCCGCATATCAACGTGTCACAGCTGCTGCTCCCGCATCCCGCATGCGCCACACACGACTCCGGCAGTGCGCCGCAAAATGATGTCGAAGCGGCGCACATTTCACTCGGGGGTGCGCAAGCGCCAGCTCACCTGTCTTCTTCGGTGCGGCCGTGGACGAATCTAGAGCGGCCTCGCCGCGGGAGTGAGACTCGATGCCCCTATTTCACGCGCCCAGGCTCGGCATCAGTGTCCTCTTCCTCCTCAAGCACATGGCGCGACACCAGCTGCACGTACGAGTCCGCTTTCACGCTCTGCGGCTCAGCGCCCTCTGCCGCATCATCCGTCGGATTCCACTTCATCCAGGCGAACCAGCTCCACGCCACCTGGATGGCGTATTTCCGATGAGTGTGCCGCGCATCCATGCACACAACCTGACTCCTGCATCGATAAGAGGATCGCCAGCAGCAGCTGCTGCGCCACCGGGCCGGGCCCTGCCCCGGCCCCGTGTTGCCACTGCCCTGGCGTCAGCCAGCAGCGGGCTGTGAAGGCCGCTGCCAAAAACTTCAATCGAAGCCTTTCCGCTACTGAACAGCACGCGCTGATGCCAGCGGCGTGCACAGGACTGCCGCACGCTGTGCTCCAGCGCTGGGCCTGATTTGCGCGCGCAATATAGGCTGTTCTACATCACATTAGCTGCCCCTACTCAGGGCCAATTTTCATTTCAACATTGCTGAACAGCTGGGCATTAGGCTATACAGTGCTTGGATGATCCCGGGATTTCCTGTAATAAACCCTGCTGTTCACCACGCGACGCCGCCTCGCAGCCGCAGCTGCCTGAGGTTCTGCCGCTGGCTGTGCTGCCGTCGAGCTTGTCGTGGAGTTTCTCAGTTTTCTGATGAAGGCGCTGGGGATCCAGCTCCCGGGTCGCCAGCATGGTCGTCCACAGCTGCTGCAGCTTTGTCTCCACCAGATGGCGCGCTCACTTGTGCACGCTGCCTCCGCTCGCGGGGCTTGGTTTCCGCCTGCCTCAGTGCAGCAAGTCTTTCTTGCGGCTCGGTGCTTTGCTGCGTCTGCGTTGGCGATGCTGCAATCTGACAGTGACTCTTGCTGTGGCTGCACCTGCAATGTATCGTGCACGTGATTATGTCGTCCACAAACTTAGCAACCCTGCGCAGCGCATCAGCACTTCCCTGTCTGCAGGTTTCATCACATAGTAGCCACTGCACATCGCTGCTTGGCTGTATCTCTCGTAGCGCTGGGCAGATTCGATTATGTTGGTTGCCTTCCTTGATTGTGAAGACTTCGACAAGTGGGAAGGACATGCACAGGTGGGCGTTGGTTGTTGGCTCCAAGACCGTCTACAGCGGCAGCATGCGTCATTCGTGCTCCAGTGCATGAAACACCGGACTTGCTAGTGCCATGCCAGACGAATGGCACAGATGCTTCTAGGCGCTGCTCTCCGTAAACTGCAGGTCTTTTTCAGCCTTTTCGCTGGCTTGGGAGACATTGAATGGGAGGTCATAAAGGTATGGTATGCTAGATGCACGCCGAGATTCCGTTGCCAGGCTTCGCGCAGCATACCGCAAACATCAAATACTGTCCTGTCAATTCGCAGTGCTACGCGGGAGGCCTGGAGAACGTCAGCCCCTCTCACTACGACGCGCTGGTGCTGAGCGGCAGCCACTACTCTGCAGCAGACGACTTGCCGTGGATCCGACAGCTGGCAGCGTGGTTGGCGGAGGCGGTGCGCTCGGGGCCGCCGCAGCTGCGCATCGTCGGCCTGTGCTTCGGCAGCCAGGTATGATTGGATGATCGCTTCCAAACGATCTGTGTTTACAGGTTCGCGATATTGCTCCTCCGCAGGGATCCTGTTTGGTGCCTCAATCTGAGAGTCACGCGCCATGCTGTCACAGATCTTGGCGAGGGCGCTGGGAGGCTCTGTGGGCAGGAACCCTTCTGGGCGCTTCGTGCTGACAGGTGCGCTGCGTCTTACGTGTGATCAGGCCTGCAGACGCAATCATGCAGCCCTGAGTGGTGTGATCCTGATTGAATACGGCTGCGTGAGAGGAATTGAATTTTGCACGTCGGTCGCGGTCAGTCTGTTGACCATGTTCGTCTGCGTTTCTGTTGGGCTGTTGGGCGACGATTCATACATTCTGGCTTGCGTTACCCACTGAATTCGGCAAGCGGCACAAGGGCAGTAGTACTCCACATGTTCGGTCACCTGCACCTGCACTCTACGCATGTGGACGCCTGAGCAGTGCGTAGGAACAGGCATCATTGTTGCAATCATGCTGCAGTGGAAGAGCTTTGCTTTGAGGACGCGCTGCAGTGGGAAGCCGCATACCGGGATGCGTTGCCGCCAGAGCTGGCCAGCGCAAGTGGCTGCCGGATCCTGGAAAGCCATGGCGACCAGGTGCGTGAACACAGGTGCACATCTTGCATGTGCGCACAGTATAAGATGATAAACGCATCCTGCATCATGAATGCAACCATGCACTGCAATGCGTGGAGCGCCGGGCAGAGGGGTCTGTAACATGCCACACGGTTCCCTGCTAGCGGGTGGACAGGATGCGCTGTTGCCGCTGACCCGCTGCCGCAACTCACGCAGGTAACGCAGCTGCCGCCGGACGGGGTGCTACTGGCGTCATCTGCGACTGCCCTGTACGACATCTGGGGCGCGGCCCGCGGTCGCGTGCTGGCGGTGCAGGGGCATCCAGAGATGCAGTGCTCGACCGCGCTGCGAAAGATCCTCCCTGCCGTCAAAGGGTGCGCCGCCCTGCGGCAACCTCGATTTGTAGTCCGTGCCTTTGTCACTGCATTCTGCCAGAACTGCAAGCCGTCATCACATCATTGCACCATTCCACCCTCATGCATTGGTCATGCGATGAATTTTGTGCAGACGCATGACAGAGGAGGAAGCAGCGGCTTCGCAGGCGTCGCTCGGAAACAGGCGCCCAGACGATGGCGCGATCATGCAGTTCATTGCGGCCTTCCTCCGCGGTGGCGGCAGCAGTGGTGGCGGCGACAGCAAGGCAGCCATCAGCGCGACCGCCGTTGAGCAGCTGGACCCTGAATCCAGGCAGGCTCCGCAAGAGGAGGATCACCGGGCATTGACAGCTTCCTCCGCTGCTTTCGCCAGCAGCACGGCGAACAACGCGCTGCAGCAGCTATCGCTGTCGGAAGCGCCGGCGGCGCCGCTCACTAACGGCGCCTGTCTGCACGGCAGCAGCAGTGGCGCGGCAACTGGCCAGCAGCAGCGTACCAGCGCAGCAGACGCGGTGGCTTCAGGCCAGCTCAGCTGGGACGGCGGCTTCCCCTCAGCTGGCGAGGCAGGAACGTCTCCATCAGCGCAGCTCCCTGCTGCCGGCAGCAGCGCTGCTGCGGATGCCGTGGGGTCGGGGCAGTTCAATTGGGCCGGCTTCGGGCCAGCGCAGCCCGCTGCCCCACCACCTCAGCCACGGGAGGCTGAATCACAGGAATGTGACGCTCGCTGTATTGGACGCCATCTGTGGGTGTGTCTAGCCGCTCAGCACGAAGATTCGTTCAAGCGCAGTACGAGCCTTGGAGTAGTCGGCAACGCCGCAATCATCGTCGCGTCCATTGTGTCGGTTACACTGTACGACTGACTTGATATGAGCCGGCGGTGCTCAACGCAGGATGCGGAGGACCCAGTGTCAGTTGCGTATGCAGACATGGAGCGGGAGCTTGACGGTCTCAATGCAGCGCTGGATCTTCTGGTGCGCCTGCCCCGCTAGCCTTCACAGATACTTGTCTCGGGCAGCAGCTTGCTGTTCAATCGTGCCAACCTTCACATGCCCTTGCCCGCTATCTGGGTACAACTTCTGTCAAATACCGTAAATGACAAGCAGTTGTATCGATGCAGGATCGGCGAAGCGAGGACCTGGCGCGTAAGGTGCTTGCACAGCGGGCAGATCTGCCGCGGCTGCCGTCTTGAGGAATTGTGGGCTTTTGTCTGGGCTGGGAGTTTGTGGCTGTAAACCAATGAGAATGTCAAAGCACGAGAACGTGAAGCAGTCTTCCTGCGCAGCAGTATTCTCTCGTGTTGCTAGCAGCAGTGTGTCGAGCACCTACTAGGCTAGGCTTCCATCGAAAATTATGCGCATCACATTTGCAAGGAATTTGAGCCAAGAACACGTTTTTCCTGGAAACCGTTCACCGATTCATAGAATATTGTGTCCATCCGGATATGGAGCAACCAATCGTGCAAACAACCACGTTCATGACAGGGCTGGTATTAGCGGAAGCGTCTGCCGTGCCGCCAGAACCATAGAGGCTGCGCGACGCTGGCCAGGTCTGTCAAAAAAGGGTTTCAGTGTGACGCCGGCTCAGGCCCTCTTGCTATGTCAGCGCCAGCTAACACAGTCAAGTTGACAGCGGTCTCCTGACCCTCCCACTGCGTCGTCAAGAGGCTGGCAACGTCCCTGCGAGCACGTAGTACAACAGGATCAGACAGGAGCAGGCACTGTGACGGCACGATGGCGCTGCTGCACGAGCTTGCTCTCCATGGCAGGGCTGCTGCCTGCCTGACTTGTGGCTGCCTCATGTTGGCGGCAGCGGTTGCCAGCCCACACCTGTGAGTACAAAGAAAGTCATCATTTCTCGAGGATGCTTCCTTGCCGCTTAAACTCAAATGCCATGCAGGATGCGCAGCAGCATGGCCAGTTGCGGGACGCGTTGTAGTCTGCAGCAAATCAGCAGCGCGCCTATGTGTTCACGAAAGCCAGTCAGGTAACGCCCAGGCCGTTTCCTTCTAACAGGAGGCGGAGCTGCAGCGGCATAAGCGGCGGCTCGTGCGGGAGGGCTGCATCCAGGAGACCGCCGGCGCGCGCCTCGGTGGCGCCATAGGTCATGCCGTTACCGACAGCTCTGGCAGCTTTCAGGCGCGCTGCTGTCCTTTCCCTCTCTCAGTTGTGCAGTTGTGCATTTGCGCATGAGCCGGTGTACCGCCCGCTGCATGGCATGGACCTCGGACTTGCTGCCTGCAGGTGCTGGCGGAAATCCTGCAGCAGAAGGCGCGGGTGTACGACCCGCACGCAGCCTCCCGCAAGGATTTCATCAGGCATACCCCTTCTCTGCCATGGCCTTCAAAGTGCTCCTGGCGCAGCGCAGCAGCTGAAGGCCGTGTTGCCTGGAGATGCACACAGGCTGCAGCCCATTTGAAACAGCACCTCCACTCCGTAGGCGCATCAAGGGCATGCCGTCAAAACAGGGCGCCGCGGAGATTGCGCGCTACCGGTCCTCCATGGCCGGCGCTGGTCGGCCACGTGCCTCGCCTTGCGCTCGGCGGTCAGGACCGATACGGTCTGGCCGCTGCGGCAGCAGAGGTGCTCTTGATGATGTGCAAATATTTCAATACGAAGCTGGAAGGACGGCAATCAATCTACCAGGCCTATGAAAAGACAGCCAGACAGCAAGCAGTGGTGGTGCGACTGCTGATCACTGCTCTGCCACGCCTTTCTGGGAGTAATGTGCAAATTTGCAAGCAGCGGCCTGTTGCTTGCCAGGTCAGCGCTGGCGACGCCGCCGGCCAGCATAAGCCCGGAGGCGGCGGAGGTGGCGCGCCGCTCCTATAACACTGGCGTGTGCGCTCTCGCCTACGGCTCGCCTACGGCTTCATAGGCTTGCGTCAAGCTTATCGTCCGAGATTTGCACCGCGATCTGACCAAGGAGCTGAGGTCGCTTTGCGTGGCGCTTTCAAGTGCCAGGACATGTAGTGTCAGCTTTAAAGCCACACCCTGCTTCAAGCTGTGAGAAGCAGTCAGACCGGTGGCCCGATGCGAATTCACTCAATCACTTCAAGCTGCCTTTGCAGCAAGACGTTGAAAACCGAGGCTGAGTGTGCAGTTGCTGTGTCTACCATTTAGACAGAGAAGGCAAACATTGAACATCGGGGTAATCTTCATCCGGGGGCGACACAGCACGGTCAACTCACCGGATATTGCAAAGTGTTTTTGCCGCGGAGGAGATATGCAAGTAGCCCAGATGGACTCTGACATCTGAGTCACGAGCTGAGTCAGAGCTCCCCTCAGGTGCCACGTCAGCACTCTGCAGTGCGGGCTTACAGCGAAGGCACAAAAGTTGCATATGTGTTCGTCAGAATCGTCAGTGCTGCACTTTTGTTCGTCGGAGTTGTCAGTGCTGCATGCTACCGCGGGATCGTTACTGCTGTCATGTCAGCTCAATAACAAGGCAGCATGGCACAAAGTAACTCCGAGCCTCGAACCCTTCGCCCGGAAAGGCAGGTGACAGCATCGAAGAGCCGGACTGGGCCGAGTGGCCCGCGACAGCTCCCGACTCGGCACTTCAGTACGTGGGCAGGCAGCTGAACACCACGGTTGGGTTCAAGCCCACCTACGTCTTCAGCCTGGATAGCAAGCTGCGGCTGCCTGAGCATCTCCTGAGAGCATACCCTCACAGGCGTCCTTCAGGGAGAGATGCTCAGGCAGCCGCAGCTTGCCATCCAGGCTGAAGACGTAGGTGGGCTTGAAATCAAACGTGGTGTTCAGCTGCCTGCCCACGTACTGAAGTGCCGAGTCGGGAGCTGTCGCGGGCCACTCGGCCCAGTCCGGCTCTTCGATGCTGTCACCTGCCTTTCCGGGCGAAGGGGTTCGAGGCTCGGAGTTACTTTGTGCCATATTGAGCTGACATGACAGCACTGACGATCGGGCGGGTGCTATCCCGCGGTAGCATGCAGCACTGACAACTCCGACGAACAAAAGTGCAGCGCTGACGTTTCTGACGAACACAAGTGCAACTTTTGTGCAAGCCCGCACTGCAGAGTGCTGACGTGGCACCTGAGGGACTCTGACTCAGATGTCAGAGTCCATTTGGGCTACTTGCATATCTCCTCCGCGGCAAAATACACTTTGCAACATTCGGTGAGTTGACTGTGCTGTGTCGCCTCCGGATGAAGATTACCCCGGTGTTCACTGTTTGCTTTCTCTGTCTAAATGGTAGACAGCAACTACACACTGAGTCTCGGTTTTCAACGTCCTGCTGCTTGAAGTGATTCAGTGAATTCGAGTCGGTCCACCGGTGTGACTGCTTCTCACAGCTTGAAGCAGGGTGTGGCTGACACTACATGTCCTGGTGCTTGAAAGCGCCGCGCAAAGCGACCTCAGCTCGAGCTCCTTGGTCAAATCCCGGTGCAAATCTCGCCCGAGAAGCTTGATGCAAGCCTATGAAGCCGTAGGCGAGCCGTAGGCGAGCCGTAGGCGAGAGCGCGCAGGCCGGCGTTATAGAAGCGGCGTGCCACCTCCGCCGCCTTCGGGCTTATGCTTGCCGGCGGCGCCGCCAGCGCCGACTGCGGCAAGCAACAGGCCGCTGCTTACAAATTTGCACATTACTCCCAGAAAAGCGTGGCAGAGCAGTGATCAGCAGTCGCACCACCACTGCTTGATGTTTGGGATCCCTCTCCGCCGCCTTCCTCGCCGCCTTCCGCACCTTCGTCTTCTCCGGCTTCCGCTCCGCCTCTGCAGGATTGAACGCAACAGCCTTCACACTGTTTGGATGAATAAAGAGAGCAAGAAAATTGGGCAAGCCGCCCATGGCGGACATAACCTGCATGCATCCTCCTGGCACAGAGTCTTGGTAGGTGAGACGCCACCAGTTGTACAAGTTTTGCAGGTGAGACGCTGCAGAGAATGCAAGAGCATGCATGGCAAAGCCATGGTCGAATCACAGCAAGGTATGTGCCTGCGGTGTCACGCTGTCCCAGAAAGGTCGCAACAGCACATGACTGCAGTAAGTGTGCTCACCCATCGCCGCCTCGTCGGCTGCCGGGTCCAGGCTGGAGTCGCCCGGGATGCCGGCCGCCGTCAGGTTCAGCGGCGTGTTCCAGACCGACGAGATGTCGAACTTCGCGATCTTTTCGGCATACAGCCAGAACCACGGCACCTCGTCGGCCGGGTCTGCCATGTGTTGATGCACCACTCCTGCGATGCCTGCTACTCCTGCACCGACCCCACGCCGTCCTCCGCCGAGGCGCCTGTCTCAGCTACGTGGGAAGGCAGATCCTCAGGCTCTCTAGAAGCTCTTAAGAAGCTTCAGGTCTTTGAATATGAAATGCCCTCTGCTGCAGCACGAGCAACGCAAGATGCACACGTCCCTGCCACGTCTGCTGCTCTTTGGATTCGACATTGTGCGCCTTTGATGGCAGAGTGACATGGCGGCGGGGTCTACCACTGAGGATGTTGCCGGGGCAAACGATGCCTACTTTCATCAACGCGATCTTCTTGTTGCGCACCGCCTTGGTTTCATCAAACTTTTCCGCTTGTGCGGGAACTTGATGGGGTCCACGCACGTCATGGCACAGGCTGTTGATGTGGTCCGCCACGATCTGGTACTTGAGCTGCACATCACACCATACGCCATCTGGTTATCAGTGCTTCTGGCGACGAGCTATGCATCTGGCGGCGCGCAGATGGCAGTGCGCGCAATGCATGTGCACCCACTGATCCAGGCTCTACCATCGAAGTGAAGCACCCGCAATGCCGGGAATGTAGAAAGCATGGGAGCAGCAGGCATGTCGCGTTCGACGATGCGAAGACAACTCACTGCAGGAAAGAGGCAATGAAATTTGAACGGTGATCGCACCGCGTTCGTCTTGAAGCAGCTCCATTGTCCCGCTGCTGGCCGCTGGGCAACTGCATCAGTCCGATAGGCTGTAGCGGCTTGGGCGCCAGCGAAGCGCGCGCTGTGGCGGCCTCCGTGCTGGTTGCCCGGCCGCCGGACATGGTCGCGGTCGGAAGACTCGGGGCCGCAGCACCTGCATCACCTGCAGGCGCCACGGCACCAGGGGCTGCAGAGGCCGCCTGGGCAGGCTGCTGAGGCGGTTCGACCGGCTTGGCGCCCCGCTGGCCGTCGCACAGGTCGTGCCCGGTGAGCCTTCATGACGGCAAGCGCTGCCGCCTGGCCAGCGGACCCCGTGCGGCGGATGCCTCGTTGGGAGGCATCCTGCTGTCGATTGATGCCAGACAAGGCCGCGGCGGCCGGTGCAGACAAGCGTGCGCGACAGAAGCGGCCTTCCAAAATCAGCCTGAAATCCTTCTTGACGGGCACGGGGCTCTGGAAGATCCTCAAGCAAATGCACGGTATCCCAGGCTCTGATTCCCGCTTAAACCCTATCTGCCTGAGAAAAGCTCCGGTCTGAATAGGCCTTTACGAGCTGGGCATTGACAGTTTCTTTTGACGCAGAAATAGTGCGGCTGGAGTGCTAGGGGCTGCACGCAAGCAGTACATGAAGGAGTGGACAGCATTCTGCACTCCCTAGCGGCCTGCAATAAGCGCAGCGCAGTAGTGCATTCGACGTGGTGCTTGAGATGTCACCTCCAGAATTCACCGCACCTTCACCTTGTCGTTGCCCAGCACCCTGGCGTGTTGATGCGCATTTGAGTGACGCAGCCTCAGAAGCACTTCGTGCTCGCACTCGCAGCTGCTGGGATCAGCCGCGTGAGAATCCATCGGACCAGCCGACGAATGTGCACCGGTCACCTTCTCGGAAGAAGCAGCACAGATTGAGGCCGTCACATCTGCACCAATGCTCCGCATTCAAATTGCTGCGTCACGGCACTCGTTGCCTCACCTCATTGCAAGAACACAGCAGCCGCAGCCGAAGTCGCAGCCGCAGCCGCAGCGTGACGGCACCTGCAGCCATGAAGTACCTGCTTCTGCTCCTGATCTGCGTGACAGCAGGTGCGAGGGGTCCTTATCAGCTCAGACGTGTCTTCGTTCAATGTCAGTGCTGCAGACACCGCAACAAGCAAAGCAAGCCGGAGGAGAAGGTATGGCTTCATGTCAGGCTGCAAGAGCTCATGTCAAAATCATTCACAACTTTCCATCGCGGTCTCAATCCACTCCAGATCCACAACGAAAGCATCCTCAGGGCTGTCAGCCGCCGCTGCCGTGCCACATCGCAACATGGCCGCCCGCCACGCCATTGCCTTGCTGCTTCAGCATCTGCAACCATCGCCGGTAAGCCTTGGAAATACTTGGCTGACACGCAGGCTTCGGCAACGTGGAAGGGCGTGCTCCGCTGAACCAGGTGATCTTTTGTAGGTATCCTCCTCTGCTGTCGCAATTTGTCCTCCCTGCACATTGGTCGTTGCACTTTGCAAGATACGATTCCTTGTCCCTCAGACGCAGATGTGCCATGCAGACCGTCTGCATCACTCATGAACTTGTATTAAATCGTGAACTCAACGTGGTGTGAACAACATCACATCGTGGCATGCATCACTAAGCGATGATGCATCATCGCTTGTGTCTCGTATTACATCACTTCACTTACGCCATGCGCTCTGTTGCTGCAGCACGAGTTCATCGCGCATGGCGGCAATGCGTACGCCTCCTCACTGATGCTGCATTGATGAGACGCCACATGCAAGCCATGAGCCGTGACCTTCACCGCCTTGCCTTGCATGTCCCTGTCCTGCCATGCACCGACATGCCTGCTATTCGAGCAAAACTTTCGTAGAGTTATCGCATGCAGGGACGGCGGCACCGTCTCAAACTCCAACAGTGGCAACTCTGAGATTATCGTGGGCTGGAACTATGGTAGTTAACAGAATCGGACATGTGTGTTTGTTCAGGGTGCCATGTTGAACGATTTCATTCTGATAGCTATGCAGTGGTGGTGAGCGTTGCTGCCTTTCGTACATTCCTCCAGTTGCATTGCATTGCCTTCACGCATGCTACGAACCCGCTTTCCCAAGGCCGGTCGTTTTTTCGATTTTAGGCGCTATAGCCAACGGCATCAACCAGGGCAACCTCGCCACCGGCGGCATCGGCGGCGGTGCCGGCACCGCTTTCTCCAACGACAACACCGGCGGCAACATTGGCGAGGCGGGCAACTCTGCCGACAACACCGGCCGCAAGCTGCAGACCCAGGTGGGAGAATACCCCAGGGGTCGGTTCAGCAGGTGCCGTCGTCTGCGATATAGGTCAACCGCTGCACAATCAAGCGAGGGTTCGTTGCAGCACATCCGAGCGGCGCTATTATGCGTCTGTACCTGCCTTGTGTATTGCAGCATGCTCATGATGTCTCAGCAACTCTTTACACTTCCGAGGACGGTCATGTGACATACAGCATTATCTCGAGGTTCTTTTGAGTTCCTCGTATTGGAACATCCTGGTGCTGATGAGGGTGTGTGATGCGCCACAGCACGAAGCGTTCATTGTTGGGAACGGCAACCCTGCGTGCGCTTTGTTCATTCAATGACCAGACGCCACATGCAAGCCATGAGCTGTGCCCTTCACCGCCTTGCTGTGCCATTCCTTTTCAGGCGTTGTGTGTCCGTGTCCTGCCATGCAACGACATGCATGCTGCAATTGGGCAACCTATCGACGCCAGCAACATCCTCGTGAGAAATTTTATTGCATTTTATTGCATGCAGGACCGGCGGTGGATCCGTCATCCAACCTAACATCTTGGACCCCGCTGTGGTTGTCGCGTCTTCCAACAAAGGTAATTTGATGTAATATACATGCTTGTTTACGATGCCATGCACACCGGCCCATTTCGGGTGGTGTGTCAAGAACAAGAAAGTCTGCTGAAAGTCGCATCTGCTCATAATGGCCCAGATGAAAGAATATTGGTGGTCAGTGTTGCAGCTGCACCCCTCCGGATGTGCTGCAATCCCTTACCGCAATGAACCCGCTGTCCAAGCTCAAGGCAGGTTTGGGACTGTAGGACAGCGCATTGCCAACGGCAACAACGCGGCCGGCATAGGGACCGGCGCCGTCAGCGCCGACGGCATCAACACCGTAGGCAACAGCGGCGGCAACAGTGCAGCGGCGGGGAGCACTATTTATCCTTGAGGAAGACCACGCACCCAGCTTTAAAACCTCAGCACAAAAATACATTTATGCCTTCGTTCCGCCGCTCATCCTCTGCATCATGCTCGAAACAATCGCTTCCTCTGTGTTCACAGCACAAGTGGTTGCTGCATTGCCTTGTGTTGATCCAGGAGCCTGGAAGATCACCATCCAGCGCCATTCGCCTTTGCCGGCCGAGCGCGAACAGGTCAACCCTGCTTTCGAGGAACCCACACAGCTTGCATGCACCCTGCAGTTTCACTGGAACAAATCATCAGTTCACCAACAAGCGCTGACAAGGAAGAAGTATACCGCAGCTTTCCCTCCAGCTGCAAAACCATTCGCCAGGAAATCTAGACCGTAGTGGTTCTCGCCAATCACTGCTTGAAATCTGATAAGATGTGTCGACACCGTAGGCTTGCACCTGACACGATTCTGCAAGCTGTGTTATCTCGTTTCGCTGACGATGATTGCATCGGACGATGATGATGTTGAGGTGTGTAGCTACAAATGGATGCGTAATTTGACATTGCCGTCCGGTGCGAACTACAACATGCATTCGAGCTTTCGCACAATTTGATTTGATTTTCGTCCCTTGTCTGAGAGTTGTGCGGAAGATAAATCGAGATTGCTCTTGCGCGGCATCCATCTCATGCGCACTTGTGACGGCTGTGACCCGGGATCCGCCTTGCTGCCGCCGCTCCACTGCAAACTTTTCCATGGCCAGCACTGTCGTCAGGTAGTCATGCCACCGCTGCCGCCACTCGACGCGCCGCAATGGCGGGCCGAAGGTTATGCGCTGTCCCTGCGGCAGCGGCAGGTGTCGCTGCAGTGCTCGCTGCCAGCTGGGCGGTGATGGCGCCACTGGCAGGCCGTGGGGATGCTGTGACGGCGCTGGCGGCGGCCGCGATAGTGGGCTGGAAGTGTGGCGCCGTCTGTGCGGCGGCGCCGGGCGTCGCTGCAGCGCTGGTGGTAAGCTGAAGATTTGGCGCCGTTTGTGCGGTGCCGTCGGGCGTGGCCGATGCAGCGCTGGCGGCGGGCCGGGCGCTGGTGGCGCCAGTGGCGGGCCGTGAGGATGCTGCGGCGGTGCTGGCGGCGGCCGCGGTGGTGGGCAAGTAGTGTGGCGCCGTTCGTGCGATGGCGTAG
>JAABUL010003386.1_pt1 | contig 23740 bp, 48 predicted proteins | sample 5559151 | NCBI WGS metagenome assembly JAABUL01 (sample SAMN10711876, study PRJNA513368) | rock metagenome | isolation source: Antarctica rocks | place: Antarctica: Victoria Land, Pudding Butte sud | reverse complement strand
CACGCACCGTGACGACATTGCCGGGCACTGGCAAGCTGCTGAAGCAGTGGTGCGGTGCAGCAGCTCTATGTAGCGTGGTTGGAACATATCGATTGGACTGAAACCTAAGTGCAGTGCAATGGGTACCATTCTTCTCGATGTCTGCACAACAGCATACTCAGTACCAGGATCTGCTATTGATGCCGTCGCTCATAACACAACGCCGCAGCCGGCAGCCACGGCAGATCACATGTCGCAGAAATCTCTAGTCTTCTCAAGTGCTGAAATTTCCTAGCCTAACCCCTAACGCGCTGCCGCAGTCAGCAGGCATGACAGAGGAGGTGTGGGAGCAGTGCTTCCGGGAGATAAGCCCTGTAATGTTGACGTTCCTGGAATTCACCAAACACTTCGACGTTGAACCCAGCCCATTGCCAATGCTGGCGGGCATGGCGGAGGACATGTCGAGCTGATTTGCTGACCCTAACAGTACAACACACTACAGCACTGAGCATAAACTCTGGCCCGCTACTGCAGCTGGCGGGCGTGGCGGGTGAGGTGCGGGAGCAGCGCTGGGTTTCCTCTCAGGGAAACCCATGTTCATGAGTGCGTCATATCCTTAGCCCCAAATTGCGCCGCAGCTGGCGGGCACGGCGGAGGAGGTGCGGGAGCAGCGCTTCCGGGAGATGGAGACCCTGGAGTCGCTGGATGCGCTGGTGCCCGCGCCTGGGCAGCTGTCCGACGGCTCGGCTAGAGGCAGCGTGCGCTGCCTCTCCGGCGGCAGCGCCGGCAGCCAGGTGCGTGTGAAATGATGGACCTTAGACCCGCTAACTCGCACTTACTGTTCCGTTTTCTCGCCAAGTCATACCCGGGCAGCTGTCCGACGGCTCTGGGACCGGCAGCGTGCGCTGCCTCTCCGGCGGCAGCGCCAGCAGCCGGGTACGAAACTCGACAGCCCCAAGAGGCCGATGGCAATCCTTGCTGTGTTCTCAACCCCGCTCCGAGGCAGCCAGCTGAGCAAGCCGCCGACGGCGTACATCTTAACCTGCCTCAACTTAGAGCTGAATGATGATGTCAGGGTGGCACTCATCGCGTGGAACAAGAGCCTATACCACGAAAGGTGTCTGTGCTCTTGCGCAACAGCAGCTTTGCATATGTCTTGTGCTGTTGGTGTGTCAGCACTGCCTTTTCTTCCCTGCTCCCGCGGTGACCGGACAATGGGTGTGTGCTGCGCAGAACCCGGACCCCAACCTGCGCATGCCGCAGCATGACGCCGCCGCCGCCGCTGCGGCGGCAGCCGGCGCAGCGTCGCCCGGCAGCAGCAGCAGCAGCGGCGGCTCGGACGGCGTCATCACCCGGCTGGAACTGACATTGGACCAAGTTGCGGCGCTGCTGAGGGTGATAATTGCGAAAGACTGGAAACATTCCAGTTGATAAGAAACTAGCCTCCAGATGTTAGAGAAGTAGCAGAAGCTCGCTGACAGCACTGCATCGGCTCCAGCAGCTGCAACCCCACAGAAAGACAACACGACAGACGCTCACCAGCGCAAATCCCGACCTTTAAACCCTGAACCCAACGCCCCCCGCGCAGGAGCGGGCCGACTTCCGGCGCACCAACCGGCACCTGGTCAGGGAGCGCATCGCGCTGATCGGGCAGCTGCGCGACTACGCCGTCGGCAAGACGAAGGACCACGAGGAGGCGCTCGCTGCGTCCGGCGCCCTGCGTGCCAACATCATGAAGGAGGTGCTGCCCCTCTCTCCTGCACTCTCTCACACAACCCCGGACACTAATGCTTCTCGCGGCGTCAGGCGCCCTGCACGCCAACATCATGAAGGAGTGTCGAGCCGCCCTCTGTCACAACCCGAGGCCGTCGTCGACGGCGGGTTCTGCTGCTTGCTCTGCTTTCTGTTGCCATGGAAGTGTGCACACAAGGGTTCAATGCAGGCCGTGACATTTGCTTGAGGAAGTCTCCTGCGGTGTGCCAGCGGCAACAGATCACCTTTGCAGCGTCAACCCAGCAAGCTGCCGGCGTCTGCCTACAGGGGCGCGCACTGCACAGCATGCACATCGCCGTCATGTGGGAGCTTTTGAGCCCATTCCAGTACGCCGCCGCAGAAGGTGCGGGGAGTCTTATATCAACACATTGGAGTCTCTGATTCTTCAGCGGCACACTGTGTCATGAGCAATACAGCGACAGCTCGCTTGCCTGATTCTGGGATGTGCTGTGGAGCGACGGCAAATGCATGCGCTGAAATCCGTGTCTTGTGCGCCAGCAATCGCCGCCTGCCCCAATCTGACGAACCAGTGGCGGTGGCGGCCGCCACTGTTCGTCAAATCATGTCAACACACAGGCCATCCAAGACTCGCAACTGCTCTGGCAGCGGCAGCACGTGTGCTGAGATCTGTGTCCTTTCGTGTCGCAAGTCGCCGCCTTTCCCGGTCTGACGGACCCGGTCGCGCTCATGGATGCGGTGGCAGCCGCCAGCACCCGCGCCACCAGCGGCCGGAAAACCGCTGCAACCTGGCAGGGCATCATGCAGGAGGTCAGCAGCTCCTCTTCCGCTGCCTCGTTGATTGTCGTCGTCATTGTTGCATGTCGCATGTGGCGAGGCTGACGGCACGATTGGAGCGGGCACTATGCTGAAAGCCCGCGCTGCCATTTCAGACAACCCACGGCGCTTTGATGCTTTTGGCCGTCAGGAGCATTGCAGGAGCACGTTGCACTGCCGAGCTTTGACGCAGCAAGGTGTGTTGACATAACAATGCTTCATTGATGTGCAGGGGCATTTCGCCGACCTCCGGTGTGATGACGCATTCATCGTGCGGTGACAGCCTGGTGGCGAGCTGACAGCACGGCCGCTCACGTGCGGCCTGATGTTCGTTTTCGCTCGAGACAAACGAACATCAGGGCCGGTCAGGGCGTGCGATCACAGTTCTGAGTGGCGGCCTAGCCGAGCCTGTCTCGAAAAATCTTAGCGTCTGCCGCCGCGACAGCGCACAGGCGGTTGTACGGAGGGTGGCTCGACCGCAGCTGCTGTCGAACGAATTTTTGGCTTTGGATTTTGGTTAATTAGTTCTGCGGCCAGCAGCCAGCAGTGTGCTGCGCCAATTCTTTAACAGTGCGGCTTCATTTGATGTGCACTGCCTCGGGATTATTTCCAGTTGATATGTCGAAATCATTATTTTGGAAGTTGGCTGAATAAGGACGGGGTTCCCAGACTCAGAAAAAGTAGGGAAGCAAGTGCATCTATTGCGCAGTGGGGAAGCAATGCACGAGTGCATTCTGCGCATAAAGATGATATTGTTGAACGCAGTCGGATCGGAGGAGTCCTTGTCACACCAGCTCACCGCAACTCCCAACAAACAGACACAATGCTACCGGCTCTGTTCGTTGTGGTGGTGGATGGGCTTTTGCTGCCGCCGTGCGCCAATGCACACCGACACATGCCAGCAATAGTAAAGGGGCTGGTGAAATTACCAGCACAACGTTAATTACCAGCATAACGTTGATGTGAGCTGCTCGCATGACTCTGTAATGTGCTTCGTCAGAGTCGACAGCACATGCAGGCGCCGCACGCCATGGCTGCTCTGGCTGAAGGAGGAACACTGGTCGACAAGCAGCAGGTGGAGAGACATCATTGCAATAAGATCTTGCGTGCGATGAAAGCTGGAGGCGGGACACCCAGTCTTTGAGCATGTTGTAGCTTGTGAGAAAGGTTCACGTCATCGCTGAAGAATGATTGATACGGTAGCCGCTGCTTCACCTGCGCAGAAAACGGTTTGCATCAGCAATTGGGCCAATACACATCAGCGAACCAACACCGCTGCCGGTGATCAGATCGCTGGACGTTCCTACAATCGACGAATCGTGACGACAGCGGTCTTTGTCTGCCATTGATGCGTCGTATGAACATACAGTGCTTGCATCGTGTGCCCGAACTGACTGAGACAGCAGGCGCACGGATTTTATTCCTGCAGTCACACCAACTCAGTGACATTGATGATCCTCGCAGCCTCATGCACATCCGCTCTGAAGGGCTCCGTGGCAGCATGGGCTGTCCAGCACAACCCTAGACCTTTATGAACATTCCCAGACCCTCGGCGCGATGTCGGGGCAGCACGACAGCGGGTTCGCCGGCTATGCGCCGCATGTGTGGACAGTCGCAGCGGTGGCAGCAGCGGCGGGCGTCGCAGGGTGGGGCGTCATGTACTGGCACATACGCACCTGGGACACTGACTGCTTCCGAGTCAGCAGCCGGTCTTGGCATCGGACATGGTCTGCCGCATGGCCCTGGACCACGCGCTCCCCCTCCCGAGACGCTGCAGGTGCTGCGCCTTCCCTGGAGTGCAAAGTGCTGCCACAGTGTGCCTGTCCGCACCAAGTGTCGATGATGCAGCCGTGACAGAAGCGCAGTAGACAAGCAGTCACACACTCTCTCTGCTGGCTGCCGTAGTTGTGGCGGCGGCGGCGGAACGCCTGGCGGCCCTGGCGCGAGGCAGTGAGGCCATCGAGGTCGCAGCGCGCAAGCCGCTGGCAAGGAGCTCCGGGTGACTCATTCGATCGTTCTTGCCTGTGAAACTCGCTGCTCTCTTCCTGCTCAACTCCCCGGCAGACCGTAATGCTAATGCTGGTGCAGTTCATTCAATGCTTGTCCAGTAGAATGGCACCCCAGGGCATGCACCCCAGGGAGTGGGTACCTCTGCTCTTTCAGTTGGGAGTCAGGTCAGAGACTGATGGGTGTGCACTGGTCCCGCAGCCTGGCCGCGCTGCCGCCGCAGCAGGCCCGTATCAGCAGCGAATTCAGGCAGGACCCCAGCGCCGCCGGGGCGCCACGGGCGTTCACGGAGGCGGACGTAACGGGCCTGGAGATGTGCAGGCGTGGCGATGGCAGCCGTCTTGCCCTGGGTGGCGACGGCACCGGACAGGTGAACTCCCCGGCGTGAGATGTGACGGTCGTCTGAACCACGGTGGCCAGGGTCTGGGCTGCAGCACCCACAGCCTCCCCCTGAGGCTCGGACCTGTTCTCCAGGACAGCGTGTATGGTATGCAGACGCAGATACATTGCTCCATCTCCTGCAGGTGTTCAAGGCGCTGCAGGGTGGGAAGGACGCCATCGCCCTGCGGGAGTTCCGCTTTCCGCTGACGGAAGCCGAGGAGAAGCAGCTGAAGTGGCTGGTGCTGGCCAAGCTGGCGCGGTGCAGGTACTGAGTTGTGGGTCACCGACAAACAAAAGATTCTGTAGGCATTGCTTGTGTTGTCCTTCGGAACCTTGCGTTTTTGCTACTTTCTTACTTTGCGATGACTTCGACATGTGATTCTTGACTTTGAACGCAAAGGGACGGCAACGTGGTCAAGCTGCTGGGCTACACGCCGATTCCTGGACCAGCGGGCGGCTTCTACATCGCAGCGCCACTCTTCGAGCGCGGCAGCCTGGCGGATGCGCTGGCTGGGCCGTCGGCCTCCGAGCTGCTTTGGTACAAGAGGTGCGCTCCGCTTGCTTTGGCACGACTGTGCCGGCACTGTGCACGCACATGCCTCTTGTTCATACATCCCCTTCCCCTCCCTGGAAGTGCGGGCGTCAGAGAGCCACCGAGGCTGGGACGTTGATGCGGCCCGAGAACCAGCAGCTGTGATCCTCTGAGAAGTATGATCTCGGAGCAGCCGCCGCGCATTCCTGGGCAGTGGCAGATCTCGGTCGGGCTTAGCAGACTTTCTTCCTCCCGATCATGGTAGGGGCAAGCTCAGTGGCGCCGGCGGCAAGCGGCAGCAGGGCGCGGGGCAGCACATCGCGCTGGCGGTGGCGCGCGGGCTGCACTGGCTGCACACCAACGGCATCCTGCACGGCGACCTGCGTCCCCCCAAGGGTGAGCGGGTTTCATTCGGAGCAGCGCATGACGGACTGCATCGAGAGGCGCCCGAGCACTGCTGGGCAGCGGAAGGAATGTCCAGTCTGGCGCAGCGAGGCAAGGCTCGCATATGCTGTGCACGTCGATGATACACATCCGCGCAGTGCTGCTGGGAGACAAGCGTACCGTGAAGCTGGCGGATGCTGGGCTGGCGGCGCTCATGCACATCGACTATATGGCCGCCAAATCCAACGTCGGGCCGTTCAGCTGGACGGTGAGTCTCACCGCCTTTGCTCATGCATCGTCTGGAACTACCACATAATCTGACCCGCAGTGCGGCCATGCTGCAGACCATCATCCGGTGCACTGCTGGCCTGCACACGGCCGTGCATGCCGCCAGGACCTTCCACAGGACATGGCGCAATGGGCGTCTAGCAGCCGCTGACGACTTGCAATGGAATGCACAGGCGCCGGAGGTGATGGTGGGGCAGCCCGCGGGCCCGCCGGCAGACGTATACAGCTTTGGTGTGCTGCTGTGGCAGCTGTGCACCGGCGGGGACCCCACCACCGATCGACAGCGCCTGCTCGAGTGAGTTGGACAGCACGGATGATGAGCGTGTATGTTCGCGTGCTTGACCATCCCACCAGATCCAACGTCCTGCCGTCCTGCATCTGCATACATGACCGAGAGGGCATGCTGCCCTGCCACCAGCATGCAGCTGTTCGAGAGCCTGCCTTCACCTGCGGGCATCTCAATGCTTGCAGGGACGGGAGCGCTTGTCCGCAGGCGGTGGCCGATCTCATCGTTCAGTGCCTGGACCGCAACCCGGCCGCGCGGCCGACGGTGCCCGAAATCGTGGCCATGCTCGGGCAGCCGGAGAGCCGGCTGCCGTTGTCGCTGCTGCCGCGCCCCGCCTCCCGCCCGCCGGCCGGCGTTCCGGTAAGACATGTGGCAGATGCATTCCAGACTTCATGTCTGCGCCTCCTGAACAGCGTCTGGCTGCTCACTGCCCTGCTGCAGGGTGGGCACGGGGCAGGCATGAGGCAGTAGGCGTGCAGACTCATCGCGGCGCCGCTGTCAAGATGTATCAGTGATATGACATTGTACATCTTGCCAGTGCTCCGATGAACTGGAATTCGAGAGTGCTGCGCAGGTGCACGCTGGCAAAAAAGAGATCTGGGATGCAAGCACGTGCGTCCATGCAGCCCTGGGTTAAATGCTACTCAAAGCAAAGACTATTCCGACCCCGTACTCCACCAGCCCTCTGTTGATATGTCTATCCAATGCTGCAATCCCATGCGCATGAGTGGAGGCTGTATACGGCAGTGGCACGACAAGTGACACCAGAACACAGTTCCACGTGTGCATCCTGTGACCATGCAGAACGTGGGCCTACACGTGCTACGGCAGTAAAGCTGCGGCGTTGGAGGCCGGCTACCAAGAGCCTCTTGTGAGTGTCCTCTTTAATCCCCTGGCTCTGACTCACCTTGCATGGGTGCAACCCGCACGTGTGCTTCCGTCAGCACCTCGTCAATGCAGGTGGCTGATGTATGCACAGCAGCGCACAGACCATGACGGTTTTGCCTCTGCGCTTCTGCAGGTGGAGAGGATCCTCGAGTCGCGAGGTGAGCACAAAAGCATTCTTCCAGGGCTGTTTGCTGGACATGACATGAGTTGAACATCCCCCACATGGTCTCACCCCTGCATCAAGTCATGTGCTGTGTTGCCGCAGCATGGGACGCCTATAGCAAGATGATATCCACCTTCCGACACATGCTTGACCAGGTGCTTGGCTTCGCTTTGCATCCTCGCAGCTGAGGCTGATGTGCGGCAGCATGTCTCTGCTCCTGTGAAGCTTCTCGTGGGGAATTTCCGGTGCAGCCGCACTGCACGGACCTGACGGCTGCCGCTATCCTCAGGCTCCCAACCCTGAGGTTCTTTGTTGACGGGCGTCTCACACACAGACAACTTTGTGCAAGTTTCAGCTGCGAGAGGCAGATTTCACATATCAATGCAGGAGGAGGTCCGCACGCCTGGAACGCCGGCGTACGAAACCCTGATGGGCCTGCACCACGCTTGGGGCTGGAACATCAATACAAAGGTGCTGCGCAGTGCCACCTCACTCATCCACAATGGGCGTGGTGCTGCTCTGCGTGCAGCGGTGACATGCAATAGCTCTGCATGCGGCGGTGACATGCATTGTCCAAAGATGTGCGCCTCGAGCGTTGCACGTGAAAACGCGTGTTTGACCGCCCAAGCGCATCAGTCGGCAAAGCATGCCCAGTTGGCTCTGTTCCTCACTGGTCTGATACATACTGCGAAACCTTGAACCTTGCTGCAGCTGGCGGGCACGGCGGAGGAGGTTCGGGCGCAGCACTTCCGGGAGATGGAGATCCTGTAATGCTGACGGTCATCAAACATTCAGTGCCCAAACCTTGACCCGCGCCGCAGCTGGCGGGCACGGTAGAGGAGGTGCGGGAGCAGCGCTTCCGGGAGATGGAGACCCTGGAGTCGCTGGAGGTGCTGGTGCCGGCAGCAGCGGCCACGGCCGCGCGGCAGGCGTCGACCTTCACACGGCGGTCGACTGATGCCTCTGCGGCCAGCAGCCAGGTGCGACGGCAGGGTCCATCAATGCGACGCGCCCTTGGGTGGGCAATGAGTGGTGGCTCGAAGGTGCTGGGACATGAATGCGGTTTCGCAATTGCCCGCGGCAGCGAGGCGCCCCGGAGTTGCAAGGAACTCTTGCTCGGTCCGTTGCCGCCGGGCGCCGCTTGAGCAGCCGGCCACAGGCGGCAAGGCTGGACCTGCAGATGCCATAAGCCTCTTGCGTGCCTCTGTCATGGACAGTCGCTCAGGTGTGGCAGGCTTCATCTTGTGTGCAGGCGTCTGAGCGCGGCTCGGTGCGGGGGCTCGCCTCAGCAGCATCGGCAGGCGGCAGCTCGGAGGGCGGCGTCAGCTCGTGCAGCAGCGCCGGCCCCGATGACATCACATCGCGGCTGGACCTGACGCTGGCGCAAGTCGAAGCACTCTTCAGGGTGAGTCCTTGCAGTGTTTGACTGGCAGTCGGAAGTTCCGAGCCACTGGCTTGCTGCTTTGCCCGAGGCGCCAGCGTGCAGAGCTGCTGGTCGGGCAGGCGGCACCCTCGTCATCATCAGTCACATTGCGCAGCACGCAGAAGCAGAGCCTGCCTTTTCGTCGGAATAATGTGCCCTGGTTATACTGCCTGACCTCGGCAGCCAGTCCGCCGGCATGTCCGGGCAGCGGCGCGTGGCAGAAAGAATGTTGCCCATCGCAGGTTTTGGACGCCGTCTTGCCCCACATCATCGTCATGCGGACGCCCTTCACATGTAGTTGTGTGCTGCGCAGGAGCGCACCTGCCTCAGGCGCACAACCCAACAGCTGGTCGAGGAGCGCGTTGCGCTTATTGGGCAGCTGCGCGATTACGCTGTGGGCAAGAGCGCCGAACACGGGGTGGCACTGGCGGCCTCCGGCGGCCTGCGTGCCAACATCATGAAGGAGGTAACTCCATGACACTCTACAACTGTTGAGTGACCCCTACAACCCATGCATTCCGTGTGAATGCTGCAGTGTCAATGCGTTCTCGACTGCAGCACTTGCTGGAGAAACCCGATCGCCAGCGGCATGGGCTGCAACGGTTCCTGCCTGCAACTGCCGTCGCATCTGCAGGGCTGCCTGGAGAGGGTGGCCAATCGCCCTCCAGCCGATGTTCTCGCCCAAAACCAGCCGCAGCAAGGTGCTGGCTTTGTGCGTATGCAGGGGAGGACGCTACACAGCTCCCACATCTACGTCATGTACGAGCTCTTGTCGCCGTGGCAATATGCGACCGCGGAAGGTGAGGTGGAGTTACTATCTCAATTCGTTCCATCTGCGACAGCTCCGTGCGAAACTTGCCGGTCAAATCAGCAGACCGTATGATGTACGCAGCTGTAAGTACGCAGCTCCCCTGCCCTGTGTGTTTGGGATGTGTCCACCCCAGACGCACTGCAGGCTCATGCTGACGCCTGTTGTGTGCATCGCCAGTCAACGCATACGACAACGGCCTGTCGCTGACGGACCCAATAAAGCTCATGGACGAGGTGGCGGCCGCCAGCACTCGCACCACGAGCGGCAGCCGCAACACCGTCGCCACATGGCAGGGCGTAGTGCAAGAGGTGCGGCGGCGATTGCTTGCCGGAAACGTGTTTGCCAACACGTTTCGACATTCGGTGCATGGTTTGATGGGTAAATGGCGGCGTTGGGCGCGTTGAGGTGACGCCTCATTGATGTGCAGGGTGGATTCAGCGACCTGCGTTGCGACGAGGCGCACGTCGTGCTGTAGCAGCTCAGTCACGGGGCCGGCCCACGACGCCGATGCGAGGTGTGACAGAACATGACATGCAACGGAGGTCGGCGCAGGCCGAGGCGTGAATGACGCTTTTCCACCTCTTTTCCACTATTGGACGCTTTACCACTGCCGTGATGTGCCTGTGGCGCAGATGATATCCGAGCTGCGTCATCTTTTGATGTCGACCACACTTCGAAGTTTCTACGCGCTTGGCTAAATGGACCTGCCTTGCAATACCTATTGCCGCTTATTGCAGTGAAGTAGATTCTGCTGTGTGTTCGTGGCATGTGTGTGGCTTTTCGTAGTCAGTGTTCAGGCTCGAAGACTGATTGCGTTGAGGAATTTTTTGATCAGGTCATTGAAGACAAGAGAAGTCTGTCATTCACATATGCGCCGCAGCGTTCCTGGCTTAGGGGCTGCACATGATGTTCTACAAGTGAGCGCCGTGCTGCCGAGCCCGTCCACATGCAGGCAACATTGACAACGCAGCTGCTGCAATCCCTGTGGTTCCCTGCAACGTCATCAACAACTTCAGCTGGTCAGCGTGGCTGCGTTTGCGACACCGTACCCAGAGGTACCAAGGTGGGTACGTCAAGCAAACGCCGATCTTGGACAATGGATGCTCAGAATTGTTGGCCACCAGACAGTGGATTGGGACATCACGCTTCCGTGTTTCATACTCTCTTTCGTTTCCATCACTTGCCCAACTAAACAAGACCTATCTACTTCCACCAGCCCACCAGCGCATGTCTGAGTGCAAAGCCGCCCACGCACGACAGCGCCTGCAGCCACAAGATACGGCGGCACAGCTGCTCCTCGGTGCACGGGCCGCCTATTTGTAGCGTCAGGTTGACCAGGTTCCAGTTTGGCGTCGCCGTGAGTTTCCCGGTGGCGGGGTCGAAGCGCGGCAGCCGGTGCCGCGGGCAGGGCACCAGCTTGAACAGCTGCGGCGTGGAGTACACGAAGTTGAAGATTTGCGGCAGTAGGAACAGCAGCAGCGTCTCCGAAAAGTGCCCCAGGATGCCCGCCACTGCGATTGTCATTCCCGCAAAATAGGTGAAGGTGTCGCCTACGAAAACCTGCGACGGGTACCTGCAGCGGTGAACAAAAACGTGTTCACTTTCTGTCCAAGCATCGAATATTAGTACCAGAAATACAGTCAATGACTTCTGTCAGAATGTGCCAACCAGGGCGCAAACAGCGACCACACATCACATATTGCAAATGGCACATTGCACAGAGACGACCCTGGGTGCAGCTGCCTATTGGACACTCAAAGAATGTGTAACGTGCAATACTGTCAGAGGAGTATGAATTCGAAGAGTGTGAAGTGACGCACCAGTTGAAGTGCAGCAGCGCCAGGGAGGTGGTGGCCAGTGGCAGCATGAGGTAGGCGGAGAACAGGTGGCCGTCGCGCGTGACCGCGTCCTTGCCGGCGTGTCCCGCCAGCTCCACCAGGTTGTGCAGCAGCACCGCGACGGCGATGATGAACGTCTGGCCCACCTGCGATGCAGCATTTGCGAGAGATTTCATGCATGAGAATCGTTGTGCGCAGTGAATTTGCTTCAGCGTGCCCCGCCAGCTCCACCAGGCTGTGCAGCAGCACTGCGGCAACGTTGATGACGTCTGCCCAACCTGCGCAGCACGCAAACAAGAAGCCCTTGTCAAGAGCCGCCTGGCGCGAACGGTTCTGCGCAACAATCTGCTTGAACTTGCCGCTCCACCAGGGAGTGCAGCAGTAACACAATGGCAATGACGAACGCCTGCCAACATGCAGCGCGGCGATGCAGCAGTTCATCTGCTGCACCACAGCCTGCTACCTTAGCCATCGAATGTGAGTTGGTGAAGTAAATGTGGGCTGTGAGGCAGCATGACAGCGGGTCATAGCTGCACATCGCTGGCCCGGTTCATGATTGCTTCGAAATGCTTCCTGTGTGAGCGCGCTGCATGTCGCTTACCTCAAGCCCGTTCACGCCAGCCAGGATGTTGATGGCATTGGTGGCAAACACCGTGAGCATGACCATGTACAGCTTGTACAGGGGGCCCAGCTCCAGGTATGGCGGCACCCAGTCTGCCAGCGCCTGCGGCATGCAGAACACACTTCTGACAAAATAACTTCCGCGCACCGATGTACACGTCTGGAGCTGCTGGCAGAAAACCTGTCACAGGCAGCCAGACCGACGCAGGCGCTCACTCAGCTGCCGCGTGCTGCAGCAGACTCTAAGCGATCTCGTCATTTGAGCTGTCCATTCAAGCTCCGTTGAGTTCAACTGGCACAGTTTTGATGCCCACCTGCACCGGCTTCGGCAGGCTGATGGCTGTCGCGCCAGAGTAGGCGATCAGCAGCGGCAGCGAGGCCAGCATTGGCAGCAGCAGTTTCACGCGCCACGGGATGTCCAGCACATCATCCGCGAACCCTGCGTTTGTGTCAAGTCGCAGAGGTCGGACGCCTTGACGCATGTAAGCCTGGAAGGGCGTCTCAACTGTTCATGTCACAACTGCATGTGCAGCTGTGGATTTAGAGCCACTGCCGGCCACGCCAGCTGCCCAGCCAGCGCAAAATGCACAGCATGTCCGCCCTTTGCACGACCAGCACTGCCGCCAATGCCATACACCGTTCCATGGCGTGTGCGCTGCTTGGGGAGGTGACCTCGTTCAAGCTGCTCCTTGGCATTTGGAATGGCAGCTTTGAAGAGGGTTCTCAGATGACACTCTCCAGTCTAATTGGTGCTCCAAATTGGCACCCACCGAGGAACAGCATGAAGCAGATGGTCGCCAGGGCCGCATTATAGTCCACCATCCAGGCGTCAGCGGCGGCGGCGGACAGCGGCGGCGGCGGCTGCCCGCCGCCCAGCGCGGCCTGCAGCGCCGCCGGCAGGTCCCAGTGGTGCAGCTGCTGGAACAGCACGATGCAGACGAGGAAGACGACGCCCGACGCCAGGCCCAGCGCCTCTGGAATCTGCGTGAGAATGCAATGAGCATGAGACAAGGTACAGTCTCAAAGCCGCCCTCGTGTGCATTTTTGCGTGGTCCTGAGCGAGGGCACTGATGCGTCATGCCGCATGCACGCGGCACTAGATCAACAGGCCCTCACCTTCTTCTCCCCGGCTTCGGTGCCCTTCTTGTTGATGTCCAAACCTGCCGTCGACATTGCATGCTCATGCATGTCCTGGATGTTGGCCAGACAACAGATCACTCAGATCGCGCACAACTCACCAAAAAGCCCTCGTCGCAGCGTCAGCCTTTGCACCGTCGGTATGAGCCTGAAGGTCGCCCAAAAGCCAAATGCACTGACAATAGCGCTGGCTGCGATGGAGAAGCGCGTCTGCCAGTCTGCCAACTGTGCATAAGCATACAAATTAGGCAGAAAACCCAGCAGAGACAGCACCACAATGCTGCGCCGTCTGTCGACCATGTCGCACCAAGCGGACTGAAGTCAATCAGGATCGTCAAATGCCCACAGCAGCACGGCTTCCACGGTGCATCGGTGTCGGAAGCTGATTCCGTGCTAAATGATTCGCTGGCTACCAGGTCGTGACTTTGACTGCTTGCGAGTTGCAAACGGTGCGAGCGAGGCTAAGGCCGGCTAAGATGCAGAGCGAAATGCAATTTTGCACGCAAAGCTGTCGCTCTTCCAGGATGAAAGGGTCTTCAAATTGTTGCTGCACTTCCGACACAAAGTCAAGTGGCTGCACAGGCGCAGAGCACCAAATTTCTGTGTGCAGCACAACGGCAAGCTGTGCAACGCTTACTAGGTTCTTCCTCCTTCAATGCTATACAAACTGGCCGCGCTGAGGATCCGACACCCATGCGGCGGCGGCGGCGGCGCCTGCCGCCGCCAGCCAGGCAGCTCATCACTCGTCGTCTTCCTCATCCTCCAGCTCATACTCCAGCGACACGAACTGGCCGCTGAAGATCACGTACGCCACGACCGCCGCACCCGCCGCCGCCAGCCACATCTGCCCGCTCTGCTTCAGCTTCCGCTCCGACGCCGTCTCCTTCCTACGAGGGCTGAGCACAGTCAGCAACTATCGATGATGGTAGCAACACCAACGCCTCATTCAAGTTCATGCAAACTGAAGATGCAAACTTAAGATTCAGCGACCTCAGATGTCCCTCTCCTGAGGTCCGTGTGCGCGTTTGTCAGCCGCCAGAAGCAGGACATGGCGAGCGTCACCTCTCTTCCTCTGCCGCTGCCGGGCGCTCCCAGCCGCCGCGGGCGCGCGGCGGCCGCCGCGGCACCGTCGTCTGGGTGGCTTGCGCCACGGACTCGATGTACTTCACCAGGATGGGGTGCGCCTCAAACTGCGAGAGTTAACACAGTGACGGTTCAACAGCCTGGCATGGGGTGCGCCTCAAAATGTGCAAGCAGACACAGTGACATGTGAGAAGCCACTGAAAATGTGGTGGCAAGCGCCTTGCCCTCGTATATGCTGGCAAGACGCGGCCCTGCCTGTGCCATATCAATTTGGGGGACAGGCATGGCCTGCAACATCCACTGCCGAGACCTGGGGCGGCTCAACTGCCCTGTCAGGTGGGCGCTCGATGGAAACGCCGTTCAAATCAGTCGGCAATGCCCACCTGGCGGCGCAGCTCTGGTGCTGCGACAGGCGAGCGGTAGTGGAACAGCAGGTGCGGGTACAGCACTGCGTCAAAGCTGCTGGGGTGCTCGCCGAAGAAGAACTTGACGTCGTCGTCGCTGCAGGAGGCCACATCAAGAAATCGCTGAGAAGGCTGCTGAGACACAAGTGCTTGCAGCTGTATATGAGATGGATGCGCCGTGGGGCGGCATCAGAGGGTGACGTCACCCAGCCCAAAGGACCCGACTTTCGGCTCGCTTGTAAGGATCTGAAACAAGGCGAGGCCGCCTTTCGATGATAAACCAAAGTACCTGCTGTGCTCCTGGAGCTGCTTGGCCAGGTCTGCATAGGCCTGCGCTGCGTTGTCGTACACCTGCACAGCAACATGGTGGTTCAGTCAGAACTGAACGCGACCTGTTGACCGAGATGTCTCGCCGGCCCTGCTGCTGCAGCCTGATCACCACCTCCCTGGCATTTCCTTGATGCTTAGGCAACACAACAACACAAGAGGTAAGTTCCTGTGCAAGCTTGGAGTCGCCAGGAAGGAGCCATGTCGCCAGAGCCGCCCCACCTGTTTGGCCGAGTGGGCCTTGTACTGCAGCGCTGCCGCCTTGTGCGCCCGCCACGGCACCCAGTGGTTCATTGGGAACGGCAGCGCCTCGCCATACGCCGCCTGCGGTGACAGGGCGACGAAGTCACAACCTTCCACTGCACTTATTTACATGCGCAAGCCAGCGTGAAGGACAGCACTGCAGCTAGTTCATAATCTGTGTGTCATCGAAGACGTTTTGAGAGGCGAGTGCCAGCTCGGCCACCATCACGCTCCGAAAAACACCGCCTACATGTACAGCCAGCAGTGCTGCGGCTTCAAGTGATGAGCGCGCCGCTGCGCCGCTGGCCTCACCTTGGTGTGCCGGCTGTAGCTGGTGTCCTCGACCCAGGTGGTGTACACTGTGGCTGCCTCAAGGTGCCGATCCACCAGCGATGTCAGCGCCAACACCTGACGCGCAGGAAATTTCAGTTCAGCAAGGATATCGATGGCAACGTCTCTCCTGACAGACGGGAGTTTAGCATTGCATGGCCGCCGACACTCTGGCCAGGTGAGCGCTAATGGGAGTTCATGTCTGCATCATCTGACAGCCACCCTGCTGCAGCAGCAAGCAGCCATGTCTGGACAGCGCGCTGCCAAGGTTCCTGGAGCGGTTGATGGAATGAAAAAGCTGAGCTGGCTGTGCGCACAATTCCAATGGTCGACTAGGGCTCGTGCATGTGCATTTCTGCTTAATCCACTGAGGCAAACACCCACCCACCTCCGCGCGGCTGGTCTCCGAGAGCTCTTTATCCAGATCCCGCACGCGGTCCTTGAGATACCGCAGCAGCAGGCGGGCCGCCTCGAAATCTGACTCCGGCGCGCCGGCGTCGGCGTCAGCGTCCGGCAGCTGCGACCCATGCTCTAGTGCCGGCAGCTGCTCTGCAGGCCCAAGCAAGCACACATTCATGATGCCCGCACCAGGTCATGAAATTCCGGATTTTGAAAGATGCAACCCGGGCCTTCCGTCGCTCAAGATCGATCATCTGAGGAGGCAAGACGTGACCAAGCATGACACGCTGCCGGCGGCGACGAGGAACCGCATGCGCAAGTGGCACCTGTGGGCGATTGTGCGGCAGTCGCCAGCTCCTCCGTGTTGTGCTCCACGCCCGCCAGCTGCAGGTAGGCCTGCGATGAGCCAGCAAATGGTGCTTTGGTTGATTCGGCCTTTCAGCCTTTATGCAATATTTCTTACAGCCGCGGCGAACAGCAAGTGCACGCGCCGCACCTGCACTTGGGTGTCTGCAGGCGACAGGGACGGCAGGCCCCAGATGCTGCGTCTCTGATACAGCGTCACGCTTGACATCGTGTTCGCTTGTTGCGACCAGCTGTTAGACTAGACCGTCGGACAATTTGTCGCTTTCTCCTTCTCTCGACAGTTGCCAGGGGTGGGCTAAACCTGCTCGCGCGATCAAAACACGATTCAAGCAAGTACGAAGCACGCTACATGCTTCTGCACACGCAATCTGAGACCGGCCTCACGCCTCAGCCAGGCAGAGGGACTTGAACAGGAAGCCGAGTCCCCTCCCTGCTCTCTCAGTCGCTGCCAGCCGACTGCACACTCCAGCCTCCTCTCTACGGCACCAGCACTGCATTGACCTGCGTTGAACCTCGGTGCTAGCGTCTCGCATCGCAGCTGGCAGAAAAGAGGCAGCGCTGTTGGTGATCGGCCTGACTGCGTGCAAGTCGCAGCAGCTGCCGGCATGTCCGCGTCGCCGCCGCCAAACGGCAGGAATGCCTCGCCGGACCGCCGATCACTGAGCAGGTAGGCACGCGACTCAACATGCAGACGTCCGAGAACGACCACCCGTGTCTGCATCCTTGCAGCGCCCCACAAAGTGTATACACCATCCTAGCTCTGCAGGTGGCAGCACACACAGCCAGTCAATAGCAGACACGAAACTGTTTCCGTGCTCGGTGCAGAGGCCGCTCGGCGTCGCCAAAGGCGCGGTCGCCGACGCCCGCAGACCGGTCGCCGGTGCCACGTTCCCGCTCGCGGTCGCCGCGGCGGCGGTCGCCGTCCCGCTCGCCCGCGCGGCGCAGGAGGTCCAGCACGCCACCCAGGTGAGGTGCTGCAGCGGGCAACACACTGCCGCTGCGCCCAGATCCCACTCCCTGAGTGCCGCCCACAACCTGATCTCCCTTCGGACTACCACCCTCCCCACACACGCTCTGTGCAAGAAGAGGGGTTGCAGATAGCTGCAAATGGGCATACTGACTGCGTCGTCATCGTCAGCACCAGCACTGGGTACGACTGTTCTGCTGGCATTGTGTGCCTGATCATGTCGCATTCAGGGGCAGGTACCGCTCGCGCTTTAGGTCCTTTTCTCGTTCCAGGCGCGTGCCATGCCATGGAATGACCCTTGCCCACCTTGATGTAGTACATTGGTTCAAGGTTCGGACACCAGAGGACGAAAGCAGGACAGCCATACCTCTACGGTATTCTGGATGTTTTGCGCACCTCTCGAACGCACAAGTCTTCAGGGATGTGCCAGCGGGCGCCAGGGCAATCGCTTGCAAACAGCACAGTCTGTTTGCCTCTCCATACGAGCGGGGGCGGCCATTATCTCGGGGTCTGAGCGTTGTCGCCCCAAGAACTCAGGTACCGCCGACGCTCCAGCACACCCCCAAGGTAGGTGCTGATGTACGCAGGTTGCATTTGCCAGTGAGGGTGGACCAATGGCAAGACAATTACAGCACTGCCACCCGCAGTGTCGATGTGGACATGGCTGCTGACGGCTGACCTCGTGCCACTTCTGTTCCGCAGGCGCCGCCGCAGATCCAGCACCCCACCGAGGTATGCCGCTGCCACTTGCCCAGGTTGTGAGTGCACTTGTGCAGGCGACCATGAAGCGCACCTTGCCTGGACATGGCCCAACGCACCCTGCCAACTATGTTTCACCATTTCGATTCAGCGCATTCCAAACCATTCCACCTCATGCCCCACTGCGGTTGTCAGAGACCCTCAACCCCGTCCGTAGGCGCCGCCGCTCGCCCAGCCGCGACCGCTACCGCTCGCGCTCTCGAGACCGCGACTACCGCCGCCGCAGTCGCTCTCGCGACCGCGGCGGCTATGGCGGCGACCGCGGAGGCTACGGCCGCCGCTCGCCGCCGCCGCCGCGCTACGGCGGCGGCTTCGACTCGCGCGGCCGCTCGCCACCGCGTGGCATGGGCCGCCGCGCCACGCCGCCCGCCACCGGCCTGCACATGTTTGTTGCCGGCCTCAACTTCATCTGCACAGAGAAGGTGGGTCGGCTGCTGCGCCGTGCGGCAATTGAAGGACGGTATGCCAGGGCTGCGGCAACTGTCTGCGCGCTGCAGGCTGCTGATGGCGGCCAAAAGCCGACGCAACCATGTCGCCAGCATCACGGCCATCAAAAATATTCGTGTCCAGCATGCAAGCCAAGTGACAGTCGCAGATCGTCTTTGCCCTCGTGTTTTGGTAAGGGGTGCAAGAAATAGCGCGAACAAACTTCAAAAGGCGATTTGTGGGCGCTGCAGGAGCTGGAGCGCAAGTTCGAAAAGTATGGGCGGGTGATGGAGGCGCGCGTCGTGCGCAACCCCTCCACCGGCGAGTCGCGTGGATTCGGCTTTGTGGCCATGGATCACGACGATGAAGTAGATGAAGTGAGCGATCTTTTCAACGAAGCATTCCCCAGCCTCTCACCGTGTGCCACATTCTCCAAGACTGTTTTAGCTGTCGATATTTTGAGTTTGCAAACGTGCAACTGCATGTCGTCGACGCCGCCGCATGCTGCCAGCTTCACGTCAAGGGTCACAACCCCAAGTTTGCCGCGCTGATTTGCTTGTTATCGCTGTATTGCAGGCGGTCAAGGACCTCAATGGCGCTGAGTGGAATGGCCGCAGGCTGCTCGTCGAACGCGCCCGCCACGTCCGCTGATGCCCCTGGAGGGTTTTGCAGAGCGCGGCAGACGGCTCACGAGACTGCGCGGAACAACAGCCACACCCAAAGCAGGAGCATTGCGGGAAGTCGCCAGGTGATGTTCCATCAGTCGTGCTGCACTGCCGCGGGCAGGTCGCACCCAATTTGACATGTGTTGTTGCGGGGACGGGATGATGTTGTTGACACGTATGGTTCATTGTCTGGCTTCCACGTTACTAGGCTGGCGTGAGTCTCTTTGCTTTGCATTGTTACTCCGCTTCAGTTGCCACTGAACCAGGGCTCATGCGCTCTTCATGTCATGCACAAAACAGGCTCATGTGCCCCTCGACATCCTGTGGCCCACCTGACCCTCATCTTCCGTGCGAGTCCTGTGGCCAGTCCCGGTGTCCAATCCAGTCCTGTGCCTCTCCAGTCCGCCGAACCCTGAACCAATATCCGCCGCAGCCGCATCATGTGGCGTCTTCTCAAAGTGGACGGAACGAATGCTGCAAGCAACATTACAGCCCCGCGCCATTCCAGCTTGCTCTCCATCGCAGACCTAACCCTCTGCAGGCTCAGACTGCTTCGTTCTCATGTGAGATCTCTGAGAAACGCACCATGATGCGTACATTCTGCTGACACGAAACCTGAAAGGTTATAGTTCGTCAAGCACTCGAGCAATGAGCGCCGCCGTCGCACACGGCTCTGTTGCTAGCTCTAGAGCTAGCTGTGACCATTGTGTGACATGCAGGCTGGTGTTGCCTGCCGCACGCACTCTGCAGCTCCTTCGCACGGCACTGTGCCTGTACACGCACAGGGTGCTCAATCGGGCCGCCTAGCTATGCAGTGGCCGCCAGGCAACCGCGCTACGGCCATTTGCAGGAGCATTCGAGCAATGCATCACTTTGATAGGCATTTCAGCATTGCACCACCCTCGATCGCCTGCTATGGACGCACGGCTCCAGAAGCTTTTGAAGGAGCACCGCGCCAGCTTTGCACTCCAGCCGTCGGGCAAGAAGGTAGTGTGCAAGCTCAATGGGCATGAGCTGCCAGTGAGGTTCGACGCAGTCGACGCGTTCATCAAGTGCGCGTCGACTGAACCGTCTCTTGTATTGAATCCGTGAGCTCTGCGCACGGTGTTGAGATGATTTCCCTAACAAATCATGGTCCATAAAGCGCGCCGCTTTCATGTGGAATTCTGCAGAGGAAAGAAGTACGCGCGGCTCAAAGCTGAGGCTGAGGCCAAGAACGCGCTCAAGAAGTACGAGCCGTTCCTAGTTCAGAGCAGGAACTTCGAGTGAGCGCCTTTGCAAACCGCATGCCGGTCCCTTCTGGCCTTCTCGCCTCTGAGCCCAGCACTGGCATCCAATGAAGATGCCTGCAGTGTCACCCACACAGCTCTCCTCTAATTGTGCCGAATCGCCCGCAGGGACAAGCTCTACTGCGCGCTGACGTGCCAGCTGCTGGGCAAGTCATTGGATGCGGTGCGGCAGCACATGCGGGGGAAGCGGTTCCAGCGTGCCAAAGGTGAGGCGGCTCAGGCCTGCTGTCTGACGACATTGCTTGCGGTATGGCGAGGCTGTGTGCTGGAGCACTGCACTCTCCTGGGCCTGAACTCCGCGGCACCTCGCATGGCGCGGATGCCGAATCTTGGCAGTCCGAACATAGCCTGTTCTGCTCATGAGGTGCTGGGGCTGAAACTGCACTGTGTCGTGGCCGCAGAGCAGTACCAGAATGACGAAATGGAGCTGATGGACGAGCCCTTCCTGGACGCCAAGGTGAGGACACCTCGCATAAGCTGGTCGCATGTCTGCCGGGCGCCGAGGCTTTCTACTTACGCACCATCTTGGCAGCCGATGTCGTCATCGCAAGCGGGATTTACTCGGGATGTAGAATATCCCGAAAACAACTACTCGCCGTGCGAATGCAGTCGGAGGCGATGGAGGTAGAGGCAGCAGCATGCGGCGGCGGCGGCGGCTCAGAGGCGGGGGGCGGCGAGGATGATGGGCTGTGGGTGCCCGAGGAGTACATGGAGGCGAGTTTCGCCTTTCAAAGTTGGTGGATTTTGCCTTATCAAAGTGCCGGAGGAGCGTCCGTGGCGATGAGCGCTGTCAACCCCTGTTTGACTTGACCTCAAACAGCTTTGCAGCTTGTGGGACCCTCTGAGCTGGCACCGCCAGATGACAGAATGCCAGGAGACCTGTCTCCGTCCCTCTGCCCTGGCATCTGGCCTGGCGGCTGGATGCGACTTGTGCCCTGCTGCACACTCTTGTGGTATCATTCTGATATGGCAACTGCGTGCTTGCAGATGGAGGCACAGGCCAAAGCAGAGGTATGTCTCCGATATCCCTGTGTCTCGCAGCCGGTCGATTATGGGGTCCTTGACCTTGCATGCCACACTTCGAGAAGGACAAGCCCTACAGAATCCTGCCGGTTCGGTATGAACGACCTGTGGTGTACAGGCGGCAGAAGATGCAGTCGTGGCATCGCCGAGCGAGGCTGTCGCCAATGCCGCGGCCGAGGAGGCTGCGGCAGCCGCGGCTGCGGCGGCAGCGGCAGATGCAGCAGCTGCACTCAGACTGGAATCCTCGGCAGACGGCAACTCGTCGGCCAGCAGGTGATGAGTGATGAGCGCATGTGTCGATCGAGAGGTGCAAGCAACACATGGCTTGAAGAAGTCTCTGAAGACTGTCCTTTCGCTGCGCAGTCTCAGCAGGCGGCCGAAGAAACCGAAGCCCAAACATAAAGCCAAGCGGACGCGGATGGCCTGAGGCGAGCTCCAGATAGACAGGGTTGTCACGTGCGCATGCAGCATGCGGTTGGACACAGCACATTAGTCGTAGATGATGTCTGCCTGCAGCACGAAGAGGTGCCGACTGAGACGTGCTACAAAGCAGGGCGACCGATGCTGTCAAATGCTCTGACGCATCCCGTATCCAACTCTCTCCCCTCCACAACATCCCTCGGCAAGAAAGCACTGCAACAAAATGCGCGGCGCAGCAAACCGCATTTAAGAAAATGTGCTGCGGTGTGGTCCATTAATCCTTAGATAGGACGGGGCAAACCCCGCAAGCAAGACGGAATGAAAGTCCCAGACAGCCGACGTGACTATTGTTGAGCTGGACCTGTCGCATCCAAGTGCAGTGGGTCTCAAGACATCCGGAGCTGCTACCGCAGGAATACCAGCCGCTGCATTGCGAGGCCGCAGAGACTGCCGCGGCATGGCCGCTGCAACCGTCTCCGCGTTTTCCAGCCATGCCACCAGTAAGAGAGCCCGGCACGATCGCGCTGAGAGTGGAGTTAGTTTTGCTTCTTCCAGCTTGACATTCTCTTTGCTCGTTCCTGCGCACAGGTAGGCCATGCCTCAGGGGGGGCAGCGGCTGGGAAGGACGTTGGAGCGTCATGCATTGTTGGCAGCGATGCTGCGCATTGTAGGCAGCGGGCAGGGCGGCGCAGGGCCCGCACACAGCAAGGCCAGTGTCGGGTGGAACACCGGTTGCACTGGAGACCGGGAGGTCACTCACTGTTTCAGAAACCAGCAAACGTACAACGGACAAGTCGGCCCCAGCAGGACAGTCGGCGGGTCCGCACCCGGGAGTTGCCGGCGTGCAGGTGGCCCTGGTGATCCAGGAACATGCCGCTGTCCATGTCCAGGTGGCTGAAGCGGCAGCTGCCCAGCAGCCGCTCCGGCAGCTCGTCCTCCGCCTGCGCAGCACATAATGCAAATATTTGAATGCAGGGGTTGCACGAAACATGACACAGGCGTCGCACAGGACTGCGACCTGAAGCAGCCGCTCTGACAGCCCATCCTCCGCCTGCGCACCAGACGTTGTGATAGTCTGTTCTGCAGCTTTTTCGTGATCATCTCAGATGCGTTCACAGAGCTTCAGCAGCTCCGGCAGCTCATCCTGTGCCTGCGCAACAAGACAAAGAGGTGAAAACGGTACATCTGATAACGTGCCTTCGGCTTGGCGGAGCCATTTCGGAATCGCTGCAGGAGGCGGCAGGCGCCCGGCAGCCATCCACCGAAGCTCATCCTCCTGACACCCAATGACCGCTTGCGCACGACCATGGACAAGCCGCCACAAACAGTGCGCACCTGGCCCTCGATGACCAAGCCTACATCTGCCTTGTGCCGCACCTGGCCCTCGATGAGCACGCCAAAGTCGATGACCATGCCCCTGGTGGCGCCCTTGACGATGTTGACGACGCCCGCCGCCGCATAGCTGCTGCTGATGTCCACGTCCACCTCAAAGTAGCGCTCGCCCCTGCAGCAGCCAAAAGGAAGTCGGGAATCCAGGGACACATGTCGAGAAATTGCATGACGACGGGAGTGGCAAGTCAGGCGTCGCTGCGCCGCTCGCGAGCAGCCGACGCATCGCCAGGCTGCCCCAGTCCCTGGGCGGCTAGGCGGCTACGCACCACTGCCAGATTAGCTGCGGCAGCGCACACGGTGCGTGTGTGCCTCTCGTGCTCAGGAGAGGTTGTTGTCCGTGCAGCATGCTTGTTGGGGGGGGG
>JAABUL010003385.1_pt1 | contig 23753 bp, 29 predicted proteins | sample 5559151 | NCBI WGS metagenome assembly JAABUL01 (sample SAMN10711876, study PRJNA513368) | rock metagenome | isolation source: Antarctica rocks | place: Antarctica: Victoria Land, Pudding Butte sud | reverse complement strand
ATTGCGCACCCCTGGAGACTAGCAGTCCTCCAACTAACGGCCCAGTAACACCGCCCAGCCCATAGACAACCGGCAGGTAGATGAAGGCCTTACTCTGATTACTGCGATCCGTAATTTCTCCCAAGCAAGTCGACACGATACCCTGGTTGCCATTCACAAGCCCGATGAATACTTGGACGAGAACAGCCTGCCAGAGTGTCTTGCAGAAGCCAAAGGCTATAAAGCCTGCAGCTGTAAGTATTGTCCCTGTCAGCACCACAGGCTTTCTTCCTATCCTGTCCGAGCACCATCCCCAGAAAAAGCTTGTCGCGAATTGTGCCAGCGCGAATACAGATGCCACAAGCCCGACGTAAAGACCGACCTGCCCTTGATCGACATCGGGGAACGTAGAGACCATCTGTGGGAGGTATGGGCCGATAGAGTTTAGGGCAGTCTGCTCAGAGAGGGAGATGATGGCGAGGATGACGAGCTGCTTGATAGGGAGGGGCGATTGGTCGTGGTCAATGCCTTGAGAGCCATGGCGAGTATGATGTGCGCCGTCGTCGCGTGAGGGCGACGTGTCTGACGGAGGCTGGCCTTTGGATTTGGGAGGAGGAGTGGGAAAGGTTTGATAGTGTGGTGTCGTGGATTTCCGAACATTGTTAGGGCGGCCCATCGCAAGGCAGTAAGCGGGAGATGCAGTACATTAGCGACAGTGATATGGTCCGTATTTCAAGCGAAGAAGAGGACGATGCCCAGGTCCAATGATTGTCTGTGATATTCAAGGTTGGATACAAGCTGCCTCGCTGCACACGAGTCAGATCTTTGGGGGCGGATAAGGGAATGCGCTAGTCGCGCTAAAGATATCAAATCTTGGCGTCACCTTCACTTGATAAAGTACTTATATTCTACCATAATATCTAGTATGGCCAGGAACATAATAGCATACAGTCCATTATTCTACCTTCTGGAGGTTCGATGTCAGATCTATTCCCACTTACTTATGACGGATGAAGGCTTGGTATACTTACAGACGATACTAATATACCCTGATACAAGCCGTTAGACCCGGGAAGAAGTAATGCGATATCACTACCCTAAGAACTTCCCCTTTGTCAGAATCAACCCATCATATACCACACGCTTCCGGCTTGAAAGAGAAGCCCAAGACATTATGGTAAAGTCTCTTAGCCTATTCAAAATACAACATCAGCCCTAGCTGTTCCATCTCATATTTGTTGGAGAGAAATCGGGAGCGATTGGAATTGTTCCGTGAGCATCTATCTGTAGCGAAGGCAAAAACAAGGGCGAAATCCCCCACTGATAGAAGGCTGTCTACCATGCAAGAGCTAACCCTAGATATGAGATTTCCTTCAAACGTGGAAGGAGAAGAGAGCGGCCACTGTACCGCTGCTAAAGCACTGGAGAGCATGAACTGCAGATATATAAGTGAAGACTTGCGGTCTGCCTGATGGACTCTGTCTACGGTAACCCAGTACATATTTCTGCATAAAGAGGAGCAAAACCACGACTTAGATAGAACTTCTATCGCCGGTTGCCTCTCGTCATTACTTCCGTTACATCGTCTTACCACTGCGGCTCTTTGAAGAACGTCAAATTTGACATATTGGAATCTTGCCTCACATACCCTGGCCTCGTCCTTGACGTTCCGAGATGTTTCGCCATGGTCCCATAGTCCGCGGCCTCGATCCCTGCCTCTTTGATTTCCACTCCCCTCACCTTCACATTTGCTCCGCTTTCACTGCTCGAAGCCTCCGACAGTGGTTCCAAATGCCTGGACAAAGATCCCGAGCGGCCATAGCTCACGCTCCCAGGTAACATCTCCTCCCCGCTTTCCAGATCCCTCCCAAGCGCCACGCTACCTTTTCTTGCGATCTCTACCTTGTTGACATCTCGGGAAGCGGCGATGCTGCCTTTGCGTGGAACATCAACATGATATTCATCTGATTCAGGGAGGTCGTCAAATGATTTTCCTGCAGCTCTGGCGGCTTTGCGAATCTTCCGGGTGCGTAGGAGCCAACTACCATGAGAGATGAAGATGCCGCCTTCAATAACGATGCTACCGATACACGCCTGTTCAGCGATCAAGAAACGTGGCAGCCGTTGAGAGAAACGAGTACACATACCAAACAATGAACAAACAGCCTCCAAGTGGATCAAATGTCTCCTGGGCCACTACTCCCATCAATGAGAAAAATGCGCCCAACCAATCAATGGTCAAGAACGCAAAATTGATTCCTACAACTCTACCTTTTCTCTTCCACAATTCGGCATACGGCGGTAACAGCCCCGCAGCTAACAGTATGGCCGCGACGACCCCGACGATCATAATCGGCCACGCGATCCCTCTATCATAGAGTGGCCGCAATGTGATAATTAACAACACTTCGATGCCTCCAAAGGCCATGGCAAAGCCTGCTGCAAGCATACTTGCTTTCCAAGCTCCGTAGCCATTGTTGTACGTCAGTATCTGCGCCCAGCTCACCAGAGATAATGCGCAAAAGACCTGAGGCTGAATCTGAATGGGGATATTGAAGTTTTGGACGATAGCGTAGACACCGAATAGAACGGCGGCAGTCGCCCAGAGGAACATCATCACGCCAGGCAGCCCATCGGTTTTCTTTTACCGCCAATTGTACCATATCTGCGGGATGAGCTGGATGCACCAGAAGACGGTTCCGATTGTGCCGAGGATGTTGGCGGCAAGGGGAATAGTCTTTTGCGGCGCCATTCTGGGAGTGAGTGTGGAGGGAGTAGCACAGTCCTCGAGGCGAAGACTACCTTGGTGATTGCTGGGTGGAAACACACACGCTTGCTGGGATATTATACTAACAAAAGCAACACCCATCGTGAGGAAGGGGAATCTACAGTGAAAAGAGGGGTACGCGATGTTATCAGCGAGTCTCCATATCAAGCTGCACCTGAACCACCATACTTGGGCGTTGAACTTGTTGTAGAACAGCATATTATTGGGCAACGATGAATCGGTGGCTGAATCTCGGCTGTCAGCATCTGGCGTGCGAATCGTGACTCCACACGAGCCGGGCCTAGACATCTCGACAAGATAAACGCCGTTACCCATAGCGCGGATCTCATTCGTCTACGTGGTCGTATACCAGTGTAGATTTGGAATGGTCGTGTTCTAGTGACATGTGGTTATCTGTTACCCCAGCTTTTAGTGGCCGTCTGGCCGCGGCCTAACAAGATGATGGCTGCATTCCGAGGTCAAAGCGCAACTAGAGAAGGGCCGAGTGACCGAATCGAGCAATTGCGTTGACGCTATTTCATGATTGGCAATTCGAGATTGCTGAAGGTTTTTATTTTCCGACGGAATGACTCAAGTAGGCATAGAGTTGCTCACGTGGAGCACGACTGCTTCACGATAAGACGACCTTACGTTTCTGCTTCTGCTTCTGCTTTTTCAGCTGTTGCTCAATTCCATTTCAGAACGAATAACCTATTCGTGACCCTGATGCTCGTCACAAGATGGTGATGATAGATCGGAAAGGACTGGAAGCCCTCTCTTGTAGGTGGGAAGAAAAGTAGTAGCCCATGAGCGATCTGCAAAGGGGGTGATTCAAGCACGTGTATGATAACGCAATGGGCTGTTGGGAGATTAGCTCAGGTAATCTGAGAATGACCATGATCTCGTCCTGTGGCCAACCTGAACCCAGATCTTTGGGAATTCTGGTGATTCCACTTTTACAGGATACTCAATGTTATTCCTGCAGCTTCGCAATGGTAAGCCTGGAAAGCGGTCGGTCACCTCAAAAGAGGTTTGGGGAAGTGGCCTGACACTACTGGGTGTAAATCATGGCCTTTCCCAAAGCCTAGAGTCAGGTCAGTACCATTCGCAAGCAACGTCTCTTTTGCGAGCTTGCTTAGTATGCTGGGTATCTCCATGCTGATGTCGCTCCAATCAACGTCTTCACACCCGCAATTTTCGGGTCTTACCTGATCAAGTAGCCTTTCCTTCCACACTGACCTCGAATGTCAACCTAAGGGTCTCAAATCAAATGTTGAATCTATCCCAAGACGACGAAAGGAGCTCGCGACTTCCGAGTATGCGACCTCCCAAAATGTAATGCTTTCAAAAAGCTCCAATGTCATATGTCGGTCGGTCCGGTCCATTCCCCACGGTCCTGCGATGGGTCAACTAGCGCTTCCCCCTCTCAGACCCATCTTACTGGCAGGCAATACGTCTCAACGGTTGTAAGATGGCGTGACTTCGCTTGTTGAAGTTGGGCGACATCCAGAACTTGATTTCCGTGTCACGAAGGGACATATCAGCTGTAGAGTAGCGAGCGAATATAGCAAAATAGCATCTCAGAAGTGGAATAGAGTTGAAGGAGGATGTTGTTGCGAGAAACCGAGCTGCCCAAGATCCGGAACACGGGGATGGCTTTGGGGCGAAGAAATTACACTTGCTTCCCTATAAGCATACCATGACATGTCAGTCAGCTCTTAGGACTGCATTAGTGTCACTTCAGCCGCATTCCTTACTGAGTGTATCAATATCTGGGCTGCGTTAATCCAAACATACCCATTTGAACTGGCTTCCCAAGCATCCTAGACAAAGATCCCTCGGTCGAGTGATATGGAGTACAACCGCTACACTTCAAGCATTTTGATCTCTGGGACTTTCAACCATGCACCTACCTAAATGCAGGCAGCTGATCAAAGGTATGTAAGCTTCCATTGCGGGAGTCTACTGATTTCGCGGCAATGTTCATCAACGACAGCTTCGAGATATGGTGCATGAGGCCGCAGTGACCTGGGCCAGGCAAGCGAGTAGTAACAAGGAGAGCTCCACCGTATCTCACAGATGTTGTGAATAGAATATGTAGACTATAAAGCCAACGAAAATGGACAGAGATGCTAAGGTAGTCACGATTCAGAGTCGCGACAGGCGACAAGCGATTATCTGATTAGCGCCAGTGTCCCCTGGCTTGGCAGCCTCGGGTACCCTTCCCTCGACGTCCTTGGAACCTCGTGCTTGCCTTACGAGCCTTATTGGCTACTCGCATCCTTCACCCTTCAGCTTTTACTTTGCATCGCTCAGACCTTTGTCTTATCTTCGAGAGCCAAAGGTTACATGCATGGGCATAGACAATCGGCGTTCCGTATGCATGCTTTCGGATGCTTGCACATGGGCTCTATCTGCGATGTGACAGGGCACGGTAGTATGCAGGGCTGTCTCACTGTGTGGGGGTGTTGGACCTTAATTCATGCTTAACCGCAACCTGCAGGTCATCTGGAGCGTTTGTGACGCTGCTTCGACTTCTGTGGGGTCTTGCCTCAACATGTGGGGTCATGATTGGGTGGTTGCAACATGTGGTGCTTGCGTCTGGGACGTGCGAGCGATATCGCAGCCTCCGTTGCCCAGATATGCGTCTGCATAAGGTAGCTCACCACTCCAACAATACACACGAGGTCAAAGACGCCAACCTTCATCAATTCCTGCTACATACCTGCTTCGACCTGATCTTGATAGCCGGCAATCCAAGTTCACGCCCACAGGATGTGGCTCACTTTTGCAGCAGCAGCGAAGAGCCTGCTTAACCCCAATACCAGCTTCCAGTATTTCTACATTTTCCTGGCAGTAGCTACAACCCTGTTTCTTCTTGGACGGGCCTATCTTGGCTCGATATCATCTCCAGCTTCTCCGAAAGGCTCCAATGCACTTGTAAACTTTGGCAGATTCTTCTATGCGAGCTTCTTGAAACCTCACTGCGGACATGGGACACTTACTGGCCAGCAAGCGGCTCTCGAGAGTTTTTACAAAGCACAGGTAGGTACACCTTCCGGATAACGCAGTCAATGTAGGGAAGAAGTCCTGTCCCATCATCTACATTACATATGGTTATTTTGGAAGTGGATTTCAAAAAGCTCAAAATAATGATCACTATATGGATAGCTACTACGAATTATTGTTCACATTCAGTCACAGTCTATAGCGCACTCTGCTCGATTTCCCAAGCTGATAAAGTACGGAACGATGAATTCTACCCTGAGACTGACAATTGCCCTGGCAGGCCGACGTCTATGACGCTACTCGGAAGATACTTCTTCAGGGACGTGAAGATATGCTCGGCCTTGTGGCTGCGCAACTAAAACATAAAGCAAAGCAAAACCCCAATTCGAACAGGAAGCCAATATGGGTTGATATTGGAGGTGGCACCGGCTACAACATCGAGGCAATGCAGGCTTACCTTGACGTCCCTAATTTCTTTAGCAAAGTGTACCTCGTCGATCTTTCTCCTTCACTCCTCGATGTGGCGCGAAGACGATTCGACCGGCTAGGCTGGGACGTTGAGGTTGTGTGCCAAGATGCTCGCACATTTCGATTACAAGATTATGAAAGTCGGCATACTGTACAAAAAAGCGGCGTTATTTCGCTGGATTCAACCGACTCTGGTGACAGTATGCTAAATATTGGAGCCGGTCTTGTGACGCTTTCGTACAGTCTTAGCATGATACCAGACTACTATAGCGTTGTCGATTCCATACCGTCTTTATTGTCTCCAGACGGAATTCTAGGCGTGGTAGATTTCTACGTACAAAGCATCGTCGAGATTAGTGGGCGAACATACACTGGTGGTTCATTCAATCGGCATGTGACCTGGCTAGGGCGAGTCTTCTGGCGGGCCTGGTTCGACGTCGATCGTGTAGGGCTAGAGGGTGCTCGAAGGGACTATCTTGAGTATCGATTTGGGACACTCAAGACGGTAGATGAACGCAATTACCGGCTATGCGGGATACCATACTATAGTACGTCCTCAGCGGTATACAACCAGACATTACTGACATCTGTTGAAGTCTTCTTGGGCACGCAGCGCACTCTTGTACCTTCCAACTCGGCCAACCCAGATCTCCTCGAAACCTTGGATGCATCGTGTACCGAGTCTCCTTATTTGTCTCCCCAAATTTACAGAGCCAAGATGCACCAGGATGTCGAGAGGTCCAGGCCACTCGAGATGAGGTCCAAGGCCTACCAATGCGCTATCATCAATCTTAGCTCGAACATTCCGCTTCCCTCCGTATTCTACCAAAACAACCACCGTCGTATCTATTACGATGATCAGCTGCCAAAACACAACCAGTTCAAGAACGAGTACATCTACGCTTTTACCTGGGAAGACCCTCGAATAGACCACCGTTTGCTCAAAATCCGTGACGATGATGTGGTTCTCTGCGTCACGTCGGCAGGCGACAACGTCTTAGACTATCTATACAACGCAAACCCAAGACGCGTTCATGCGGTAGACCTCAATCCGAATCAGAACCATCTACTAGAGCTCAAGATTGCCGCTTTTCAGAGTCTCCCTTATGCGCAGGTTTGGCAGATGTTCGGTGAAGGCAGGTTTCCGGCATTCCGTGAAGCGCTCATCACAAAACTCAGTCCACATCTAAGCTCGCAGGCTTGTCAGTACTGGTTCAACCACGGGAGCACCTTTTCATCTCGGGGTCTTTATGAGACAGGCGGCTCAAGGTATGCATACACTATCCAATTACCTATTTGTGCTAAGCAAATACGCCAGACATGCAATCAAGCTCGTTCGCTGGCTCTTTACCCTGCTCGGACTTGGCTCGAATGTGAGAAATCTGTGCAAGGCGAAGACTCTAAGGGAGCAGCAAGAGATGTGGCCCAAGATACGCCGGGTGCTCCTAAGCAGACCGTTACATTGGTCTGTGGTCAGCACTGAATGGTTCGCTTGGAAAGCTGCAGGTGTCCCTCCTGCCCAGCGCCGAATGATCATTGGTGATCATCGAGAACAAGGCGACCTCGAACTACGCGGCGAAGCCGTGTGGCAGTATATCGTCGATACGCTCGATCCTGTCATCAAGAACACCCTGATCAGCGACGACAACTACTTCTATCTACTGTGCTTGCAAGGCCACTATACGCAAAGGCAAGTGGATCTACAAGCAGCTGATGCTCATTCAAACCCGGCTAACGAGGTTGGCAGGTGCCATCCGCAGTATTTATCAGCAGGCGCACACCGCAAATTTTCGCAACCAGGAGCGTTCGATGGACTACGTATACATACCGACGAGCTCCAAGAGGTGATTGCTCGATTCTTGCCAGGCAGTCTGAGCCATGCAATCGTAAGTGACCTGCCGGCAGATAGCAACGATTCCGGGCCTATAGAGTACTAAAATTGCCGTAGGTCATGGACAGCATGGATTGGTTCGACCCTGATGACTCGGAAGCGGATGTTCAGGTACAAGCGCTCAACCGCGCTCTGAAGGCCGGCGGCAAGGTTCTCCTACGATCTGCTGGTCTCAAACCGTGGTACACATCAGTGTTTGAGAAACGTGGCTTCACCGTGACGAGAGTCGGAGCTAGGCTACCGGGAGCGTGTATCGACAGGTAATTCGCCCCTCATGCGAACGGCAACAGATGCCTGAATCTTGCTAATGTTGACAATGTGATTAGAGTCAATATGTATGCTTCAGCTTGGATTTGTACAAAGACAGAGCCTCCACCGACCCAGAAAGCTACAAAACCATCAAAGTCTCCCACCTTCATGAGATCGAGACTTAGTACGCTGGAAGAAATTGACCTCGGGTCTCCAATGATAGATGAAAGCGGATCTACCACCATCCAGTCGCCTTCGGCGCCCGTCACAGAGTAGAGTCAAAAAGGTGTAGCAGCATGCGCCGGCATATGATGGCAGTATTTCCGGAAGGAAAGCTTAAACAGAAAATGCATGTCCTTACAATTATGGCAAAGTCTTCTGTCACCTGTTCTGCTCGGACATCCCCCCAAGTCATCAATACCTCAACCCAAAACCCCCACCTATATGCCATTCATCACTCCTTAACCCAAGAAACCACCATCATACCTACTCTCCCACCCATCATCCAACCCCACTAATCTCCTACCTCTTACCCTCATCCAAACATCGCACCCTCACCGTCAACCCCTCATCCTTATCCCATCCCAACAACCACCCTGCAAAAACACCACTCACAGCCCTTCTCCCACCATCCCACTACTCATCCGTGACAAGTACAGTCCCACCTATCCCACCTATCTCTCCTCTCTTCTTTCAGACTTTTCTGCGTTCTTGTGGACTTTTGGCAGATGATGTTGTATTGCATTTACGAGAGGTAGATGGAAGGGTGTTTGGTAGGGGATGTAGCGGGCGAGAGGGAGGAGGGAGGAGGGAGGAGGGCGGGGGGCGGGGGTTTGGTGTTGTGGTGTTTGTTTTGGTGCGTGGAAGGGTCTTTTTGGGGGGGGAGGGTGGGGTGGTGTTTAGGGTTGTGGGGTGTAGTGGGGTGTGTAGGGTTGGGGTGTGTGATGGTGGGAGAATTGATGGGGATGTGTCTGGGGGTTGTGGGCGTGATACGATTGAGTATCTCGCCCTTTGAGATCGGGACGATAGGTGTTTTGGGCTTGGAGCAGGGGTGGGGGTGTTGGTATTGGTATTGGGATTTGCATTGTCCGATTAATAGGATGGATACTTGTTCACTCTTTCTTTGTGTCGCATATTCGAAGGTTTATGGTTACTGTCTATGGTGGTTATTGATGATATGAGAAGAGATTAGCGCAATCTGACCGGGTCTGGGAAAGGCATTGTCAAATGCTCATAGCCATGCCTCTTGGGCGTTGATCACGATTACTGGAACATAACGGTATCTTGCCGATCGTGGCATTCGCTCCAAGCTTCATCGAGTCATACATCAATTTCAAGAAAGCCCTGGGAGACTCTTGATAATTCGGAGATGGAGAAGTCGTTGAGTTGACGAAAGGGTTTGAGATTGCGAAAAGAAGGCTTGTAGAAACGGAGGCTGAATGGCAATCGCTGAAAATGCCTGACTCGAACTTTGCGTCCTGCTTTGATCTTGAATCCCAGGCGTTCAAACTTAGCATAATGCTTGGAGCGTACGCATAATTCTTAATACGTAACGCGGGCCACTTTCGATCTATTTGCAATACCGGCCCACCTTGTCATTATGCCCTAGTGACGGAACCTACTCACGGGGGTCTTCTTCGATACCACCTGTGAGCTAAGAGTATAGACTTACCTTACTAAACGTGAAGGGCGTGGGAGAAGGCATCATCGAGGAGGAAAGATATGTGGGGATCGTTGGCGTGGAATGCATAGCGATAGCGATGAGGACCCAGCTGTTAGTGACAAAACCGAAGTCATTCAGACCTCATGCGTAGAGAAAGCTGTGGAACATTTTCGAAGTCTGTGGAAGAAAGGAAAGAAGTCTTCACTGTTTTGTCAGCCCAATCATTCCCATCAACACCATATTGAAAACTAAGACATCCTCGGGTTTCCAACACGATTCTCTACGTCAAGAGGTATGTTCCTACCCTCTGACATCTAAGTACTACGGTCATATTTCCAAGCTCTTGTCGTGAGTCGTGTTGTAGTGGTCCGCCCGATCGTCTTTGTCCAATCTGGCTGTTCACCTCACTTTGTGCTTGGACAAATTTTCTTCCTGGATCACTATCACATCGAGACTGGCGATGCAGAGACATCACTGACTCGGTGGGATAGAGAAACAGCAATCATGTCGGAATCGCAGCTACATGATAATTACAGTATTGCACTGGCCGATGTGGAGCGGCTGGTTGAGGTCTGGAGTGACTTATCAGCGACCCAGACAAAGCAATTCGGTGTGGGATATCTTCTCGTTCGAGGGGTCGAGGCTTTGATGCCACGGCAAATGGATACGCCCTACAGCATCACCATCGAAGCCCTTCAGCGCTTGTCGGCTTTTCGCAAGCGGATCACCCACCTAAACATACGAGATCAGTTCTTCGAGGAGAAAATTGAGGACTTGGTAGTAGCTGTGATCAAGGAGAGAGCAGCCTCTCAGCCCCTTCGTCCCAAGCATTCCGCGATATTCAGACGCAAGTCCTGGGAGTGTCGCGCTTTCGAAGCACTGGAAGAATGGCTGAAGACGAGAGACATGCTCTTGACGTCATTCGGAGCCGAGGGAGCCGTTGTCGAGCAACTTAATATTGTGATTAAGGACAAGGCGATGGACCTGTTGACAGGCTGGGATCCATTTTGCGGCGGTGATTTCGTCAGGGGCTTGGAAATACGTGAGAAGCTCAAGGCCTTTCCGGATATCGCTACCTCGTTCGATGAGGAGTTAATATGCCACATCAATCATGAACGAAGCACAGACCACTACGTCGACTTTGGTAAATGCGATGCACGTCCTGACCAAGCCCCTTGGGCTGCCCTGATAACTAACACCTAGCCAGATACCCCCGATTCTGGAAGATCAAATGCCCAGCCAAATAGCTGTTGAGGACATCGAGAGCAGCTCCGTATGTCCAGCTCTGTCTTGCCCCCCTTCAATCGAGTCATTGCTGACAGGTGCCCATAGACGCCAGAAGACTCTGCAGAAGTTAACCGAATGTTGCAGAAAAAGAACAAGCAGCTCGAAGCCACCGTCGGCAGTCTTGAGCAAGAAGTCACAGGTCTTAAACTTGCAAGACAGAATCTCGATACTGCGGCAGAGACTTCTAACAAGCACCTCGATGACCTTCGACTATCGTATACAGCATTGTCCAAGAACAACACTGTGCTGACCGAGGAGCTTCAAAACCTTCGACTATCGCATTTGGGAATGTGCAAAAAGAACAATGAGCTTGAGGCAGAGAATGCCACATCCAGTAAGAGCTTCGCTCTTTCGAACGGAACTCTTCAGGAGGTAAGTATCTTGACGCTTACAACGTTACAAACCTAACGCAACGGCATAGACGGTTTGCAAGCTGAAGAACGAGATCGAAGTACTACAAAAGGCAGCGATTGTTAATAACGTAAGAGGCTATTCATCAACCAAGTGATGCGGGCTGCTAATCGCACGAATATTCGCAGGATTGCAAGGTCTACGACACGAGCTATCAGTCTGAGGCTCTCAAGGCGAAAGAAATGTTGGCGGAAGCGGAAGAAGACCTAGCAACTATGAAGCAGGCCAACAGTCAACTTGTCACCAAGCATGAGGATTTTCAGGTCGAGGTGGCGGCATTGCTGCGGGATAAGGCCCTGCTGCGGGAGAAGGCCGCAACGCTTGAGGAATCCGAGTATCTTAAGTTTGAGAATGGCTTGCTCAAGGAATGCGTTGAGCGAAGCCATTCCATGATTAGAAAGAAAAAAGAGGATTTTGCTTCGGCCAACGCTCATTTGACAGGCTCGCTGCCGAAAGTAGGGGATGACCATGCGGCAGCACTTTGGAAGTCCAACGAGGAGCTCGTTGCGGACGGTGCCAAGAAGGACATTGAGCTCAAACAGGCTGCAGATCTCGTGAGTAGGTTGAAGAACAAGATTGGAAAGTCCAAGGCATACGAGGCTCGCCTGGTGGAGGGTCTTGCGCTAGTGGCTGAGGGCTTGAAAATGGCCACATCACCGATAACGGCCACGAAGATACGCAACCTCATGGCCGTAAATCTCCGACTGAAAGAAGAACTCAAAGCGGCAAATGGCATCATCGGCCAGATTCGTTCCACGCTCCTTCCGCGCTCAACTCCAGCCGATACCGTCCACGAGGTTAGCGCGACCCATGAGTCCCTGGATACTGCCGCCGCCAATCAGATCGATTTCGAAGAAAACATTGAATGGCCAAGCGAGACTCCTGTGGATCCATCTCTTGTGGGGGACACTGAGAGCGATACTTGGTCCACTACCATGTTGACTCCACCTCCCGGCCTCGACACACCCGAAGTTTCGTACTTCCCCCCCATTCCCCGGTTCGATACATCGGAGTTGGCTGCTTTGATCAAGAAGGGCGCCGATGGTGAAATCCAGATTGGCGACGTTCCGAATCCAGGCGACATTTGCTAGGATTTCGAGAGGAAGCTCTAGTAGCCGTGGTTGGATTGAGATGGCATGCGTCAGCGATTACTGTATGTTTCGATGTAGCTAGAATGTTTGTGCTCGTACCTTCAAGGAGATGGACATACATTCAACATCAGGTGGAAGGCTTGTGTATCATCCGTTCACCTGCCCGGCGGGTAGTTTCAGAGTCTGCTATACCCTTCTCTTAGATAATACAAACCATGACTTCGATATTGACTTTAATTGCACCTATATGGTCTAATTCAGTGTTTGCAGTAAAACATTGAGTGTTATGTTCAGGCAATAGACGGCTCTTCGAAAGGCAGAATATCTGGAAACGGGCCAAGTTGGTGTCATCCAGAACTTCACCAGGTAGCGCAGATGATAGAAGCTGCACGAGTGTATCTAGTAGTTGTACAATGTAGTATTTCTAGCTTGGACTGCTTAGAGGACAGGACGCGATGTACAGCTCTCTCTATAGCACCGAGAGATCCCCAAATCTCTCCTGTTGATGACATTAGCACACCATCTTCGCACAGAGACAGAAAATCTCCAGAAAAATGAATATCACGAACCTTGTATCCCGGCACCTGCCACCTCCCCTTGCTAACCAATTGCTCAGTCCTCTTATCGATATCCGGCTGCGCAGCCGCAACCTCATCCTAAACACACACACCACATCAGCACCACTCGCACCCCCATCCACAACCCTCACATTCCCAAAACAAAGAGAGAAACTCACAACAGTCAAATCCTCAAACGGCCTCGCGGTCTCAATATTCTCCAACGTCTTCTCCAAATCCCTCAACTCCCCATCAACCTTCCCCTTCGTCTCCTCCGCACTCTTAACCGCCTGCCCCTCAAACGCCTCAATAGCCTTAATCTGCCTCTCTACATCATACGTCTTCGGCTTGAAGCTCCGGAAATGCTGTTCGATCTCATCCACCACGGCGGTGTTGTTGAGGGTGGATTTGTAGTGGGCGAAGTCGACGGTTTGGGGCTGGTTTTGGAGCAGGTTGACGCGGCGGCGGGCGTCGTCGTTGCGCTTTTTGAAGGCTTGGAGGGCGGATGCGGTTTGGCCTTTGAGGCCGAGGGAGGTGGAGATTTTGGTCCAGTCGAGTTTTAGGGCGGTGGAGCGCTGGGGGGTGGGGTTAGTGGTGTGGGATGCTCGGTTTGAAACCGATATGGGAGGTGGGAAGGTGTGACTTACTCCTGCGGCCATGCTTGCGAGCTCAATGGCAATGAATCGGTGATTGATGGAGAGCTTGATGGGCGTTGTTCGTAGCTCGGATGGGGTTGCGTGGCTTGGCAGTCTGCTGAGTAGGGCTGAGCACGTGACATGACTCTTGGCGTGCACCTCTCAACTCTGAACTGCGGGCTATCATCTGGAAGAATTGAGGGGATACATGTTGATAGCTATCTAGAGTCAAAAGCTTTAGACCTTGGCATAGTGGTTTCAGTGTAGAGAGTGCTGAAATAGCGTAGAAATGCACAATTCCCAGAGCTTTTGATTACTCTAGCTGTTACTCTATGTGAACAAGCGGGCCTTTGATCCGACATGGAGAAGTCATGCGAGTGATCACGCTGTCAGCTGTTGGTGACGAATTCTCAAACAAACAAGGCGTCCCTTCTGCCCTTACACGGCTTCTTATATGGATAAAGCCATAATGGAATTGACCTAGAGAAGCGTTAGGAAAAGGCTTGTGGGGGATTTTTCCTGGGGTGCCTACTATGTCGTTGTCATTCTCTTTCAACGCTTTGACGGCCTTCTTCCTTGACACGCCCGCTTGCGCCATCACCAATTCAATATCCTTGGCTTCGAGCCCTGTATCATCAACCTCCTCGCCATCATCTTCATCCTCGTCTTTCTTGGAGTCTGCAGCTTCGATAGCTTTGCCCTTGCCCTCGGTAGCGTGGTTATGCCCTGCATGGGAGTCCCCCGCGTTGTCTGAGGGGGCCATGTTCTTGAGAGCCGAGTCGCTGATTTGGGAGCTCAAGTCCTCGATCTTGGCTTCACCAAAGATACTGGATAGTATCGTTAGCTATTGTATGGAGTTCCGACCTGTCGAACGTAACGTACATCCATGTGTTGCTTGTGGGGGACTTGTAGACGTCGGGCTGGTTGATGACGAAAAGGATCTATCCAGATCTCCTCAGTAATTGTAGCTCCCATTGAAAGCTCCCCAGCCGCCGTTGACCGCCTTCAAGTGCTCGTTGAGATGTTTGTCTTCAAGAATTTTGCTCACATTCTTCGGTCTCCTTAAAGTAACCCTTGTAATACCAGGCACATGCTTCAAGCCCAGCTTGGCGATTGATTTCCTAGCTTTCTTTTCATTGCGAGAGTGCACGGTCACGGACGAGCCAGCTGGGATACCAGCCTCGCCCTCTCCATCGCCTCCTGCAGCATCGGCATCATCTGATTCGGAGCTGCTCGAGGCATCGTCGACCTCAGCGCCCTTTTTCGCTGGGGGGTCGTCGGGAAGCTCCTCAATGCGCGGGTTTGACATCTTGGAGGAGGATGAGTCTGTAGGATGCTGTGAGCTGACTTGTCGGTATCACGACGGTACCAAGGGAATAAAGCGCGGATGGTGATAATTTCGCAAGACACCGAAGGCACAAACAGTCGGAGGGGGATTCTTATGGGTCGATGATATGGGGCGAAACTCGGATAGCAAGATAAAAAGCACTATACTCACATCAAGAGGAAGATTCTTTGTTACGGGGGAGTTGCACAGATACTGAACGTTCACTGTGTCGGAATGATCCTTGCGATGTCTTGCCGAATTCTCGAATGTGCGCTAGTGCAAACTAGGGCTGTGACAGCATGTTCCAAGATGAGAAAACGAAACCGTATAAAGTCTACATATGTCTAAGGTATGTCGAATCCGGCCAATTGACTGACTAACATGTGGCATCTTCTCTAGCGGATGGTGCCACTGCCTTCAATCGCAACACGGGGCGAATGGTGGTCGATCTAAAAGCAAGCTGAGCGACAAGAACACTAATTGCCATGAGAGCTCCATAGGTAATGATTGCTATCTGCTGGCATATATCCCTAGCGTGCAGCATTCGTTTCCCTCATGAGGAAAGTGTTCGACAACCGCTCCAAGCTTCACGAGACAAAGGATGCGTTTCCATCACGAAGACTTCGCCGATTTCCTGATACCTGCATGCGCTTTGCGAACCTCGAACCGTGCCTATCAAAAAATCGCAATCAGCATATGCTCCAATGAACACCATACGTGGCTTGTAGCTTGTCCTCGCGCGCTTTGGGAATGGATATACTGTAGCACGAAAGTGGTACTGCATACCTGCTTCTTCAACCTCAAAACCTTGAATCGATCGAAATCCGAAAGGTTGCGTCTCTTCTCCCTCTGCTCCCTCCGCTTCGCCCACGCACTCTCAGCCCACTCTTTCTCCACCTCCGCCTTCTCCCACGCTTTCGCAACAGCGCCTCGACCAGCTGCTCGGGGCAATTTTGGGATGATGATGGGTGTGACGATAAGGTTGTTTAGGGCGACGGATTGACGAGGGACAGCTGCGTTTTCTGACTTTGATGGTCCATCGACCAAGGCCTGTCCTGCATGTCAAGAGCACTTCTGGAGAAACAGTTGAGGGACACGTACACGTTTGTGATCTATGATCTCAACGATCACTGCCAGTCGGCCGGTGAATTGCCCGTGTGTAAAGAGGACAACGCGGCCGACCTCGACGAACCTCCATTGCGAGGCTGTAACCTCGATCTCTGCCATGCTGGCTGTGTCTATGCATAGAGCTCTGTCAGCGAGTTTTGGCCGCCTGAGGGAGGTAGCTACTCACGTAAGGTGGTGGCTGGAGAAGATGTCTTCGGCGATGTCAACCAAAGCCGATGGTTGATGATGTTGAAGTTCGTGGGCAGCTCGGCTATTTCCACGCTACATTAGCGCGTACGGGTCTTGCAGATCATCAGATTTCAAATTTCGACCTCTCCATTGCACGAATTTTGCGTCTGAAGTTGCAGTCGGATTTAGCGCTTGCAACATGTTGACCGCAGAGAGGGTGAAGAAGCCAGGGGGTTCATGCGAACTGTTGCATTCTGAAGCCTCAAACCAGTTGTGCCTGTCCAGACGCAGTCAGGCAGTGCACTACTCTTGCGCCCCACGTCCCTTCGAACATTACAGGACATATGGCGATGGGATCTATTCAACGCATGGCAGAAACCTTCACTGGCTCCAATGCGCCGTGGGAGACCTTGGTAGCTGAAGCTACCTGTATGGTAGGAGATGGCACAGGCTCCACGACTGCGTGGCAAGCCTGACTGGCCAGCCATTCGGCTTCTGAAGGGTTGGAGGACAGTCATGACGCTTCAGCATCCTGTTAGGCAATACCCTAGACCTTGTCCAACCCCATACCTGTGATGAACCCGCAGGCACAGGACGAGGGTTTGTCACCCGCTCCGCCAACGAGGCATGCTCCATGCTCGTGGCCGTGCTTACTAGCGACAAGGTACGCCCCGCTACGCCTTTTGTGTCTCCGCCTCACCTCCATACTTCTATGATGATATAATTTGCGATTGACGACTCCACTCGGAGCCTCTCGCCGGAGGCTCAGAACGAGCGAAGCTGCATGATATTTAATCTTACATATTCTGACCTTCTGCACTCTTCGCTTGCTATATTGCTACACATTCTTGGGTGGAGCGGCTGCTGATGCTGCGGTGCTACAGATTGCGCCATCGCCAAAAGCACTATGGTGGCTTTCGAATACAATACTGCTTGATGAAGAATGCTCCTTGGCAATGGGATGGTCAGTAGATCTTTCATTCTTTGGCTCTATCCTCTTTCCTGCCCAATGATTACAAAACGCAAGCACTAGATAGTAAGTGATCCTTCGGGAATGATCATACTTTGTTACACCAAGATCACTGAGGGCATTCATAATGATTCACTTCTGGGCATTACATCCGCTACGATACTTTTGCTAACGTACGAAAACTAGATTTATTTTACTGACAGTGGACGACACTGCGAAGCTACAAACGTAGCGGAAGAGGTATTCATCAGCTTGGACGGCTTGTCGCTGGGCTTGAGAAATCCTTTACACTGTGATGTGGTTTGCAGTCGCAGCTGAGCAGCTGGTGCTGGTAAGAACAGGTAGATCTTAGGAACTTTAGGCTGCTATCCCAAGGCCACGTCGTATCACATTCCAGGTATGTTTATAATTATTCAGACCAATCGGAGGATGACACGCGACGTAATGGAAGTTATTTTTCCCGTCCAAAATTTTCGTCAATTATCGGTGCAGCGCCACGACATAAATAGGACAGAAGCCCGTGAGGTCGTCTTCTATCTCGCATCTTTCAATTCTACGGCTTCCCCAAGTCCTTCCACGCGCTCAACCTAGCATCCCGGCAAATCTTGCGAGCAGCCGCGCGTGTACAGACGCGTCTCAAATCCCAAAGCAAAGATCTCATCAAGTCACCATACATTCATACATTTGGCTAGGAGAAGGCCAATTCTCTTGCTCTTAAGGCCGAATCAAGCCTGAGTGCACCTGATCCTCGAGATGGCCCCGGCGATTGTAGTCGCAACCCTCCAATCCACCGCCTTAACCCTCTGTTCCCTCCTCATCGCCCGTTTCCTCACTTCCTCCCCACCGCCCGACATTCCCTCTCTCCTCTTCTATACCATCATCTCCACGCCTCCCAATTTTCTCTGGCAGCAGTACATCGAGTCGAAGTTTCCCGGCTATACGCTCAGGAAAATTGAGGTTGACGATGGCGGGAAGGGTGTGGAAGTGGAGAAGAAGTTGAATGCAAGGAACACTATGGTAAAGATCGGGCTGGATCAGACAATCGGGGCGGTAGTGAATGTGGCTGCATATATTGGCGGAACAAGGGCGCTGAGGGGTGTGCCTTTGAACGTATGCTGGGACGTTGTGAACGAAGTATGCTCTGCCCAAGGAAGTACTTTCTCTTCTTGAAGAATAAGAATGCTGATTGTGACGTCTTAGCAAACATGGCCTATAATGAAGGCAGGATACAAGCTTTGGCCGGCTGTCAACCTGATACAGCACGTATTCATACCAGTGGAGAAGAAAACAGTCGTAGGAAGCTTAGTAGGATTGGGGTGGGGAGTGTATCTAGCACTCTTCGCTGCATGATAGCATGCATCAATGGAGGAGGTACACTTGAAAATCCATAAGTCTTGATGTCGAAGCAGATGGCTCTCTCATGGCCCCTGACTATTGTGAGTATTTCCTCAACCAGATTTGCTGAAAGACCAGTCTGGATCGTGAAGTGCTATAGGACTTGATCTGAAGAGGCCAAAGATTCCAGAATATAGGGTGACTTGTATTTGTCACCGAGCCTTAGCGCAGTTGCATCTCGCCATGATTGAACCTACACTCAATTTTACCGCTTGCCGCCGCTTACAGTTCCCAAATATCGCGAAGTAAACACCTCATCAACATACTTATTATAAAGCCTGTAAGGATCTGCACGCTGATTAGTCGGACTGGATCTGTTGTAAGTGTTCTTTACGACCATGACGCAGCCACCACCGCTTCGCAATCGACCGAATCTGCATTTAGCGTTGACACAGCTCAATGGCTCTCCTCGACAACAAGGTCCAGGCACGCCGCTGGCAAGCTCCTCTTTGTCCACACCACATCACAGTCCCGCCGGTACCCCGTACGGCAAGACAGCCTACTCCCCTTACCGCTCTGCAAGCCTCAAGCTGCCAACACCATCACTATATGGAAGCCCAAGCCCGTTCACCCCCCGGCTCAACAGCTATGGCTCCTATGGTAATTACAAATGGTTTCGGATCAAACGCAATTTCGCCAGCAAGCCAGTATGGCTTTTGCTCATGGTCGCTGCGTTGTTTGTATGGTGGTTCAATGGGGGCAGTGAGGAGCTGGATCTTGCGAAGCTTGGGGCTAGTGGGTTGGGGAAGGAACTTATGAGTGAGAGGAAAATGGATGATTATCAGTTTTATCCTGCTTCAAATCCGAAGATTCACGTAGGGTGTTCTCCGCAATAGCGATTGTCAGACTGTGGGCGCTGCTGACAGTACATAGTATGTTGGCCGCTGGACGTCCACTCCAAACCGGTTGCGTAAAGATGGCACCTTTCCCGGTATTCCTGACTGTCCCTCGATCTGACTTCGCAGCTGACGATGTTCTTTTGTAGGTGTCTACTTTGACATCACAATCAAGAACACCACGTCGTTGCTACTCTCTCTCCACAACGCTCCAGAGCCAGAGTCGAACGCCGCTACTAGCGCCTTTCCAGCAAAGCCAACCACTCCAGGATTAGCTGATCAGCAACACTATCACTTTCACCCGCTATCGAACAATGAGAAGCCTGCACCTCCAATCTCCTTGCTCGCCCAAATCGATGATCAAGAGTATGTTCTACTACCGAACTCTTCTTCGCTAGTATCAGTTCGCCTCAATGATCTAGACCCAAATACGGAACACTACGTTCGCATTGTTGCACCAATGACTGATGACCATGGTACAGGAGTGGTCGAGCTGGATGGCTTGTGGCTTGGTAAAGGCGGAAAAATCGTGAAAGTGGCCGGGTCATCATTGGGCGAGGAGTACGTCGATGAAGACCTACTGAAAGCGGAAAACGACCTGATTGGCAAGAAGCATCGGACCGGACTGAGTGATATTGAGAAAGCTCGTAGCAGCAAGAGCGACCGGCAGGAAAAACCCGATGAGGAGGAAGAATTTTTAATCGTCGATCAAGATCGGAAGAAGATTCTTGAGATCATCACTGACTCTCCTGGCTCATTTACAGGAAAACACCGAGGCCGGCGCACGGGAGGCGCTGATGGCCTGCTGGCTGGTGTCATGGGCTGGGAGTATCTGCTTGGAGAGATGTTCGGAGCCGATCACGTCGGCATTGGTGCCGACGGCATGTGTCTCATTCAGGATTGTATTGGAGGTACAGGTCGTCCCGCTGGGTTGGGAGATGTGTTCTTTCGCAGGTGAATCTCATGTTTTACAACATAGCCGACTCATAGATATGGCTAAAATTGTTCGCAGCGGTCCCAGCGGTTCATCGTATTTCGATCATTCATGGATGTTTAGCGCTTACATACCCGATGTTCTAGTAGGTGGGAAATCTACAAGTTTTGAGACTTCGCAGTTGACGATTGCAGATCATTAACATTGGAGGCGCAGACGACGCGTCATTCCATGAGAATCTCACCGACTACAACAGCACACTGTTCGATTTATCAGGAAGTTTCGAGACTACCTACGTGTCTTTGATCAAAGCAGTCCGGAACCTAGCCTATCCGAAGCATCCAAACATCGTTCAAAGCGAAAGATTGGGTACGCCTGGTATGATTCCTAGTTCAGCGCCAGCCACCATACCCATCTTCGTCATGCGACCTTTACGTGGCCAGCTAGAGCAAGCTACCCAGAACGTTGTCGCCAGGCTTCGAGCCGACGGTGACAAGTCGGTTTTCTGGCTGGACACTTCCGGCTGGCTTGACCCCGACCCTGAAGTCGAAGACGGCGCAGACTTCTTCCTGGATAAGACCGCTACCCCTCCAAGGCACAGATTGACCGAGCAAGGCAACCAACGAGTAGCAATCTTCCTACATATGCATACATGCAGATATCTTGCTGGGGCTGAGAAGAAATGCGCGTTTCTACCGCATGAGGTTTATCAGGGTAAGGTCTTCAACAAGGAGGAGGCTAGATTCGACAAGTATCTCGAGGATGCGAAGGAATTGAAGCTAAAAAAGTTGTTTTGGGAAGACGAAGGGGTTGTCGTACAAGAGGAGGTGGTCACAGAGCTACAGGCCTAGTCACTGGATGGGCATTCATCCTATGGCTAAGCTACAGACTATTGGATTTGATAAGATGGGAGATGGACATGTCTAGGCTCCGAATCCTTGCAAAGTGGAAGCGACAACTTTACCAATGCTTCCTCCTTTTCCATACCTCTCTTACTCACGCGTCAGCTTGCCTTTATGTCGAGTATGCCCAGCTGAGTCGTGGAGTTTCCTAGAGTTCCCGGGTCAAATAAGACCATGAAGCCCTGAGTTTGCTATGGAACTCGCCCGCTGCACGTGACCAGCGGCTGCTTGAAACGAACTCCTTTTCAAAAAAACTTCATCAATGTCTATCATACGTCTAAGGCAAGCTCTGTGCTCTATTCCTGGCTGAGTTACCATGCTTCCGTATGCTTGTTCTTGAAATCTCCAAGACGGTGCGTTAGATATAGATACAGCATGGGTGTACAACACATACTAGGAAAAGCGACAAAGTGATAACGAGGTGACTAGTAAAACAAAGAGTGCAAGCAGAGGCGCTGATAGGACCGTCGACCACAAAGGGGCAGTTGAGCGTGTGATGAATTGCTTGTCTCTGTGCGCCAATAGGTCGTTGATCTCCCGTCATCTGCATGTCACGCTGGTAAGCTTTGACATAGAGATACTAGGAGGGCTAACGAATCTACCAAGGGGTAAATCATCTCTTGCGTTCCCAGGCAGCAACAAAGAACTTTGCAAATCTTTGACGCACAGATTTCTGTACCGGAATTATAGTCTGACCTTCCGCCTTCAACTACAAGCGACTATCAGAGTCTGAAAGTGCATGCAATCAAGTGAGTCATTGAATTTAACTGGTCTTATAAGCATGCATACTGATCCTTTCATTATGATCTACAAAATTTCCAACCCAATCCCTCTATCCACGCATAGTAACGTCATCAATAATTGCTCTCCCAATCGGCCTTGTCACGACTACCGCGCCCATGATACGCTCTACCACGACGAATGCTTCGATTACCACGCTCGTGGTGCTCACAACCATTATGCAATCCTCCATCGCGACGGGATCCATGGTTGGCACGAGTCAAGCCATACTGGCCGCGTGACTGATCGATGCTAGCCTCGCGCAGCTGCCTTTGCGTCTCAATGAAGGCCTGCGTTGTCATATTCGGCGGCATACAGGTGGATGTTGGCCAGACGTTGGTGTTCTTGGAGGAAGGATTTCCAGTCTGTTCCACGGGGAAGCCGCTGGTGGGAGGCAGATTCAGTGGAGGTGGGGGCATTTTTGTTCCCGTTGGCCAAGAGCCAGTATTGAAGGGACCGAGACTGGTACGATCATCACATCCTAGACCATGATCATGGTGCCTCTGGCCGATAGAGTCGATGATGGGGTTTTTGAATGAATCGCTCGGCCGGGCGTGACCGGTTCCCATGGAAGGAGTATAGTAAACTGGTTGTGGAAATGACGACGTAGCTACATCTTTAGGCCTGAACTCGGTGAAGGAAGGACCATAGCTACTCGCTTCCACTGGACAGCACAGGGCGTTAGGGACCGATGGGTTGCGAATCGCCGGGGTACAATTAGTTGGAACCGAAGAAGTGGTTGGAGTCGCCCACGCATCGCTGTTGGAAGCAAGGATACGATAATTCAACAAGTCTCCTAACTGCGCTTGATGAATCTTCTCATTCGCCTGTTCTGGATCCTTTATGAGATTTGCTACCTGCTTTAGAAGGTCGATAGTCCTGTTATCCGTTGCTCTGTGTACTTGCACAGCCTCGGCTCGCCCACGATCAAAAGCATCGACTCTCTAGACCATTCTTCAGTCAGTAGGGATCAATGAACCTACCGGACAGCTACGACTTGCCTGGATCTGAGAGTGTTGCGCGAGCGACAAAGCACGAATTCTTTGTTCAATCAGAGCATCCACATTCTTCTCCAAGCCGTGCTTGTCAAAAAGGTCGCCTTTAATATCGCTCAAGCTCTCCAGTGCCGTGAGAGGGTCGAGATCGCGCTCCAGACCGGAATTGCTCTGTACGTCTATGGTCCGCATCAATCCTGCCATCATCTGATCGATCAATTTAATGGAATGTTCGCAATCTCCGTTCCAGCCATTGTGTTCCTTAGATTTCCATTGGGATAAGATGTACATTCTGATACTCGCCAAACGCT
>JAABUL010003384.1_pt1 | contig 23763 bp, 43 predicted proteins | sample 5559151 | NCBI WGS metagenome assembly JAABUL01 (sample SAMN10711876, study PRJNA513368) | rock metagenome | isolation source: Antarctica rocks | place: Antarctica: Victoria Land, Pudding Butte sud | reverse complement strand
CCTCACAGTTCTATCGAACATCATATGTGTATGATTCCAGACAGCGACTCGATGGCCCACCTGGTGGTGGTACTGCTTGCGCAGCAGCTCCTTGAGTGGCGGGCGGTCCTCGGCGCGGATCTCGTGGTTGTAGCGCTGCAGGAAGGCCAGCAGCGACTGGTGCCACACCACCGGCATCTGCCGCGGTTCGTCCGCAAAGCGCACAAAGTGGTCCACCAGCGCGTCCACCTGCGCGCAGAACGAGGCTTGTTGATCGCGATTGTGTTCAATACGAGCCTTCAGGATCCGCATGGCAGCTGTAAGCAGGAGAACGTTGCCCAAACATAAGGCTGAGAGCCAGCTGCTGGCGCCTGGAGAGCTGACGCTGGGCCATCTGCTTGTGTGAGATCGCGTGAGGAGACTTGGCAAGGAAGGCGCACCACGCGGTAGGGCAGCGCGTACTTCTTGTTGAGCAGGACCTGGATGAAGAAGCTGTTGGTGCCGGAATACTCCATGTCCGCTATGCGCAGCAGCGCCGCCGAAGAGTGCAGCACGGGGAGGCTGACGCGGCGCAGCACTGCGGACACGATGACGGCCTCGCGCAGGGAGCAGTCGCCGGCGGCGCACAGCGGCAACAGGAAGCCCTGTGGAAGCAGAGAGCGGCATGGCGTCAGACTCGGTGTGAAACCTGACGTGAAACGCGATTCGTGCAGGGAGCAGTCGCCGCCGGCGCACAGCCGCAGCAGGAAGCCCTGGAAGCAAGAGGCAGCAGCACGATTCATCTCATCGCTAATTGAGTTTCGAAAGCCAAGTTAAACTTCGCTAGTTCAAGTTGTAAATGCGATAGACTTGGATCCGAATGTGGAAGCGCTGCAGGACCGCTCTTGGGAACCGGTTCTTGATGACCGTCGTCGGTAGAAATGCGGCCGCCTTCTGATCAACGCTTGATGCATGTGACTTCCTGAACTGCAGTCTACGAGCAGTGCACGGCAGCAGCTGCGGCAGAGCGCCGGCAACTGCAGCAGCAGCAGAAGCCGCAGCAGCAGCAAGCCGCAGCGGCAGAAGCCGCAGCGGCAAGGGCGGCAGCGACGGCAGCTGCGCCAGGCTGAAAGGGGTCTCCCTGCCTGGAATGCAATTCACGCTGCATATATGGACCCGGGATCCTTAAACCCTAGAGGCAAGTTCACCTTGTAGAAGGCGTCGGGCTTGTAGCAGGCCTTCTTCAGGGACTGGAACAGCGCAAAGTGGAGGCGTTTATTGTCGCGGATATCCCGCCGCACATGCGGCAGCAGCACGATCGCGACAAAGCGCTGCGCCTGCAGAGCAGAAGCAGACGAAAAGAACGTGAGTGGCGCAGCCTCACTGCTGACATTGTTATAATTCAAGGTGTGAAACCATTGTGCAGCGGTGCTGCTACGATCCACAGGCGCTGAAGCCGTTAATCAGGAGGATCCGTCAGGCTCGAGTAACTGCGGAAGCCTCGGCAGTGTCTCAACACCCTGCAGGCTGACGACGCTTGCGGCAGAACGAGCAAGCCCTGTCCACTGAAGACCGTTCAGACATAAGACAGGCAGGTTCAAGGCACGCACCAGGCGCGCGTTCAGGCTGGAGACGAACAGGCGGGTGGCCTGGAAAACCGCGTGCGGCGTCCAGTTTGGCACGTCCGTCAGGAACAGCACCTCCTCCCAGTTGCGCAGCCCCGGGATGATCTGCGGCACAAGATAAGTTCAACGCCTGTCAGCATGCTTCGCCGTGCAAACTGGACACATCTTGTGCGCGAGGACGGCAGAGAGCAAGCCCGTGAAAGCTGGGACCAGGCATTGCACGAGGCTGAGCTGGGTCGACCCAGCGACCAGTGCATTCCCGCGCGGTCTCAGCTGTCAAGGAGCACTTCCACACCGCAGTTGCGCGTCCACACCCACCTTGAAGGCCTTGGGGATCTTGCCGGTGGTGTAGCGGCTCAGCAGCGTCCCGACGCCGTGGTATACTGCGACCACCTTGGGGTCCAGCCCCCCAGGCACCAGCTGCGACGGGTCGCTCATCCTGTGCAGTGCATTTGATTGTGCACCTCGGCGCATCTCGGCGCATCTCGGTGGGGACTTTGGGAACATGAGTGACGTTTCAATAGTCCGATCAAATTCGCTGGCACTGGTGCGACGGGGGCAATTGCCAGCACCAGTACAGCAGCGGCGCGGCTGCGCGCAGCACGAGCCGCTGACTCGCAGCATCCTTGATGCCGCAGTTCCCGTGACTTGTGTATCCTGTTGTCGTGTTTGGTATGTGGGGCCAGGGGGCGCATGCAGGCTGCAAGTGGGATCGCAGCGCACACTGCGCATCACACGCGCCGCCTCCCCGGCCCAGTCTTTCCATCTGGCAGTCTGCCATTCGGTGCCCGCAGGTGGCAAGTAGCCTGCCTCACCGTACACATAGACTGCCGCTGTCACATCAAAGGGTTTAGGGTTTAGGGTTTCTTTGCATGCGCCAGGACATGCCACCCAATATTTCTGTGCTAACATTCACACGAAACCTTGCCCAATGGACGGTCGTTCATGGTGCAGACAACAGCTCACTCTGACGGAGACGGCTGCCCAGACGCCGCCTGCTGCGCCCGGATCTTGTCCATGATGATGTCCGCGAGCGAGCGCTGCGCCTGCCCTGCTGCCCCCGGCACCTGCAGCGCAGTGCGCAGCAAGCTGTGTATCAGCTGGTGCACGGAAACCAGGCTGGCGACGTGCATGGCCAGACACGCTCAGCCCTGATGCTGGTGCACAGGGGTCGTTTACGTCTCGGCGGTGCCTAGAGTCCCCCAGCACAGCTGCCAGCACCCAGCACAGCTGCGCTCTGCTGTTGCCGTGGCATGCCATCAAGTGCAGCACGCCAGCGGCTCTGCACACTGTCAAGTGGATCTTCCTCGACACCTACCAAGCATGATTAGTAGTCCTCACCATGAAGGCGGCCATAGCGCGCTCGTCCTCCAGCGACACCTCCACCTCGCCATCGTCCCAGGCACCGACGCTGGCGCCGCCATCAGAGCCGTAGCCGCCGTCCGACCAGTCCTCCTCGGAATCGCTGTCCCGCACTGAGGCGCCCAGCGACCTAGGAGGCGGCATGCGCAGGTTTGAGTGTGTACGGCATGATGTGTGTTTGGCATGAAGCTGTCTGGCATGATGCATGTTGGGTGAATCTGAGCAGGTGGTGATGCGGCAGGGTGTGGCACAAGCTGTCAGCGCGGCCCCCCATGCATCAGTCAGGCTGCCGTGCGCTGGCAGCCGTTGTGCAACGTGTTGCCCTGCAGCAGGGCAACGTGTTGCCCCGCTGCCTGCTTGACGCCGGAGGGCTGCTTGCGTCATCAAGCAATTGCCACAGGAATCTTTGCCTCAGAAGGTGTCAGCCATGATTTCAGCCATGATGAGTGCTCACCGCCCGCGGCGGCCGCGCTGCCAAGTCTGCCCACTGGCCGCCGCAGGCGGTGCTCGCTTGGCGCAGCAAGGACTCTCCTCAGTCGGCCATTTGGTGATATGTTGTGCTTGGATGGGCTTTGAAACACCTCACAAAAGAGGCATGCTCACCGGCCGCCGGCAGCGGCGCCAGCCTGGCGCAGCGGGTCGCCCTCTGCCTCCACCTCTTCCTGCTGCATACGCGCCTCCTTCATGATGCGCGCGGACACCGCCTCCGGCAGCGCCTCCTCCTCCTCCTCGCCCGCCTCTGGGCGGGCGCGCTTCTTGCGGCCGTAGGTCTGCGAGAGAAGGGAGCAGTGCCTTAGAGGAGTCAAGCGGCGGGGCATTGGCACAGGCGCTGATAGTGGAGGATGACGGCATTCCCTTTCGGAACAGTGCTAAAATAGAGCAGTTCAGCGCGAAGCGCAGCAATTTGCAGCATGCAAGCCTTACTATGTGCCGCATGCGTGACGCGCCACCCCTCCAGAGATGCACGTTACATGCATCCCACACATGCATTTGCACCATGGCTGTCCTTTCGGATCAATCAACGCACCCGAACGCCGTGCTCATTGGGGTCCTCCAACTGGTCGGCCAGCGTCTGGCGGTGGCCCACCGGCGGCGGCCGCCGCCTGGGTTTGGGCCTGCCCCTGTCCTTTGCCTCCTTTGCCGAAGGCCGTTGCCTGGGCGGCTTCTGTGCTGCGCGGCCGTCTGTTGAAGCTGGCGCCATGGCGGCTGCTGTGCTGGAGGTCACCTGGGCGCCGCCTCAGGGATGCCACCCAGAGCTGCCAAGCGGAACAGGCAAATGTCGTCCCGATTGAGTCTGGCGCTGACGCCGGCGAAAATGTCGCCTTTCACCTGTTGTCGGATATTGAACCTTGCACAGGCCTGGGCCGGGTTGCTTGCTGGTGTGTATTGGGGATGGCAAAAACAACGTCGGAGGATGCGGCACAGAGTAGCCTGCTGAAGCTCAGCCGCTGCTCTGAATATAGGCGCTGGACGATCGACAAAGCTGCAAATGCGTCGAGTGGCTGGCTGCTGAGCCCGGCTGGGATCGGAAAAGGGGAAAGTGAGACGCCGCCGAATCACGTAATCCAGCGCGAATAACACGAGATGACCAGCAGATTGGTATTTGCAGCGCTCGCAGAACATTTTGGCGTGCAATCTGGGCTTCAGGCTTCTCGATCGATCACAGAAGGCACTCCAATCCTGCGCGCCAGCGGCTGCAGACTCAGCGAGGCTATCATTTGAGAAACATAGATCAACCGCTCCAGCTCGGACGAACTGGACTGCAGTCTCTGCACGGTTCGACGGGTGAGGGGAAGTCCTACTCCATAGCAGCCTTACGGGCGTAAGCTCGGTACTCCATCTTGACACTTAGGTAGCAACGCCGCGCATTTGGCAGGCCGGCAAGCGGACCGCGCAGCGGCTGGCAGGCAGCCATGGCAAAAGCAGACGAGACCCAGTGGCATCTCCGTCAGCCCAACCCCAAAAATCCAGTCGTCTTCTTCGGTGGGTACACGGGCATGACCGTACTGCAATGTCGTTTCCCATCTTGGCGGCGATGCAATCGTTCCTGCGGATTCCAGCGATTTAGCTGCGTGTGGAGTCGTCACAAGCTGGTTGATGTTCTGAATGATGATGCTTGCATGTGCAGACGTGACGCTGGGAGGCCTGCCGGCCGGCCGCATCAAAATGGAGCTGTTTGCCGACGTCGCGCCAAAGACGGCAGAAAACTTCCGGCAGTTCTGCACCGGCGAGCACAGGTTGGTTTGCGTTGCAAAAGGCCCTGGTCCCGCAAACGTCCTGATTCTTGGGGCAGCCTTGATGCCAGAAGGGCACCTGGACATGATTTAAGGTTTTTTGACCATCATGCTTGGGCGTGGCATTGTCAGAACGGGCGGCAGCCTCCCTTGCGCCATGACACTTCTCTTTGAATACGATACAGTGCCAGCAACGGGCAGCCGCAGGGGTACAAGAACGCGGTATTTCACCGCGTGATCAAGAACTTCATGATCCAGGGCGGCGACTTCCTGAAGGTGCGCTCCCTGCCGGTCATTCGTCCGCTGCCCCCTGCCCATCTGCGGCATTTGTGCCCATCTTCACGCTGGCGGAGCTGTTGCTCCAACGCTTGCTGACCACTGACGAGTGCCACCGCGTGACCTGAGCTTGCAGGGTGACGGCACTGGTGCCATCAGCATCTACGGCACGCGCTATGCGGATGAGAATTTCATCGGGAGGCACACCGGGCCCGGGCTGCTGTCCTCGGTGGGCTGTCTGCACTCCCCGAGCGCCAGCCCCTGTGCAAGCCGGCTGCACTCTTTCGCATGCATGCTGTGAGCCTGCTTTACAGTCCCCCCCAGCGCCGCATCCCACGGTGATTCTCCGCAGCCATCTCCGAGCGCACATGCTGCTGCTTTCGTGCTGCTGTGGCTGGAGTGTGCCTGATACGAATCGAACACCCATCAAGACCGAAGATGGGGAGGCGTGCCACCTATGTGCCGCAGGCGAACAGCGGGCCCAACACGAACGGCTGCCAGTTCTTCGTCACGTGCGCGAAGACGGACTGGCTGGACCAGAAGCACGTGGTCTTCGGCCGCGTGCTCGGCGACGGCATGCTCGTCGTCAGGAAGATCGAGAACGTAAGGTTCATGGCCCTTTCAATTAGTATGCCTTTGCTCTGGTATCAAGCCCTGCCTGACCAGCTGTTCAGGGTGGCGGCCACCATGATTGTACCTACTCGTACAGGCTAATTCGTGGGCAATCAGTCTTGAGCACGTACTTGCCAGCAATATTAGCCCAGTTTTCTGTGGTGGCTTCCCGTTTGCCGACCTTGCACCCTCCCTGCTGCGTCACAGGTGCAATGCGGCGCCAACAACAAGCCGCGGTTGGCAGTGGCCATCTCAGAGTGCGGGGAGATGTGACGCTGTAACTGGCGGCTTCGGACATGTTTAGGTACACGAGGACATGAGACGCAAATCACATGTGACGCAACAATGACCTAGGACCAACGTATAAAACAACATACTTTTCAGGTTGGTGCAGTTTGCAATACGCCAGTGCGAAGTTGCAAGAACCAATGAAAGAATGAACAAAATTGTCAGGCGCTCAGTGCTGCACATACCTATATCCTACGCCCTGATTGTCTATCTGATTTTCTGCATCCTCTCGCTTGGGCGCATCCCGGAGCTGCAGGTGAATTCATCAGTTTGGCACCCCCCACAGCCATGCCTCTTCTCCCACGACCGGCAGGCTGGTCGGCATCACGATCCGGGCCTCCGCATGAGGGCACCGAATCTCGCCTTGCTCATCGTCCTGCGCCAAGCAGCCACCAGCATTGGCAGCTCGCTGTCCTTTCTGTCTGAGACCTTTGGCGCTTGAGCTCAGTCAACATCTGCATGTCGGGTTCCTTCGTCCGGCCGGCTTCAAAAATCTCTCATGCGGGATTTAGGGTTTAGGGTTTAGGGTTTGCGGCAGCCATGAGCATTCTGGCTGCCAGCAGGGCCCTTGACTCACCTGTGCAATGAGCTCGCCTTCCTTCACGAGCTGGAACGCCATCACGTCCCTGCTGAAGCGGAAGCCGCTGCCGACCTTCACGTTGCCGACCGTCCTCAGCGGCTGCGACACGACCGGCTCCACTTTGCCTGCCGTCAGAGTGGGGGCATTCTCAGGTGCGACAACAGCAAGAAGATGTGCCTGTTGTCGCACTGCCTGATGTCACAATGCCAATGCGCTGAACCAGCCCCCGCACATGGCAGCATGAGCCAACAACAACAGCGCTCCGTTTGAATGCGCAAAAAGGACTGCTCACCAGTGACCAGGCGGCGGATCAGGCGCTTCGCGATGTCCACCGAGCTGCGGGCGTCGTGCTGCCCACACTCAACCAATGTCGACTTTCGCAAGCCCTGCAGGGTGACGGTGTGAGAGATGCTGAGTGCAAGGCACCGACATACCGAAAAGGTCATCAAGCTGCTGAAGATCAAGACCAGCATGCTGGAGACATGTTACAGGACAAATGCGCAGGACGCGCACTTGTTAGAGGTTAGGGTTTAGGGCTGCACGTGACTGTGCCCAGTACTGGATGTGCATCCTCATCACTGGGTCACAAAGCGGGAAATGTTGGAATAACAAGGAATGTGATCACAAGCCAGCACGGCCAGCAGCATCTCGTCAGAACGGAACGTCAGCGCAGCACCTTATCAAATGCCCAGTTGATGGTCGTCCTCTGGATGCTGGTGTCCTGAATCACATACGCGACCGGAAACGACGCCGCAAATTCTGCCGTCTCCGCCCCGGGGAAGTGCAGGCAGAAGGCCGGCGACGCCGCGCTGGAGGAATGTATGTCTACGTGCTGTGTAGACTGCTCGATTGCGGACGCCAGCTGGCACACCCGGCCATGTTCGGTGCTGACTGCACCGCCGCCGCCGCAGCCTCGCTGAATGTCCTCGGCTGTGAAGAGTCTGTTCAGGTTGGTGTCTATGAACCTGCATCACGGATGCTATCTTCATACGCAAACGTATCGCAGGAGCAGACACCACCCAAGCGAATCATGATTCACATGCAAACATGCTCGCGGCAGCGGGAGACACACCGCTTGCCGGCTTCCAAGCCGGCAGGGTTGCCCAAAACGACGGTGAGGCGCTCCCAACCATGCGGCCATGGACCATCAGAATGCGTCGCAAAGTCGAAGAACCCCTCCCGCAGGAGCTCGTTTGCCGCCTGCAGCGCACGCGTACTGCTAATATAGAGGTGTCCGCCGCCGACAGACGCCACTTATGCAGCTTGGCTTTGTACAGCACATGCAGCATGCAGACGGTTTACATGTGCGAAACGGAATCGTACACTCACCAGCATGCCGCATGGCTCATTGCCGTGGACACAGACTGTGATGAGCAGCCGCTCGCCGCTGCCAGCTGTCGTGGCTCCGATCAGATTCGGACGCGCAATATCCCAGCGAGAATGCTGCGGGCTGAGGGGTAGCAGGGGATGTATCGTGATCATCTGAAATGCCGCTTGCCGGTGTTACACATTCACAAAATGGGCCACCAGATGAGCGCGTGGTAGCGAAATGGCAATCAATCTGGCATGCGCGTTCTGTGGTTCATCAAGCAAATTTTCGCACGCAAGGTCAGGCTTCCTAGTCTGCATTAACCCACAGAAATGAGGAAGTGGAGAGGGCTATCGAGAGAGAGATAAATGTTACACCGTGTCGCCCTGAGAGGCTAAAAAGCGAAACCAAAATCGAATTGCGAGTCCCTTCGAGCGGGCGGTCCCGACCACCAAAGCCGAGACAGCAACGAGGCAAGCACTTTATGGCACTACCATTATCGCGCTTCGCGGCTTTGGGTGAGAGGGACGGACAAGACTAGCTTGGAAGTTTGCAGTATTTTCCGGCTGGCTTGACGACGGCGCGTGTTTTGAGAAGCACATCAGGAACACGACATCCACACCGCGGAGCAGCCGTTGGACAGGCCCAGAGCGAGGCGGCAGCTATTCAGCGAGAGCCGCTTGGCTGATCCTACCAGCTTGAGAGGCACACTGGGCTGCGGCGCTCTGCGCGAGTTTGGAGCTGGGGCTGACAGCTTGCCACCAGATGTGCTTCATTCGATGAGCTCGGCCGTCCGGGCAGGGCAGCGGCGACGGACGACACGCAGGAGGGCAGGAGTTGCAGCAACGCGGGCGGCTCCAGGAGGCCACTGCTTGGTGAGCTTCAGCAAGTTTCTCCGAGTCTTGGCGATGGCTTTTTGGGCGAGCGCTGGTCACCTGCTCTTTGGAACTACCGCTTTGCGAGCTTGCGCAGTGATTGGGTGTTACTGAGAGACTGCCCGCGAGGCCAGCGCAGGCTCGTGCGGGTTTGGAAGGGCGCGTGTGCTGCCCAGAAGTCTTCAAGAAGCAAGCTTGGGACTCGATTCGCCAGGCAGGCAGCGAGCCGAGCGCCGTACGCGCCTCATTGCTGCTTCGTGGAGCCATTGCGCCACTGCACCGCGGCTCTTGGCAGCTGGCGCGACACCTTACCCAACACTTAACTGCTGACTGTCGTGTATGGACTGCCGCAGTGGTGTGCGGCCCGGGGGCGTGAACTGGCATAGGCCAGCGGGGCAGCTGGCTTCAGCAGGAGACAACACGCTGCGCATGGCGCCCATGGCGGCCGCGCAGCTGCAGCAGGACGCTCGCTCCGGCTTCCTGGGCGCTCAGACCTCGCTCAAGGTGCCTGCCTTGGCCGCTGTCACGATGTTCACGACGCTACCACCGGTCCAGCAGTGCTCAGCGGTGTCTTTCAGAGCTCATCGCCAGCACGGAGCGTCGGGCACCCTCGGCAGTTGACCAAATTGGCCTGTCAACTCGCTGATCAATATCCTGCCTCGAGGCAACCTCCTCGGCCGGTCGCCCGTGCATATGGCCTCACAATGTAAGTAAATCGACATGCAGGAGCCCATGAAGCCGGTGGCGGTGAGGCCCGAGGTCCCTGCGGGGACTCAGCGACCACAGGGAGGCAGCATCTTCACGCCACAGGTGGGTGCTGCGAAGCCCCTGCTGTCTTTGTTGAGCGAGCAGTGAATACATTGGGCTGCTCGTCGAGCGCAATGCCACTGCTTCGCCTGGGGCGCCGCTCTGCCAAAAGCGTCCTTCTGGCGCGCCTCACATCACAAAACCCAGCAGCTGGCGCCCTCACGCCGCCCTCATGCCGCCGCGCAGCTGTGGAAGACGGTGGGCCTGGTGCCGAAGCAGCTGGGGGCGACGTCCGTGGAGTGCGCTGCGAATTGCGCCGCCGCCAAGTCGCCGCTCGGCGGCGCCGCTGCCAGATCGCTGCCCGCCCCCGGCGGCAGCGGCGGCCTGTCGCGCCTCATGTCCGGCGGCTCCTCTTGGGGCGAGCTGTCGCGCTCGTCCATGAGCTCCGGCGGCTGCGTGAGCCTGCGCATGGCGCCCGGGGCCCTCAACCCCAAGTCGCTGAAGGTGGGTGGTGATGTTGTGTTGTCACACTATCTGTCCTTGTGTTGTCACACTATCTCTCCTTTCTTCAAACTGCTGCAGACAGCACTCGTGATGCATCAGCAAGAGACAGCTCGGGCGCAGTCACACTGCCCTATGTGGGATGGCCCGTGTTGTGCATGAGAGACTGAGCCCTCCAGCCTGAGAACCTCTGTGATGAGAGCTTGCCGCTGCCCCATGCGCAGATGGCGGCCATCATGGCGTACAAGGCGTCAGCTGGCGAGGCCTCAGAGGCCTCCGGCGCATTGTCCAACTCGACAGGCGCCTCTCCCAGCCACGCGCTCGGCGGCGGCGCCGCGGCGGTCACCAGCGGCCACCCCGGGGCGCCAGCGTGGCATGGCGCTCTGGTCGGCGGTGGCGGCGCAGGCGATGTGCTGCATGGCGCATCCAGCGGCGGCAGCGGCGGCTACGTGTCCGGCGGCGGCTACGCTTCCGGCGGGCACGGCAGCCAGTGGACGGCCGCCGGCAGCAGCCGCGGCGGTGACGGCGGCGGCGACCTCGGCCCGCTGTCGGCTGCGCCGTCGCTGGTGGCGCCCTCCGACGGCGGCTCGTGCGACACCGCGATCGCGTACGTGGGCGAGCTGCACGAGTGCCTGCTGTGCGGGCTGCACACCTGCTTCCCCAGCGGGCCCGCCACCATCGAGTGAGTGCGGGAACCCTCCCATAAGCCAGTGCAGGATCTACACACTTCGAGTTGGCGCTTCTCTGGCACAGCCCAAGCCTGACCACCAGGCTGTGCAGAGCCTGGTGGTCATGTGCGTCAGGAGCTCGGTGTGCCCAAGGCGCCACTGGATGGAAAAGGCCAGGCGTCTTCCTCTAGGCGTAGTTGAAAAGGCACTGACCTTCTGGACCGATGCTGCTGCAGCCTTCTGTCTGTGCTTGCTGCTGGCACACATATAGCACTCCTGTGGCTGAAGACAGGTGCTGAGTTCTACTCCTCGCCCGCGCCTGCAGGTGCTCTGACTGCCGCGGCACAATGCACCGCGACTGCTTCATCGCGCACTACCGCGTGGTGCCCGGCCGCCGCGACTGGACCTACTGCCCCACGCACAGCCAGCTGCCCAAGAACCGGGCGCCGGCAAAGCCGGCGCGCGCCGTGCCCGCCGCCGCCGCCACCGCGCGCCGCAGCGCCAAGCCTGCCCGCAAGCGGTCGCGGCCAGCCGATGGCGCCGGAGACGACGGCGACGGCGATTTCGTCGCCCCGGGGCCTGGCTTCAACACCGTGCCCTCCGGCAGCCGCTCGCAGCGCGCCCGGCGGGCCGCGCCGGCGCTTCTGACGCCCGGCACTTCTATGACCATGCCTGCCCCCGGGGGCGCAAAGATGCACTTTGGCGGCTCCCACCGCCACTCCCAGGCAGCGTCACCGGCGAGCTCCGATGGCGGCAGCGCCGAGGCGGGCGCCGCGCCGCCGCCCCGCCGCTTCGTGAGCAGCCGCGGGCGCAGGTCCATTCCCGCGCGGCGGCAGACGGCCTTCGGCGGCGACGACGCGGCTGACGCCGACGGCATGGCGGCTGGCGACATGACAATCCTGCTGCAGCAGGAGGCGGCACCCGGCGCAGCGCAGCAGGGATGCGCGCCGGCGGCTGACGACGGCGCTGCGCCAACGAAGGCGGAGTCGATCGCGTCGCCGGGGTCAACCGCCGGCGATTCTGCCTCAGCCGCGGAGCCCGACTCCCCGACGGCGGCGGCGATTGGCAGGGAAGGCGGTGCGGCCAGGGCCGGCTCCGCCAGGCCGCGACACGCAGCAGCGTCGGGCGCCGCCACAAGCCGCCCGGGCGGCGGAAGCAGCGGGGCGGCTGGCGGCGGCGCCCCGGCGTCCAGCGGTGCCGCTCGCATGCGGCACTCCTCGCCGAGGCCGCCGGCGCCGCAGTCGCCGCGCGCCCGCGCGTCGCTGAACCCCCCGCCGCCGGTGCGCACGCCGCGCAGTCCCACCGCCAGGCGGCAGCAGGCCGCGGCGGCGGCCGGCGGCGGCAGGTCCGACAGGCAGCCGGCGGACGCGAGCCCTAATCGCGGGGCCGCGCTGAGTGCTGCGAAGCCCGAGGCGTCGCCAGCGCCGACCTCCGGCGAGCTCAATGACGAGGAGCTGGCCATGCTGCTGCACCAGGTATGCCGTCACAGTTTGCATTCGTCTCTGCATCTGTTGCTCTGCATCCGTTGCACGATGTCCTTTTGGCTTGGACTGAGTGAATGGCTTTTCTTTGGGCCTGGTCTGGACTGCAGTCAAGAAAGGGAGGCAACCCTGCTCAGTGCCTCGTGCATTCACACGCACGCCGCCAATGCTGATGCGACGGGCATCAACTGTGCACCACCTGAATCGTGCAGGAACTCAACGCGCCGTCCCGACGCCGCGGCAGCCGCCACCCGAGCATGACGCCCGGCGCGCCGCAGCCGCTGGACCCCTAGGCGCTCTCGCCGGCATCGCCGCCCTTCATGCTGTCGGCAGCCTCAAATCCCGAACCTGGCACCGACGACGCACCCTGCTGCAGGCGCTGGCACAGTGAGCCGGAGCGTCACCGCTGCTGGATCTCGTTTCGTCGTTGTTTTTGGTTTTGCCCGGTGGCGTGCAGACGGGGCGGCTGCACCGCGTCGCTTAAAACCCCTAAAACCTGCGGCACTGTTTGATGGGGGACAGGGCGTGGTCGACAGCGCAAGGTGCCCACCACCTGCTGGGGTCCCGGAAGTAGAGGACGGTTTGGCAGGTCGCCGCCGACACAGTGTGCAGATGTTTAGCAAGTTTCGAAAGTTCCGGCAAGCTGGCATTGCGCTGGTTGGACAGTTGAAACCCTCAGGGTGGGCGTGTACGAAAGCGGCGCCAGTTGAAGCACTTGACCAGACAGAACTTCTTGGGTGTTGGCAGGAACAAAAGCTTGACCAGTTGTTGACACACGTTGCAGCCCAGTTGTGTGGCTGAGTTGTTTCCGGCGCCTGTTTTCGTGACTGCTCGTGGCGTTTGTTGGAAATGCTTGCCCGTGCATGCACTGTTGATGCTTGTTGAGGTCACCTGGTAAATGGCCACTGCAACCTATCCCCACTGGTCCATGAATCAACGACTGCTTCAAACTTCGACGCCTCATGATAAAATGCGGAGGCATCCTGCTGAAAGGCACATCTTGCAGCAGCACGGCATTGCGATGCTCCATTGCATCTGCGATGTGCAGAATGGCAGTCGTGCAGCAGGAGACAAGTGCGGTTCAGATTGTCGATGGTTTCCACAAGCTTTTACAGGAATTTCTGCCTAGTTGCAGCAGGCGTCGATGGCGTCGATGCCAGCACCCTCGTGAGTCGTCGCCTAGCAACCCAAAAAGGTCCGGCTTGCATGCCGCGGTTCTCGAGACTACAGTGCTGTCCACCCGCGGCCAGAGGCGCCACGCACGACTGGCAGCGGCTGCAGTTGGGTGACCGCTTCAGCGGCCGGACCGGCCATGCTTCTGGCGCTGTCGAGCCTGCCAGCGGTCACAGCGCAGCGACCTTCCTGCCGCAGCAGGCGGCGCCGCTTCCCGGCCCCCCGATGGCCCCACGGCCACTGCCACGCCCTCCGGTCCGCAGGCGGGGGTTTAGGGTTTAGGGTTTAGGGAGTCCCGGCAGCCGCGGCGGCCCTCCCACCCGCGGGCGTGGGCCGCCGCCGTCAGTCGCCGTCTGCCCCCCCCCCCCCCTCTTTCCCCCCCCCCAGGGCGAGCGAGCGTGCCCGCTCAGCTGAAACGGCGCAGCAGGGTGTCGTAGCGCGGCATGGACGCGATGTTGCCGCAGCCCGCAAAGGACGGCGGGCTGGACAGCATCTTGGTGGCCAGCTTGGAGATGTCGCCCGCGGTGATGCCCTCCAGGGTGGACACGAACTCCGCCACCGGCTTCCTGCGGAGCAGCAGGGGATGAGATGATGTTCAGTGGACCGAGAAGCTGAGGAGAGAAAGGCTCTCAGACACAGAGTTTGCCAACGGCTTCGCGCGCGGCGGCAGGAGATGCGCATGTGCTCAGGACAAAAATTAGCCATGGGGAAAGTAGGGCACGAATGTGCGTAGACATGGCAGGTGTCATCAACGTAGGGCGACAGGCGATCCGACTTCTTGAAGGTGCAGTTGAGCGAGGCGTTCGACTCCACTCACGACACCCCTATGAACACCCACACGGACAGCATGACCGTGAGGTGCAAAGCCCCGGGTCGCGACTTGCAGTGTACTATGCAACAGGCGGCAGAGGAGGCGCACCGGGCGCCGTAGGTGAGCAGCTGGCGGCCGATGTCCTCGGCGACGACAGCGCGGCCCTCCAGGCTGCTCAGCACCGTGCCCAGCGCCGCGCGCTTCGCCCGGGTCAGCTCCACCTCGGGGACGTCCTTCGTGAGCGACTGCGGGCGCAGGGGTTGGGAATGCGTCAGGGGATGTGGGAACCTGTGACTCTCACGCCATGCGGCAGCTCCGCCCTGGCACCTAACTGCACTTGTGCAGGCGCCTGGTGAGGCTTCAGATGTCTCTCATACGGCATGCCCATGTGCTGCAGCCAGCTGCGGACATGGGCACAGCTTTGACACATGGTGGCGGCGTTGCAGCTGTCAACAACTCAGACACTGGCGTGATCTCAACGCTGGCGTGATCTCTTTGCAGAGATCACGTGCACACGAACAGCAAGTCATACCTGCAGCTCCTTGCAGGCTATGTCAACGCCCTGCTCGATCTTGCCGGACTCGGTGGTGATGTGGATGCCGGCCACCCCGGTGTGGTCGTACACGCTCGAAAAGGCGGATGCGTTGTGCACCCAGTGGTGCTGGTTTAGCACCCGCGTGTACAGCCGCGAGTGCATGCCCTTGCCTGCGGGACGGCGGGAGGCACCGGGTCAGCAGCCAATCGCCTCTGCAACGGAATGCATCAGGGCAATTTGCCGCGTGTGTGGCAATGCACACCAAACCCTAAACCCTAAACCCTAGTGCCTAAGTGCCAGCCTGGCATGACGTCATGACTCTTTGCCGGCGTTTGGCGCCGTCACACAGCTGCGCAACATGTGCGCGGCTAGCATCGGGGCTTGAGGGTTTAGGGTTTGGTGCTTCTGGATGCGTACCGGGGCCGCCAGAGGAGAAGGAGCCGCCGCCGCCGAGCAAAAACTGCAGCACCGTCGTCGCGATGGAGCCCTTCATGTCGTGCCAGCCGCCCGGCACCTGTGCAGAGTGCAGCGGAACATACATTGAAGCTCAGAGGAGGACTGGACACATGAGATGCGACACCAGGAGCACAGGACGTGGCGCTGGAGCCACGGCAATGCCCCGGGCAGCTGATGTTGGTGGAGCGCTTGACGCCAAGCGGACACATCAACAGAGCACCAGTTGTTGCAGGTCGGAGAGGCTTCCCAGGCGTAGAGTTTGAACAGCCAAACATGCACGACCGGCTGTTCTGCAACTGATGCAGACTTGTCACTATCTGCCAAGGCTTGACTGCACATCTGCCGGGGCTGCGGCCTTTTCATAGCAAAGACTGCTGAGCCCTGCCATTGCGTGCGGCGGGCCGCCGACAGTGCGCGCACACTTACATAGCAGCAGCGTGCAGCGGTCGTTGCCCAAGGAGCACCAATGGCAGGGCATGCGCTGACCAGAGGCTGGCCAGCACTTTAAACACTCCCGATTGCAGGTCCCAAGAAGGAGCGAAGGCACCAGTAACGCATGTACTCCTTCCCGCCCACACCTTGCATGATGATCCATGTCCAGCTCGTTGCCGCGCTCCAGCTCGAAGCCCACCAACACAGCCCTCTGACGAAACCAACGCGTCTTGCAAACCACGTCATGCTTGCTTCTGTCGACTCAAGAACCCACCTCGAAGGCCAGCAGCGCGTGGCTCTCGGGCGAGCGGCGTTGTGCTGTCAACGGTTTCCTCTCTGTGTGTGTTTGCTTGTCCAACGAAACCCACCTCGAAGGCCAGCAGCGCGTGGCTCTCGGCCGACGCCTGCGGCGTGCGGAAGTCGCCGCCGACGTACTTCGACGCCGGCGCTTGCGACGGCGCGCCCTGCGGCACGTCCTGCAGCAGCGGCGCCGCCAGCTGCGCGAGCTCGCTGTGCTCAATGCCGGCGCCTGACAGTGATATCAGAGGTGCAGTCTGGCGTCAGAAAATCAGTTGTGAGGGCGCTGCGCTGCTGAACACTGGGTCGGGTTGCTGCAGGCACTCTCCTGCAAACGGAGCACGTGAAGCGCGGCTGGAAGCGAGATCCATGTCCAGGCTCCGCCGCCGCAGCGGCCGAGGAGGCCCGCCGCCGAGGGCCTTGGCGGCAGAATCACCACAGGCGCAAGGCGGGTGGCGGCATCTAGATGCAGGTAGTCCTCACCGGCGAGCGCCATGTTGCTGCCGGTGAAGTGATCCTGGACGAACTGCGCGAGGTCGTCCGGGGTGATGCGGCTCGCTGCCCCCGGCGGCGCAATCAGCGGCCGGCCCAGGCCGCCATGGTACGCCACGCTGTGCAGGCCCTACGGCGAGATGGCAGGGTGCATACGGACTCAGAATCATCGGGGTGTGTTATTGACGGTTCATGATTGTCAATAACACATCATGGAGGGCTCGATGCTCATCGGCACGAGCCTGCTCCAGCTGGGGCGCAGCAAGGTCCGCATCGCACATGCTGACCAAGGTCAAATCCCAGGTGCACACCGTGCCGCGCTGCAAGCACCTCCCGACTGCAGCAGTAGTCGACAGCAGCAGCATTTCGCCACGGCGCAGGCTACAGGATTGCCCACCTCCAAAAGCAGCGACTGCGGGTTGTCGGCGAGGGACTTGATGTCCTCCTCCAGCTTGGCGGCCGCCTCACGCGCATCCCACGCCGCAAACTTGGGGTTCAGCACCGCGTCCGTCAGGATCTCCAGCGCCTCGGGCACCGCCGCCTTGCTGACGTCGATGATGTACACCAGTTGCTCGCGCGAGGCCGACGCCACCGTGCTCGCGCCGATGTTCTCCACCTGTGGCCGTTTCACGAGGCTTTCATGGAAGTGCGGTGACGCCTCTCAGGCATCAGCGCGTGCCAGCACATGGCTGGGCGATCGGGCTAGGGCGTGATGTACCGGCCCAACCTCAACTTCGTGCCGGGTAAGCAGTGTGCAGCGGCCTGCCAGCATCACAAGTTCTTCTGGCCGGGCTGCGCTGGAGGATTCCGAGACTGGCTGCGCGTGAGATGCCACAGCTGCGCCAACATCAGGGTCCCCAGGCGGACGGGCGCACCTCTCGTACAAGCCGGAAGTGGGTGCGGTGTTGTGTCGCCTTGAAGGCCAGGGTCTCCAGGAGGTGCGAGACGCCTGCGCGTGCCAGAGTGGCAGGAAGGTAAGGTAAGTGGCGACATTGCAGCAGATGAGGCATGATGTGACGTGCGCAGGAGGAGTGAGCATCCAGGCAGCGACGGCGTATCACTGCAGGCGGCCAACTCGCCTGTGTTGCGATCTGTCTCATTCACGCTGCCGGCATTGATGTACAGGCCGAGCGACGCCGTCGGGCCCTGCAGGTAGTGGCGGAGGGCTTGGCGAAGATGCATTTGCACGGTCTGCGCGAGGCACCCCTAGACTCCCTGGGAAAAGCGCACACTTGCAGCCCAGCTGAGGGCATCGCATCGGCATCAGCAGGGTTCAAGTATCGAAACATAGGAGGAGGCCAAGCCGTTTGCATGCGCTCGAAAGTGGCTGCTGGAAGTGAGAAAGAGGGCCATCGTCCTCTTGCTCACCGGGGTGGCCTCAGAAGCGACCTTCAGGCCATTGCCCAGCGTGGTGACCTCAGTCGTGGGCTGCTGCGTGAGCGGTGGGTCCGCCAACGGCAGGTTCACGCCCTCAAGTGGTTCTGAGAGTGGCGTGGTGATGCGACCTTTGGCGCCACCGCCAAAGAGCTTCGACAGGAAGCCACCTGCATGACACAGGTGGATCAGAACATAATCCACAGTGCTGCCACGCCCTGATCCTGCTTCAGCAGGATGCACCACTGACCTGAAGTCTCGCCAGCGATGGCAGGCACAGCCTGTGCTGCTGTCGCGCTGGTGCTGAGGCCACGTCCCAAGGGGCCGCAGCCGCGCCTGAGCCCCTGGCCCAGCATGTCTGCACCTACTCTGCTCCCTGCAACAGTACTTCTGGCGACCTTGGCCCGCAAAGGTCTCGCTATGACTGAGAGCGGGACTCTGAGGGTTCCCTGGGAAAGTTGCGCGGTTCCCTCTTTGCCTCTGAGCAGAGCAGAAACTGTGCTTACTGTTTGCCTCACCCAGCTCGCATTGGTTTTCAAAAGGTTGTCGGATCAAGTGCACCAGTAGAGCAACAGGCACGGCCAGACTGCGAGCTCTCTCGACGACGTTGTAGCTCAATTTGCTTCAGATCGTGTCCAAACTCACAGGAAGCCTCGGTCATATCGACAGGAACCTGCGAGCATATCAGCAGAAGCCTGCGTCATGTCACACTCGGTGCGCTCAAACTGATTGCGTGCTCTGGCAGTGGTGCCTCTGTGCAACTTGAATGTTACGCTACCGTGCACAAGCCCAGCAAATCATTTTTGGCGTGGCATCAGATCGCAAGACACTGAGAGCTTCCGATTATGCACATGATCTGCACGCGCATGGGTTGCTGACTGCTGGTTCTCCCTCCCGACTTGATGCGGTCCGCAACCGCACGGACACTCGGCGTCACATTGTAGCCTCGGACCCGCACATCGATCCCTGACCGCCATGTCCTTTCCTGCCTCTCGCAGCACAACGACAGCAGTCCCTTCGACGACGAGGACAGCGTGCCGTACACGCTGGACAGCACATACTGGGACCCGGGGAGCGAGGCATCCGGAGCGCACTCATCCGCATACCAGCCGCCCGCTGAGGGAGACCTGCTGGGGCCGGAGCCGTCTGCCGGCGACGACGCATACGCGGCGGGCGCGCAAGCAACGGCAGGCGGCCACGGCGCAGTGCCCGCCGTGTCCAACGGCCCTGGCGGCGCCGCAAAACCCAGCCATGTGGTCCTCCAATTCGAGGGTGCGGCACCCTCCAGGTTGCAGACTGGTTCAGATCCTGAATGGAGGTTTAGGCCAATAAGGCGCGACAACATCTGCTGGACCCTGAGGAAAGGCCAGCAGGTTTTCCCGTCCTGGAACGACAGCCAGCATGTCCTGGTTGGGTATGCCTGGCACTCCTAAATGGCTAGCAGTTTTTCGTCGGATGCTGTACAGCAGCCTTACTGGCAAGCCCTGCGGATTGCGCTTCTTGCCTTGACACATCACTCTGCCCATGTTGCAGAGATGACGGCGCCAAAGGGGGGCGTGCACGACCAGAACAGAAGGTCGTGCTCAGTGCGCTGTGTCTCACAGTCAGTCGTTCACGCAGTCCTCCCTACCTCGCGCAGAGACGGCAGCGCCGGAGCGGGACGTGAGCGGCCGCATCGGCAGCCCGGCGCCGCCGGTGGAGAACTACAAGCCGACGCGGTCGCTGCTGGCCCGCGACGCACCGCGCTCCGCGGACGGCGTGTCCGACGCCGGCCGCTCGGAGGGCGCGGGGAGCTACTCCGTGCTCAACATCAAGCGCTACCGGCGCTACTTCAACGTCGACACCGGGGTGCGCGCTGCAACCTTGCATGTGCTTGTATCCACTCCCTAGCCCTTTCATCTTTCGTGGCATCAACAACTAACTGGGTGGGAAGTTTTCTATGTGGCTTAGGGTTTAGGGTTTAGGGTTTAGGCGCTCGCCGATCACGAAGGCCTCACCTGACGGTCTCACCCTCTCCGCACCATCTTGCCTACTGCGTGGTTATGCACACGGGAAGACGAGACTTTTGCTGGCGCGCGTGCAGGACGTGCTCAGCAGAATAATGGACTCGGTAGTGGGCTTCTGGCGGGCGGACTTCATGGACAAGACCACCGACAACGCCGACCTGTGCGCCTCCTTCGGCAGCCCTGATTCGAGTCCTAATTAATGGTGTATTATACTAATATTACTCTTGAATTCGTTATTGCTAATTCATTGACTAATCACTTTAGCTAAGTGATGTAAGCTTAGTCCTATAAGCTTGGACTGCAGTCCTGCCCTGCAGTCCTGTCCAGCATTGCCGATGACAGCAGCCGTATGTGTGTCGCAGGCATCGCGACATTGTGCCCAGCTGCGTGCAGTGCTGCGATTTCAGCCAGTCTTGGATGGCAAAGGGCGTTCGACCAGGCGTCTGCACTGACCTGCAGCCCTGCATGGCGTGCCGATGGCGGCTTCTGCTCCTGATCCATGCTCTTGAACTGCCTGACACCCGGTGAACAGGTACGGGCCCTTCTGGATCGCGACGACGCTGGTCTTCGTGTCCGCGGTGACCGGCAACTACGCGAGCTACCTCAGCTACCGCTCCAAGCACGCAGGCGGCGCCGCCAGCCAGCAAGTCTGGTACTACGACATCAACAAGGCGCGCACCGTTTGTGTCTGCGGTTTATAGCTCTATGAGCGCTTGATCAGCTACCGTTCCAGGCGCGCCGGCGACGCCGCCAGCCAGCAAGTCTGGTACTACGACATCAACAAGGCGCGCAGCGCTCTCCTGCCATCAGAACTGTCGGACAGCGTTCCTATCTGAAAGCGATCTTCATGAGATGTCAGAAAACCGCTGCCAGCCAGGGGGTGTCGTAACTTGGCATCTACGGCGCAGCACTCCCCACCACAAGCAAAATCAGACAGCATGTTCGCAAGTGCATCACTAGACAGTTCGGAGTCCCTCGATGTGTGCTGCAGGTGTCCTTCTTTGCGGTGCTGCCCTGCTGGCAAACACAGCCACTGCTGTATGGGTCTCCAAAAGGAAACGAATGTGCGCAACCTGAAATCTCTTTACGCCGCAGGTGTCCTACTCCGCAGTGCTGTACTATGGCTACATCGGCGTCATCGGGCTGGCGGTGTGGGCCGTGCTCAAGTTCTTCAAGTCCGGCATCGCGCTCGCGCAGATCTGGTGCACCTACGGTGCGCGTTTCTGGCCGGTCGCCGTGCAAGAATCAGCATGCATCCCGCGCTCTGCAGCAAAGCCTCGACATGTGTCGTCCTTGGGCGCCCCCACCCATAACACAGCCTGGTTATCTGCTGGAAAGCCATTTTGTTTGCACCCAACCACAGCCTCAATCTTAGAGTCCCGCATCCCGAGACCCGCCCCCCGCCCCTTGATCCGCCTCACTCGAATGCAGGCTATGCACTGACGATCTCCCATACACATGGCCTTCTGGTATCTTCCCACTGGAGGCGCTGCGCTCAACGACACTCTGCCTTCTGCCGGGTGCAGGCTACGCGATGGCGATCTTCATACCCATGGCCTTCTTCTGCATCTTCCCGCTGGAGGCGCTGCGCTGGTCTCTGGTGGGCATCGCCACCGCCACCTCCGGCCTCTTCATAATGGCCAACCTGCGCGCTCCCATCTTTGCTAACGCCGGCGCCAAGTGCGTCCTCATCTATTCAGTCCCGTATTGGCGGGACTGAATACATTGTTGTTGTGCTTCTCCCAGACTGGAGTTTTCCTGTAACATCCAGTCTTGTTGCCACTGCCAACCTGCGCGTTCCTGTCTTCAAGACCGCCGCCGCCAAGTGCGTCTCTGTCCGATCCAGATTCGGCTGCCCGCATGGCATCCGCTCGTGTTCGCCCTGCTGTCAACTCCCCTCGTCATTTCCGGACCGCCAGCTTTGAGAAGGCCGGCGCCAAACGTTGCCCCCTTCGAACGACTGCCAGTGCAGTTTTTTGGACCACGTATTGCCGGGCCCTGTCCATCATGACCAACTTTGTGCCTGGGAGATCATTCCTGCCAACTGTCCCGCAGACAGGCCATGTGCAGCGTGTCTGACACAGCTGGCTCCGTAATTGCAGGGCACTTCCAGTGTACCTCACCATGGGCGGCCTACACCTAGCGCTGGGTGCGACTCCCCATACGGCTTTTCGTCTCGTATGACGTTGTCCAGTCTGCCGTATTCTGGCTGCGAGGCGCGGCAGGAACGTGAGACTGCCCTGATCGCAACACGGTCTGCTGCTCAGCCATGTGACATCTGAAGTGCCGGCAGAGGCTCACAGCGCAGCACCCACGCCCAGCTTGCAGCGCGTGCTCACAATGGAAGCCGGCATCGCGTGATGACGGCTGCTGTGTGCGCTGCAGGTCTTGTCATGAAGCTGTATTTCTTCCAGTACTGGTAGCGGGAAGGGCGCCGGCTGGTAGAGGGGCTTGCTTGTGGCGCTACCACAGCTGGCTGATAGATATATTGCGGCGGCGGCACAAGGACCCAAAAAGGAAAGAAGAATTGTCGTGTTGGAAAACAGAGGATAACCCGAAGTTCACACAGGAAGCAATTTGGTGAACACTTGGTCACCAAAAACAAATAGGTGGCCTCGTCTGCATTTCATTTGTATATTCAAAAGGCGCTTCGACACGATTGAAAGGTGTCGAAGCGCCAACCGTTTTTGCACCGATAAAGGGAACAAGAGCCGCCGCCACCTTTCGGACACGAAAAAAGAAGAGGAGGCTGTCAGCTTTCTTTCCAAAATGATGTTGACGGTCAGAGCACTCAGTCAGGCCGGTTATCATTTGCCAAAACAAGGCACAGGGAGGCACAAGCTTCGACTCCGGATACAACACACACGTTGATTTCCTCTCATATGTGCTGCAAGGGTATAAGGTCCTGAGATCAGAGCACGCCGCAGTCGTTTCAGACTTCATTGGGATTTGGCGCCAATGACGTATGTGTTATTGGACTGCACTTTGCCAGGTTCGTTGGCTTTATACAAGTCCTAAATTGGCGTGCTTGAACCATTTACAGTCTGTGTGATTTTGCTTTTGGGGCAGCGAAAAGGGCGTGCATTGCCCTGACCAGACCTCGCCTGCGTGCGTGGTAACCCGGCCACGACTTTTCGTTTCCGCTGGTTGGGGTCGACTGTGTCACTAGAGGACGTGATCGTTTTAAAACCCCGCCGAATATCCAGTTATGTAGTGGGCGCAAAAGGCACTCCAGGATAGGCGGTTTTTCGGGTCTTATACGTGCCTTTCTGACCAATAGTTCAAGCTCTTGCCGAGAAAGTTCATGATCGCCAAAAGCCTAACTGCGGCCTGCACAGGGCGCCGCAACATGCGCTGCCACGCTCAGATTGCAGGTTTAGACCGTTTCTGCCAGCCTTGACAGCGCGGCTCGATCAGAACCCCCCACTACTGCACACCACGCACCCGGCCAAGCGACCCCTGCTCCGACTTCAGGAGAGGTGCACAGCGCATCCGTGGCTTTCCATTGCAGCAGCGTCTTTCCACATGGTCTACAAGTAAGAAACAACCTACAGATGGTGGGTTGACTGTCTTTGCCCACGGCATCACACTTTCGACGGGTCTTGCGTTCTGATGCATCCGCACTTTCAGTACTTCGTGCACGCGCCTGCAGCCTCGGATTACTGTGCTGC
>JAABUL010003381.1_pt1 | contig 23774 bp, 21 predicted proteins | sample 5559151 | NCBI WGS metagenome assembly JAABUL01 (sample SAMN10711876, study PRJNA513368) | rock metagenome | isolation source: Antarctica rocks | place: Antarctica: Victoria Land, Pudding Butte sud | reverse complement strand
CCCGTTGCGCCACTTTCTCCGCGTACGCCGCCTGCTCCAGGGCCTCCCGTTCCCGCGCGCGCTCCTCCCGCACGACCTTCGCCGCCGCCAACTGGGCCAGCCGCTCCTCGCGCCGCGCGATCTCGTCACGCACCACCAGCCCATCCGGCCGCTCCCGCTCGTCCACCTGCTCCGCCAGCGCGAACAACTCCTCCACCTCGGCCCGCAACGGGGTTTCGAGTTCCCGCAGACGCTTGTAGCTAACCGCTTTGCTCTTGGAGGCGTCGGCGTGGATCTTGGTCCCATCCAGGCTGATCGTGCCCAGTGTCAACACGCCCGCTTCTTGGGCCAGCAGCAGCACCTGCACGAACAGCTCTTTGAGGTTGGGCAAAAAGGTGCGACGGAAGGTGGCGATGGTGTCGTGGTCGGGGTGCCGGTTGCCCGCGATGTAGCGGAACGGGATCGCCTCGTAGGTCGCGCGCTCGATCTTGCGCGAACTGAAGATGCCGGTCGCATAGCCATAGAGGAGCAGCGCGAGCAGCACCTCCGGCGCGTAGGGCTCGCCGCCGCGCGATCCGTAGCGCGCGTACAGGGCCGAGAGGTCAAGCAGGGCCACGCTGTCTACCACGAAGCAGGCCAAGTGTTCGGGTGGCAGGCAGTCGCCCAAGCGCACGGTCAGATCGCGCGCCGCCTCATAGTCCACGGTTTTGAATGTTCTACTCATGCTTCCTACTGTACCACGACGCACGGGACGGAGAGCCCGCTTCTCTCCGACAAACTGCTAGACAACGCGCATCCCCTTGCTACGATGGTACTATATCGGTCGTGGCGCACGCAAAAGGCGTTTCGGCCCGACCATGGGCGCTGACGACGACAGTTTGACAGTTCAGGACGTACAGTGATAAGCTGGCCGTACTTTGCCGCTGTGCTAGACATCCTGGAGTCACCATGACGACCGAAGACATCAACCCACGGACCACCGAGATTGATGCTCTTTCTACGCGTGAGATATAGCGCCGTATCAACGCGGAAGATGCGACTGTTGCCCCTATAGTTGCCCATGAAATCGATGCGATCGCGGCGGTGACAGAACGCGTTGTCGCTGCTTTCGATACGGGCGGCCGACTCATCTATGTCGGGTCAGGAACAAGTGGGCTCCTGGTCTCCGATCTCAACGCGCCGGCTCAGCATTTCTACCAGGCGCATGGCTACCACGAGGTTGGCGCGCTCACGGACTACGTCTGTCCGGGTATCACCGAGTTGATTTACCGCAAGCGCCTCCATTAGAAAGGGCAGGTATGACGAGACACCCATCAGTCACGCCTCGTGGCGACGTTCTACGCGCCGTTGGGCTCCTCTCTGGCACCTCGATGGATGGGGTTGACGCCGCCGCCATCGAGGTCGAACTCGGTGAACCGCTACGTGTGACGACGCACGCTTTTCTTACCCAACCGTACCCGACCCCGGTACGCGATGAGTTGCGTGCGCTGTGCCACAGCGCCGAGGGTAGCGCGCATGCGGTGTGCCGCATGCACATGGTGGTCGGGGAGATCTTTGCGCAGGCGGCTCAGGCCGTGCTACATAACGCTGGCTGGTCGTCCGACCAGGTGGCCGTGATCGGCTCGCATGGACAGACCACCGTGAGTGACATGACCGATGGGTCGCTAGCCGGCTTCCGCACCTATTCCACCTTGCAACTGGGTAGTCCTGCTGTTATCGCTGAACGTACCGGCATGACCGTGATCTCGGACTTTCGCGCGCGCGATATCGCGGCGGGCGGCCGCGGGGCGCCGCTGGCGCCCATGCTGGACGCGATCCTCTACATGCAACCCGGTCTATCGCGCGCCTTGCTTAACCTTGGTGGCATCGCCAACATCACGCTCCTGCCCGCCTCGGGACGGCTGGATGAGGTCATGGGTTTCGACATTGGCCCCGCCAACATGCCGCTCGATGCGGTCATGAGGTTGACCTCCGGTGGTACCGAGACATACGATCATAACGGCGATTACGCGGCGCGTGGCCGCGTTGATCCCACCTTGCTCGATCATCTGCTGGCTCACCCCTTCGTGCAGCAAGAGCCCCCCAAGGCGACCGGTAGCGAGGAGTTTGGAGACGAATTCGTGGCCGCGCTTCTCGCGGAGTACACAGAACTCCCCCGCAACGATGTGTTGGCGACACTGGTCCGTTTTGCCGCCACATCAGTTCGCGATGCGCTACGACGTTGGTCCCCGGAGGGGCGCATGCCGACGGAGGTATTGGTGAGCGGCGGAGGCGTACACAACCGGGCCTTCATGGACGCGCTCGCCGATGGCCTCGGCCCGGTTCCGGTACGCCCGGTTGCCGAGGGGGGCAACGCATTGACAGACGTGCATGTCGATGCGAAGGAAGCGGTTCTATTCGCACTACTCGCCATTCTCACCGTGCAAGGCCAGCCAGGAAACGTCCCCTCGGCCACCGGAGCCACACACCCTGTCGTCCTTGGCTCCATCACTCCAGGCAGACGCGCGTACAACCTCGCAAGGCTGTGGCAGATCAATGGGTAGAGATGCGTATGGCGACGATACAGCAAGTGATCGTCATACCGATGCTCTCCCGCAGGCGAAGCCCGGCGATCTTGGATTTGATCCCGAGCGGTTGACCCAAGCCATGGATGTCGTCGTGCAAGGACGCGCGGAGGGGGCCTATCCGGGAGCAGTGGCGCTCGTGATGCGTCATGGCAAGGTTGCGATAACGCGCGCCATTGGACACGCGCAGCTAGGTCCAGAAGAGCGCATCATGACCACCGACACCATTTTCGACCTCGCCTCGGTTACAAAGGTCGTGGCCGGTGTCTCGGCCGTGCTATTGCTCGTCGACGCCGGCGTTTGGTCGCTCGATGACCCCGTCGCGCGTTTCTTGCCCTCCTTCGCCACGGGAGGGAAAGAAGTAATGACCCTACGCCACATCCTGACGCATACCTCTGGCCTACCACCGTGGAGACCCTGTTACGTGTCGGCGCGTACAGCGACAGAGACAATGGCTGCGATCGGCACAGTAGAGTTGGACTGTTCACCAGGGGCGCAAGTACAGTACAGCGACCTCGGGATGGCTGTGATCCGTATGTTGGTGGAAACAGTAAGCGGTATGGATTTTGGTGTGTTGCTCCAGCGTCATCTCTTCCATCCGCTGGGGCTGCGCGATACCAGCTACCAGCCGCCGCGCGAGATGTGGTATAGGATTGCCGCGACCGAACGGGGTAATCGCTATGAGCGTGCGATGGTAGGCCGGGTGGGACTGCATTTCGATCGCTGGCGCGACTATCTACTCGTGGGCGAAGTCAATGACGGCAACACGTATTACGCCCTGCAGGGCGTGAGCAGCCATGCCGGCATCTTCGCCACGGCGGCAGATCTGGCGCATTTCGGCCAGATGTATCTCCAGGACGGTGAGTGGCAAGGGCGTCAAATAATCAGCGCCTCCACACTACATGAGGCGACACGCCTGCAAACGGCCACACTGAATGATTGCTACGGTCTCGGCTGGCGCTTGCCCTGTACCGGACGGCGCAGCACTCCCGCGCCGTTCCGCTCGGCCGTGACACGGGCGATTTTCCCCTCCGCCCAAGGCGCTCCCTTGCCCGAACCATTGGCTGGTCAGCGGTTTTCAGCGCACACCTACGGTCATACGGGGTTTACGGGCACAAGCATCGTTGTCGATCCGGTCAACGACATCGTGCTGATCTTACTGACTAATCGGATTCATCCAGACGCGACGCGGAGCGGTATAGACCGTGTGCGAGGTCATTGGCACAACGCCGTCGCGGCGGCCATCATCACATGACACCTGGCTCAACCCGCTGTAGATGCGCCACAGGGGCAATTCACGAGCAAGAGCGGAACACAGTATCCATTGCTCCATCACAGCGGGGCTATAACGGTACTAGCGGAAAGACAATGAAGAAAAGTCGCCATCATCACGCTTGCAGTCGCTACTTCTACAACTCTTACCTAGATGTGGCCTCGCTGTCGAGCACGCGCAAAGCGAGTAACACCGCGCCTTCCGCAGGCGATAGTAGCGGTGGTCCGACTGTAGCGCGCGGACACGTCCCCCGTACGCGTTCGCGAAAAGGACGGAGCAGTAGCTCGCCAGCCTGCCATACTCCCCCGCTGTAGGCAAGCTGGAAGGGCGTCTCACACAGGTCCAAACGCCGTGACAGCGTCAACGCCAGCCCAGCGAGCGCCTCTCCTGCCTCCGTAAGCACGGACTGCGCGGAGGTGTCGCCCTCCATCGCACACTTCATCACAACTGGGGCAAATGCTGCAATCCGGTCACGCGGCAGCGCCGGCGGCCCATAGAGGATAGGGACGATGCTGTCAAAATTTGGAACGTCAAATGCCGTGACAAAGGCATCTACCAATGTCGACGTAGCTACTTGGCCGTCGATTGCACGCGCCGCCTCTTGCAGACCGCGACGGACGATTACATAAGCGCTTCCCTCGTCGCCGATAAGGTAGCCCCATCCGCCACAGCGGAGGATACGCCCATCACGACTCCGACCCAAAGCAATTGAACCCGTTCCGGCGACAACCACAACGCCCTCGTGCCCTGCCGTGGCACCTGCAAGCGCAATCTCACCATCGGTATACACTTTTTTGATCGCTTTGCCCGGCAGGAGCGCCTCGAGTAGCCGCTCGAGGCGTTTAACGTCAGTGAATACGTGCGCTCCAGCAATACCAGCCGCTATGGCCACCACCTTTTCCCGCATATCTGAAACATCGTGAACAGACGCCAGGGCGGTATCCAGGGCCAACCTCAGCACTTCACGCGTGCCGTTTTCTCCGGCCACCAGAATGTTAGCCGGTCCTCCGCGCCCTTGAGCAACGATCCGCCCCTCGCGCGTCGCGACCACGACCGTCGTCCCACTTCCACCAGCGTCGATGCCGACGACATATCCGCTCACTTCATGCCTTTACCTCGTTATACTATGCGTACGGGTCGGCTCGCTTATGATATGGGGGGGCCGACACGCCCACGACACGCCCACGACACGCTTTGACTGGTCTAGACGCGGCGCTGTTACCACATCAGATCGTATAGTATAAAAGACAGTGCGTCAAGGAAATTTGCGCATGTCACTTTGTCGTGGTAGTGGGCGAGAGTTTTTGTCCCTGGCCGGCGTGACGCTGCGGCGTTCCCTCCCTGCCCCCGCTTCCCTGCGGGAGGGGGCGGGGCACAGGAGAAAGACGCCGGTCATACGTGGGGGCGTGCAAAAGCTCTTGAGCGTGGCGCGACAAAGTGGCGTACACAGGCCACCGTGTCAAGCATTGACTGTCCATGCAAATAGTGCTATAGTCCGTCATAACTGGTATAGACAAGATTGTTCTTCAGATTGGAGTCGAAGGGCGATGGCAAGAACACCGGCTACCAGCTACCCGAACCATGAGAATGTCGAGATACAGGCGATGCCACGCCAACGCAGTATGCGTCAGCATCTCCGCAAGCGTATGTTTCTCCTTCTGCTGGTACCAGGGCTTGGCATGTACCTCGCTTTTATTGTTTATCCATTTATCCAAAGTTTTATCTACAGCTTCTATAATTGGAATGGCATTGGCCCTCTCACGGGCTTTATAGGGCTGAATAACTTCGTCTATATCCTGACGTCACCAAGCTTCTCCGTCTTCTTTTACCGGGCCATCCTCCATAATCTGTATCTGTTTGCCTTTAGTACCGTGGTGACATCAGTCGTGGGCATGATCGTGGCCTACCTGCTGACAACCATTCCTGAACGCCCCGCACGTGTCTTTCAGGTGTTGTATTTCTTGCCATACGTTATCCCGGCCGTTGTCATAGGATTCCTGGCCAGCATCTATCTCGAGCCTAATTTTGGCGTCGTCAGCACACTCCTACAACAACTCGGGCTCTCATCGCTCGATTTACCGTGGCTTGGTTCGGAATCGCTTGCGCTACCCACGATCGCCCTCATCGGCTCGTGGGCCTCGATCGGCTTTGCCATGCTGATTTTCTTGGCCGCTATGGTCGGCTTACCGACTGATATCTTGGAGGCCGCGCGTATCGATGGCGCCAATCGCGTGAAGCTGTTTACCAAAATTGTATTCCCTTTGGTGCGCCCCACCTTTATCACCCTCATGACGTTGACCTTTATCGGCAGTTTCGGGACCTTTGACCTGATCTATGTGCTCGAGGGTACACAGGCCGGGCCGAATTACGCCACTGACGTGTCAGGGACGCTGTTTTACCGTACGGCCTTCGGCGGTTTCGGGACGACGGCACAAAACTTGGGGCTGGCCGCGGCGTTGGCGGTGATCGGCTTCATCATCGTGATCGCCGTCTCGGCTCTGTTCATCTGGCTCCAAAAGAAATATACGGTGCAGTACTAATGCTACAACAACCTGCGTTGCGCACCCCGCGTCGTCGTGCCTCCAATCGCACGCAAATGCTCGTCTACGTCATCCTGACGTTGGGCGCACTCATCATGCTATTCCCTCTCATCAACATGGTGCTCCTATCGTTCAAGTCGACGAACGACATGGCGGCGCATCCGGTGGCCTTGCCGCAAAGCTGGCAGTTCTCCAACTATAGTACGGCTTGGGCAGACGGCAACTTGGGCCAGTATCTCATCAATAGCGCCGTCGTGAGCGTCGTCAGCGTTTTATTCGTGCTGTTCCTGTCCTCCCTGGCCGCCTACGTCCTGGCCCGTTTCGAGTTCCGAGGTAATACCCTGGTCTATATGCTCTTTCTTGCCGGTCTAGCCTTGCCCATACAACTCATTGCGGTGCCGCTCTTCATCATTATGAAGGATCTGAATCTCATCAACAATTTGCTCTCGGTTATCCTTGTCTACATCGCGAGCGGCATGTCGTTCTCGGTCTTCTTGTTAGTGAACTTCTTTCGAACGATTCCGGTCGAGATGGAAGAAGCCGCCCGTATCGAGGGGGCCAATGCACTCCAGATCTATGCCTACATTATGGTTCCACTGGTGCGGCCGGCCTTGACAACCGTCGGCCTGTTCAATTTCGTGAGTTCCTGGAATGCCCTTTTCTTCCCGCTGATTTTTCTCAACGACAAGAATCAGGGGACCGTGACCGTTGGCATCCTTTCGTTTGTTGGCCAATATAGCACACAGTGGAATCTCTTATTGCCCGCCCTTGTCATTGTGATTTTGCCGACGGTGCTCGTCTTTATGTTTGCATCGCGCCAGTTTATTCGCGGCCTCACTGCGGGGGCGGTGCGTACCTGACGTGTAGCTACCCGGCGCGCATCAGAGCAGGAAGGAGGGGAGTGGAAACAACCGACGATGATGAGTGGATGTCTGTGGACGAAGCGATTGTCAGACATGATAAGGATAGGAAGATGCACTTAAGAAACCTCTTTGGTCGTGGGAAGACAGCATGCTCGATCGCTGCGGCGCTCCTTGTAAGCGCCGGTGGATTCGGGGCAGGCGCACATGTACAGGCAAGTTCGCCCGTAACGGTGACCGTATGGAGTTGGCGAAGTCAGGACGCGCCTATGTGGCAGCAAATTCAGCAGGCGCTGCAGGCCAAGGGCGAGAATATTCGCATCGACTTCACCTCAAAGATCGCGACGCAGTACGACGCGGTTCTACAGACAGCGATGACGGGCGGTAAGGGGCCCGATATTTTTTATGGTCGTGCGGGAGTGGGGACAGTCAACTACGCGGCGGCTCATCTCATTGCCCCCCTCAACGGGAAGGTGAACTTCTCACAGGTGGCCTCGTCGACCCTCAGTTCCACACAGTATCAGGGCAAATACTACGGGGTCCCCTTTGCCACGCAGACGATGGCTATCTTCTACAATAAAGCCCTGTTCAAGCAGTATCACTTGAGTGTACCGGGCACCTGGGCGCAACTCCTCAAAGACTGCGCCACATTGAAGGCAAATGGCGTGACGCCTTTCTATGTCATGGGTATACAGCAGTGGCTGCTTGCGCTCTCGATGGAAACCATCGGGGCAAGTACCGTGAGCGATACCTGGGCACAGGCTGTGGTTAACCACAAGGTGGGATACAACAGCGCTCCGTACATGCGGACCTTGGCCAAGTATCAGCAACTCGTCCCTTATTTTGAGCACAACTACAGTGCGGTCGGGTCAACGGGCAGTGAACAAGAACAAGCTCTGGGACTCGGGCGCACCGCGATGATCTTCGACGGCATCTTCGATGTCCCGACCATGATGCAGTATAATTCGAACCTCCAACTGGGCGAGTTCCTCGTCCCGCCAGACAGCAGTTTGCCTCAGCCAAAGGCGTGGTATACGCCGAAGGCGCGGGTCGAGTGGTATGTGGACGGGGATATCGCGCTCAATGCGCACATTTCCAATAGTGCTGAAGCGGCAGCCGCCCTCAAAGTCGTGCAGTTCTCAGCGACGCCGACATTCGGTCAGCTTTTCAGCAATATCGCGGGCGAGATTTCGCCAATAGAGGGTGTAAAGATTCCATCCAAGTACCCGCTATCTATTACGGCGTACAATTATTTCCAGCACGATCGCATTGACCCGATTGTTGGTATCCGTAGCCCCATGGACACGCCCCCGCCAACGCCAATAACGGCAAAGTCCAAGACAGTGTCCGGTTCAGATCAAGGGATCTTCTCCGCCGAGATGTCGATCGCCGACTCTCTCATCAACAGCAAGCTCACGCCATCGCAGGCCGCTGGCAAGATTCAAAGCAGCCTATCCTGGTACTTCAAGGGCAAGAGCTAACGCGTGGATGCCATCGACCGTGTGGTCACCGCAGGAATAGAGGAGGGGGGCTTTCCCGGCGCTGTCGTGCTGATCGTGCACGACGGCGCCGTTCTTAAGCGGGCCGCGTACGGACACAGCCTGCTCTATCGCGATTGTCAGACGCAGCAGGAGGCGCCGCGCTTGATGGCCGTCGATACGGCGTTCGACCTGGCCTCGCTCACCAAGGTCATCGTCACGACGACGGCCGTCATGCAGTTGGTCGAGCAAGGTCAGGTCTCCCTTAATGCTCCAGTCGCGACGTATCTTCCAGGCTTCGCCCGCTCCGGCAAGCGTATGGTGACGGTGCGCCAGTTACTGAGTCACATAGGCGGACTTCCTGCTGGACGGCCATTCTATCAACGCCTGCACGGAGCCGATGCCATTGTCGATGCCGTGGAACGGACGCGTCTGGTCGCTACACCCGGCACACAGGTCATCTACAGCGATCTCGGCTTCATCGCACTTGGAGCGCTTGTGGCGCGGGTGACGGAAATGCCGCTCGACCATTACGCTGAGACAAGCATCTTCCAGCCCCTCGGCATGCGGTCCACAGGGTATCGTCCAGACCCAACACAGCGGTTCACGACGAGCGCTACGGAATATCAGCGAGGACGGGGGCTCATATGGGGCAGCGTGCACGACGAGAATGCCGCGGCGATGGGTGGCGTTAGTGGACACGCCGGGCTCTTTGGTACGATAACCGATTTGGAAATATTCGTCACTACGCTCTTACGGGAAGGCGTTCATGGCCCGACACAGATACTAAAGCCGGACACGATGGAGGCAATGTCCACACTGCAGACAGGCGCACTTCTACCGGGACGTGCACTAGGGTGGCAGTACCGGGATACGACCTATATGGGCACGCGTACTTCGCCTCATACCGTGGGGCACACGGGCTTTACCGGTACCTCTATTGTTCTTGACCTGGCACGACACCTGGGTGTCGTGCTATTGACCAACCGCGTTCATCCGAGTCGACTGGGACCGGTTATCGCGCCGACGCGAAACGCAGTGGCTGATGCCGCGGTCACGCTGTATCACGACGCAGGACATCACACATGAGTTGGACCACAAGAACGCTGACGTACGCAATAGGCACGGTAACCGTTCCTCGGTGCTCATGTGCCGCAGCGCCTTGTTTCGTTAGAGGCAAAAGACAATGCCAGATCAATCGCGCCATGTACCTATACAAGTCGGCTTAGAAAAGTTTCTGACTATCACTCCCACTGGCTCTCGTCAACGAGTAGGGCTCATTACCAATCACTCAGCCATTGATCACAACCTAGATCATGCGATTGACGTACTCGGGGCTAGCGATGTAATTGAATTGGCCGCACTCTTTGGACCCGAGCATGGGGTGCGCGGCGACGCGCAAGCAGGAGAACCTGTTTCCTCTGCGGTGGACACGCGGACTGGCCTGCCCAGCTACAGCCTCTATGGTGCTACGTATCGCCCGGATGCATCAATGGTTCAGGGGCTTGACGCTCTCGTCTACGATATACAGGATCTTGGCGTACGCTACGCCACCTATGCCTCGACCATGATCGAGGCGATGCGCGCCGCTGGCAAGTTCGGTCTCCGCTTCTATGTGCTCGATCGGCCCAATCCGCTAAATGGGAGTATAGTGGAAGGCAACGTCCTAGAGCCAGGTCATGAGTCCTTTGTCGGCGCCTATACCATGCCAGTACGACACGGCCTCACGATCGGTGAGCTTGCACGTATGGTGAACGCACAGCAGAAACTAGGGGTTGAGCTTATCGTCCTGTCGATGAGTGGCTGGCGGCGCAACCTGTGGTACGACGAGACAGACCTGCCCTGGTTACCTCCCACACCAAATCTCCCAACCCTCAACGCGCTAACGCTCTATTCCGGCACATGTCTCATCGAGGGCACAAACCTATCGGAAGGACGTGGAACGACCCTGCCGTTTGAAGTCATTGGGGCGCCCTGGTTACAGGCCGACGCCCTCGTGCGGGAACTGCGCGCTCTCCAGCTACCTGGCATCAATATCCGCGCCACGACCTTCGTGCCCGTGTTCTCAAAACATAAAGGGACGCTCTGTGCAGGCATTCACTGCCATGTGTTGGACCGAGATCAACTTGATGCCACCGCGTTTGGCGTCCATCTGCTATCTGCTATTCGTCGCCTGCATCCAAATGAGTTTGAATGGGTTGTGGCCAATGAGGACGGCCGAAGCCTTTTCATTGACCGACTTGCTGGCACGGACAAGCTACGCCAGGCGTTAGATCGAGACACTAACCCACGAGAAATTATGGATCGATGGCAGGGAGAGATAGATGCCTTCGAGCATGTACGCGCACCTTATCTACTTTACGAATAGCCCCTGCCACCCGCTGTCGAGCTGGGCGTCCGACTCCTGACTCCTGCACCTCTGTAGCTCGTCAGGCGGCGAGGAAGCGCTCCACGTCGTCCAGAGTGTGCAGCAGGCGCAGGCCCGAGTGATCGCGTCATATGATCGTCCCCACCTCCGTGGCCTGTGCTGGCCGAAAGGGCTGTCCGTTCGTCTCAAGGCAGCCCTCTTGTGTCGGTCACGTCGAACACAGCGCTAGTAGCTCACGACATGTGCCATGCTTTTCATTAGCGAAAACAGCACGGCCATAGCTCCTGTATAGTAGGGCTATGGATACAGGTGTGTGGACCAAGCGTCGGCATGTGGGCCATCTACGCCGTCACTACTTTGCTGCATAACTATTCATTTACCGTTGCTGCACTCGTCGGTGCTCTCGGCACCGATCAGCCTGTATCACGCAATAGGTCAATCACCTGGAAGGGTTAGCCAGCATGCCGAAACGGACCGCACGGTGATATGAGACACCGTTCGTATCGCCCCAAGCGCTGCGAAAGGGTTTCGCCGAATGCTTTCGGCATTGTGGAAGCACGGGATGTGATCTTTGCGTTCGGGGATTACAGGTAACCCTATCACAAACAACGCGGCCCCTCTGGAACGCGACGTGCTACTACATCCACTACAGGCGTCCTTAACTATGCATGCAGCCGTGCGCCAAATCCTGTATGGGTGGCTACCATGAGACAACGTCCGATCAGCAGTGCCGGGGCCAATCGTCGGACGCCTACCCAGCCCACGGCCCAAACGATAACGACGAGGAGAGCTACTAATGGTCGATTACGACAATTCGCGAGACCCCCTGCATGCAAGCCGCGCCGGCATCGACGAGGAGGATACAGGCGCGCTCGGCCTGGAAGGCTCCGATGACAGGACCGACGTCACGGACGACCCCCTGGTCGCCGCGGACTATGCCGAACCCTACATCGCGCCGACTGATCCACCGGTCGTACCAGGTGGACGCGACACAATCGAGGTAGCGCAGGGCTTCGCCGGGACGAGTGAGGGGGCCGAGGAGCGCGCCGGGACACCGGGCGATGATGAGATCACCGAACGCGTGCGCGATCTCTTGGGAACCGACGCGGCGACGACCACTCTCAACCTGCATGTCTACACGGTCGACGGCGTCGTCTACCTGCGTGGCCGCGTCCAGAGCTTAGACGACACCGACCTCGCCGCCGAGATCGCCTCGCGCATCCCCGGCGTCGTCGATGTCGTGGATGAGATGACTGTCGAGTCGTAGTCGATAGTCAAAAGAGCTACTATCAACTAACGACTATCGACTATCGACCAGGGCGCGACGCGCTCACCCGCGGCAGCGCGGCGGGTTCCTGCCGGGCGTCGCGCGCGGCTTCTTCCGCCGTCGATTCGCCCCTCGTTTGCCCTCCCATAGCAGCAGGCGGACGGTGCAGCGGGTCGGTATCATCAGCTTTGTCGATGTTCTCCGTGGGGGGTGGCTGGAAGCCGTAGCGCCGGTCCATCACGCGGCGGTAGATGAGATCCACCGTGTCCAGAAGCACGCCGAAAACAGGCACACCGAAGATAGCGCCCCACAGCCCGGCTATCTTGGTACCAAGCAGCAGCCCGAGGATGACCAAGATGGGGTGCATACCCACGGCGCTGCTCATGACGCGCGGCGCCAGCAGGTTGAGCACGATATGCTGCGCCACGAATAGGAAGGCAAACAGCAGCACGAGGCTGCCGACCGGGAACACCGGGGCCGTGACGTAGGTCAGCACATAACCAGCCATCGGAAACGCGACGGCCGCGATAGCCCCGACATAGGGGATGAGCATCATGACCGCCGCGAGGACAGCAATTAACACAGCGTACTGTAATCCAAAGCCGATACCGATAATATAGGTCAAGGCGCCGTAACTCGCCGCCAGGATGATTTGTCCACGCAGGTAACCGCCAAACTTACGATTGATGATGAGATGCACACTCTGCATGATCTCACTAACGGACGGCGGGAAATAGGACAGGGCGCGGCGCACCAGCTTGTGTCCGTCCAGTGTCATATAAAAGGCCAGGATCAGCACCAGCACAAAATTGATGAGCAGGCCCTGCACCGTGTTGATAAAGTCGAAGAATGCAGGGGTACTGCTAGCCAGGACACTAGGATCGGCGTAGGCGCGGATAACCTTCTGCAGTTGCTTACCCGCGTTTGGCGCTCCTTTTTTCAGGTTAACGCTCCAATCACTGGTAAACGTACTGATATCCTTGGGCGGCACATTGTGCGCGATCAGGAACTTTTCGATACCGGTCGTGATGTTGGAGATGAAGCCGTACGTCTTCCCCTCGCTCAACTGATTCACGACGTAACGTCCCTGGTCATACGCGGCCGGTACCGTCCAGATAAGCACGGCGGCAATGACCAGCGTCAGGACGATATACACAAACGAGACACCGACGAGGCGCGGGACGCCACGACGCGCCATGGCGTCGACGACGGGTGTGAAAAAGAATTGCAGCAGCCATGCTGTGAAATACAGCGTGAGGATGTCCCCGGCAGCTATCAGGGCGCCATAGATCCAACCCGACAGGTACAGTCCGGCGATAATGGTCAGCAACACGACCAGCGCGTAGAGCCAGCGCGTGTAGTTGGGGCTTGTCCTCACGATGCTCTCCATAGGGGTAAGGCGCGCGGTGTTCGCCGTGTTCTTGTCCATACTACCGCCAATCATAACATGACCCCAGGCATGGTTCTATGACGCATGACGTCACGCCCTTATATCTTGTCGGTAGGACGCCGGCCCCATGGTAAAATGTGAAGAGTAATCGCGCGGGAGGATAGAGCACTATTATGTATACAGAAGCGTCAGATAGCGACGCGGTCGCCTACAACGAATTCCTGTCGCTAGCCCGTGATGAGGGACTGATCGCGGTCGAGGTGCGGGTCGTACAGGCTCCGGGTGAAGACAACGGGCACACTGCCGTGGTGCAGGCCATCGCGCGCACCCGCGATGGCGATTTCGGCGCCGTTGGAGAAGCGTCACCGGCCTCCGCGCCCGCCGCATGGCGGCCCTTCCTCACCACGCTGGCCGAATTGCGCGCGAAGGCGCGCGCCCTGCGCGAGATGACCGGCCTTGAGCACGCCGTGCAAGAAGAGTTAGACGTCCCCTATCGAGGCGCCGGCGAGGGCAAGACTGGGGAGCGGGAGCTACCATCGGCGCGGCAAGCGCGCCCGTCCGGGGCGGCGACAGCGGCCGGGGCATCGCCCGCGTCTACGACGCAGGATGAGCCTGACGAACCTGTCGATATAGCGGCGATACCAGGACTACAACGCGGCATGGGCGGCATAAAGTTCGCCCCCCGGACGCCCCCGGCCTTTTCGCCGGAGAGCCCATCCCTAGGCCGGGACGAGAACAGTGGAGAGGAGATGGACGACGACGAGGACACGGGGACGACTGAGACGCCGGCGCCGCGCGTACTCGACGCGGTCACGCCATACACCACGCCGTCCCCGCCGCGACAGCCAGACGACGACGCGCCGCCGGAGTACGACGCTGTCCCGGCCGACATGCTGGACAAACTCAAGCGGCTAGCCAAGTCCATCGCCGAGCTTGAAGGGGCTGAGATCTCGGACGCGCAGGCGCTGCTGAAGCTCGACGATTTCTTCATGCGCGCGTTCCGCCATCCGCTGGGCAAATCCACGCGCATCGAGGGTCAGCGCGTCGTCCAGAAGCTCTCCAGCGATCTCTCCAAACGCCGCGCCGAAGCCAACGCCGCTAACGAAGACGACGCGTAGCCCTATAAATCGAGTCAGAGGTTATGACAAATCAAGGACCTGACTAAAGTCGTCGAGTGTAGGAGCCGACAGCGAGAGGTCGAACAGCGTATCAAGCTGGGCTGGCTCGGAAATCGCGCTGATGCGTGCGACCAGTGACTCCGACAGCGGGCCAAAACGGCTGGACACGACCTTCAATATGTCGTCGCGCCTCGCTTGCCCCCTGCCCTGCTCCAACCCCTGCTCGCGTCCCTGCTCCAGCCCTTGCTCCAACCCCTGTGCCATGCCTCGCTCCAAGCCCTGCCGTAAGCTCCGCTCGAGCACCGACTCCAACACGTTCGTCGCCATGAGATCCTCCACCAATCGATCGAACGATTCCCGTCCCATATAATGATACGCCAACGCCAGCAACGTGCCGACAGCCCGCTGTTGTTGTCCCTCCGGCAGCGTGCGCGCCAACTCCAACGCCGCGGTCACGATCTCCTCAAATGAGCGATGATGCGCCATCAAAGGTAAGAATACAAGTTCCAGCCGGTCGTTCTCGTCCAGGGCTTCGCCGCGCGCCACCTGTTCACCCAAGCGCCGGTACGCCTCGTCCCCATCGCGCTGTCCCAGGAATATGTTTTCGACCGTGTAGTGTATCGAGATAAGGTCGAGGGACGCCGGCGCCGTCGCGACCGCCGGGCCATAAATGACAACGGTGTGGATCCGCCGATGATGCTCCTGGTAGAGACCGACATCATAGGACAAAAAGCGCGGCAAGACGTCCGACCGATACTCACTCTGGTACTCCAGGTGCAGCAGGGTGTCGTCGTCAAGCTCAAAGACGGTGTCGAGGCGCTCAGTACGCAGGGTAAGTTGGGGCAACTCGGTCGGGTAGGCGCGCACGATACGCGGGATAGACAATCCGAAATAGCTTGATAGCGCCGTCGCCAGTTGCTCGGCCTCCAGCTTTAGAATGACGTCGAGCGCGTGTACGGTCACATGTGTGTCGGCCATTGCTTACAGCTCCTTTATAATTCGTGCGGGGACGCCCGCGACGATGGTGTTGGGCGGCACGTCGCGCGTGACGACGGCGCCAGCGCCAACGATGGCGTTGTCCCCGATGTGGACGCCGGGAAGAATGACAGCCCTGGCCCCCACCCACACGTTGCGGCCGATCACGACGGGCCGCGTGATGAGCCCGCGTGAGGCGATGGGCTCACGACCGCGCCCCATGACGTGGTTATCGTCGTGGATCGAGACACCCTCGCCGAACAGGGAATAGTCCCCGACCGTCAGGCTCTCTTGCACCACGACGTGACAACACCGGTTGAAGAAGACGCCGTCGCCCAGCGTGACTCGCCCCATGAAGTGGCCGGTGAAATCGCGCATGAAGCGCACCTCGCGCCCAAAGCGGACCCGCGCCCGTGGCCCCATGACGATATCCGCTCCTCTCCCCACATGGACGTAGCCGGTGCGTAGGTTGCGGCGGCGCAACCGCAGCCGCAGCAGGGCATAGCGACACAGCAGCACGGCGTTGCGGCCCGTCAGACGTGGCCGCGCGTCATGGTACGCTGAACGGGGACCGTGCGGAATCCCCCTCGACGCCCTCACCGCGGACGCGACGGAACCGAGAGCGGCCAGGTCAACGCGCGCGTCGATTGGCGCCTCGACCGGCGCACGTTCGTCATGGGATCGCATCATCGCGCGGCCCACCTTTGCTCGGAAGGACTACAACCGCCGGCTGTGTCAACATAGGGCGCAGGTTCGCCGCGCGGCCCCACCGCCAGCAGTCCTCGGCCAAAGGCGTACGCGAGGAACGCCGCGGACGTACGGCGTGGCGGCGTCGACAGCACCGCCTCGACAAAACGTTCGAAGTCGCTGGCCCACCGCTCATGTGTCCGGTCCGCGACGAGTCGCCGCGCTTCCCCGCCAAAAGACGCGCGCCGGCACGGATCAAGCGCCAATGTGAGCATGCGCGCCGCGAACGCCCATGTGTCGGCTGGCGGCACAATGTAGCCCGCCCGCCCATCCGGGAGCCGGCGCCGAATGTCGCCGGCCGCCTCGGTGCAGATGACCGGCAGCCGCGCCGCCATGGCCTCCTCCACGACGAGACCGTGAGGATCGCCGAGCGTGGGAAAAACCAGCGCGTCGGCGAGCGCATAATACAGTGGCAAGTCGCATGGCTGCACGAAGCCCGTGAACACGACATCCGGAAGCCCCTGAGCCGTTGCCCGGTAGCGCGATTCGTCCACACCGTCGCCTACGATCAACAGCGAAACGTCACGATGGCGCGCACGGACGAGCCGGTACGCGTCGAGCAGGTAGTCCAGCCCCTTGCCCGACCATAACCGGCCAACGTACAGGAAGACGCAACCACACAGGCCCAAATCAGCGCGTCGTCGCGCGCGCTCCGTTGGGCCAACCGAACACGCGGCGGCGAAGTGGTCGACGTCGATTGATTGTGTGACCCTATGCACGCGCGCGACAGGTAGGCCGTAGCGATCGGCCAAGCGAGCGCCGTCGGGTCCCGGCGACTTGGCGCCGTCCACCGCCCGGAACAGGACGTGTTTGCCGGCTTCCTTCCACCAGGCGCGTTCGCTCCACGCGTCGTAGTTGGGCAGGACGCGCAGAGCCGTGCGCGAAGCGGCGGCACGGGCGCCCAGGACACCGAGCGCAAACGGCGCGCGGTCATACAGGGACACCAGTAGGTCCGGCCGCGCGGCGCGTAACTCGGGCAAAGGCACGCGCCACTGCCGGCCGAGATAGGAACGCTCCGGGATGAAGCGCGCGCGAAAGGCCCACGCGCGCACGTCGATATCCCAGCTGCGATCCGGCTCCCGCTCCGCATTGAACCAGGCTTCAAAGGCGATGGCGCCGCGCCCCGTGAGGGCGTTAAAGCGCGCGACCATATGCGGTGAGGGAATGTTCTGCCAGTACACAACGTGTGGCTTACGCATCAACGCTCCGTCCTTTCGTCACCATCATCCTGGATGGCGCCCTCCATCCTTTTATATAAACGCCCCAGCTACGCCGGTATGCGCTACCAATGTGTATAGCCACAAAGACGCCGCCGCAGACCTGGGCGATGAGCCAGACCAGACCCGCTCCCGCGATACCCAGGAGCGGGAGCGCGACCCAGGCCAGCGCCAGCGCGACGACGGCCATACCCACGTTCAACCCCGCAGCGCGCCACACCTGTCCCCGCACGCGGAGCATACTGACATAGACGTTCGTGAGCGCGTCGGGCACGGCTGAGAGGACGAGTAGCGCCAGCAGGGTCAGCCCATGCCGCGCATACTCGACTCCGAACAAGCCCATGATCATGGGGGCGATGGGCAGGAAGACGAGCAGGGCGGGGCCCAGCAGCGCCGCGATCATCAAGCCCGCGCGACGCGCCTGACCTGGCAGCACCCCCGGACGGTGCGCCCCTTCGGCAAATAGAGACACCGCCACAGCAGGCGAGATCATGAAAAACAGACTGCCCACCTTCCAGGACGTGTAGAAATAGGCGTTCGCCGTCGTCGACAACCGCGCCGTCACGAGGAGCGGCAGCAGGTACATCGGGGCCGAGCCGCCCAGGTTGATGAGGTGCTGCCCCATGAGCGAGCGCGGCAGCACCCGCATTTCCTTCGCCGTGCCGCGCGCCGTGCAACGATAGCCGCGTCCGAGTCGACTAAGCTGGACGAAGCCCACGACGCAGGAGATGGCCGTGGACAGGACCCACGACATGAGAATACCTTTACCGGACGGCCCCTGTTGTAAGAGCGGCGTCACGAGCAACGGTATCTTCACCACCGCGAACAGCGCGCCGCGCGCGAGGACATGGCCCGCGGCCCGCTCGGCCACGAAAGCGCCGTCGAGCGTCGTCGACACGGTCCACAACGCCACACCCGCGATGAACAGTAGCGTGTAGGAGGGGTCGGCACCGGTGTCCAGTGGCGCCGAGAGTACCGGCAGGATGACGGTCACGACGCCTCCGACGATCGCGCCCGACAGCAGGCTGAGGATGAGCGCGGCGTTGAGCGTGTGCGACCAGGCAGGGCCGTTAGAGCGGCCCGGCAGTATCACGACCAGCGCCGATCCAAGGCCAAGGTTGGCGAGCAACGCGGCCAGAGTCATGGCGGAGACGATGGCAGCGCCGGAACCGACGACGCGCGGTTGGTAGGCGCGCGCGGCCACGACCCAGTACACGTAGCCGAGCAGGGCCGTGACGATCGTCGCGCCCATGTTGTAGGCGCCGTTGCGCAGCAGCGAATCCTGACGCAGGCGCGTCAGAACGCAGGGCGCTCTCCGCACCACGAGCCGCCAGTTCCGCACGCGCACAACCATATCCACTCCTACTCTTGTATAGCCTGACGCCCGCGGCACGCGGCCTCGTAGACGGCCTCGATTCTTGGCACTGCGGCAGCAGCGCTGAAAGAGGCGGCGCAACGCGTTGCCCCCGCGCGCCCCATCCGTGTGGCCAAGTGGGGATTGTCGACCAACAGGCGCAGCGCCCGCGCCAGCGCCTCCGTATCGCCCGGCGGGACCAACAATCCCGTCTCGCCCTCGCGCACGATCTCGATCGGGCCGCCCGCGCGGCTCGCCACGACGGCCTTACCGCGCGCCATCGCCTCGATGAGGACGAGGCCAAACGGCTCGGGCCACAACGCCGGGCTGACCAGGAAGCGGCATCCGTCGATCGCCGCGATGACATCATCGTGGGCGCGGTCTCCTATCGCGATAACGCCCGCGGGCAGGACGGTAGGCGTGTCCGGACACGCTGGCCCAACGAGCACGAGCGGGATGTCGCGCGCGAGGCGCGCGTAAGCGTCGAGCAGGAGATGTAGCCCCTTGTGCCGCCCCAGCGCGCCGACGAACAGGATGTACGCATCGGGCAAGCCGGGCAATCGACGGTTGCCCGGATCGCGTAGCACGTCGTCGCGCACGAAGTTGGGGACCGTGTCGACCCGCGCGGCGTCCAGCAGGCCGGTCCGCGTGTGCGCGCCGGCGACATGGGAGCTGATGGCGATGAAACGACCGATGCCCGCGATGCCCTTGTGTCCTAGCGCCAGCCCGGCCGTGACCGCCAGGCCCCGTGGCCGTCCATACATCGTAGGAGCGCAACGTAAACAATCCCAGCCCAGGCCGGTAGTACACGGGCGCGCGTCAGCGTAAAGCATGGTCTTCTTGGGACACAGCAGGGCATAGTCGTGCAGCGTGAGCACGGTGGCGATGCGGCGCGCGCGACAGATCGGTAGCGCGGACAGCAGCGCCCAGGAGTGCCCATGGACGACATCAGGCTGTACGTGCGCGATCAAAGAAGCTAACTCATGCGTCACCCCTGGGTCGGGGAAGGGCGGATGGTAGCGCTTGCGCGGCTGTGTGTAGAGCAGCGGCAGACGCTGGGCCAGCCCGCGCAGACGATAGACGGTGAGCCCGTCGATCTCTTCGTAGAAAGGTAGACCGTCCTGCCATAGAGTAGCGATGACCACGGTATGGCCGCGCTGTCGCAACTCCTGGCTCAGTTCGGCGATGGCGCGCTCAGTCCCTCCGATGGTGGGCAGATAGAAATCGCTGACCATGAGTACTCTCATCGCTTCACGTCCGCCCCATCCCCGCGCACAACGGAGCCGGCGCCGTGCCGGCGCGAACCCACAGAACCAGCGGGCGCAGCGGCGTGCGGCTGCCGCGTTGGTGTAGGGTGACACTGAGCCGATGCAAACAGGCGGCGACTGATATACGTCCGCTTACCGCGCCAGTCCACGTCCTTCCTGGCAGGACCACGATCGTATAGGCGCGCCAGTGCGCGTCGTCGAGCAGTGGCGAGATCCGGTAGACCTGTCGCCGGCCCGTGTTGTTGGCGACCCCGACCGTGACGGCGAACCGGCGACCAGGCGCAACCGTGATGACCGTGTCGACGCGCGCCCAGCGGCCGGAGAGGTAGAACGCCGTATACGGGGCGGCTGGTACGGTAGACAGCGCGCGCGCCGCGCCGGCGACACTGACTCCGGCGCACACGACGGCCACGACCACGCCCAGCCCCCACAGGGCCAAACGTGTTTGATCGACGGCGCGCCTGCCTCCAGGAAACAATGGCTTCCGGTCCGCCGCGTGTGAGGGCTGGAGACCCCTGGTCCCGCCAGAACCGCTCGTGCGCGACACGCTGTGTGAGGTAAGGCGCCACGCGGCCACTGCCGTCAGCGCCAGAAAAAAGGCGTCCATGCCGCCCAACACACTCCCCATGCGTAGGGGCAACCCGATAACGTACAAGGCCAACGCCAGCAGCGGATAGAACGCCATACCAAGCAGCCCGGCCAGCGCCAGTAGCGGCGCCGCGTCTAGGGGCAGACGCCGGCCGAAGAGAGTCAGCAGAAGCGCGTAGCCCGGCGTGAGCAGCGCGAGCGGCAGCACGACCACCGCGCGTGGCGCCGGTGGCAGCGCGACGACGGCCACATTGAGCATGACAAGCGCCGCGACAAGAGCTTGAACGGGGGACGCTACGGAAACACGCAGGGGCGCCCGGCGATGGGCAAATGGATACATCATGAGCGACTCCCCAACTGATGCGGCGTCGATTGGTGATTCAGCCTCGTCGACGCGTGTGCTGCAAGCCGTATCAGGGGACGAGGTAGGTCAAGCGATGCGAAATCGAAGCGGTAGATCGCCAGGTTGTCGCTCTGGTACACCGGGATCGTCCACGGAAGCCGGTTATATCTATCGAGCGCGGCCAGTGGCGGCGGTGTCTTACGCCGGAATGCCTCGGGCTCGTCAGGCTCGAAGTACACGCCGATACGCGGCAGATAGCGCGCCATCCGCCGATCGACGACCATATAGCGGTAGTTGGAGGTCCGCAACTCGCGCAGCAACAGGGCGCTCGGGCGATGCGTCGAGAAGTAGAGTTGCCAGACCGGGAAACCGGCCGACGGCGCGGCCGGCCACTGTCGGCCAAACGAGGCCAGGGCCAGCCCGCTGAAGCGGTCAGCCACCACACGCCTGTCCGAACCCTGTGTCGCCGTGAACCATTGCGTCAGCCCCAACAGTTCGGGCGTGAGCGAGCGCACGTCCGAGCCGTAGACGTACGGACCTGGAAGTCCATGGATACAAACAATCTTTTCCGTTCCGCGTGACCGTGCCCGTCGAGGACCCGGTGATTGCCTACGAAGCCGCTGTTTTGGAAAACATACGGAGCTTCCTCAACGAGTGCAAGGATACCAGCCCCTTGTTAAGGACCTACGCCGCGTGGCCTGGCCGGATGGTCTCTCCGAGCTTCGTCACGAAGCACTTCCGTACATGGTCGGCAGCCTGCACGGCGGCGAGGGCGGCGACCATTGAGCGCCACACCAGCACTAGGAGTTCTGTGGCAGCGCGTTAAACTGGAACGAAACGACGACAAGTCGTTGGATTGGAGCCTGTGATGAGATCAGTCGTCTTTTGTATCCGACACGGCAACGGTGAGAGAGCCGTCTACGATGGTTTCCTTCACGAGGTAGATGTGCTCTTCATAGCGACGGCCAGGGCCGTTGAAGAAGGTGCGCTGGCGGCTCTAGTCGCCTGTAATGAGTGGTCGGACTATTACGAGGACGAGGAGGACGAGGAGGACGAGGAGGACGAGGAGGACGACGCCGGTGGCGACGACGATGACCCTCCTGGCTTCCCGAGCCTGGACGAGATATGGGATAGCGATGGAGGGCTACGCCACGCGACCCATGCGTTCTACTTCTTCGCGGAGCGCACGCCCATCGACGGGATCGGGGAGGTGTTCGAGAACATCAGTGTCGCATCGGGCGTTGTTTGGGAGGTCCACGGCGCTGCTACCATGCGCCAACTGCGCGACGCGCTGCGCGACGAGTACAAAATCGTCGTCATGCAAGACACCGACTACGCCTACCCAGCAAGCATCGAGGCTGCCGAGCAGATGATCACCCAAGCGCGCAAGCGCCGGAAGCTAGAGTAATGAGCATGGTGTTCACGGTCTAGACCTGGACCCTTGTGCGCAGGCACCGAACGGTACAGCGCATTGGTGTGGCACCTGCTGACAGAGAACTACCTCTGCACATCGCCGTGATAGTAGGCATGGGCCAGAGCCGTATGCGACCGATCCAGTCAGCGGGCGAATACCCTGTCCCAAGGGACTTGTGCCTGTGCGATAACGTTGAAGGGATAGATAGAGAGCATCGCGATCTCGCCATGATACCACGCTGCAAGAGAGGCGACGCAGACAGGGATAGGGTCCCTGTCTGCGTCGCCTCTCTTGCAGCGTGGCCGGCTGTGAACTTCTAGACGAAGGTGAAGGTGCGGGTACCGATCAAGGTCTGACCATCATCAACCTCGATCATATACTTCCCCGGACCGGAAGCGCCTGTTGCCTCAAAGACCGCCGCTAGTCCAACGGCTGCCAAACCGCCGGAGAGCGACTGGTCATACTGCATCCGACCAACTTCACTATAGCTACCGTCACGATTTACGCGAGATACGATGATGGTGTTCGTCGTTGACGTGAACGTATCGCCCTTGGCTGCCCATGCTAGGCGGGCATTGCTAAGTTGCCCGTCAGTCATATGTAAATCGTCCCGCGTGCACACAACGTTGCTGTGGCTGTAATGTTGTCCTGTGCACACATGCACACCATCGTACATGCTGGCAGGGTATGAACTTGCGTTCGCGGCGGTGGCACCACCTACACTAACGCTCACGGCGATCAGACCGATAGCGACATATCGTCCTAGCTTCATAGTGTCTCCTGATGGGCTGTCACGCATCGTTACATCAAGCTCATGTGACCAATGTGCGTGCGTGTTATTTCCATACGGTCACAACCTACACTGTTCATACTCCCGCGTGGAAGCCCCGGATGGGTACCTAGCAAGTATAGTGGACCCAGGAATCTGGACAGTGAAAGGGGGCACTTATAGGTGGTAGACTAGACCACGATGAGACAACAATACAGTTCCGCCTACAAGGCCCGCGTCGTGCAGGAGTTGCTGCGCGAGG
>JAABUL010003379.1_pt1 | contig 23781 bp, 41 predicted proteins | sample 5559151 | NCBI WGS metagenome assembly JAABUL01 (sample SAMN10711876, study PRJNA513368) | rock metagenome | isolation source: Antarctica rocks | place: Antarctica: Victoria Land, Pudding Butte sud | reverse complement strand
GGGCGTCCACGCCGCCGCCGGCGCCGGCGCCGGCACCGCGGACGCTGCCGCCAGGTAGCGCCAACCCGGCGGCGCTCGCGCAGGCGTCCAACGCGCTGTCCGCCATGTACAGCTCCATTGGCACGGGCGCCGGGCGGCGCAAGATGCCGCCGGCGGCACGCGCCGAGCGGCTGGCGGCCAGCAACCAAAGCCTCAGCACCAGCACGGCGCCCGCGCGGCAGCTGCTGCCCAGCGGTCGCGGCGGCGGCGGCGCCAGCGTTCGCGTTGGCAGCACCACCTCTGACGGCAGCCTGGACTCACGCGGCGGCGGCGACGCCGGCGCTGACGGCCAGGGCGGCAGCGGCCCGCCGTTGTGGCAGCGGCAGCAGCAGCAGCAGTCGCCAGAGCTCACCGCAGGCGCAAAGGCGATCGCCGCGGCGGCGGCGGCCGCCTCGCTGCACCCGATGGGTGGCGAGAGCGGCGGCGTGACGGCGTGGCCGGTCGGGGGCCTGCCGACAGTCCGCACGCCAAGCGCCAAGCTGGCCGGCAGCACAAACCTGTACCAGGATTCCAGCACTGCCAGCAGCAGCATTACCTCCGCGTCTGCGGATGTGCGGTCCAGCAGCAGCAGCAGCGCGCCCGGCAGCAGCTCCGCGGGCGCCCTGAAGCCCGATGGCATGTCCGCCAGCACGGTGAGTAACCACACCCTGTGCCGTCAGAAGTTATATGGAGTGTGAGCATCACCAAAGAGGCTGAGGATCTGGCTGGCGTGCACGTGTGGCAAGCGGAGCACACAGGAACCAGCGCACAATGGAGCAGGGTGCAGCGCGGGCCAGGATTGCCCCGCAGTTGTCCAACATCACCCCTCGGTGACGTGATCTGCGTGATGAAACGTCTTGATGGAATGCAGACGCTGCCGCTGGGCAGCTTTAGCACGCTGCTGGAGTCGGCGGCCAGCGCCGACGCGACGCTGCGGTCCGCTAGCGGCGGCGCCGGGGGCAACAACCCGCTGCCGCCAGAGCTGGACTGGGAGCTGGACGGCGCAAACCTGGAGCTGTGCCGCCGCGAGGACGGCACCCCGTGGCAGCTCGGCCAGGGCTCCTTTGGCACGGTGTGGGTTTGTAACAGTTGTGCTTCCTGGCATTAGCAAACCCTTTCGCGAGGATGGCACCCCCTGGCAGCTCGGCTCCTTCGGCATGGTGCTGCTTGCATTAGCCTCTGTTTTCGGCGTTGAAATAGCTGTACAATTTAAACGAGAGTGAGCCTGCGGAATGAAAAGCTGGAGCTGTGCCGCAGCGAGGACAGCAGGGAACACTACATCCACCTGACTTGGTGTCCCCTGAGGACAGCAACCCCTGGCAGCCGGGCCAAGGTTGTTGTTGCAATGGTGGGCAGGAAGCACATCGCCAAACTGCCGTGCATCATTTGCTTCCCTTCTCAATCACCCTGCGCCCACCAGTGTTGCAAGGCGCTGAGCCACGAGGTGCAGCCGGTGGCGACAGCGAGTGCCCTCCCCCTACCTGTTTTCAGTGCAGTTTGACGCTTGAAGCAAGACGGTGTCCTTCACGGCAGGCTTGGTTCTGTCTTTTCAGGTATACAAGGCGCTGAGCGACGGGGTGCAGCCGGTGGCAGTGAAGATCTTCCCGACGCACGCGACGCCGCAGCAGCACGCCGAGTTCCAGCGGGAGGTGGTGCTGCTCAAGTCCTGTCGCGACGGCAACATCGTCCAGTTTCTTGGCGCCAGCCAGACAGAGCACCAGACGCTCATGATCACCGAGTGCGTTTCTGTTTTTCGGTCTGAATCGTCCATCTGGCTGTCCTGTTGCTGCTGCAGCTGACGCCACCCGGTCAGGAGTCTGTGCATGCATGCCAGGCCTGCTGCTCTGTAGCGAACGACATGTGCGCTGCATGGCAAACTGCCGAGCCTGTGCATGAGGTAGACTGCGTATCAATATCGACCACGTTTGGGGGGCGTTCAGCTGAGGAAACCATCGCATCTGCCGCAGGTACATGGAGAATGGCGACTTGTTCACCGCCATCCGGAACGACAACACCGGCAGCCTGCTTTGGTACCGCAGGTGGGCAAGCCTTTCCTCACAAGTCAGCGGTGCGTCCTCCTGTGGCAGCCTGCCGTCCTGGAGACACAGCTGGTATCGATGCGCCTGTGAAGGTGTTGCCTGTGACACAGCATCAGACCTGCACTCCGTCTTGACAGCGGCGCCCCCGTGTGTCCACCGCCCTCGCTGACCTCGCTGGCATCCTCAGATACCGTTCGCTCAGACCTGGCCCCATTGTTGCCCGCAGGGATGGCAGCGCACGGGAGGGCGGCGCCTATCCGGGCCTGGGGCGCCAGATAGCGCTGGACATAGCGCGCGGCCTGCACTTCCTGCACCGCCACTCCGTGGTGCACTTCGACCTCAAGAGCCCCAACGTGCTGCTGGGGCGGCAGCACGTGGCCAAGATCGCGGATGTGGGCCTCGCCAAGATCCTGCAGAAGGACTATGTGTCCTCCCTGCAGAGCTTCGGCACCTTCGCCTGGTCGGTGAGTACGCGCCGTTCTCCCCAGCACTGGCTTGACGATACACACCTTGGGGTGGGACACGCGTGGCTGACCTTGTGCACTGGCACATTTGAGAATTCTCAGGCGCCCCTGCGCCAACCGGCATCTGTTCAAGCGTGTTTTCTCGTTGGTTGAACTTTGTCCTATCGTGCTTCCAAATCTCCTCTAGAGACTGCGCAATGTGTTCAATCGTTAGGCGCCGGAGGTGCTGCTGGGGGCGCGGTGCTCCGAGAAGTTGGACATCTACGGCCTGGGCGTCATCCTGTGGGAGCTGGTCACAGGGGAGTCGCCTGCCCGCGGCCGCCTGCGCGCCGTCAGGTGATCCCCACCCCCTACTGCAAACCATCCTTGTTTCTGCGGCAGGGTGACAGCGCTGCACAGCGTGCTCAGTTAGCGATCAATCACGCGATAGATTGCTCGGTGGGACGCTTTTGAATGTGGTGGTGCCGCTGCAGGGTGCCGGATGAGTGCCCCATCGCGATCGCGGACCTGATCACCAGGTGCATGGACAGCAAGCCGGCCAACCGGCCCAGCGCGAAGGATGTGGTCGTCGTCCTCAGCGAACAGGTGCTTTTAACTAGGGTGTAGACTTGCAGGCTCTGAGGTTCAGTTCACGTTTCAGCACCAAAGGCGTTGTTGTCGTCCTCAGCGAGCAGGCGGGGCACAGAGAACAAGGCCACCTGTCCTGCTTGCAGCATGAAGCGGCTTTGCAGTCCGGTGCAAGTCTTGCTCCTGCATTGGCAATGCGAGGTGCCCGACTTGTGGCGGAGCAGCCCGTCGTGCTCCAGCACACGCTGTGTCAGGGGCCACAGCTCCCGAGTTGAAGTGTACCCTTTACATTCCCGTAGTGACTTATGAATCACCTCAAAGCAAGGCTGTGACGTCTGACGGCCAATTTTGCGTGGTTGCAGGCGAAAGTCATGGACAGGGCGCGCGGGAAGCGCACCGCCAGCGGCGCCGCAGAGGCCGCCGCCAACGTGCGCTTTTGTAGGGGTTCAAGGATCTCTTAGGCCCCCTTTCCTTGTTTACACAGCGCCGTCGCAGAGGCTGGCTGCTGCCGCAGGGCTGGTGCACACGAGAGCGCACCTGCTGCGCGTCAGGCCGGGGCCTGTGCACAACTTGCCAAAGAAGCTGGAACAGCCCAGGGCTCTCCTCTATGCATGCGGCTGCTTGCTTGCAATGTTGAGCAGCTTGCATGCGCCGTCACACGCGTGGCCGAAGAGGCGGTGCGACAGCTCCAGCGGAGCTTCTGCAGTGCTTGTCTCGTTTTTGTATCTTGTGTTTCTCACATGCGCCGTCACATGCGCGGCAGAAGAAGGCGCCAGAAGGGGAGTGCAGCGAGGAGCTCATCTCCGCGATCGTCAACATGTGCCACATCGTGGGGGGCCCCGCCAGCGGCATCACGCGCGAGGAGGCCGTCGCCGCCGCCACCTTCAAGGACGAGCTGCACACCTACAAGTGCGCGCCTCCTTGTGTCCTAACGACAGGTTGTTTCGCAGCAGTGAGCAATGCATTTGAATGTTTTTACATTGGCCGTCGCCCCTGCCACCCCCAAGGACGAGCTGCACGCCTGCAAATGCGCCTTGTCGAGTCATACCGGCGTTTCGACTGCATCATCATGCCTCATTCTCTTGGTATAACAGCAGGGCATCGCTCTGGGAGCTGAGAGGCGCTCTTTGTGAGGTGGCTGTTGGGTAGAACCGAATGAGGACTTGTTCGATGGGGAGGGCCTAACCTGCCCAACGGCTGAAGAAGGAGAAGAGGAGGGAACGCCATAATTTGCGTGCCGGACAGGGTTCAAACCGTGCCCCCGGCATAGCCCGCCGTCCACCGCCGCAGCGGTGGCACATTCATATCCATTGATATGGCACCGAGTGGGTTTTCATGAATCGATGCAATCTTCCTGGTGTAGACCATCGACTGCAGGCTGCCTATTCCCATGTGTGCAGGATGTATGGCCGGGGGGTGCGGCAGACGCTGGCGACACCCGGCGTGGCTCCTGACGTTTCAGTTGCTGACGATTCAGTCACTCCTGCATGATCTGCAGGATGTATGTGCGGGAGGTGCAGAAGACGCTGGCGACGCCCAGCGTGGAGACGGAGGGCAGCCCGGCACACCAGCGCCTGGTGGAGCTGGTGGAGTCGCACCGCGCCGTCATGGTCATCTTCATGCAGGCAAGCTTGCTGCACTTCTTGTTGTTGACATTGTTGGACACCCCTGGTCTTGACAATCTGAAATCCCCATAAAAACACCAGCGGCTGGTGGAGCTGTCCTCTTCATGCAGGTACACTTGCTGATGATTGTTACAAGGCAAACACCCTTGCACATACAGGCGTGACTAGATATCTCTCGAACTTGAAGTTGGCGTGATTCACGCATTTTCCCTCCTGGCGTCGGGAGCCTGGCCAAAGAGCCCGTGGCGGCTGCCCGAGAGCCACTGGGTAAGAGCTCGTGGCGGGCTCCAAAAGCCACTGGCTCATAGCTGCTGGGTCGCAAGCCACTGAGTTCGCTTCGCTGCTTCCCTTGTTGATGCAGGAGCACACGAATACTATCCGGCGCTTCCAGTTCGTCAGCCTGCAGGAGGCGGCGGCATACGTCGCCAAAGCCGAAAAGCCCGACCAGCGGGGGCAGCCGGCGCCCGAAGGCGTCACCGCGCAGCCGTCACTGGACTGGCCGCTCATCCTGGACTCGCTGGAGCTCACCAAGCAGCAGCGCAAGGTGTGAGGAACCCTTTCTCGTTTTTTTTTGCTTGAAAGGAGGCAGTTTCCTGCCAGTACAGCGAGCCTGGCGGCTTTCAAGACAGCAGCCAGAGGCCAGGCATCAGCCGCGACCACGGACGAGCGTGACCGGTTTGGGCATCGACACCAGAGCTATTCTGTGTAGTAGACATTGGGTTGAACGTGGTGCTGTGCAGTCGATGGTGGCAGCGCAGGGGCTGATGCTGCAGCGCCTGGCGCGCAATCACACACGAGTGCATTCGGTTTCCATGTCCACATTCCAACAATAATTCATATTGCGTCATGTTTGTGCTGCGCAGTCGCTGGCGGCGGCGCGGGGCGTGGTGGCGCAGCGCCTGCGCGCAATCACGGAGGAGCGCAAGCGTCTCATGGCCGCTCTGCACAGCTTCGTGCTGCAGACGCCCCAGTCTGGCGGCTTCGTGTCCGCCGTCGACCACAGCGAGGGTTTAAAGGCCAACCTGGAGGAGGAGGGCGCGCTGCTGCAGGACTTCCACATCGTGTTCACCTGCAAGGTGCACTGCTGCTTGCTTTCCGGTTGGAGATTTAGGGTTTGGGGAACTTGAACATCACCAATTAATCCTGGTTTTGCAATGAGGAGGCAGCGCTGCTGCAGGACTTCCACATCCTCTTCACCTGCAAGGTGAGTGTCGTGTGATTCTCAAGAAACTCTCAAGACCCTGAGCGCGTACTAAGTTGTGAAGAGGAGGGCGCGCTGCTGCAGGACTTTCACATCGTGTTAACCTGCAAGGCATGTGCACCAGCCCCTGCAGACATGAGGTAAGGTCCTTTCCAGTCCAGTTGTCAACCCTTGTGCAGCAGATGATTATTCGCGGTGCTAATACATCACCAGCACAATGGCTATTGATGCGAGCGCAGCAGCAATGCTTCAGGCGGTATGCCGCCATGCAGCCATGACACAACGGCATGACCGCACTTGATTCCCGGCCTCCACGGTACGTCGCACTCGAATCGTACATCTCCTCCTGCAATCACTACATATCTAGCCTGTCCAAGTGTTCGCTGGCAAGTCAGAGAGAAGATGTCGTCTTTCACTATATGCATTGGCTTGTTTTCGTCACTGACTCAAGTGGAAGCTGGCCGGCACGCCTCCCCTTTTGGGTTTCATCAATCCGCTAGCGGGACTAGGCCGTCACACCATCAGCCCAGCCGACGCAATTGCACCACAGCCCTTGCACTGGTCGACATGCGCCGCCAAAGTCGACAGAGGCCTCAGCAAGCTCATTGGACATGCCACAAATGAATGATTGCCGCACAGATGCTGGCGGCGCTGCAGCAGGCGCGGCTGGAGGTGGAAAGTTGCAGTGCCCGAACAACAAAATAAATTCGTCATGCTTTTCCTCGTGCCGCAGACACTGACGGCGCTGCAGCAAGCGCGGCTGGAGGGCGTGGTCAGATGGTGCATCTCGTTGCAGGCCGCGTCTGAGCGGGAATCAACATAACATGTGTGCGCTGCGCAGACGCTGACGGCGCTGCAGCAGGCATGGCTGAAGGCAGTGGCCGAAAAGCATGACCTTTCGCATTCAGTATCACAAGACGAAACAGGTGGCTCAAATCTACTTCATCTCCATGCAGACGCTGACGGCGCTGCAGCAGGCGCGGCTGGAGTTGGGCGCCTTCCCCTGCCTGCCCGACGCCATGACGGTGTGCGGCCTCATCGCCGCGGACATGGCCGGCAAGCGCATCGCCGAGCAGGTCGACAAGACCTACGACGCGAAGAACGCCGCACCCAAGCAGCGCCCCGGCGGCGGCGAGAAGGCCGAAAAGACGGAAAAGACCGTGCGCGCCCGCAGCCTGTGAGCCCGCGCGGCTTGTGCACCCACGGCCTGCAAGCGCCGCCCGGTAAGCGAGGCGGAAGCACGGTGCACGTCCATGACTGCGCGCCTGCGAGCTGGCTGCGTGCGACCAGCGCGCCAGCAGCGGCTGCGGCGGCTCTTCAGCCAGCCGCCGTGATGCACTCAGCCCCACATGCAGTGGCGGCGGCGGCGGCGGCGGAGAGGCTGGGTGTTTTGGCGTCTTCACCCAAACAGCGGCACGCCCGGCTCCCGTAGCGCCGCGGCCAATGGTACCAGCGAAATGTGGTCCGCAGCACAGACAGGGGCCGCAAACTCTCAACCCTAAACTCAAGTCTTGCGCGACAGCCGTCCACTTAAGGGCTGTGCCGTCGCCGGTGACCAACAGTCCGATTTTGACAAAGGCGGCAGTGCCGACAGGCCGCCGCGGCCGGGTGTGGCGCCGCTGCTGCAGGCTGCAGCCCCTGGCTGCGCGCTATTGCGCTCATGGCTACATTTGTACGGCAACAACTCCTCTCTATATAGGTAGCAATGTGCGGCGCCGGCAGCGGTTTCTCCTGCAGCCTGCTGCCCCGCGTCGACACAGTACTGTCTCCAATTTGTCCTGCCACTCGTTCAGTTGTTATGTTCGCACATGCAGTAGGTAGACACAGCTGGACGATGGGTTCCCTTTTCCTTGGTTCTGGATTTGAGTGGCGTTCGTGAGGGCTGGATCTCGCAGCTTGACTGCGGACGTTCATTGGCTTGGGGCACTGTAGAACAGACAGTGCAGACCAGACAGGCATCTTGAACTATATATTCCTAGATGGTGGGTGCGAGGTAGCCCATTGTTCACAACTTCTTTTCAGTGTCTGTCACTGCCTCGCCCACCGCACACCATGCATCTCAATTCCTCAACTGGGTCTGCAGCGGGACACTTGAACCATCGCTGCGTGCTGTGGCCGGAACATGCCGCGATGTCCCCAACGCTTGGTGCAGGCACGCTGCCACCTGTAAGGAATGACAAACTCAATTTCCATGCTCAACATCAAGAGACTTCCTCTGCAGCCTCACATGCATCTAAAACAACGCGTGCACAGTCCCCGCTCCCTGCCGGCTATTGTTCTGCATGCAAGGCAGTGCTGCTCACCCACAGGCACAGTCGCACACCGGCTGGGTTGCGCGCAGCTGCTCTGCCGCGACGGCGGCGCCGGCCGTCATGTCTCCTCCCAGGCCAGCAGCTGCACCGCTTGGGCGTGCACCTCCGGGTCCCCCGCAGCCAGCACCTCGCCTGCAGCGGGTAGATACCTGTTTGAGAAATGAACTGGTCGAGATAGTTGTCACAATCGAACGTGCAATCGAGCTGGCATCGAGAACTCTGCGCAGAGGCGCATCGGCATTGTGCTGCGCGAAGCCGATGCATCCTGCGTGCGCTGCTCACACCAGCCAAGTGCAGGATAGCTGGTGAAAGCTTTTGTTTCTTGGTGCAAACGGTGCAGCTCACCAGCCAGTGCATCGAGCGCATATGTGTGCGACGGTGTGGCTGTCCACGTGATCGCCTCCCCCTGCACATGTGGCAGGAACACCAAATGTAGGGTTTGTGTTCGAACACGAACGACCCTGCCAGCCAGGAATGCAGGTATTGGCTCTGGCGGGGATCAGCACCAAATCTGCCCTCTCAATATCAATCACATGCGTGCAAGAAAGACGTGAGAGAACTTGAATGCCTGAACTAAGCCTGGAATGCTTGGACTATGCCTGGACCATGTACGATGTGACCAAGTTAAGGCATTCGCACCCGCCAGTTGGTGATCCTGCCGCCGGCGCCCTCGATGATGGGCACCATGGCCAGGAAGTCGTGAGGCTTCATGTCTGCCTCCACCACCTACGAACAAAGGGTGGCAACTCCGTCGTGACAGTGCGCCGCGCAGCACTCCAGGGCCATTGCTTCATCATGCAACTGGAGTGCGGCTCTAAAGCCAGCCGCAAGCCGCCAGCGGACTGTCATGACCGGCAGAGCCTACTCCATCTGCACGATGACGGCTGGTGTCATGCCTTCACACACTCACAGCCACAAGACAAGATTGGCCATATGGAATGCAGCCTCGCCAGGTCCACGAAGCCCGCTGCCAGCAGGCCGTAGGCATAGCAGTCGCAGCCGTACAGCGGCAGTCGCGCCGCGTCGCGCACGCGAGCAAACGCGGTTTCCGTCGCGCCGGCAAACATGTGCGGCGAGGTCGCGTAAAGGTACGCTGCACCAACGCTGCCGCACTTGCGCGTCATGATGGGCCTGCCTGCTAGTTGATACAGGTTGTTAATCGCAAATCATGTGACAAGAAGCTTACACTGGTGGGTGGACCTTCAGCAGCATTCAATCTGGCCGCAATTTGCACATTCACGCATCCATAATGGCAATGTGGGGTGCAGCGCATGCCTGCGACTTCCAGTGAATGTCTGTATCTCCGAATGTCTGTATCACCGCACCGTTGAGGGTGGAGGGCTTGCCGGCAACGCCCACCCAGCGCTCCTTTGCGATGGGCTGGTCGATGACGCCCAGCACCGGCTGCCCATCGTGCAGCAGCGCTATCAGCGTACCCCACACCGGCTTGCCTGCGACGGTAAAATTGCAAATGTAGATCGGAGATGCTTGCAGCGGCTGAGAAACGTCCATCGCTTGCCGCTACAGCAGCCCTGGGTGCCCAGCACCGGCCGCCCCTCGTGCAGCAGCGCTATCCGCGTGCCCTGCGGCGCGCAAGGTTTGCAAGTCAGTGGGACGGGAAGACCATGAATATACCCTGGTCGGTGTACACCCAGCAGCGCTATGAGCGTGCCCCACACCGGCTTGCCTGTGATGGCGGAATTGCAAATGCAGTTGGGGCAAGTCGTTCTGATGGCTGAGATCAGCACCGGCCGCCCGTCATGCCGCAGCGCTATCAGCGTGCCCCACAACAGCTTGCCTGCGATTGTGAAACTGCCAATTAGTTCAATTGGACAGATGGTCGCAATGGTTGTGCCCACCACTTGCCGGCATTGCAGCCCCTGGTGCTGTTTGCCGCATGTCGTGCCTCCCAAGCAGACGCTGCGGCCCTGCTGCTGCTTACTCAAGGCGATATACATCAATATGTCACCTGTGGCAGACTCATCTGTGGTGAAGCTCTCGGTGCCGTCATATGGATGCAGGCTTTGGTACCACACCCCACATGCCACTTTTACGGTGGGCTACGATGTAAGCACAAGAGTATGGTTTCGCGACATCCCTTTTAGAGTACTTCACACACCATAGGGCACCAAAAATACATGTAATGAAGCTCCTGGAGCCGTCGAGGGGGTCCAGCAATCATAGCCACTCCCACGGTGTAATAACATGCTGACACATACAAGGATAATAGACAGTAACATCCGTATATTAAGTACTTCCGGGAGCACCTGTGATGAAGCTCTTGGCGCCGTCAATGGGGTCCAGCACCCACAGCCACCCTCATAGTGAGCTGGCATGTGATAACAAAGAAATGCGAGAATGTGAGATTCTCTTGGAGCACCTGTGATGAAGTTCTTGATGCCGTCTATGGGGTCCAGGACCCACAGCCACTGCGAGCCGGCGCCGCCGCGGCTGGTGTTACTGCCACGAATGTCAAATTTCAGTTTCAGCTTTCATAGCGAGGGATGTACCCGTCGCAAATCACTTGCCTGTGATAAAGCTCTTGGTGCCGTCAATGGGGTCCAGCACCCACAGCCACTGCGAGCCGGTGCCGCCGCCCATGCCCTCCTCCTCCCCAAACACGCCGTGGTCCGGAAACCGCTCCGCCAGCTGCACCCGCATGGCGGCCTCCGCCTCACGATCCGCCTTCGTCACCGGGCTCTCGTCCGCCTTGCTGTCCACTGCCAGCTTCGACCTGGAGCCGAAAGAAGTGAAAAGATGAGGACGAAGGTGGGGCTTGAGATTTTGTTCGCCGGATGTGGCCGGCGCCTGGCATCAGCACGGCAATTTGCCGCCAGTACAGAGCCCATGGTATGTGCACTTTCTCACATACAGTGTGGGGCGCTGCTGTCCTTCGCTGATATGAGGGCCCTGCCTGAAGTAGGGCGTGGTGACCGCAGCTGCGGTTTCCGCTAGCTCATGCGCGAATGCCTCAAACTCGCAGTAGTCTGGAGCACTTTGCTGATCCTGGCCGGCAGCCATCACAAGCGTCGTCCGCTCTGCAGCTGGAAGCCGCGCTGGACGGCCGTCGAGGCAGCGGCCGCGGCGGATCGCGCCGCCGGAGCCCAGCGGCAGCTGCTCGTGAAGCTCTCTGCCTCTGCTGCTGACCTTGCGTCCCGCAATAGCTGGACTGGATCTGTGATATGATGATGATGCAGCGGAGCTGCAGTGCTGCGCTGCACTGCGCGCATTGCCTGCCGTCCTCATAGCCGCGCGGGCAGCGTCAGATGTGGTGCTGGCGCACGCAAATCCAGTCGCTCTGCATTTGCTTAGGGGCTGCTCTGAGTGACTCAAAAGGCTTCAGCGCAGCAATCGAGATACCTAGCAAGCGCTGTAAAGTCAAATTGTGTGACGCCGATCGCCGAAGCTGAACAACATCTTCTCATGCCGACAGCTTCACAACTCCAGTTTCGGAGATTGCAGCGCCCTTCGGTTTCGTTGCTTTCGAAACACTAACGATATACAGCGCAGGCCTCTGTTAGTGCGGCTCGCGGTCTCGTCAAACACCAGAAATTCTAGTCCTGCCCATCCCTCAGATCCTACGATTTCAACTTTTGGCTGCCACTGCAGCGTCCAAGCATAACAGCCACTATAGAACGAAGCGGGAGGTTCAGTCATCAAGGCGGCATGTAGGGCATGGGGCGCAGCCCAGCTCTGCACCTGACGCAGAACGCTGACGCGGAGCGAGAGCATGCGACCGAGCCGCAGCAGGTGACACCCTGCAGTTCTGATGCCATTATGACCGCATTTGGTATTCAAGCCCATGTGATTGCGGAGTCCAGCCAATAGTATCCTTATACGCCTGCAGCTCAGCCACCAGAGGCCCGATGCAAGCGCGCGGCCTGCGCGGCCTGCTGTCGCGGCTCACCTGGCCGCTGCTGTTTCTGGCGGTGCTAGCGACCCTCGCCATGATCCTGCCGGGTCACCACAAACACGCGGACCGGCAGTTGGGGACCTTGGACGCCAGCGGCAGCGACGGCGGCGGCGGCATCAGTGGCAGTCATGCCACCACGATCGCGGCCCGCAGGCAGCTGGAGCGCCAGCAGACTGGCAGGGCGCAGCGGACCTACATCAAAGGTGCTGCTGGGTGTACTCTTGGGCATCTCGTCAGCAGTCCTGCAGCTGTGACCAGACCTTTGCTGTGCTCTTGCGGTGAGGCAAGCATGCCCTGGCGTGGCCACCCCACCAAGCAGGGATGCGAATTGGCGTCCGATCAACAGCAAATGCTGGCTACATTGCGTAGGGCAGACAGGGGTGCACGTTGCGGCGGTCTCCAGCGGCGACAACCACCCGTACCCCGGGGTGAACAACACGGAGCGGTGGACCGCGCTGGCGGACAGTTGTCCCTACCCTTTTACCATCCTGGGTCAAAACGAGACGTGGGCTGGCGATAAGGGCGTCACCAACAACAAGCTGGTCTTCTACATGAAGTGCGCACCCGCGCCGCAGTGCCGCAGCAAACCATGCTGTCCGAAAGCCAGCTTGCGCCAGCACCCGCCTGCACTGCCATCAAACAGCGCGGGGTCCTGCACCACGCAGTCTCATGATCTGCTTGCCTACACGCATGTTGGCACCCACTGATCAGCCACAGCTTGCGTGCTCAACTGTCGATTAGAGATAGCGCTGCGAGTGCCTGCCGCCTGAGGACGTGGCAGCCATGCTGGAGGTCCTGCACCCTTGAACCCTTGAAATCTGACGCCGTGACTGCATCCATCCGATCTTTGTCCCAGGTGGCTGAAGACACTGCCGCCTGAGGACGTGGTCATCATCGTGGACGCGCACGACGTTTTGTTCTTTCCCTGCCAGCACGACATCGTGGAGGAATACATGAAAACGGGGGCGGACATCCTGTTTGGCGCAGACTACAACCCATTCCCGGACGAGGCCATGGCGCAGCACTACCCTGAGAGTCCCAAGGCGCGGCACCATGGCGACGTGCAGAGGTGGGGCGCCGCAGCTGATTGTTTTACATGCTTTTTCCTTTTGTGACAGATAGACGAGAGCTCGGATTGGTGACCTTGCCACTAGACTGACACGAAAGTCGACAGCTTTGACGGCGGGGCCAGCGCCATGTCATCGGCAGTATGCGTCCTGACGAATCTGGCATGACATGTCCATCAGAGTGGGGTCCCAGCTCGATCTTTGATTAGTGGAGCAGCCGCTCCACTGTTGCCCTTACCTGATAATTTCCTGACCATGGCCGGCTTGCTGACCCTGATGCAGGCACCTGAACCCAGGCGGCATCATTGGCTTTGCTGAGGACGTTCTGTACCATAGCATGCCCTTTACTGGCATCTGAAACACTTGACTCTCTGCACTGTGCAGGTACCTGAATTGCGGCGGCATCATTGGTTTTGCGGAAGACATTCTGTACTACATTGCGCGCCACTTCATCCAGACCGGGCGCTCGCACGAGGCCTTCAAGGACCAGCGCTTCTGGACGGACATGTTCCTAGCTCAGGTCTGTTCAGCATCGAGTGATGTGATGGCGCTGCGGCGGCCTCCTTTTTGCCTGCTGGCGGCTGGTTTATTCATTACGGGCCGGCCATGACGCCTGTTCGAGACTTGCAAACTGCCTTCGACAGGTGCACAAGGTCGGCGCGTTTCAGGGCGAGGAGCCAACGATAGGGCTGGATTACGAGGGCCGTGTCTTCCAGATGTTCCGCAACACCGACAGGTGCGCTGGTTGCTTGCATCGCTTTGCGCTGCCTGCCGCTTGCATGTCGAGCAGCTGCAGGTGTCGCAGCTCGCCTGGTGCTCGAAGGAACCCATGTTGCGACCGCCATCACGTGATCAGCAGCACAACAATTCTCTGAGAAGCGGCAAAACATCATTTTGAACCATAACTCTGATGTTATGCAGAGGCTGCTGGCGAACGGACCTGAAGACGCGCAGCGTCAGTGCAACGCAGAAGTGTCCGGACCTGTACGACAGCGAGGCGTGCATACTGCACGGGCCGGGCTTCAACAAGAAGGCCTTCTGGTTCGAGATGGTGCCACGGTGGCGGGCCGCAAATGACACAGTGCTGTACTGATTTGAAGCACGCTTTGGTTTGAAACACAGACGTTGTGCGATGAACTGAAGTAGTCAGGCAACATGCACGAGATGGAAGCAATTAAACACCAACTTGCTGAATTAATTCTGCTGTACACGAACTTCCGAAGACTGATTCGCCTAACGGCGACGAAGCTGTTATGAGAGCCAATCCCGCGCATTCGAGGATGCCTGCGCGGTGGCCAAATCGTTCTGCACCGGCTTCTGCTTCACCTCCCGCACTGCCTTGGTGGCTGCTTTGCCCACTGCCGAGGACTCGAAGGCCGCTTGCCGCGCTGATGCCTGCAGGAACACCGGCATGCAAATATATCAATGTGGCAGCGTCGCCGTGTGGCATGTCGTGGCTGCGCAACTGTGCCTGCCGTGGTCCACAGTGTTCACACACAATCAGAAGTCGCATGGTGGGCATTCAGGCCCTGGCTCACCGCCTCTGCTGCCCGTGCGCGTGCGTCCGCATCTGCGGGCGTGTCTCGGCGCTGCGCCGGGAGCTGGGATTGCTGCGCCGCGGCCGTGTGGCGCTCACTGCGATTGACACGCAAAACTCGTCAATCTGCATTCCAATTGCTCGAGTGAGATGCTTGACTTGGCGAGATCAACTGCAGGGGCGCAGTCCTGGGAGAATACAGGCTTACAACGTTTGAGCGGCCTCGTCGTACGTGCTTCCTGCCTCATTGAGCAGGCCGCAGCAGTTTCCCATATCTTCCCTTTCTTCCACCAGAATCTGCCGCGAATACCGGGGAATCGCTTACCAAGTGAGTGCCCTGTCAAACGCTGCAAGTGAGGCGATGTTTTGCGTTGACCGTGGGGCCGAGTGAACGTCTGAAATGACACGCTTGGTTCATGCAAAGCCGGTTGTGTCACAGTTGTGTGCTCGGCAGCAAAGTTCCGGCACTCCGAAACACGTGCATATTGTGAAACGCAGCATGTACATGTGCAGAAGCTGCTTTCATTGATCGTGTGCAGCAGAATCGGTGCCTTGAGCTGAGGATCGATTGCACAGGCCTGCCAAGCTTGGCAGCGCCATGCAACATTATCACACCAGCAGTGTTCTAGAGATCTGCCGCGCAACTGCGCGTACAAGCTGCTTCACTCACAGCAGCATCGGACCTTTCTACTGCAGCATCGGTTTATCGACTCTGCACGATTGAATGGGCCATGCGACATCGTCACATTTGACACAGAAGGCAGCATGGGCAAGCGCAAAAAGCCGCGCAAGGCGCTCATTGCTGAGGGCCAGGAGGAGGCGCAGGAAGAACTCACTGCACTGGAAGCCATCTATGCTGAGGAATTGACCGTCGACGACGACCGACATGGCTTCAGTCTGCGCGTGTTGCCGCACCCGGCGGAGCTGCAGCAGAACCTCGTCTCGACGGTGCTTTCCATCAGGTGACGGGGCTGAGGACTTGCAGTGGCGTTGAGGGAGGCAATGCCCCCACGAACGCATTTCTTATCGAGCATCTGACAAGTCCTGCAGAGACCGTCACGCATCTTGCCCTGCGCACGCAGATTCCCGGCGGACTACCCGCACACGGAGGCGACGCTGCGGCTGCGGGACCACCAGGGCCTGGCGGTGGCCGACCAGCGCGCGCTGTCGAAGCAGCTGCACGCGGCGGCGGCGGCGTTCGCCGCCGACGGCGCCGTGTGCGCCTTTGACCTGGTCAACGCCTGCCAGGCGTTCCTGCAGGAACGCAACACGCATGCGTCGGTGCACCCGGACGAGGATGCGACGGTGAGCACCGCAGCTGCTGACAGCAGATCACTGCTTTATGCCTGATTCTATCACATGTGAATCCATCGTATGTGGAATCTGAGGCGCATCTGTCAGCAGCTGCTGCAGGCCATGCGCTCGGAGCGCATCGGCTAGCAGAGGGCATGCACTTTTGGGAGGCTGTAGGTTCCAGCGCAAGACCTCCTGTTTGCTGGCCGTTGCAGGCGCCATCGCTGTGGCACGAGATGCAGCAACGCGAGGCGGACACCGCCGAGGGCGAACCGCAGCAGCGGGAGGACTCCGTGGTGTTCCAGACCGCCGGCGGGCTGTTCGCAGATGAACCAGCGGCGCCATTCTGGCACGGCGCAGCGGCGCATGCGCGGGCCGCATCGCGGGACGACAGCGAGGGCGAGGCGGCGGCGTCGCCAGCGGAGCAGATGGCGGCGGGCGATGACGCTGAATCACGCGCCTCCAATGTCGGGGAGCCGGACAGGCGTGGGGCGACGGCGGCGACCCGGCACCTGGCTCGTGGCTGCGGGACTGGCACCGGCACGGCGCTGCAGCGCGGCAGCAGCGGCGAGGCCAGCGGCAGCATCATGAAGTCGGTCTTCGGCGCGGTGCGGAGCCTTGGCCGCGCGCTGCTGCCGCCGTCACTGCACAAGCTGCTTGATGGTGCGGCACGCAAGTACCATGGGCCCCCTGCCGCACCCACCGTCGTTATGAGCGCCTGAGACACATGCTTGATGCTTCCCTTCCATGCTCCTCAGCTGCGTCACGCTGCAGGTCGAACGCGCCAGCCAGCTCTGACGTCCGCCAAGCCACTGGCCCAGCTGCACCATCATTGGCACTTCTTCATTTTCAGGCGTCAGGCACCATCCGCAGCAACAGTCTATTGGCCAGTGCTGGCTGTGCTAGTGCACAGCACCGCAACTGGATACCATGCAAGCGTGTGCAACCCGCAGGCGCGAGCGAGCCGGGGAGCGAGGCGTCGAACGTGGCGTCGGTTGCCGAGCCGGATGCGGAGGCGCCACAGTAAAATCCGAGGTCCAATTACCGCGTTGCCGCCTATAGGCGCGAGCGAGCCAGGAAGCGAGGCGTCGGACGTGGCGTCGGTCGCCGAGCCGGCTGCCAAGATGAAGCGGCTACAGTAGGAATCCAGATCGAATTCCCGCGTGCCTCAGTTCTTCCTGCCGCCCGCAGGCGCCAGCGAACCGGGCAGCGAGGCGTCGGACCTGGCGTCGGTTGCCGAGCCAGATGCCGATGCGCTGCGGCGGGACCTGCTGACGGGGCACCTGCTGGCGCTCGCGACGGAGGACGGGCTGCCGCGGCACGCGCTGCCGGCACTGGCGTCCAGTCTTCAGGTGCCGCAGAATTCATGGGCTGCGCTTCTAGCCTGCCTGGCCAGAGCAAGTGTGCCTTCGAAGTGCTAACGTTCTTGGTGCTACCACGACTGCTGGAACCATATTGGTGCTCATACTGTGCCCAGGTTGTGTCATAAAGCGGTGCCTGGGGTGACGCTGTGGCTGTTGCTATGCCGCAGGGCAAGGGGCTGATTCCGAAGTGGGTGCAGTGGGCCCTCACCCAGCAGCCGGCGCTGTTCGACCGAGCCTTCCGGCGGCTGTTCGCCCAGGCATGCTGGCTCTCCCCCCTTATCCAATCTCTGTGAATTTGCGACATCGCTGCATGCCACGCCGGCAGCAACTGCTCTGAGGCAACCTCTAGGGCATCGCCCCACATCGCCCCATTGCAGCAGCATGAGGCAAGACAAGCGAGGCGAGGCAGCCAGCGCTGCCTGATCGGTGAACACTGAAGTGGACTCACATGCCTACTCAAGCCGACTCAAACAGGAGGTGGCGGCGGCCGGGGAGGCAGCGGCATCGGCGGACCCGCTGTCCGCGTGGGCTCTGGAGCGTTTCTGGCGGCCGGCAACGACGTCGCAGGCAACGCCGCGGGCGCCGCCGCCGTTCCCGGGCCTGGCGGCATCGGCCCCCGGCACCTCCCGCTACCAGTCCGACTTTCAGGTTTCATCAGTTCATCAATATTTCATCATTAATTGCATGCCTGGCGTCGAACGGAGAGCAGCTGCACAGCCTACTCCGCCTTATGCATTTCTGAGATGCTCTTCATATGAACGCAGTCGTGCAGTGAGCAGACGCCAGCGTGCGCATGTATGCCAGGCTGTCCTCGAGGTGGGCCGTCCTGCACGTGACAGGAGGTCAGGACGCTGGGGCGGGGAGCCTACGGCGTGGTGGTGGCGGCCGTCAATCGGCTGGACGGCCGGCAGTACGCCGTGAAGCGCATACGGCTGGACTCTGCGTCGCCCGCCGCGTTTGCGCGGCTGCTGCGCGAGGTCGCGACGCTGTCGCGGCTGCAGCATGCGCACGTCGTGCGCTACTTCCAGGTCGACACCTTGTTTTGGAAGAAACCTTCAAAAACATCCAGAAAAGGTGCATTCGCATGGAAGGGGCGACCTGCAACCATGTCGTGCGCTGCTTCCGAGTGCAGTGAATGCGGCTTTTGAGGGAACGAAATAGGAATGAGATCGTCAGGTCTCAGCCAATGGCGGCAGGGTGTGGCAAAACACGAAAGTTGCATTGGCCATGCCCATACCACCCACTTTTCAAAGGAACCAACACTGAGGACATCTGTTGCCTCGAGGACATGGCGTTGCTTTTAATCAACAACAAAGACGACAATTGTGACCCTTGTGCCGCAGGCCTGGTTTGAGACCGACGCGGATGGCAGCCATACCGCCGCATTCGCCACCGACACGGAAGACGGCACTGAAGACTGGCTGGCGACCGACTCCACCCGCACGCCCGGCGCGAGCGGCTCGGCGCACGGCCGGGCCGTGTCCTTCGCGCTGCCGCGGCGCAGCGTGGCGCCAGAGTTGCTGCCGGTGGCGGAGGAGTCGCAGCATGGCGAGGAGTCGCCGCGGACCGGTAACTCTGCGGAATCTGCGGAATCAGCAGATTCTCAAGGCGACGGCAGTGCTGCGCCGGCGGCGGAGGCGGCAGCAGGGGAAGCAGCGGATGCAGTCGGAGCATCTGACGGCACTGCCGGCTCGGCGCGGGGGTTGGCGTCATGGGCGGCATCTTCCGCCACGTCCACGACGGCGACCACGGACAGCGGCAGCAGCCGCGGCGTCGGCTTCTGGCAGCGGCGAGGCGGCAGCCCAGCGGCCGCAGCAGGCTCGCTCTCCGAAGTGACGGCAGCACCATCAGCAGAGTTCTCCTCTGGTGATTTCTCCGCTGGCGATTCGACACTCGGCGGCGCCGGCGCTGGAGCGCTGCCGGTCGGCGGCGGGCGCGTAGCGTACGAAGACGCGTCGCAGCAGTCGTCGACGGAAGCTGGAAGCTCGGCGCCCGGCGGCAGCAGTAGGAGGCCGGCACCCAAGCCGGCGCGGCAGCTGCTGTTCATCCAGATGGAGTTCTGCCCCCGCACGCTGCGGCAGGTGCGCAGGTTGCGAGTGGACCATCGACGAGCGAGGGTGTTTGTCACACCGGGGTCGAAGTAGGTGTTTGCTTCCCCTGCTATGCTACCCCTGGGCGCAAGATGTGGGTCTGGCTCAGACTCTCATGCAGCAAACCCTAAACAGTTATTTCAGGCGGCTCGTGACGATTAGCTGCGTCTGCATGCAGGCGCTGGACAGCGGGGCGCTTCTGGATGGTGAGGGTGGCGGCGTGAACGAGTCTGCTGCTTGGCAGGTGCGGCTTCACCATCTTCACTGTGCTGTGTCAATTGGCGGGTCCATTGCGAATCCTTGGTGCATGGCAGAGCTGTGCGCAAAAAGTTCATACTCCCCCTGCATTTGCAGGTCGTCAGGCAGACCTTGTCCGGGCTGGCGCATATCCACGCACAGGTGCGCCAGGTTCTGAGAGATCTAGTAGGGTGTCAAAAATTTACAAACAAACAGCTACAGAAGCCACCGCCACAGCCTGACACCTCCATGAGAGGCAGCAATTGTCGTCGACATCATTTTCCGAGAGAGATGTCATCGACATCGTTTTCTGAGGGAGATCCGTACTTGCAGGGCATCATTCACCGCGACCTGAAGCCGGACAACATCTTTTATGACGCGCGTGGCGACATTCGGCTGGGCGATTTCGGCCTGGCAAAGTTCACCGCCGCTGGCGCCGAGGAGGACGCTGATGAGCAGGCGTGGATCTCACATTTCCTTTTCGACCCCTTTGATGATATCGCGCCGAACCTGGTTCTGACTGGTGGCCTATGGCGGCAGCTTCTTCACTCAAAGCAGCTGCCATTGTGACCGGCAGCCGGCCAGTAGTCTGTCGCTAACGCAATCGCGACAGGCTTAGTGGCAATGTTTCCCAGAATCTGGGCATGCACTTCACCACCGGCTGGCGCACAGGCGGCAGCAGCGGGCGTGCGTCACCCGGGCGGCAGCGGCATGCAGTCCGAGGCGTCAGGCGTCATGGGCACCTCCTTTTACATCAGCCCGGAGATCGAGCAGGTGCGCCGTGCCACAATGTGCCACGAGCTTTGCATGGTGGTGCTATCGGTGAAACCACATCCTGAGAGCGCTGCATGAGTGCACAACGCTTGTGCGGCATGCCACTCTCCTTCTACACCAGCCCCGAAATCGAGCTGGTCCGCTATAGAACCTAGTCATCATGTGCACGAACTCTGCATCTGTGTTGGTAAACACGCGCCCTGGGCACGCCGCCTACATGTGGTTGAGAGGCATGAAACTCTCCTTGGGCGAGTCATGACTTGACCTTCTGTCCATACTGTGCTCCCTACAACGCATCCGAATATGTGTTTGCTTCACTGCAGGGGTGGGCCAGCTACGATGAGCGGGTAAGGTTCTGCAGCGAGCTTGCACGTGTTGTATATGCATGTTGTTCCCCTTGTCGGGCGTCGCGCTGCAGGCGACACTGGGAGGCTGTCTCCGTCAGACAATGCGGAGTTCATATGTCAAACGCCCATCCTGCAGGTGGACATCTTCAGCTGCGGCGTGACAACGTTCGAGCTGTTCCACCCGTTCTCCACCGGCATGGAGCGCGTCATAACCCTGCGCGAGCTGCGCGAGTCCGGCGCGCCGCCGCCGGAGTTTGCCGCCGCGCACCCGCAGGCGAGCGCACGTCTCAGGCACTTGTGCAGCAGCCCAACTGTTTCCCTCACGGCAGAATCAAAGCCAAACGCTACCCAATTCGAATGCTGTGTCCCAGAGTACGTATGCTGACGTTGTGGGGCTTCGTCAACCATGTGCCCTGCACCGCAGGCGGCGCAGCTGGTGAGCTGGCTGATGGCGGCCAACCCTGCGGATCGGCCAACAGCCCGCGAGGTGCGTGCGCATGTCAGGGCTCATGTCTCTGTGCTGCTATTTCAATATGGTGACCGCCTATCGCAGTTTGCTCTCGGCATTGCTACCCTGTGCAAGCAACAAGTCCCACAGCACGCCGCGTGTACATGCCAAAAGAATCTGCAGCACGCCGGCGGAACCAGGGCACAGCGCCAGCATCGCGGCCACTTGCGTGCTTCCAGGTGCTGGCCAGCGAGCTGCTGCCGCCGACGGTGGGGGACCAGGCGCTGACAGACATGCTGCGTTCCCTGCCGGACTCGCCGGAGACCCTGGACCGAGTCGTTGCGGCGGTCTTCGCATCCAGCGTGCCGCAGGCAGCGGGCGGCGCGGACGACGATGCCGCCGGCGCGCCGCTGCCGTTGCAGGCGCGCGCCTGAGGGGAGACCTCATGCTCTTGGCCGATGGGATGATCAGCAGCTGTGCTTGCAATGCCCATCGTCGTCCTGCCGCTTTGTATTGCCGCTGCTGGCTAACCCTCTGCCATTCCCCCTCGCTCGTCTGACGAAAAGCCCCAGGATTTCGTGGCTCATGCTGCCACTCGTGAGTCGGTGTTCTGCATGCAGATGGGGGCAAGGGACAGGGTCACAGAAACGCTGCGAGCAGCGTTCAGCCGCCATGGCGCCGTTGCGGCCACCTCCGCCGCGATAGGCATCGCCTCGGAGGAGGTGCACCAGCTCCTTTGCCCATCCGCCAATGCTGCGTCCGCAAAGTTGCAGTGCAGCACGACAACGGACACGCATTTTCCGACAAAGCCTGGCGATGTATTGCCGTGCTGTGAGGAACATACAAAGTCATCTGACCCAAGCCGAGTGCATTTCTGACATCCTGCTGCACGTACAGGACGACACGGTGGGCGCGCCGCTGCTCCTGGTGCTACTGCGGGCGCGCCTGGCAGCTGCGTGAGATTGTATCGAGGCACGACACAGCAAATATGTTGCCGTACCAAATTAAAGGATGAAATGGCGGGCGCGCCGCCACTGCTGGCGCCGTCGGGGGCGCCTGGCACCACAGCACAAGATGTATGCAGCACAGTGACATGCAAACTTTACTGATGCAAAACACAGGATGACACGGCAGGCGCGCCCTTGCTGCTGGCGCCGTCGGGGGTGCGGCTGGCGCTGCGGCACGAGATGCGGCGGCCCTTCGCCGCCTGGCTGGCCCGCCAGGCCGCCACCGCCGCTCAGGGTGACTCCCCACCTCAAGTACTTGCCCCAAGCACATGGCCAATGCATAGCACTGACGGGGCCGCACCACGCTGCCGGCATGTTTGCCATCCGAGGAATATGACTGAGGGAATATCAGTCCAAGGGCGTGTCCGGGCTGCAGTACCAGTCGGCTTCTTGAAACCCATCAAGGAACCTGCTGGAAGCTCTGCCAGAGACTCTGGATATTTCAGAACCAAGTTCCAGTATCACGTTTGTTCGCTGCAGACGGCGAGGCGGTGGACTCGCTGCGCCGGTACGAGATCGCGACCGTGCGGCGGCGCGGCGGCGGCCGCGGCCCGCCGGCGGCGCACCTGGCAGCCGACCTTGACTTTGTGTCGCCGCGTGCCGTCACACCTGTGGAGGTAGCGCTGCCGGAAGCAGAAGCCATCCTGGTGCGGAATCAAAACATCGGATACAAAGTGCGTAATAAGCAATAGGATTTTGTGATGCCGCGCGCCACCATGCCCGCAGAAGCAGCGCTGCCGCAGGCGGAAGCCGTCTTGGTGAATGAAAGTGATTTGATCCAACAGACCGAAGGACGAGATTCTCATGCAGAGGTTTGGTGGGCTTCGTTCTCTTGCTGCAGCCCATCCTGGAAATGCTTTGGCAGTGCTGACATGGAGCTCGGCGCACTGGGCAAGCCTGCGTTGTCCTACTGCCCTGCGCCGACGGTGTGGAACGTGGAAACCTGAAGCCTGAACCCTGCAGGCGGCGATTCCGGAGGCTGTGGCGAGGTGCGGCTCGGGCACCGCGCTCTGCCGGTCCAAAGTCGAAAGTCGAAGTCAAACATTCAGCCTTCGATTCTTTGAAACCCGCAGGCGGCGAAGGAGGTGGTGGCGGCGATCCCGGAGGCGGGCACCTGCGAAGTGCAGCTGGGGCGCCGGTTGCTGCAGCCGGACCACGAATTGTCTAGACGTTTATGTTGCCTTTTTGAATGTAAACCACGCAGGCGGCGACAGAGGTGGTGGCGGCTATTCCGGAAGCGGGCGCCTGCGAGGTGCGGCTCGGGCACCGCGCCCTTCTGGACGCGGCTCTGTCGTTCGCGGCGCTGCCGGGGGGCCGCGATGCGCGCGCAGCCGCGCAGCAGCTGCTGGCGACCGCCGCCGGCGCCAGCCCCGCCAACGCCGCCGCCCGCGCGAAACGCTGGCCTGCCATCAGGTCTTCATTTCGGTTTGAGCTCTCAGTCGGGTGTTCAGCTGCTTTTGGTAGCAGGGGTCTTGCGC
>JAABUL010003378.1_pt1 | contig 23785 bp, 25 predicted proteins | sample 5559151 | NCBI WGS metagenome assembly JAABUL01 (sample SAMN10711876, study PRJNA513368) | rock metagenome | isolation source: Antarctica rocks | place: Antarctica: Victoria Land, Pudding Butte sud | reverse complement strand
TAGTTAGTTAATAGAAGAACTAATCTCTATAGTTCGTTAAGCGCTTACGACGAGTAAGATATACGCCGGTACGTTACGTAGGCTAAGGCTAGAAGCCCTAGCCTTATATCTAGTAATTATTCTTATACTATATATAAAAGACGAGATAGAGACTTTTTAAGGTACTAGGGTAAAAAAGCTTAAAAGTACTAGTAATATAATAGTAATAGAGGATAAAACGATTATTCGAAGTATTATATAGAGTAATACCGCTAAGTCCTTAGTTGCTTTATATATTTATAGTAGTCTAACTTCGAAGAAAGAAAATCTAGCTAGGTTAAAATTATAAATTTTTAGAATTAAAATACTAATACTAGGCTATATTAGCCTCGCCTTTAGGTATCTCTACGAGCTTAATCTCCTATATAATTAATAAATCCGAGAATCTCTAAAACCCGATATACGCTATCCGCTTATACTACCGCTAGGCTCCTTAGCTTTTTACTCTACTACCTAGAGCTCCTTACCTATTATAGTAGAAGGTACGCGCTATACGATTATTATCTTTCTACTTCTTCTCCTCTTATATAGCGCGGGTAGCCGCCCTCTCTACCTTCTTCTCCTTTATAAGACTATAGTACCTCCTAGCTAAGTTATAGATATAATTTCTATAGGTACTACTATAGTACTCTTAGAGGCGTATATATTACTATAATAGTTAGTAGGGCTTTTTCTTCTCTAGTTATATAGTAGAAACTAATCGCGAATAGCTTAGTACTTACCCTACTTCCTAGCTAAGGTCTAGGATATAATACTAGATTCCTTACGTACTTATTATAGGTACTTATTTAGAGAATACTACTACGATATATTAGTAATAAGAAGAATAATAAGTACGTATTATATAGACTAGCTCTAGATTAGTATTATATTAATATATACCTCTCGCTTAGTAACTATTTCAAACGTTTCCTAGAGATTAATTCGGATCTTAAATTATTAAGGTAGGTTTATAATCTCTTTCTACTTATTACTAAGGTTAAAGCTAGTAACTTCGAGCTATATAACGTTAGCTTTAAGATCTCTTACCCTCTAATCTAGAGGCTACTTACTCGGTTATTACGAATATCGAGTAGGTAGGTAATACTATTATCTCTATCCTTAATATATTTACTAAGACTAAGATATACTATTAAGATATAGTATTTAGAGAAGCTCTAAGAGTATTTATACGGATAATTAGGAATAGAATAAGCTTAATAGAGTATAGTATATATAGTATATAATAGGTATAATATATCGAGTTATAAGAAAGAAGGAAGTAGATTTAGTAGCGAGAGCGCCTTATATAGTAAAAGGTACTATATATTTACTTATAATATAAGGCTTCTAATATTTATATAGTACTAGTAAACGATAGTCGTAATAGTAGTACGGTACTATCTTATAAGAGTAGCTCGTAAAGATAAGATAGAATTTATACGTACGTATTTACCTCTTCTTACTTCGCCTATATTACTATATCTAGACTAGTTAATAACGACTAAGGGAGCGTTATATAGACTATTCGCATTACGTAGTTATAAAAAAAGAACTCTAACTAGCGCCGTCGACGCCACCGTGCTAGTTAAGCTATTTTAATTCTATGTCCTTTTTAGTCGACTTAGTCCGCCGTAGTTCCAGACAATCGGAAATGAAGTTTAAGCGTTGGCAAGGGTTCCCCGGAAGCCAATCGCAGATGGCGCGGGATGCCGTGACGCTGATGGCCGTACCCGTGCTGTTGTGTCATGTGACATGTCAACAGTTGATCGGCTCTTCAATCGGGTAGTCGATGGTCGGACGATCCAGGACCTCTAAAGTAACGAAAACGGAGATTTGCGTAACTATAGAGGTATCTACTGCAGAAATCAATCGTCGTCGTCATCATCACGAAAACGAGGGTATCTCAGCCAGAATTCCAAACCGCCACCCACTTCTTCCTCCTCTTCTCCCTTCCACCACCTTCCACCATGCCAGACCTTCTTTCGAACGTCTGAAAAGTTCTACGAACTCCTCTTCCCCATCGGCTCAAAGGGAAAGCACGCAGCAACGATCGCCATAACAATGTACAGCGCGGCGCAGATGTAGATCGGGACGGGCGTGTTGGTGTCGGCGAAGGTGGCCACGATGGCCGACATGATGCCCATGACGCGATTGAGTCCCTGCGTGGTGGAAAGTTAGCGAGGCTGTTTCCGAAGTATAGATGCGGGGAGTAGTAGGGGAGGGATGTAGACTTACGATGGCGATGCCGTTTCCGGTGCCGCGATGGGCGGAGGGCAGGACTTCGGGCGTGTAGGCGTAGAGGCAGCCGTAGTAGATGTTCTAGAGATTGCAAATCAGCAGTCGTCCGATTCCGCAAAAGCTCGAGCAAAGAAAGCAAAGTGCAATTGTCAAGTCAGTCCAGTTTCGTTGCGAGATGGTCCTAAGATGGTGCCCTGGTCCTGAGATGGTGCCACAAGCAACGGAAGAAGAGTCGCCGATCCAGAGTTGTCTTCTGTGTCGAGGTGTCGACTTTGGCGGGTAGATGAAATGGGCTGAGGAGTTCGGTGCACTGCACAGTTTGAGAGGCCGATGGTCGTTGTGCATGGTGTGCTTGACGGAGGCGCCATTTGCTCGGCTTCGCTTTCAGTGGGGTTTCTGCCATATAAGAGCTTGGGAGGTGGAGGACGATGCGGGATTGGATGCGCTGGGCCGACGCAGCCTAGCCTATCATGAGCTGAAGATTGGTAACCGACGAATCCGATGGCCGTGCGATCCCAGCGATGTAGTTTAACGAAGCGCTCGCTCAAACAGACGTTGGCGGCCATCTTGCCGACCAGGTTCCGCTGTCCCGGGACGCAAGCCGCGCAGACGTGCGAGGCTGCATTGGAAGCCATGTGAGCAGTCTGCCATGTCGGCTGCGCATGGCTGGTGCTTGACGCACATCGTGCATAACACGTCTAGTGTGGCTGAAGCTCACCACCGAAGTACGATGGGGAGCGCATAGAGTATCAGAAGTCAACCCTTGCTGCTCATAGGCATCGAATGCCACGGTATCCAGCAACGTGGCCAAAGCTCGTCGAGTAGATGAGGTGGTCATCAGCGATGCACCGTGCTTCGTCCTGTCTGATGCGGCAGTCCATGAGACGAGCACTGCTGACAGACCTGCAAGCAAAGCCGGTAGAGGCTGGCCATTCAGACATGTCTCCTAGGTCCAGTAGGTGTCTGGTACATATGAATGCCTCGACCAAGGTTGGCCAAGGGCATGGCGAAGGCTCACCACCCAGACACGTTAACCTGAGATACGTCGGGGTCGGCGTCGCAAAGCACAGTCACAGTACGGCCCGATGCGGAAGTATTGATGCACAGGTCCTGAGGTCGTGCGAAGTTGGGCGAAGTTGCTTGTGGGTTTGGCTGTGGCTCGCCACCCTGACATATCACTCGGCATACTGAGTCCAAGAGTCCGGCTTTGATGTTGTCGCTGATGGACGTCGATGACCAGCAAAGGTCAATGACGTGGCTTTGGCTCGCCACCCAGACATATCAATCGGTATACCCAGTCCTAGAATGTTGTGGGTTCATGTTGTTGCTGATGGACGTCGATGACCAGGTGAGGTCAACGACGTGGCTTCGGCTCGCCACCCAGACATGATCAGATGAGGTCGGAGCTATCGTGCTTGCTGTTGTGGATGTTGCTTGTTGAATCGGCTGAGGCAGCCACCCAGACAAGATTTATTTGTTGAGAAGCTGGACTTGTATAGTTCGGTGTCCGGAGATTGTCGCTAGGGCTTCTAGGGCTGCATATGGGCACCGCTGTAGGTTTGCAAGCAAGTGCGGCGAAGGCTCGCCACCCGGACAATATGCTCGATCGTGAAGTCGAACGCTGCCATGGCACTGGCAGCGCAGCGAAGGCCCGCCACCCAGACAGTGTTCACTCAATTTGAGAGCTTGAGCTGGACCGGTTCGAGGAGCGTCGTCGACTGATGATATATGTAGTCTCTTAACACGAAGCTGGTACTTGTGCTTGCATGACTCCCAATATTGCGGAAGGTGACGGTGAGGGCTGGATGTCGTCGCCGCTGTGACTTGAAGGAGTATCCTGCGGAGGCAACGGGTAAACAGAAAGAGATGGGGCAGAACTCACCAAGCAAAAACTGATCGCACACGTAAACCCGTTGTTCTGCGCATTCGTCTTGACCTGCGTGTAGGCGAAGAAGAACACTACACCTCCATTAGCTCTACCCACTCGCCAAGCATCTCCATCAACAACTTACCCATAGTGATCAAAGCCCCAATAATCATAGTCCCCCTCCTGCCCCAAAACCAGCGACTCTTACACATATACCCCGCCAGAATCGGACTGGGAATACTGCACAAATTCGCCGCCGCATAGTAGCTCCACGTCTGACTGGGCGTGATATTCCCAATCTGCGCTCCCCTCGTTGCCAAGTACGTGGGCAAAAAGACGTTGTACAGCGGATACGCCAGCCCGATGAGCGTCCAGCTGAACCAGATCAAGGAAGTTGACAGCGCGAGTTTCTTCGTCGCGAACAGCCCCTGGAGATGCACGCCCACTTCCGCGAAACTGAACTTCCGTTTCGCGTGCGCGGACACACTCCCTCTCCTGTTCGCTGGCATAGCTCCGCCGACTGTGCCGCAGGCTTCCATCTGCTCGAGCGTGAGGGAGCAAGGGCGGTTGTAGCGATGGGCGATGTATTGGAGCGTGTCGACGCATTCGGCGTCGCGGCCCTCGCCGACGAGGTATTTGGGCGTTTCGCGCAGTTTGATGACGGTGATGCGGAGGACGGAGAGGAGGAAGACTAGGGCGCCGGAGCAGAACCAGACGAGACGCCAGCCGAAGTTGTTGTGCCAGGTGCAGGCGATGCCGGTGGCGGCGGGGTCGCCGCAGGAGTAGTTTGGGAGGAAGGCCCAGGCGAAGAGACCTGTATTCCTTTCCATTAGCATTGGTGACATTGGTGGACATGGGAGGTTTTTGGTGGATGGCGAACATACCAGCAACGAACTGCCCAGCTCCCCACCAGCAAGCGAGCAGCGTAAGCAGCCACTGATGTCGGCTCGGCAAATACTCCAAAAACACCGTCGTATCCAGCACCAAATTTCCCCCACTGCCAAACGCAGCCAGACTCACAAACAACCCCAGCACGATCCAATTCGGCGCCGCCCCGGCCACGATACAAAACACACTCGACAGCATCAACGAGATATTAAACGCATACTTCCTGCCGATGATGTCCGCCGACAACCCCCAGAATAATGCGCCGACCAGCATCCCCACGTAGACGGCGCAGGTCATGCCGTACCGCCATTTGGGCTGGAACTCGTAGGCGGCTTGGGTGGCGATGATGGACTGGATGAGCAGGATGAGAGAGTCGACGGCGTAGCCGAAGCCGTTGAGGAAGAAGAGCTTCATTTGGTAGCCGGTGAAGCCGATTTCGTCGATGGCGTTGTTGATGAGGAACATGCGGGCGTTGAGGGCGGGGTCGATGGACTCGAGGTTCAGGAGGTCGCCTTTCTGGATCGAGAGGTCGTCGTCGCTGTGGCGGTCGTTGTCGGGAGGGGAGGAGGAGCCGAGCATCTTCTCGTCTTTCGACGGGTCTTTGGTATCCATTTCCGCCATGTTGTCACTCGGTTGGGGAGGTGTGGAGGAGGTGGTGTGAGGATCGGGGAGGTGGTCGTGGTTGCCGTTGTCGGCTCGTTGCTCGTGATCGTCGACAAAATGGGACGGGAGAGGGGGAAGAGGTCGCGTGCCTCTATGTACGGTGTCGTCGATGCAGAGGAAAAGGAAGAAAAGCACGAGTGCACAAGACCATTTTGCGCCGAGAAATACACGCGATTGGCGATAGCGTGTTCCCTGCCACCCACGGGATGAGGTCCACGACGGCGCCGAGCTACTGGAACACCCCGCTTCCACGGTTCAGCTGTCGCCCAGCCCACGTGTTCGCTACGTCTCGAACTCTAATTGGGCCAGACGTGGTAGAACTTCGGGTTTCGTGGTTACAGCGTGAGGTTGCAGCCTCGGCGGAGGGACGGGGTGGGGGTGGAGCTGGTAGCGATTGGAATTGCTGAAGGACGAGCAGGGGGAAGATGTGTTAGCGTGGAGAGTGTGGAGTCGGCCATGGCATGCTCCGGGAAGGAAGGTTGAGGCGGAGATGCCGTACTTTCGGACTGCACTTCTGTTCTCCCATTAACATGAATACAATACCTTGTGATGCCTCATCGAGAAGCACTCAATCGACCATATACCATGTCAAGAAAGCAACGGCATTACTGAGTCTACAATATGGCATGCCCACAAGCTCTCCCGATCACGGCAATGGAGAGGTATGGACGACGAAGGTAGTATGGTATGGGTTTCATGGTTTGTTGGTACATCTCGGTATCTCGGTGCAAAGCAGGCCTTTCTAGGTACAGTACAAGCTGCGCGCGCCAACAATGTTCGCCTCCCAAATGCACAAGTAGCGCTGCACGCAGCAGTGGGTATCGAGCAAGAAGTCAGCCTACCCAGCCCAAACGCCCGCTCTCCACAAACCCAAGGAAGACACAATGGCCACAAAGCGCCATATAGCACCAAATCCGATCTTGGAGAAGCCTGTGCGGTCTGGTATCCTCAGTCTTGCTGACCGGTCGATGATTTTCTTCGCTTCAGCCGAAAAGCAGGTTCTCCACCATCGCAGGCAAATCTCAATGAGCTCAAAACCCTCCACAGCGTCAGATCGTATCTCGGAGAAGGCTGCACAGCCTAATCCTCTTCCCCAACCTCTCCAGCGCCATCGCCATCACCATCGTCCTCCGGCTCACCCTCACCCTCAGACTCAACCCGCTTCCGCTTTCCCGCTCTCGCCTGCTGCATGCCCTCCTCTCCACCCGCATTCACCTGCCCAATCAAGATCTGCGACTCTCGCGTGATCTTCGCATTCTGCGCTTCAACCTGAGTGTTCGCGATGCGGTCGCGAAGAATCGTCTGCTCCACCTCCCGATCCTCCTCCTCCTTCCTCTTCCGCCTCCTCTCCGCTTTCACCGCAGCACGTGCAGCCGCGACGATAGCTGGATCGACCGTACTGAGGTCAAGCCGCGGCCTCTCCGTCTCCGGGTCGATGGTGCCGGGAGTGTAGGGCAGGACGACCATCTTGGACGGCTTGTCCTGCGACTGAGAAGCGGAAGCACCGCCGACGCCAGGCTGCTCGGTCGCAGGAACCTCATCATCACCAACCTCGCGCTCGCGCTCCTCTCCGCCGAGCCCACGCAGCAGACGACCCACAGCACCCACAACAGCCGCATCCTACCCGAAGTTGTGTCCGAGAGCCGCCATGGCAGCCGCCGCACGGTCCTCATCAGAGATACCCTCAGGAACCTCCATAGGTGCCTGTGCGAGCTGCATCCTATCACGCTCAGCGTTCTGCAGGCGACGCAGCTTCGCAATCCTCTCCTGGATCGCCTTAGCCGTCGGTCGTTCTGGACACGGGCTGTGTTAGCATCACTCCTTTGATAGCAGTGAGATGGTGCGAGGTGCGACATACCCGGAAAGCTATTCGCGATCGCCTGAAACTCGTTTGGCTGGATGTCTCGGCCCATGATGATGAGCATCAGCTTTCTGTCGTTGTGTACCTCCCACTTGATCTTCGAGACGCGGGTGGTGCCGGGCCTCTGATTGAGGAAGCCGAACGGGTTGTTGTTTGGTGGTGGCGGTGGTGCGCCGGAACCGGATGCTGCTGCCATCTTGACGCGAAGATGGGATGGTGGTGTGCGTATAGGTGGATATGAGTGTACAGGACAACACAGTATAGCGAGCTGTGTACTGAATATAGAACTTATGATGGGGGTGAAGAAGTATCAGAAGGAGGAGGTTCTGGCAGCGAAGTTTTATGAGGGAAGGATTTGCTAGTGCTGGTTACACCAGCGGACTAGAAACGTCTAGATCCGCACTAGTCAAGTGAATGCAAGTGAGAGTCGGAATATCACAGAACACCGCACCTGCCGAAATAGACGAGATAGGGACAGTGAGGTTGAGATGGTTCAATGGACGTCGTTAGAATCATCTCGTCTCTTGTGGGTTGCTGCAACGACGCTGGACTTCATCACAGAGGAGCCAGGACGAGATAAGCCGCAAACCACGTAGCCCGGACCAGGCAAGACATAACCAGCATCAATGATCTTCGTTTGACGATAGCACGAATCAGGAATACAGACAGATCTCCAGGCGCAGCACAAAAAGTCTCAGTTCTGCAAGGGTATCTACCACAACGCCCGCTCAACGCAGGATGTACCCATATTCGCCCGCAGACACCTAGCACGGAGCGCCAGGTCTCTCCAAAATCGCAGCGCAACCATCAATCCACACAGCACCGTACATGACCAGACAGCCTTGCGGGGAGGCCAAACAGCCTACTCCTCCGGATCGTCCGGCTCCTCACCCTCACCCTCACCCTCGTTCTGCACCTTCCTCTTGCCAGCCCTCGCCTGGGCTAGACCCTCCTCCCCGCCCGCATTCACCCTCCCCTCCGCCGAGTCGAGCAGGATCTGAGCGGCCTGCCCAGCCAGAATGCGATCACGCAGGATGATCTGCATGACCTCCCGATCCTCTTCTTCCTTCAACTTGCGCTCACGCTCTGCTCTTGCTGTAGCACGCGCGGCTTCTACGACTTCCGGATCGATGGTGGAGAGGTCGAGCCGGGGCGTCTCCGTGACGGGATCGATGGCGCCACGAGACAGAGGGAACTTGGCCGGCTTGCGAGGCCGACCGGAGAGGGGAGAGGTCGCATCGTCGCCCGCCTCATCGCGCTTGCGCTTCAGCGCAGCCGCGACTACTGCACGAGCCGCACCATCCGCAGACGACTCACCACCCTCAGCTTGATCGGGCTGCACAGCACCCTCTCCCGCCTGCCAACGCATGTAGTCGCTAACAGCAACCGCTCCGGTGGCATCGAACCCCAAGCTGCGCTCGAGGAGATTGGCACCAGCCACGATCCGCTCTTCCAACGTCAGAGCATCCGGGTACTCCGTCGCTGGCGCATTCAACCCGATGGCCGCGAGCGCGGTGCGCTGCTTGGCCCTCAGCTTGGTAAGCCTCTCTTGGATGGCTTTGGCAGTCGGCCGCTCTGTCAGGCACTGCATTAGCGTCCTTTTCATCGAAAGCTATGAGAAGGTGATAGACGTACCGGGGAAGCTGTCGGCGATGGCCTGGTAGTCCTCCGCCTTAAGCTCTCTACCCATGGCCAGGAGGAGGAGCTTGATGTCGTTCGCCTCACTCCACTTAATCTTCGACACGCGTAGAGTGTCGCGACGCGGATTGAGGAACCCGTGCGGGTTGTTGTTGGGCGGTGGTGGCGGCGCACCGGACCCGGAAGCAGCAGCAGCCATTGCGATGCGAGGACGGGATGGAAGTGTCTTGGGGAGGTGGTAGATGGTGGTACTGCTCAATATCAGTATGTGACGAGGTGAATTCGCTGCGCAGGGTCTCATCTCACCTCTTTGTCAATATACTGACGTTTACGGCAGTGGTCTATACAGGAGAGGTCTCTGTGTATAGTATCTTGATGGAAGGCAAGAAGTCTTGATGGTACAAGGACAAGGTGGTGCAGAGTCTTGAGGAGGACAAGTTCGTGAGGATGGAGGAGTTTTATTGAGGAGGAGGAGGCCTAGCTTGGCGTCATAAACCAGACGAGAAGCGTCTAGCGTCACACTAGCGCGGAGGTGTGAATGAGAGTCGGAGCAGAAGACCAAAGCTTGCTTGTTCATCGAAGAGGACACCGCTTTCTGCGTCCATCTGGAAGCGCTTCGACTACGGTTACAAGAGTACTACCACAGTCTAGAAGCCAGCCACACTGTTCACGACAGCTGTCTGTCGTATTTTGGCTCGTACCATGGAGCAGGCGAACAATCAACGGTATCCTGGACCTGAAGAAAACGGCCTTGCTCGATGATTCCATGTCGATGTCCTTGCTCTACCAGAAACACATGGATCCCATCATGCAAACGAGACCAGTCCAAGGTCAAGAAGCAACAACGACATGGCTGCACGAATTCCCATCGACATCAGCTTCGCCGACCAAACAAGAAGAACAAAGATATCAATAACACAAATAGTTCAGCTTCCCGCTGTTGAGGGATGGTGATGTTAATGTGGATTATGAAGTAGATAGGCACCGTCAGAAATCAAGTTGAATCAGTTTAAATTGGTATGCAAAAGCTGTTGAAATGCTACAGCCTCCGACATAGCCACTGCAATTCGCTACCAACAACCAATATCCGCTTCTCCAGGTTTCCAAGCTTGTTTCACTGTTCGGTATTGTCGGCGTGGGCGAAGGAGCAGGTCAAGCATCCACTGCGCGTTGGTAATATGGATGTGCGAAGCACTGCCTGCCTTCTGAAGAGGGTCTTTCGAGCTCCGCTTGCTGCTCAACTCATCTTCCCACAGCCCGACCAGCCTCAGACTCTTTGAAATCGCAGATTAAATGCTGGTACTGGCCAATCGACCTTCCTGAAACATCAACGAGCAGACCATCGAGGCATTGGCACAACACAAGAGAACAGCTGTGATGACAGTCTTCATCGAGCGTGAACTCCAGACCGCCAACGACAGGCTATGGAAAGAATTGGCCATGATCGACAATCTCAGGGCAGCCGCAGTGGCGAGGCATAGGAGATGAGCCCGCCAGCTAGAAACTTGCAGACAAGTGTTGCGGTGCAACACACGAGCTGCACACCGCCAGGCGTATGCGCGAAAATCGTATCGCGGTCGTCACCACTGCCATTCCGGGAGTGACGGCGATGACCAAGAAAGCCCTGCTTCGAAACGTGCCAATGGCCACTCCATCCAACACATCACCAGGCGATGCACTGATCCCAATCAAACCAGACTCATCGAGATAGGGCGGACGTACAAAGTTCGAAGGCTGTGGCAACAGCACGGCCGCCTTGGAGGATGAAGCGCCATCTCGTAAGACCTTGTATCGTTGGATCCATAATCGCTTACTTGTTCAGAGCGTTGTCGTCTATGTTGAGGGATTTGGGCAAAGCGAAAACGGCCGTTGCATGAACATAGACCCTGGCCGGGGCGGTACGTCCATCATCAAGTAGGCAGCATGGAAACATCTTTCTCCGCGCAAAGTCTGCGTCGGCGTCGTAGCGCTATCCTTCATTGCCGTGATCCCACAAATACTTCCACCGTCCCACGACATGCGTTAAGGCGACTTAGCTAGAAGGGGCCATGAAAGTCATCGCAGCGGAGGCAGGGCGAGCTAAAGGCCTGTGTCTCGTGTTCGTTGCTGCAACAGCGTATGCTGTGGCAGGCGACATGATAGTCCTGATCACACCAAATGCACGTACCGCAACGAGGATACCTTCCGCAATGGCAATGTATGTTGATCCAGCTGCTCGATGCCGTCGGCCTCTAGCTTAGGTTCTTCCTAAACGTTTGGTCGTGGTCTGCGTAGCTGGTCTTAATAGTAGCTCCAGCGTGAGGAGGTAGCGAGTGTTAGAGGGTAAAGTGAAGGGTGGTGGTCAGCAGTGTATCGTAGACCGAGAGGCAGATTGGATGGTCGTAGAGTGATAAAGCTAGGCGTCAGACCGCAGTGCCGTTGGTTTTGCTGAAGCGACGTACGATGTGTCGAAGGGAGTGAAGGATGATGTAACAGGGACATTGGCCTTCCAAGTCTCCGAGGCGGAAAAAACGGTAGTTCTATCGAAATCACTTTATGAAGTTTATTCGCGATCGTTAAAGGAGCAGAATGGAACGGTTGGAACAGCAAAAAAATGTGGTACGTAATCCAAAGCTACGAGCATTTCTTCTAGTCTTAACTGCTAGTACAATAGCACTATTCTAGACCAGCAAAAATGCAAAAGAAACACACGACTTACCGTTGACTTACCTACTGGTTGCCAACCAGTTACCACCCACCATCTGCCTGCCAACCGCCTGCCCCCCCGAATCAAACTTAAGAAAGGGGTTAATGAAATAGGGGATTACCTAGCTTCTGTAACCACTTCTCCTCCGCCCTCGTCTCATTGGAGGTTCGATTCTTGAAGTTAGTAGATATAGGTTAACATCTGTTTGAACCGATGAATCTCCGCTGAGTAATCGCTCCTGATCACATGCATCAAGATCTTCGTTTGTATGAGAACTCTTGTTACTTCACCGGGTGATTCCTGCTACTTGACCTCCTTCACCACCGCGCCATCAACCACATCAGCGTCAAGATGAGGGAGCACGCTATGGGCACGACGCTCATCGATGTGGCACCGAAGGACAACACCACAGCAAAGGACAGCACCACAACGAAGGACAGCATCTCTACGTTGCACAGCATCGCAACGATGTACAGCACCACCGTCAACAACATGCGATTGAACGCGACGCCTGCCACCTCAAGCAAGTCGAAGTGCCGAAAAGAACTACAAGAACTCAACGCTGGAATCAAGATCATGAAAGCCCTCGCTTCTCATCGCGTACCTGAGGAACTCATCCTCCTCATCTTCAATGCCACCATCCGTCTGCGCCGCCCACTGCTACGTCTGTTCCACCGAGGTGACGGCACCAAGACTGCCAGAGCGCTCCTCGGTGGCCTCTCCGACAAGGACACGCGCGAGCTGTGGTACTTCGTATGCGAATCACTCTTCCAAACCTCCAGAGTCAGGATCAAAATCTCATACGACATGTGCTTGTCAGACGAATCGGGCAGAATTACCGACTCCAACACCATCGCAACTCTTCCTAGTTGGTTCCTTGATCTTGACAACACAGTTCGCCACCTCCGTCTGCACTACACGACCAAAACCGACAACCTCAAGCAGATCGCCGAGCCGGAGGAGTTCCACAACCGTATCGAGGTATGGCCGACCTTCGAGAGCAGACTCCTCGTCTCCCCAGCCTCTCGTTCTGCCTTCTGAGCAAGATGCCAGGCCCACCAAACCTCACGACTCCTCCCTCACACAACATACTTGGACCTATCACGAATAGTACATTCGCCACCGTTCCGTATGCCTCATTCCTCGCTCGTCTCTGCAACGTTGTGTGGAGCAAGAAGCTGCTTGCGTTGCCACCTAAGACCTACCGGCAATTTCTATTAGAGCTCATCGGCGCGCTGAAGGAATACGGACCGTCAGGCAATACGACGTTCACCCTCGATGTGGCTGACGAGAATGGTCTGCTCTGGGAAGGAGAAGAATTCGACGTTACTGGCTTGCCCGAGGATGTGCTTGCGAAGGTGCTCGATGGGTTGGAGTGCTCGACGAGTACCAATTTGAGGGCGGATATGGTCAAGAAGAAAAAGTCGAGGGAGTTGGCGGGCCATGTGGAAGGCGAAGTGGAAGAAGATGCTGGGAAGTAGGATCGAATAGGGCGATGGCTATCGGCGATGGTGCTGACGAAGTTGAAACATCCAGGATTGTGACTGCAATTGGAGCGATGGTTTGCAGGCCATGAGTACGCGTCACCACGTGGAACGATGATTTGCTGCACCAGCGTTGGAAAGAAGCAGAGTACCGCGAAGCAGGTAGACGATGCAAATGGTTTGAATGGCACAATTATCATCCCTTGCCTCCGTGAAATTGCCAGTTGACGCATCGGCATGCCGAACGAAAGAATGTATCGGCAACATTGTCACCATAAGACTCGGCTCCCGGCCGGCTTCCATACCCCAGCTGTATTGCCTCAAGTTGACATCACAGATACCAGTATTAATATGCTCGGCCTTCCTTCGTTCGCTTTGCCTGGCCTGGGTGCTGGCGCCGGGGCTGCAACCGGCTTGCAGGCAGGAGGTATCAAAGACGACAGGACACACGAATTTTGACTTCCGCTGACCATATATCAGTTGCCACAGGCCTCAACCTCCCCCTCCCAGCTCCGTCGCTTCCTGGCGTGCCTTCCCTCCCAGGTGCATCCCTCCCAGCCGTTCCAGCGATCCCAGCTGCACCCAGGGTGTCCAACAATCAATCAATCAGTGATTGGTTCAGTTTGATGATTGCTGGGATTGTTTGAGCCAGAAATTTGATTGATGGTTTCATTGGCGCTAATCGACTGATTAATTGATAGGCGGTGTACCTACCCGATTAGGTAGTCACGTGATGCCTTGGCGCGGCTCCTTCCCCTTTAGGAAGGACGTTTTCTGGTATGGAGTATTAGCGTGATTGATTGATTGCTGGACTAACTGCTTGATTGATTATGATTACTGGGGGAGGCTGATTGATTGATTGATAGCCTGTCAATCAATCCAATCATTGATTGTGATGGATTACTGGACACCCTGGCTGCACCACCAGCCGTGGCACCGATCATTGCAACAATAGTCGGCATCGTTTCGTCGCTCACTGGAGGCTCTAAAGGAGCCATCCCAACGACGTTGGCTACGATTGCCATGCCTAACGTTGGCAATGGCGTTCCAATTGGTGGTGTTGCGGCACCAACGTTGACGACATCTCTGTCTTCTGCGAGCATTCCCGTTGTTACGGCACCTCCTGCGGCTGCTGTGCCAGGTATTCCTTCGACTCCTGGGCCTGCTGTGCCAAGTGTTCCAGCTCTTCCAGCAGCTCCTGGTATTCCGTCTGTTCCTGGTGTCCCTGGAATTCCGGCGGTAGGCGCTCCCGGTGTCCTGAGTGTTCCAGGCGTCCCAGCTCTTCCAGCTGCCCCTGTCCTGTCCGACACCCTCGGCGGCGCATCCTTCATCCATGTCACCATGCCCAGCGAAGTAGCCGCAGCCCTCATCGGCCTCCCAACTCCTGCAGGCTTGCCTGTCGCAACGAGTCTCCTACTCCTAGTTGCGCTTCCCACCCCTCCGGTCGCCGATGCGTTCAAAGAGCTTGGCGAAGACGTCGTCTCGAACCTGGCGAACGCTCTTGTGCAACTCATCGGTCTCCTGGCTTCGAAGGCTACAGATACTAGATCGTTGCCTCTTCCCGCTGGACTAGCTGCTGCACCTGCGATTCCGGCTCCCGCAGTACCTCTGCCGGCGGTCCCGGCTGAAACGTCGGCTCAAGCATCAGCAACCCCGTCTTCAGAAGCTCCGGCGACTCAAGATCGTCGTCGCGATGCTGCGCCGCAACTTCCTGGTATTGGAGGATTGTTGCCAGGTGGGAAGGCACCATCTCTCCCGGCGGCTGGTGCTCTTCCCGCGGTCGGAGCTGGAGCGTTGCCGTTGCCCAATCTTCCTGATGGCGCTGGAGCACTGCCAATTCCTGCTTTGCCAGGTGCAGGTGCGTTACCATTACCTACTTTACCCGTTGGTGCGCTACCAGGAGCCGGTGCTTTGCCAGTTGGATCACTGCCCAGCGCTGGTGCCTTGCCATTACCTTCTCTACCTGCTGGAGCACTTCCGGGAGTTGGCGCATTGCCCGTCGGATCACTCCCACGAGCAGGCACTTTGCCAATTCCTTCTTTGCCAGGTACCGGTGCGTTGCCAATACCGTCTCTTCCCGTTGGACCTTTACCAGGGACAGGCGCTTGGCCCATCGGACCACTCCCAGAAGCAGGTGCGCTACCAATCCCATCACTCCCGGTGCCAGGTGCTGCAGGCATACCTCAGATTGTACCCCGGCAAGTCGCCAGCATCGTCGGCGAAGCACCGATCGTCGGAGGCGCAGCTCTTCCGGGTAGTCCTGGTACCACTGTCATGGGTGTGGTATGTACCATCCGTCTATCAAACGCAACATTCCAACCATGCTGACTTACTCGCAGGTCGCTTCCATCTCCATCCCACCGAATATGGCCTCGATAATCCAGGGTGTCAAGGACGCCGTCGTCGCCAACATCGCAAAGACCGTCACTAACGTCCCTCTTATCGGCTAAGTAAACCAAGTCCTCGCCACCCTACAGCTCTTGGACGTTATGAACCTGGGCTAGTTCGCCAGCCTCGCAACTTTGACCAACCTGCGCGCTATCCAATCCGCGGCGCTCCTGATCAATGAGCCTGATCTCGTCACCTTGATCTATGTGCTCAAAAGCAAGACCATTATCCAAAGCACTGCTGCGGACGGATTGTTGAACAACGTGGTTGGGTTCGTCTCGACGTTGGAGTACCTGCTGCAGATGGTTTCGGACATCAAGGCAGTGGTTTCGGTTCTGATTCTGCAGCAGCTTGGGCTTACGAGTTTGGGAGACTTGACGACTGCATTATAATTGCGATCTTTGGAGGAGTGTGGCGGTTTAATTCTACTGCCTGGACCATGGAGGCGACGCAATCTTTGGTCTATCGGAATGTTTTCAATGACATTGCGTACCTTTCGTCAGGCGTTCCATCGTTTCAATGGCTAGGATATGCACCATCCGAGCTATTCTGCAGCGTCGTCGTCGTGCTTCCTTGATGTCTTGCCCATTAGCCAAGATGCTCTTGCGCAGCTTCTCAATGCTTACCCCGCTTAGCTACACCCATGGTACGCCTTATACAGTTCGCTTAGCAGTCTCGCGAATCAGCGTGTTAGAAAAGAAGGAGCCTGGAGGTTCGAGAGGATTGAGCAGACACCGAATGAGGGCAGCGCGAAACTCAGCCTAAAGATGGGATCGACGTAGCTCTTGGCTGTCGACATCTGTCGTAGTATTCGATGCCGAGATCCGTTGGGCAATGGTATGCAAGGGATGTACCTGGATGGCGTGCTCTGCTTGTTGCCTTTGGATACATCCAGGCCGCTTCGAGCTGTTGTACTCTTCCAATCCGAGTATCTTTCAACACCGTCCGTATCGCATTGCCTGTCCAGAAGCCGAGATCTAAACCGCTGTCGAGTTGCCAACATGCCTCGCAGGCCTGGAGTGTCAACAGACACCCCCGCCATGCGCCACGAAGTTCTCCGGCTGCAGATACTCGTCTTGCTCGGCCTTGGAGCGTTGATCCTGACTTCAAAGCAATTAGGTCTCGAGACCTTTGGATACTATTGTTTCCTGCTCTCCGGGGGCGTGCTTGGGTCGACGGCGCTCGTATCGGTTGTCTATCTATTTCAATGGCTATATGGAATGAGGTCAGAGGAGGAGTACAGCGGTAGCTAAGAGTGCGTGGGTCTACCGCAAGGCTGTGAGGGTGAGATCTTGCTCTCATAGGTGGATTGGCTGATGAAGCCGCACGTCCAGCAAACATCCGGAGAGTCCACCATCGGATCGAATCGACTTGTCTCCCAGACACAGCAGGTCTGAAGGTTGAGGTGACCACTCGAAAGTGGTTGAACAGTGTTTGCCACTGTGTACTTCGTCGGTGATTTACGAGCGGGGACACACAGAGGACATGTGCTGACCACGAAGCGGGCCAAAAGATGGACGATGTGCCCGGTCTCTCCACCTCCCAGCGGAGCTGCCATTGAGGTAGACCCTTGCCCGACAACTACAAGCCGTCGACTAAGGGTCCGAACAGCAACCGCAAGAGTCCAGAGTGACACCACATCACATCTCCTGAGGTGCCCGACGTTCCAGCTTTTCACTCGATATCGAGGTTACCCGCATGGAGGGTGGGCAATGCGATAAGCAAGGATTACATCGTCGACGTATACTGCTCTACCCACCAACTTACCGTATGTACAATCGGTACTGCTGGTGCCGTAACGGCTCAACCACCCGGATGCAGCCTGAAATGATACACTCTGACAACATTGAGCAGCACGTTGCCGTTCACAACGACAACTGGTGGCGGATGTGGCGGCGGCTGGGGTACCGATTCTGTCCCTGGAAATACCGGTCTGACGAGGTGGTGACGGCAGTCTGTGGCATCGTGCAAGATGAGGTCTGACAGGCCTGGCAGGCGCCTGAACGCAGTAGGTTGCCCTTGGACAGTACGTCGAGCGCTTGGAGGTTGCTCTCAGTACCAGATGGCAAGAGACCGACGGTATAAAGCATGGATCTGTAGCGAAAATGACTGGCATCTTCACAACCTGTCTTATGTCGGCGGAGCGGACTCCACATATGAACTCATTCCCGACTTGCACACCGTGACACATACAGGTCGGGTTCTCTGCCTTGCTTCTCAGTTGTAACCAGGCATGCCAGATGCGGACCCGTTCGTGGATCATTGGCAGGCCGAGGACGATGGTATACGTTGGCAGAGCCAGGGTGAGGTGATGACGGAGTTGTATGAGGTAGAACTGGCTTGATGGAGAGATCATCTGGCTTGGTAGGTGGGCCTACCTTGACGCTGGATGCGAGGCCGCAATTGTTCTCTCGACTGCGGTCTGCGTTGAGAGGGTATACCTGTGGTCAGCGGAGGACGATCAGTGCTGGCCAGCTCTGTCCAGAGTATTCGTATTTTATCCAATATCTAGACTTTTTGAGCTTGGACGGAATACGAATGGGCAACGTCTGGAAAGAATAAGGGTCTGGATATCCAGACCCTTGTCTTAGCGTCAATATGCCGTTGAGGGGTCTATTAAGTGGCTGTTGTTCGTAGTATTCCAGCTTTGTATTCGTCTCTAGGCTTTTGATCTAGCCTGATCTAGCAAAGGCGAAAGCCCAATCAGGCCTAGTGCTAAGAGATCCTGGATCCTGGATATGTAGTCTGGATACTGCACAGACTACTAGCAGTCTAGACAGAATATGGATAGGCCCCCAAGTCTGGATAGGACAGAGCTAGCCAGCACTTAGGACGATCCTATCTTCGAGCAATGAGTATCTGCAGCGCATGGATGGAAGTATGGAAGGGTTAGATTCATGATACACAGCATCCACCATCGGCCCATAGCCGATCTGCTGTCTGCTCGCTTACTGACTCGTTTCTAAGGCCATTGCGTGGCTTTCTGCGTGACGTGAAGAGCTTTCCACCATTTCCAGCAACCTGAAACAAAGCCACGAGTATTCAACAGAATCGTAGGAAGTAATCTCGCTGTTCCCAATGTCCCCCATATCAGCCAAGACGCTCCCAAGGAAATCTGACGTGGCCTTACCAAGCTTGGCAGTAGATTCTTACGCCTTGCGAAGTTTGCCCGTGATTGTCGCCAATCACATTCACTTTCCCGGAAGAGCGGATTCTGCCTTCTTCGAGAGCCGCGTAAGTTTGCAGGGATGCTGGAACGGTCGGTCGATGTGATATCTTGGCTTTTGACTTCCTTTGCGGAGTGTTTTGATGCATTGGCGTGTAAGGAATGTACAAGTGTGGCATGTTGTTGTAACTCCTGGTAAATTGATATTCTTGTGACTTGAGTCAATAAGTGCTGTTGAAATTTCGCTCTTCTGCAAGAAGACCATCGATCTGGTGTATTATTGGTTCTACAATCGATATCCAAAGCGTATCGAATCGTCCAGATGGCTTCCGGGTTCCTGAACGAGAAATCGACTTCGCTACCACGGTCGGTACAAGATGACACGATTGCGATGCCAGAACAGCGTTCCCTCCTCCACGAAGCACTCCGATGGCATGCCCTCGCCTTGCTTGTCCTTACGGCATTGATGATTGGGTCGAGACGGTTCGGCTTGGGGGAGTTCGGGCGGTATTGCTTCCTGGTTACGGGTGCGGTTCTTGGATCGACGTTCTGGCTGGTAGTTGTTGTCGTCTTCCGATGGCTGTTCCTGAGACGGGTCAAGGGTGTACGTAGAGGAATTTGAAAGCGGATTGGCGGTGGTTTGGTCAAAGAATAGAGCTCAGTGGCCAGCACAGGAGGTGGATTTGGCCGTACTCCTCTGTCTCAACTGTCCAGCCGGATGCTGCAGTGTGCCCAGGTGGCAGCTGGGAACAGAATAGGGATGAAGCTCGAGCAGTTGATGCCCGTCTAAGAATGTGTGTGATGGGTTGCAGAAAGGTAGCATTTATTGCTACATTGGGATACATGTTGGTTGTACAATCGATATTCGAAGGAATTGAGTGTCTAGGAAACACTTTTACGATGTTAGGGGCATATGAAGTGACGTTGTGGACGTTTAGCGTTGCTTTGACAACGTTTGCTTTCGCCACTCCACTTTGATCGACCTCCAACGTTCTCCAGCGCAACGACTCTTCGACTGAACCTTAGGTCGAGCTCATCCTGACCACCGCTCCGCCTTCCTGCCCTTGAGATCGTTGATTCATCGACTGAAGCGTTCTCCAGCGCAGCAATTCCTTGACGACAGCCATATTGAGCTCAATCCGACTACGAAGTCGCCTTCCCACCTTCGAAAACGAACGCAGCAACCACCATGTCGGCACAAGTCCAGACTACAAGAAAATACAAGTGTCCCGATTGTGATTGGTCGTTTGGTCGTCCGGCTCATCTAGCGAGGCACGCTCTCACACATACCGGCGCCAAACCACACGCTTGTACGCAATATGGCTGTACTTCGCGTTACGCACAACCTCACGCCCTGAAAGAACACTTGAAAAAAAGCCATGGTATAATACCACCACCACGATATCCGCCACCACCTCCTGCTCCAACCCTTGTTCCACCACCGCCCGGTCAAGTGTACCATCTCGACTTCCTCAGCCTCCCACCAGTCGTACAACAGCGTATACTAGGCTACGCAATCACCGCAAATCCAGGTGAGCTAAAGCAAAGACTCACGCCTATAGACTACGACCATCTCCCACATAACTACGGCAAGACAAGCATCCGTCGACCTACTTTGTGGCTCCAAACCAACACCACCCGCTTTCGAAACGCATTCGGGACACAACTCACCGCCGACTTCATGATAGAAGCTTACTGCGAGCTCAATCAAATCACAGCAACACTCCGCAATAGTACCAAAACTAGGTATGGAGCAGAAGTATACAGCGGCAACTGCGAAGACCACCCGAGGCTACAGCAGTACATAAAGCACCTCAAGATTCAAACAGTCGGGATCTGGCAACCCGATGACCAGGCGCCGTTCATTCACAAAGTCCGGCTTATCGTTCAGGCTTGTCCTCGCCTGAAGCACCTGGTAGTCAATTTCAGGGATGTGAAGCCGGCATTCCTGCCGTTTGTTCGGGGCAGCATCACGAACATATTGAAGGAAATCGCTAAAGAGCGTGAACAACGGCTGCATGTGAAATATCCGATCACTGCTACTGGGGTGAGTGACGAAGACAGGGCCAAGGCCAGAAAGGGAAATCTTTGAAGCATTCTCGAAGATCGGAAATTTTTCTGTGTTCATGTGGAGCACAATCTCGTGTTTGGAGGCTCGATTGTGGTGCGGAGAGGCTGCATTTCGGCCCAGCCAGCAGCATTGACAGTATGTAGTATCGAAAGCAAGCATCCGGTCGATTTGCGTCGTTCTCCTATATCAGATCCAGTCCCTCGTGTTACGAAGCAGGTACCCGGTCGATTTACGACGGTCTCCTGTATCAATTTCAACCTCATGCTCATCGTGAGCATAATCTCGGTCTCGAAGCTGCGATCTTACTGCGGAGAGGCTACACTCCGTCCGAGGTGACCGCATCGACAGTACATAGCGCGGCCAAGTAGGTAGCCGGTCGGTTTGTCACGCTCTCCCGTATCAAAATCGACCTCATGCTCATGGGTAGCACAATCTCGATCTCGAAGCTGCGATCTTACTACGGAAAGGCCGCACTCCGTCCCAGGTGGCCGCATTGGCAGTCCACAGTACTATGAAGCAGGTACCTGTTCGATTTCCAACGCTCTCCGGTGTCCAGTTTGATCTTCTGCTTATGGGGAGCACAATCCCAGTCTCGACTCTACGATCTGTACTGCGGAGAGCCGGCATTTTGGCTGAGGCAATGGCACTCACAGTACACACGAGCAGAGCGCGACTACTCGGCCGATTCAGACATTCTCCTGTATTCAATTCGTTCTCATGCTTATGAGGCCTACAATCTCAGTCTCGAGGCTACGATTTGTGCCACGGAGAGGTGCTACTCTGGCTGGGGCGCTACGACTGACAGTCTACTGGATCATAAAGCAGGTACTCGGGCAGCTCAGACATGTGCACAAGCAATCAAGGCAAGTTCAGGGTCTAAACTTGCCTTGATTGGTTAGTAGGAGGTCACATGCTTGCCTTGTAAGTAAGCTAAGTAAGTGTAATTGCCTTAATTGCCTTAATTGACCTAATACTAAGCCTTAAGTGAGTGTAACGCTCTTACGTCAAATCTACGTACTCTACGACCGTCTAGTCTTCCTCTATAGTTGTCTAATTAGCTCGGAGCTTACTAAAATAAGATCTATTAACGTTAGCTCGCCGCGGAGGTACTAGAAGTAAGTGTAATTAATTACCTATCTAACGTAATAAGGCCTAATTAGCTCTATGCCTTTACTACTATCAAACTAGTAATAGTATCTTCCCTAAGCCGTCGACGACGAGGAGTTACTACTACGCTAGTTATACTAAAGACACGCTTAGGTTCGTCTAACATTACGGGTATTAAGTAGATATTAGTAGCTAAAGTAGCTAGTTGTAGCTAATAAGTACGCTTATCGAGCTAGTACTTAATTAGCGAGGCGTCCTTATTACTTACTTTATACTTAAAGTAATAGTCTCGCTTATAATTAGCGACTTACTCGTTAATTAAAGAGGGCTCTAGCTCGTTATCTAAACTATTTATAGTAGGTATAACGTTAGTAAGCTTTAACCGCTTCGCTAGAGGTTCCCGTTACGGCTACTACTCGTTATTTAGAGGCTAGTAATTACGATATTAATTACCTAGCGTAGTAAATAACTTCCTCGTAGTAACGAGCTAGTCTAGACGACTAGACTACCTCTTCTTAAGCTACCTCTACTTAAAGTAAGGGTATAAAACTACTATAGCGACGTAGATAGGTAAATTATCGAGCTTCTAATAATATTAATTAAGCTTTAACTAAGTAAGGTCTACGTTAATTAAGAAGTAGTCCTCTATAGAAAGTTGTTCCTATAGTAATAACGTTAATTACTCTTTAACCGCCGCTTCTAGCTACTAGCTAAAGCTAGAAGGAGGCTCTAAGTAAGTATTTAGTAGCTATAACGTTATAGTAACTAGGTATTATTACGCTTTAGCCTTAAACTTAGCTACAAGGTCCTCGAATACTAGTAATACTTACTAGATTAAACCGTATTATCTACCGGTATAGCCTTAAAGCTTTAATATAGCGTCCTTTAGAGGCTTTAATAGCTCTAGGTATTAATTAATAACGCTCTAGTCGTTAGTTAAGAGTACGTCGTCGAGGATTACGGGTCTTTTTAGCTACTAGCGTAGCGAGTTAAGCCTAGCTTAGCGGATAGACTTATCGTAAGTAGCGAGCTCGTCCTCTATAAATTACTAAATAGCTAGTTGTAAGTAGATAGCTCTCTTAGCGCTCTAATAGAAGCTATTCTAGCGAGTTGTAACGTTAGTAATTAACTAGTAGTAGTCTTACTTACCGTCTAGTTTAACTAGTACTATTAGGTTTAGCTAATACTTAGTGAATCGTTTATAGCGTTAAGGTAATCTCTAGTATACTATATTATAGAGCTTACTAAGTAAGCCTTTACGTCGCTAGAGGATAAGCTATTGTTCTTTAAGCTCTATTTAATTAATAGTAGTACTAAATACCTCCTCGTTATATCTAAAGAGTACTACTTAACCGACGAGGTTAAAGATATAGCTATAATAGCGGATCTATCGCTCGTTATAGTCGAAGTAGTATTCCCTTACGAGTACGTCTATATAGGTAACGTTAGAAGAGGCGTTATTAGTAGTAAACTAACCGAGCTTATCTCCGAGGTTATAAGCGGTAATAACGTTGCTTACGCTATCTATAATACGAACACCGGTATAGCGTCTACTTTACCGTAGAAGCGAGAGTAAGGAAGTTACTAGCTTACTAAGGGAATTAATAAAGTAAATATAGACTCTAAGTAGAGCTAGCTTATTACCGCTCGTCTATAGATTAAACGATAGATTAACCTTAGATAGAGCGGTTATAAGCTTCTTAGTAA
>JAABUL010003375.1_pt1 | contig 23798 bp, 39 predicted proteins | sample 5559151 | NCBI WGS metagenome assembly JAABUL01 (sample SAMN10711876, study PRJNA513368) | rock metagenome | isolation source: Antarctica rocks | place: Antarctica: Victoria Land, Pudding Butte sud | reverse complement strand
TGTAGGTTCTTCTGGATCAAGTGCAGGAGGGGTACCGGTGTTTTCACGGCGCAGCGCGCGGATGTCGGCCTCCAGCTGCTCGTTGCGCTCCAGGGCAGAGTCGAGCTGGACCCGTAGTAGCTCCGGGTTACGTTCCGCTGTGGCGTCGGCGTAGGTAGGCTGAGCAGGCAGCGGGCCCCGCACCTGGTTCAGCTGGCGCTGCATGCTGGCCTGGTGAGCATCCATGGCCGCCATCCGCTGCTGCATCTCAGCAATGAGGGCAGCAGCGTCGAGCCCAGCAGGCGGGTCATCCTGCTCCATATCAGCAGGAGCACCCTCACCATTGCCATCAGCAGGCGGATTCAGGTTGGGCTGTATCTCGTCGTCAGACATCGCACCGAAACCAAATTGTTGTAAAGCTAAAGCCTAGACAGTTATCGGTGTATGCAGTAAGGAAGAAGTGAGAAAAGTGTTGTATATATAGGACCACTGGGTCCTATGTGCATCAATTGAAGCTTTTCATGTCCAATCACAACAATGGTTTCGGATGGTCGATTCGTACGATGGCACTCCTCGACTGGGGGAGGTCGCTGGGGTTCGAATCTCGGCACCGGCTTCTTTCCGGTGTCAACTGGATGCTGGATTGGCGGAAAAGCTCCCTCTGTGACTAAGGAAGTGATGAGGCCTGCTGGTCACCGGCAAAAAGCCGTTGCGGAGTTGGCCGCCCGGGACGTGCGGTTGCTGAGTGGGGGGGAATTGTTGTATATATAGGACCACTGGGTCCTATGTGCATCAATTGAAGCTTTTCATGTCCAATCACAACAAAAAGGTAGCGTTTGTTTCCAAATAGTAGGTCGTGTTGAAAACGAGACTGAGAACTGCCTGTAACGGCCGGCTCCGAGCTCTTAAACACGGGGTTGGCCGGAGCCGGTCAGTGGCTTACAAGATGTAGGGCATATTCTCAGCGAATATGCCATTACGGTTCTTGTAACATGACAAGAAGACCCATCTGTCTGTGGACAAGTGGCAGGAGCCTAGGATTGCCAAGATTAGTCCAAGACAGATACCCCAGACTGCTGGAAGCAGACTGGAAAGAGCCACAGCAGCAGTAGGGCTAATCATAGCACCTACTTGTAGCTAGAGGGTATGTAAGCACAACAACGAGACGCCGCAAAATGTCTCATCTGGCTGTTGTTGCACCCACCCATGGACACACGTTCTGCACAAGGCTTGTATGACCTGACCAGATGCACTGCACGACAGACGAACAAAGAACTCACCGCCAGCTGCATTCGCAGCCGCTGCCGCCGCTGCCGCCAGGGGCAGCAATACGACAACTGATTTGCAGCTGTCGTAACCATACCAAACGGTTCATGTACATAAACCAAGCTGCTTCAGCCAACGACACGTCGTTGGCTGAAGCAGTAGTCAAAGGCCGCCGCACAAGACACTGAATGCGGGATCCTGCGAAGCCTTCCCGCTGCTGCGGCATTACCGATCGCGCATGGCTTCGGGGCTGCCGCCGCGGGCTCAGCAGGGGGAAGCGAGCGCATCCTGTCGTCGGCTGCCGCTGCGGTGCCACTCATTCTGGCGCTTGTGATGCTAGCAGTCGCGATCGCGCCGGTCGCGCGAGCTTGCGCGCTCGCAGTCATAGGGGCTGCCCCTGCAGCATAGCCAGGGCAGATTCGTGACACAGCGCCATGAACAACCCAGTTGAAAAGCCAGCGTTTGCATCGTTTAAGCGGTTCCAAGACTTCTGGTGGCGGCTACTGCCCCTGAGGCAACTATGTCATGATCTCAAAGACCATTGCAAGTCTGCATGTAGTTGCTTCAGTGTTAACAACAGATATGGGTCCGGAATGTTTCATTAGGGTTTGTGGGAGCAGGCCCCTTGCCGGACGCCGCGCTGGTCGCCACCGCTGTGCCTGCTCGTGATACATCTCGAACCGAAAAAGAGGGTTCGAGAACAGAACACTGCCTTCACGGGCGCAGGCCTCCAGCCGGCCTCCTCGATTCTGTGCGGTCGCCGCCGCCCTGCTCGCCATTGCCGAGCAACTTGCAGCCCCGCCTCCGCCAGTGTCGCCGCCCGATCGCCCGCCACGGGACGCGCGGGAGAATGGTCTCGAACTAGCAACTGCGCCACGAGGAGGAGAAGGCGGCCTGTGTGAAGCCACGACGGAGGATGATGGGTGGTTCAAAAACGAGCCCTCGGTCTGAAACCCAGGTCGGGTCGCTCATGCAGCCTGGGCGCAGCATGACACGTGCAGCCACCGATGCGCACCTCACGCTCTTTGGCGGAGCACGCAGTGCAGGTGCTGCGGGCCCCAGCGCCGCAGGCGGGCTCGCAGGTGCGGCGACCGCCTCGCCAGACCGCTTGTGGCAGGTCTGTGGTTCTGCTGCTCATTGCTGCTGCAGCTCCTGTTCAACCCTGGACTTCAGAACTGTTCAACCCTCGACTTCATAACTGTGGCCCAAACGCTGTCGCACCGCCTGCATGCTACGGCCTAGAGCACGTGCCAGCAGCGCAACCAGCGGCGCCGCCGCCGCTGCCCTGTCACGGCACCTACTGCAGGGGGCGATCGTGCACATACACACACTTGCACGCACGCACGCACGCACGCATGCATGCACGCACTCCTAATTTGAATGGCAATAGGACGGCGTGCCCTCCACCGTGCGGCGGGGAATAGCTACGAGATGTGTCACAGTGTGGCAAGGAAGAAATGGTGCGCCCTTCTGCCGCAGGCGCCGCTGTCGGTGGCATTGGGCAGTGCACACTGGCACTCAACCGCGCGGCGGGCCGCGAGGAGGGCCGCGGTCTGGGCTCCAGCCTGCGCATCGGCGCCGCAACAGCTGCACATCCGCCCTGCGCTGCAGTCAACCGCCCAAATGGTGTTCGTTCGAATGACTTGAACGGGACCATGGTCTCCGGCCTGGGCTCTAATTTGCGCAATAGCACGGCCGCCGCCTCCGCTGCGTCGCGACCACATCCCCAGGTTGGTTTGTGTTTTGCTGATATGGCTGATGCCGACATGAAACAATGCGTTGAAGTTTAAGCAGCCAAGGATGTTTGGGCTTTGCACTGGTTTGGAGGACCAGCATGACTGGAAGGCGCAGGGCGATGGCGTGTCTGCTTCTGACTTTGAGTGCGCTCTCAGAAGAGGAAGTCGGGGTGGGGCAGCGACCACATGCGCAGCAGCGAAGAGACCGGCCTCGAACCTGCCGCTATGAAGGTGCTGGGTGGTGGTTGCACCTGTTTCCAAACTGTTCGAGTAGCACGAAACTGGCGGGCAAGGCGGCACGTGCCTCCGCAAAGGTGGGGGCTTGCTGTCGGTTTGATCCACATTTTCTGGTGTTTAAATTCGAGCTGATAGAAATGGCGAGCAGGGCAGCGCGTCGAGCGGCATGCGCTATCTACAGCGCCCGCTGCATGCATGCGGAGCTGCAGACACGTCGAGCTGAGCAATTGCAGGCTCAGCGTACGTCTGTACTTGGAACGGGCGAGGCTCTGCATGCACGCCGACCTTGCTGGCCTGCCAATCTGCGCAGCCAACACAGCTTCGAGAGGGCTGTGCAATGCATCTAGAGCAGCTGTAGTCGAGCCGGTGCGGCACAGTGCATGCATAGTGAGGTGCCTGACTTGTGGATTGTGGTGCAGAAGCAGTCAGCTGATTGCTTGGTCAGCACGCGCAGCATGGTTCATGACCAATGCAGCTGAAGCTTTCGCTCTCATTCCGTGATTCCGTGCCGCAGCAGAATCTGCGCTTGCCGCTCAACGCAAGCTCTCAGGGACGCCAGCACCCGCCAGCCCGACAGCTAGTGCCGCAGCTTGCGAGATTGCCAGTCGCACCCGGGGCCAAACCACCGCCTGACGTGTGAACAATAGAGCCAGGCGCAGCACTGCATTGGTGGCTCACATCGCTTGCCTGTTCCCAATTCTCTTGGGTCCGTAGGCATGGCCGGACTGCCCGGCAAGCACACACACGGTACTGCTGCCAAGGGTGCGCAAATGCCGCACCACGCTGGACGTGATACACTGACCAACGGTATCAGGAGCAACAGCTGTTTGCGAGCAGCACGAACATCATTGTTGTGCCATGCCACAGTGTGCACAGAAGCAGGTTCGGCATGATGCGCAGCGCGTCGTTGCAGTGACAAACTTTCTTGCGTCGCAGGCACTGCAGCTCAGCTCGCCCTCGGGCAGCCGTGCGCCGCTGACAGCGGATTGCCGGCAGCCTGGCCGCCAGCGGCCGCAACCGCAGCTGAGGACCACCACTGTCAGCCGGCAGCCGCAAACGACCTGTGCGAGCGCCTGGCGTTGCTGACAGCGGCGCGATCGCAGTGCGGGCCAGACCAGCTGCAGTGGTGGCAGACCCCTGACATGCACACGCCTGCTGCGCTGCGTGAGCGCGGCCAGGTCCTCAGAGAGACACTGGACAGCGTGAAGCGGCGACGCGGCGAGATATCAGCCGCCAAGCAGCGGGTGCTGCAGTCTGCTGCGGAGGCGGCAGGCGGCAGCCTCAGCCTGGACCAGAAAGGAGACTGCCTCTTATCGCCGGAGGTGCGTCAGAAATGAAGGACGGATCTGGGTTACCCTGGTGCAACGCCTGCACGGCTGCCTCGGCACATGTCCCATGCACAACGCTGCCGGCCGATGATGGATCCGCAGACCTGGCGCACGCTCTGTTATCCCTGTGCGCGTGCAAGAACAACCCTCCCCAGCTCTAATCCTGCCATGCAATGCAGTTCCAGCGGCTGCTGGCGGAGGACAAGCCGCTGGGCGACTTGCACCACAAGGTTTCGCGTGCCTTCCGAGACTTCGTGCAGGTGCGCAGCAGTTGTGCCTCCGCCTATATGTGCCGCGCCCTGGCACCGTGAGCTGCACCGCATATTCTGCCTGCTTGCGGCCCCACCGCGCAACTTCGCTTTCGTGTGTCTCTATGCCTGGCACGCTTGCTGTAATGTTGCGGGGCTCCTGGCTGCCGCACTCATATGCAGTGGCAGTGGCCTGACTGCCAATGTGGGCTTACGTGCAGGCGCAGCGGAAAGAGGCGGTATCACACCCGTGGCGGGCGGCCGGGCGGGCAGCACAGAAGCTGGCGAACGGCGTTCACAAGACCAAGGCAACGCCGCGAGCCAAGGGCGGACACCAGCGCCGCACGTAGGCGCCCGGGGGGTTTAGGGTTTAGGGTTTCAGCTGTGTGTGGCAGAGCCACATTGCAGACGGCGGGCAGTGCAAATGAAAGCACGCAAGCAAGTTGAGGCCTTCCCAGCGCCACAGCAGGCTGCCGCTGCTGGTGGCAGGCTCTGAACACAAAGCTCGTCTTGTAGGGTTCGAGTGTGCTGGATGGCATCATGACCCATGTCGCTGCGCCGGTTCTGCTGCAGCGTCTGCAGCGTCGGCAAGCTGGGTTTCCGGTCTGCCGCAGGAGGGGTGCCGAGTAGGCATCAGCTGAACTGCGTTGGGCCGCTGTCTGACCTCCTCACGTATTCAACCAGCATCACCGAACCCTTGCAGTGGAGCCTGTATTTGCAGTGTTCAGTCCCCGGTGCCGGCATTTCAGAGCCTGTCTGCAATATTGGCAACATAAGGCAACATTAATGTTGCCTTACCGCACAGAGAAGCGACGTGCCGCCTCTCATGGATGTGACTCTCAAGCAATTCCACGTGATTGCCCTACATTCATTACTGATTCATTCTGCGCCACAAACTTTCGACGCCTCCTCATTTCCCGCCACGTAAACAATCGGTGGCATATCTGTCAGCTCTAACGCGGTGGCAAAATATGCACGCCTTCTAGCATTCGCGTGCAGAACGTGTTTACTGCCTCGTGGGCCAGCAGGATGTTTCGCACTATTGCTTTGCCCTCGCAGTCGTAAGAGTATGGCCTCTCAGCAGTCTCAGGAGCAGGCTGCCTCCCCTTCGCCCTCGTTCCAGCCTCAGCTGGCACAGCGCAGCCCGGTGCCCTCGGCGGAGCAGCACGCAACAGCAGGAGAAGGCATGCCCGCAGAGCCCACACTCCGCCAGGCGGACGTTAATTCGGGTGTCACAAAGGTCGCTGTTCCTTCTGCCAGCTTGTGTCGTGTGGCAGATATACAAGATGCTCCTCAACAGACATGGCGCCTCTCGAATCGATCCTTTTGTGTTCCTGTGCGCTGGCAATGCATGCATGCCTTCATGAGTCAGCTGCTCAAGGGCGCATGTGCTTTTCCTGCAGGCAGAGCGCCTGGGCAGCTTCATCGAGCTTGCCACACACGGGATACATGCCGAGACGTTCCGACCTTGCTTTGTAATCGCCGGCCTTGGCGCTGGTGTCCACCGCGGCATGGCGCTGGCGGCGTCAGGCGCAAGCAACATCATGTCCAGATTCGTTGACGAGGCGGATCGCCGCGCCATTGATGCAGAGGTGCACTATAATGCTTTATGCGTCTGTCTGAAACATGCATGACCATTGGTTGAGAATGAAGCAGACCGGATCGCATGCTCTACAGCACGAATATGGCCATGGTGACACGGCGCCCAGAGCAGCCTTACGCACGCTGTCACAATGTAGAGAGCATCGCTGGATTTGCCGGCACACGCAGCCATCCTCACTCATATGGTCGTCTGCTTCTGCGGTCACTCACCAGTAACGCCACACACAACACGCTGCAGGCAACGGAGCAGAACGGCGGCCCACCGCCGGAGATCTGCGCCATCTGTCCAATGTGAGCTCGCATGAAATGGGGCGCCCTGGTTGGTGACAGAAATGAAACTGGCACGCCGCCGCATGTTCGATGACGTCGAATGCTGCGTGTTGCTTGCAATCGGTAGCAGTGACATTACTGCAACGGCGGTGACAGAATGCTGCAGTCTGCACACAGAGCCTGACGTAATGCTGAAGATGACCGTCAGGTCCATCGGGTCCGACGCCATCGCACTTCCTTTCCGCCGCAGGCACGAGGACGGGCACTGCCGGCAGTTGAACTGCAGCGTGCCAGCAGGGACAAGGCAGGGTAATTATGAGATGGACTGTTGACGGATGCGGTCTTGACGAAGCAACTAGTCTGTGTTTACGATGTACAGAGCATCACTGTGGGAACATGCATTCGGAAAGATGGCTGCTTGTGGTGGGCTCCCATGTCATGAGCCAAGGAAAGAGAGGTACAATCGAACTGAAACCAGGCGCGAAGCACTAAAGAAGCTTATGTTGACTGCGAAAGCCGCAAAGTATGTTGTCTAGCTATTGTTATATTCACACATGAATAAATGACCAGACTCCACCATGCTACTAAAACCGCACAGTGTTTCGAAGGTTATCGCGTGCAGTTGCAGCCGCCGCTGGGGCAGCAACACAACACCTGATCTGTTGCTACCACAACTTTCAACAAGCTTCCAAAACCTGCATGTTTTTGGCTTGAGCAGCACTCGACGGCCGCTTGAGCAGCACTCGATGGCCGCCGACAAGACATGGCACTGACTGCGGGACCCTGCGCAGCCTTCACGCTGCCGCGTCAATACCGATCGCGTATGGCCTCGCGGCTGCCGCCGCGGGCTCGGTCCTGGAACACATCCCGAGAGTCGCGGTCTCGGCTGCGGCTGCGCTGCCTGCTGCCGCCCCGCGAGCCGCCCCGCGCCTGCACATCAATAAAAAGAGATCATAAAGGCTTCTGCTGCAAAGGCAGCTTATGGTATCAGCAGCAGCGCAGTTGGATATGATGCTTTTGCACACTGCCAGTGGTCTCACGACCAAGCCCTGTGTCGCTGATGCACAAGCCAGCACGGAACTGCTGCCATTGCCGAAACTGCATGTATGAAGGACCCCGGGAACGTGCTGGACAGAAACAGCTACAGGGGCGCTTCTGATGGATAGTGAACAAGCCAAGCAAGCAGCAGCAGCAGCAGGAAAAAGCCAGCACACCCGGTCATCATCGTAGTTCCGACGGCTGCCGCCGTGGTCCCGCTCATCCTGCCTACCGTAGTCCCGCCTGTCACGGTCGCGCCGATCGCGTGTCTCCGCGCGCTCGCGGTCGTGGCTGCCGCCCCTGAGGCAGCCAGAGTCTGAAGTTCAGAACTCGGTATCGTGTGTGAGTCGTTCAAGGAGTCCAGCGCTCGCGTCGCTCACACGACCGGGGCAGCCCTTATGTCTGCTGCCCTTGTCGCTCACTATGCCTGTGTGTGTGTTTTTTTGATCAAACCTCACAGCTAAATGGAATGAGAATGGTCAACAGCATGCTGTATAGCAGTCTACCCGTTGTCAACCGTCATTTTGGCCCGCGACATCGAGGAGCAGCAAATCAGCAGAGACGCGCCCACCTGTCGGTGCAGTGCCGTCCGTCGCGGTGGGATCGGTCCCTGTCGCTGCGCTCACGATCCCGCACCCCGTCCCGGGGAGCGTCACGGGCATCGCGGCGGGCGCCGTTTGACCCGGATTCCCTGCGCCAGCAGCCAAAAGCGCGCTGAGTGCTGGAAAGGGAAAACCAGAAACGCAGCGGCGTTTCGATGCTGTCGCCTGCTAGTCGTTGCTGTCCTGACGCACAGGACGCAGCGCCAAGCAGCATGGAGCGGCGTTTGCGGCGGCCTCATGGCAGCCAGTTGTGCAGATTCGAGATGCAAGCTGCAAAGCATGCATTCCCTGTACGCCTCCCATCGGCATGCTGGTTTCCGAAGGGCAGGACCCCGAAAAGCAGGACAAAGCCCTTCGGAATCTGGCTGATTGAGATCGCTGTTTTAACCATCTTAAACACAAACCCACCTGGACGTTTAGTTGCGGCGCAGCGGCGCCGTGGATGCGGCAGTGGGGGTGCTGACGCGCAGGTCACAGCACATACTTCGAATCGTGTTGCTGAAGTTGCAAATCCGTTCATCAAAGACCCACCTGGGCGGGTAGTCACGGCGCGGGGAGGACTTTGCAGTCGTGGCGGCGCCGACGCGCAGGCTGGAGCCCAGGCCGCGGCCCTCCTCACGGCCCGCCGCCCGGTTGGGGGCCCGCTGCCCCATCGCCACTGACAGCGACGCCTGCGGCAGGATGAGAGCATTGAAAGTCAGGCCACGACAAGATTGTACTGGGTTGGCTGAAGGTGTTCACCATCAACCCATCTTGCACCAACACAACGAATGCGGCGGCGGCAGCTGCTGCCTCAGGTGCACTGCGGGCACCAGCTTCAAACGGCAACTTATCGGCGCAGACAGCGCGACAGACGTGGCGGCAGGGACACAGGTGTCTAACTGGCCTTGTGTCTGTGGATGCCGTAGCGGTGGCGGCCGTTTTGATCTTGTTTCGAAGAACAGAAGATTCCGAGGCGAAAAGAGCACCTTCACGGATGCGGGTCGCCGGCCGGCTTCCTCAATGCCGCGGCGGTCGCCGCCGCCCTGGCCCCCATTGCCGATCGCCTTGCCCGGCAGCCCCGCCTCGGTAAGTTTTGCTGCCAGATCATCTGCCACCGGCTTCGGGATGCGCGGGAAGATGGTCTCGAAGTAGTACTGCGGCACAGTGAGAAATTATGTCCAGTGCGGAAACAGAATGAAGCATCATCGAGTTTCCGTCCCATACATGGACACGTCTAGTCATTTTTGCAGCTGTGTCGCTGGGCCCGATGCTCCCGCATCTATGCCGTTGCTGCCACGCGCTGAGCCGGCTGTGGCCAACAGCAGCAGCCTTTTGAGAGGCTGTAAGCTGACACTTCTTGGATGAAATGGAGACAAGGAAAGATGTTGAACCTGCACGGCTGAGCGGCCAGCGTGCTGCGGGCCTCACTGCCGGCGGCACGCACCCCAGGTGACTTCTGTTGCCTGGTGTCAGAGCATCTCGCCTGTCTGCACATCCATAGATTGTCGAAATGCCAATGACAAGACCAGCATGAGGTATTCCGCTACAAGAGACAAGATTCCTTGAGTGGACAGAGACGACTGGGCAGGCATGGGCAGCAGCGCCGCACCTGGTCCAGAAAGATGTCACGGGCATAAGCGCCGATGGTGACGCTCTTGCCGCTCTCGCCGCTCGGTTTGAACTCCTGCGGGCACAGTTGAATGTTCGCTCAGGCGCACGAGGCATTCGGGGCGATGAACACTGGACTTGCAACAGGCAAACAGTGACTGGGCTGGACGAGGGCGAGATGGTGAGTGTCACCTGACCCGGGAACATCAGCAGTGCGCATTCCTTCGGGGATTGCTTGGCCAGCAGAAAAGGATTTAGCATGCAACAGAATCACACAATGCATGGCGCACCTCATGGTCCTTGATGTAGTATTGCAACCACTCCCAGATGCCGCGCGGGTTCAGGACGTAGCGCAGGTACAGGAAGCCGAGCTGCACAGGCACTGGCAATGGGTCAGCGCTAAATGGGGTGTGCCCGTAGGTGCACACGCGAGCGCTACAGGAAGAGTGCTGCAGAAGCCTTCGTGTTTCAATTCGACAGCTCACGCTGTGCTGGGAGTGCGAGTTCTGGCATTGTGGCGCTTTTTCAGCCTCTGCAGGGAGTTGGGCGAGCCTCCGTCGATAGCTGCACCTGTGCTGATCAAGACGCAGAAAGAGCGGCGGAAGAAGGGTCTGCACCTACCGCGCGGATGTAGGGCGAGTCCTTGTGGTCCAGCAATTGCTGCACCTGCTCGTCCGTGGGCTTGAGCTGGCCCAGGCGCATCAGCAGGCAGAATGCCGAGGTGGTGCCCCGCGCATTTCCGCTCATCCATGGCTCCACGTTGTCCACGCTGTAGTATATCTGCGAGGCAGCACAAGTTTCCGGGTTGGACGCTGCAGGCTTCTGCTTCAAGATGTCGGCCTGCAGCTGATAGGCACAGCACGATGCTCTCAGCAGTGGCATTGTTTGGCAGCTGAATTGCGCATGAGCAGAAGACGTTCAAAGTGCTCGAAAGCGGTCACCTACCTCATCGACGAGCTCCTCAAAGGTGCTGAGCTTGACGCAGTTGTTCTTGAAGTACAGGCTGTCGATAGCATTTTGATAAAGCACTTTCTCGATGTTGAAAGTCGATTGATTTCCATACTGTTCCATCTTTCTATTGCCACCCCACAGCCCCACCACAGGCTCTGTTTTGATGTCTCAGGTCAGAAAGGGTTGGAAAGATCCAGCACCAGTCGAGCAAAACACCGCACAGTTCAGGTGCAGCTGGCAGCCAGGTGATTCAAAGCACTCAGTCGTGGCAGATTTCAGAATCGCGGCGTGTGGCACTTACTACTGCTGGTGGGTTCTTGACTGAACCAGTAGTCTGTAGAAGCCACATCTGCAACAAAATTGTGCACAATTGCCCAGAGTAGGCCAGTGAGCGAGGGCAGCAATGAAATAGGATTTCCGGTTAGGGGTCGCGAACGCAATAATACATTCACGCAAAATTCGACACCGAAGTCCGCGATGAACTCCCATTTCTTCTGACTTGGCTCCATGTTCATTGGACTGACCCGACTGACCCGCTCACCAGCCGCGGAAACCCAGCTCGGGAAGAAGGCTCTGGCTGACATGACAGCAGGCCCGCCCTCGCCGCCGATCCAGGCCTTGCGCCGCCGTTACCGCGCTTAAGAAGAGTCCGCCGCACCCTGAATCGCCTCCATGCGCGAGTACAGCCACTGCAGTATGGTGCTGAACGCGTCGTCGACCCCCAGGTCGCCCTTAAAGGGCGCCGGCAGCGACGCTGGCGCCGCCTCGTCGCTGCGGTCGCCCCAGTTGTCCTCGAGACTGCGCAGCAGCTCCTCGCTATACATCGGCACGCTGCCGTACTGAAACCTGTGTGGAGGAACTCAGTCTGCGTCACTTAAAGATGGTTCAAGATTAACAATGGCTCGAAGTCTCCATTGCGGTCGCAGTTGTCTTCGAGACCGCGCTGCAGCTCCTCATTGTACATTGGCACGCTGCCGTACTGGAGTCTGTTGAGGGTTTCGGCAGCAAGAATAATGCCTCCCTCGAAACACCCGATAGCAGGCATGGTCATATTATGCTTGCATGCAGCGCTGCATGGAAAAATCGTGTATCTGATGCCCCAGCATCGCTGGGCATGACTGAGCTGGCCATGACTGGACTGGGGCTCTGCCTTTCAAGTGGCAGGAGCGCGTCTGAGAGTGGCAGGCCTGGCGGTGACACTGCCGCCTTGGCGCACCAGCGGTGCACCTGTGCCAGACCTTGACGCATCTGAGCACATCTGAGAGAGTTGCGAGCGGCGCACCTGTGCCAGACCTTGGCGATGTTGACCTGCATCTCTCGCAGCCGCTCCTCCGAGATGGCCAGCAGGATCTCCGGCACCTACGCAACGATGCCATACACCAGCGATCAGAATCGTGGCCAAAGACACAGTACGTGGCAGACGCTGTTTAGGGTTTAGGGTTTAGGGTTTCTGCTGCCCCGGCACAGGCCATCACGACGTTGTCTGTTGGCGGGGAGCTGCAAAGCCTTAGCTTCCCATTGAATAGCATCCCAGATCGAGCCTCCCAACCCTTCACCGCGTCTTCGATCTACCACTCATTGAAACTCCAACTGCGTGCCCACCTTTTCCAGGTCCCCCTCCGCAATGCGCACGCAGACCGCTGCGCCGTCGATGACGCCGCGAAATTTTCGTCTATCCGTTCTCTCCACAGACCGACTCCAGCGTTATTCCTCTTATTACTCTATCCAATAGGCAGCTGTACCTTTTCCAGGTCCGCCTCCGCGATGCGCACAGACACCGCGGCGTAGTCAATGACGCCGTGAAACTTTTCCGCAACGCCGTCCTGAACGAGCACCGGCACCGCTCCGTGCAGCATGCTGTCCTCCAGCCGTGACGCCCAGCCGTCTCCTGAGTGCAGAGGGAGAGCACTGAAGGACCATGCAACTGGAAGGGTCACTAGGGTGTGAGTCAGTGCGCGGGAAATTACCGCGCCATGCAGCATGCTGTCCCGCGGCCGCAGCGCCCAGCCGTCGCCTTTCACGACATAGGATGACAGATGGTTCGAGGAATCTACGCTGTGGGAATCTGGTCACCGCGGGCACTGTGTCATGCAGCATGCTGTCCTCCGGCCGCAACGCCCGGCCTGCAGTACCACCGAAGGGTCAGAAAAGAAATTCGCAAGTGGTATATGTCAGTCTCGTGTGCCTCAGGTGCCGCACAGGTGCCGAGCTGCGCAAGGCAGTCCTCCAGACGCGAAGCGCAGCCCTCGCCTTAGCGCACGAATGCATGTTGACAACACAAGCGACAAGGATCCTGGAAGAGTTTGAATTTGCAGCAGGCAGGTCGCGTGGCAGCAGGGGTAGCTTCCGGCAGCAACCAAGCGCAATCTGCAATTGGCAAGCATTCCTTCCAGCAACCTCCAAGTAGAGATGTCACATGCAGTGCAGCAGGCAAAGCAGCAGCCCCAAACCCTCGACAAGGAACAATCATTTTTCTGCCAATGATCCACCTGGCGCAACGAGGGCAAACTTGGATGATGCCAGCAGCTGGCTGTAGGACAAATGCCGATCGTCTTCATAAGCGCCAATTTTGATGTTGTACTTTGCGGTCCAGTTTCTCTCGGCGCACAGCGCGTGCATCCGCTGCCGGATGCCGCGGCTGTATCTTGGCAGCCTGCGGGGGTGCAGACGCACATTCACATGCGAAGATTCATCGACAGATGAGGTTTCTTTCTTGACACCAATGTCGCCGCAGAAGAAAAGCAGGACTGCTCTGACATTGAGACATCGGTCGACCAATATTCTGCGCTTGTGAGCGGAAATGTGAGAACAAGCTTATCTTGCTCCTTCTGGTATTTGACTTGCCTGTGAGCGCCGACATCGCCGCGGAAGAACAGCAAAATGTTGCGCTCCCGCGGCAGCACGCCCTGCAGCGGCGAGTGCTGCCACGAGCGCGGAACATGCGCAAACGGTATAAGCAGGTCCTGCGAGTCAGATGCAAGGCAAGAGTAGAGCACTCTGGACATGCACTATACTGTCAGCAACACGGACGGCCCCTCCTGTGGCAAGATCCGCTAAGCCGGTGTCTCGGATGTGCACTAGTTCGCAGAGTCTACCCTGATCGGCAAGTTGCCTTGATACATGAGTTGGACATCTGCCACGTGAGCAGCCTTTTGAGCACACATTTAATTTCGAGACGCTGAAACATGACATGGACATGGACATATGATATGGACATGCCGCCCACCTTTTTGGGGTCATAGCACGGGTGCGGCGCCGGCTCCAGGTAGTTCTTGCGCCAGTCCTCGCGCTGCCACTCATCCACATGCGGTTTGCTGCATAACAGTCAAGGGGGCCCAAGTCAGCAAGAGGTGTCTCGGACACTTCCGGCCTGCCACGATCGGTCAACCTACGTTTCACGAGAATGACGGCTCTTGAGTGCAACGAGGAAGACATTTTGAGTAGCCTCCACAGGCATGAAAGGACCTGGCTGCATGTGCTGCAACTGCTGCAGTACACGCCAGGCGTGCGGTTCATGATGCGCCTGATGCACTGCGTGTGTGTGATGGCTACAGGTGGTGCACCACACTGCACTTTATTCTCTTACATGTTTTGGTTGATCTCTAGCACAATTGTCAACACACCTGTAGTCGTCAGGCGGGTATGCCGTGTTGGAGACGTGCTCTGCGTCGAGGCGGCCCCAGTGGCTCAGGATGACGCCCTGCCACAGCTCGTTGGGAATCCAGCAGCCGCCTGCAGAGAGGCATCGACCCAAAGGGCTTGCTTTCGTGCCTGAAGAGTGCTGGGATGCGGTCCTGCCAGCCAGCACAACATCTCTCCAGCCGCTGCTCCCAATGGTAGGGCATCCAAGCAGCTTCTGTGCTGCCGGCAAGCACAACAGTGACTCCGCCGCCCCCAATGGCTCAGCATGACGCCCTGCCACAGGCTCGTCGGGTGTCCAACAGCCGCCAAGAAACAATCGTGATTTATGTGTGAGCAACCTGCTTGCTGAGTGTCCCGCTGTGCCTGGTGCAGCCATGCAGCCTCCGAGACTCAGGGTGACGCCCCTGCCACAGCCCGCTGCGTCTGCATGGAGGCGCCATATTGACAGCTTCAGGTGACTGGCCCTGCTCCCTCCCTGCTTTCCAGCACGCCCGTCATCCGTCATCAAGGACGGATTCGCGGACGAAAACGACGGGATGATCAGGCTTTGCGAACACGGCAAGATTTTGCCGCACCCTCGTCATTGGGAGATAGCCAGATGTGGTCGCGTCCGCCGCGGCGCTTCCACGCCGCGGGGTGCGTCTTCTCTATCCACTGCTGGGCTTGCAGCAGCATGTTGGACACATGCATCACGCGCGGCCCTGCGAAGGGATGCAGAACAAGTAAGTTCATGCGGCATGCCACGATCTTAATATGTAACAAACTGCAGCCTGCAGCGAATGAATGTTGCTGATGCTGCAGCAACGGAACAGCACAGAAGTCTGCAGAAGGAATGCAGTTCCTGAGCAACCAGGTGTGTTGTCACGGCAGTCAAGAACCTCGTCAGGACCAATCAGCATGCGGTCAATGACAAGCACAATGTGCAGCGCATCAGACGCAGCCTGCTGCCAAAACTGGCCCTTGTCATGATGCCTCAGTCGTGTAGCTGTTGAACGCCGCCATTTAAAAAGCGCACCAAAGACGGAATTGAACCAGGGGCCATCCGCCCAGCCGTACACGGGCCACACGTACAGGTTCACATAGACAGGGCAATAAAAAAAGTCCGCCTCCTCCATGTCGTAAGTGCGGTGCTCGCTCTGCAGGCGGACGTGAAATCGATCATGATCGAGTCACATGGGATATTGCGTGAAGACTTGATGATGTAATCATGAGCATGAGAGATGGAGAAAGAATGCGGAACTCAATGGCACGCCATGTCAAGTATCTTGCAGGCATGTAGTAGTGCAAGCTACTTCTGCCGTGTTGCCTGCGTGGATGTACATGACTCAACAAGACGACCAGGACCCTGTCCTGTGGGTGACCAGCCAGCGAGACGGGGCGGGTCACTGCTTTTCTTCAGCTCCTACAGTTTTGTGGAATCATGAGGTCACTGCGGGGTCCGACCTGCAGCAGCATCTCGTGGAAGAAGGTCTCCACCAGGTACATGGACTGGGCGGGGATGGAGGTGTTGCCGTCGATCCACTGCCGGAAAAAGCCCGCCCGCTTGTCGCCCCGATACTGCAGCGGATAACAATGTTTGAGATGACGTTGAAGGACATCAAAGGGGTTGCAACAGGCCCAGACTGATATTCCTGCTTCAGCTCCGCATCTCCAAGGCGTGGAAACAGGGCCTGAGCTATGCCGTGAGAGTTGCCAGAAAGTCGGCTGCATCCATGTTCGCCCGCCAGAACTGCCTGCCTAGATGGAGGATGCACCTGCCCTGGGATACACACACGACGCCAACGACAAGACCTTTCAGGTTGTCAGAGCGGCAAGTAGAAGTGCGTCGCACCTGCAGCAGCCGAGTGTTGAAGTCGGAGGGCAGGTCGTAGATGTAGATCAGCGGCCGCCGGCGCATGGGCGTGAGCGGCGGGTCCGCGCTCGCCGGGTTTTGCGCGTGCGGCGTCAGCCACGGCCGGTCCTCCAGCCAATCTGCGCCAGCAAGTTGCACCGGGTTGGCGCGCGCACTCAAGGCGTGCCCGCACCGTGCATGCTAGTATGAAGCCACAGTTGGCCTCGTGCAGCACGTCAGAGATTCAATGTTTATGACACGCGTGTACACACGTGTGTACATCAGCATTGCAGGTTTGACCTGAGCCTTCTGCCCACAGTGTCGCTGTATCGGCATTGACTCGCAGTGCCTGCTTCAGATGATTTCAAGGGTTTATTGAGCTATCCGACCTGAGTCCTTTGGGATGTCGGCGCGGCGCTGCCCGCAGTCGTGGCCGTACCAGCCGTCGGCGCACTTACAGAAGCCGGACAGGCACTCGCCGCGGCCGCTGCACTGATTGGCGCAGGTGCGCTCGATCACCACGTCACAGTTGACCCCGGAAAAGCCGTCGATGATGCAGGGGCACCTGCGCAAAGAGTTGCAGGGATTCGAGGGGAAAGAATGTCAACTTCATCCCTGCGCTTGCGGACGGCAGGATCTATGAATGGACAGCAGTTTCTGACAGCGGTGGCCATCTTGTTCTTTGTTACGCACAGGCCCGGCGTGCCGCTGCTGTACAGGCCATACGGCTCATGCAACGGCAGCAGCATCAACAGCAGCCTGACAGCTGGTGTGGAGTGCCGTCTGGCACTGCCTCACATGCCTGTCAGCGTTGTTGTGCGCGCTCCCCTTGCGATGACACCGTACATTCTCATGTAACATCCAAGCAAACCATTCAAATTTACTCTAAGCTTTGCGCACTTGTGTTTCGGCTCCACCGCCTCGCACCAACCCTCCTTGCCCCAGATGTGCTCATTATCCACGGCGTGGTGCTTCGACCACTCCGGCGTATTGCCATTTTCATCCTGCGCAGCAAGAAAACAGCAGAGGTCAATCAATCGGTCCATCCCGCCAAGCCAGTCGGCGCGAGCGATGCGGCGCGCATTGCGGCATTGCGGCACGACTGCGAATGGATCCCCGCTTTTGTCAGGCGGTCGCGATGCTTGTTTCTCTGTGCTCGCGCTTTCTGCAGCTGTAAGCAGCATCACATGGCAGCCACCCCTGAGCATGAATGTTTGAAGCTCAGAGCAGAGCAGTGCTGTTGTGAAGCTCACATGCTTCGGCCAGCACCAGGTCATCGGCCGGCCGACTTGCACCGGCAGCGTTCCTGCAGCCAACGCACATCAGGGGTCGCGAGGCGGCCAGGGTTATCATTCGTAACTGCACAATTGCGAAAACAGGACAGAACAAAGCCCGAGAGACTTCCATGCTAATTGCCTTCGGTCCGGCCCACCGCCGCTGCTGCTCAGCAGACGCGATTGCAGGGTCGATGACGACCGTCACACAGAGCTAGTCACACAGAGCTAGTCACACACAACTACTCAGCTTTGCAGCGTGCACAGCATATGGATTCTCCGGGCCCAATGGGCGAGTTCACAATCACCTGGCAGGGAGCCCTCCGGAGCGGGAATGCGGCCCATGGTGCCGTTGCAGTAGCAGTCCGCACGCTCCTCGTCACACACCCCTGCACAACATGAGGTCAGCATTGTGCATCATGGTGTGGTGTCTATGAAGGCTGGACTGGCGACAATAACATGGCGCAATGCCAGCACTTGGGTTGGCGCCCCTTGTTCACAACCTGCCAAACAGGTTCTGCGCGGAAAGAAATGCAGATGAGACCTGAAAGATGATATGGACACACGAACAGCGAAGGACGAGAGCTGGCCAAAACGACGCACCGGCGATGCCGTCCAGCCCTCCTCGCTGATGAGAAATTCCACGAAAGCCAGGCAAGCAAACAAGGAACTGGTGGAGGGCAGCCGCACCAACGCAGCGAGATGCCGTCCAGCCCTCCTCGCTGATGGGGAAGTTGTCGCTGCGGGGTGTCGAGCCCGAGGTTCGATACCTGCACAGGCATCACACAAGACCCACTGCATCGAGCTGCGCATCGAATGATGGCTGCGTCCTCTGTCAACGCAAGGCGCAGACACGCTGAGTTGGTGCATGAGTTTGTGCCGGGTGACAGGTGTGGTGCTGCAGGTGCGACACGGCAGGCTCACCCCTTGGTGCACGGCCGCAGCTGCCGCTCCATGCAGCCCTCCCCTGTCCACCCTGCAGCAGTGAACAAGTGATCACCTGAGTGGCTTAGCGTTGACACCTGCTGGCACTTGGTTTGATGTTTCTGCGAAGGATGGGGGAGCTTTGCACCGACCAAAACCACCAATGCAGTTCACGCAACATGCACGGCGGCTTTGCCGCACGAAATTCACCAGCGGGGCACAGGCAGAAGCCGAAGTCTGCATGGCACACGCCCACGCCGTTGCAATTGTTGTGGCAGACCCGAGAGCCGTGGGGCGGCGGCTGCACGGCAGGCAGCACTCACAGTGTGAGGCTGCCGGAACCAGCTTTCCAGAGTTTGTGGGGCGGTTGCAACTGCACACAGCCTGTCAAGGCCTGATACATGCTGCTCTGCTTTGCTGATGCCCGAAAACAGCAACCATACAGACCGACACCCAGGCAGGTTCAGGCTTTGACCCGGCAGGTGCCGGCGCCGGTGTAAGCATGGAGGGCATTCTGCTTTGCAGCCATCTCGAATGCCAGTAGCACATCGTGCGGAAACAGATTCTCACCTTTGTTGGGATGGACTGCTGCATGAGGTACTTGCCGCACCAGGTGCCTGCGGTGCCGGCGCACCGTGCCGCGATCTCCGGCGGCAGCAGCGACAGGTCCGCCGGCGGCGGATCCGGCACCGGCGTCACGACTTTGCCGCCGCCGCCGCCGTCGCTGTCTGCATCCGCTGCTTCCTGCTGTCCAGCCGCATTCTGCTGCTCCGCCGGCTGCTCGCCTGCCTCCCCCGGCTGCTCGCCTGCCTCCCCCGGCTGCTCGCCTGCCTCCGCCGCCGCAGCGCCGCTGGGGCCGCTGAGCTCTCCGCTGCCGCCGCCGCCGCCACCGTCGCCAGATGACAGAAAGGCTGCGGGATGATCCGCGTCATGCTCGGCAGCGGCGCCGCCGCCGCTGCCAAGGTCACCGCTTGTGCGGTCCGCCACCAATGCCGTCACCCGCTCCAGAGCCGCCGTGTCAGCTTCCGACAGGTTGGAGGCCGCCAGGAAGACCCTGAGGTCCGCGAGGGCTGTCTGGATGAAGGAGGTGTCTCCCGTCAGTGCTCGAACAGCACAGCAGCCGAGCAAAAACGCTGACAGATGCAGCAGGGAACGACATCGAGTTTCGTCTTGCACAACTTGCAAAGCCTTCCCTGCTCTGCTTGCAGGCTGCCAGCAGCCACCGTGGGCACGGCACACCTCGGCGTCGCGGGCGTCTTTCTCTGCAGCGGGCAACCAAGTGGTTGCGGTGCCGCCCACATCGAAGGAGGCGACGGCGCGCCATACCATGCTGTATCCCGTGAAGCAAGATGCGCATACCACCAACACCAGAAGAGCAAGCAGAACCCAGATCCTGCGCGTATGAGTTCACGTACTGGATGGCATGGGTGACGGCATGTTGAGCAGCGTGCACGATGTGTGATCCACCGACCGGGCTGCACGCCATGCAGAGCGATGCTTCAGCGCATAGGAAAACCCCAAGGGTGTGGGTGTCATGCGCGCCTGCGTTTGACCCTGTTGCCGGATTTGTCGCGGCGCCATCTCATTGCTGCTGCGCAACAGCTGGGCTATGTTCTATCTAGCTGTCCGTGCTAGGAGCGGGCGGCAGCAGGGCTACTGGCATTGATGGCGGTTCAGAACGTGCTGGAAGGCGGGACTGAACATGTATGATCGCTCATGAGTGCGGCATCGAGTGCATGCTGCCCAAAGCCCAGCGACGATCAGGTGCGACAAGTGTACGGGACTCGTGCACAGCTCGGACATCGACTTACGATTGCTGCAGCAGCATATGTCTAGTATCCTGCAATGATCACAGCTGACATCGGCGACCAGCCGGTCTAAGATTCGCGATTGTGGTCGCGAGGAGTTGTACTGGTACGAGACGAGACCCGTGAAACGGCAAGTGCTAAACCCTAAAGCTGGCGACAACAGCATGAGCTGCACGGGCTACAAGCCGGCAAATCAGTGTTTGCAGCTCCTGATCACTCACTATGGAAATGTAGCTTGGTAGCTGCGCGGCGCGGGGCTCCTGCTATCATCTCTGCCCCAAGCTTCACCTGACCTGTTGTTGGAGACCGTGTCAGCCGTATAGGCACGCAGCACCTCATCGCCGCCCCCAGTAGCAAAAACGCCAACGCCATGGCGCTCCTCGGCAGCGGTTCCGTGCACATGCAGGGCCGCAGAAAGACCGTGAGTCTCAATCAGCCCAGCTTTGTGTCGCCTTTGTCCGCTCACTGGATTACAGCCCGCGTGTCCGAGACATCTGCTGCGAATCGTTCTGTATATGGCCTCGTGGAAGGATGCCGCGTGACTCGAACTTCGTGTCGAACGCAGGCCCCCCAAGTGGGCGGCGGCAATGCGGGCGTGGTGTGCCAGCGCTGCCTGCAACAGGGGCACTGGACATACGAGTGCAAGAATGCGCCCGTGTATCAAAAGCGGCCCACACGCACGCAGCAGCTGATGCAGCCCAAGGTGTCTGTTACGCTGATTGTTCAGATGTGGCCGCGCACATTGGGGTTGAGAAGCGCGTGCAGCAGCGTCCTATGCCCCGCTTCGCTGATGGCCTTCTGTGGTGTTGAGGAGACTGCTTCGTAGGCTTGCGTCCTGAACACGCCGCTGTGGCCTTCAGAACATGTTCTGATAACCAGTTGCGTCCTACAGGACCTTGTGCCAGATGCGTTGTTGGCGGTCAACCTGCCACTCTGATCTGGTTTGTGTGTCTCCCTCTCACTGCAGCAACAGCGGTATCTGGAACCTTCGGAGCTGCTGGAGGAGACGCCGCCGGCGGGCGGCTTCCTTCAGCGTGTGCAAGAGAAGAAGCCGGAACCGGTCGGCAAGGGTGACAAGAAGAAGAAGAAGCGCAGCCGGCGCGACGTGTCCTCGAGCTCGTCGTCTTCCAGCAGCAGCAGCAGCAGCAGCAGCAGCAGCAGCAGCAGCAGCAGCAGCAGCTCGGATTCGGACTCCAGCAGCAGTAGCAGCGGGTCGGACTCCGATTCCGACAGCAGCAGCTCCAGCAGCAGCGGGAGCAGCAGCAGCAGCTCGGACTCGAGCAGCAGCGACAGCTCCAGCAGCGGCAGCGGCTCTTCCAGCAGCGACAGCGACTCCGACTCTGGTGGCGCAGGTGTGTTTTGCTAGCCATCGTGAACCAAGCATGTAACGGCATCTGGACTGCACAGCATGCCGCTTTTCAGGACAGCTAGCGCGTTACCAAAACGCATGTGTGCCTCTTTACAGGCATTGCCGCCAAGGCGAGGGGTGTCAAGGGCGCTCGCGGCGGCGCGGTCGCCAGCCCAAAGCCAAAGCTTCGCTCGCGCCAGCAGTCCTTGCAGGCGGCTTCGCCCCGCGCCGTTGCAGGCGGCAGCAGCGAGCGGCAGCGGCAGCGGAGTGTGTCGCCGGCGGCACACGCTGACGAGCCTCCCGCTGAGCGGCATGAGGGAGGCAAGCGCGGCGGCAAACATGGCGGCGCAGGCAGCCGCAACCGCAGCAGGGAGGGGGACCGCCGCGCGGCTGCGCGCCACGACAGTCCCGAGTCCGGCGACGGTGGCCGCAGCCCCGCGGCGGCGCGAGGCGCCAGCCGCGTCAGCCCGGTCGCCAACGGCGGCGGCGGCCGGCGGCATGACAGCCATGTACCTGACGCCGAGGCGGCGCCGGCTCCCAGGCAGCAGAGCCCGCGGCGGAGCCCTAAACCCTCCATTAGCACTAAACCCTCCAGCAGGAGCGTCTCGCCGGAGGACCTGCGGGAGGTGCTGCGGCGGCGGCGGAGGCACAGCCGCGACCGCGCCACCGGGCGCCCTAGCAAGCGGCGCCGCAGCCGCACTGCGTCGCCCGACAGCGCGGCGGCGGCGGCGGCGGCGGCGGCGGCGGATGCCGATGACCGCTGGGGCATGGAGTGACGCACAGGGCTATCGAACTCTCGACGGTACTCAGGGGTATATGCAGCTGCATTGCTGCCCGGCCTGCAGTGGATCTGCTGGAGTTGTCAAGCAAGGCAATGGCATGGACGTCAGTGCCCTGGCTGTTTTCTGGGCATGGGCATGGTGGGTCACAACTCCATCACACCTGCTCTAGCGAGACTGGAACAAAGCGAATGGAACCTGCGCACTGTGAAGTTGAGCGCATGGCATGTCTAGCTCTGAGGATTGTGTGTTTGAAAAGGGTCCTTCAACCAAAGGCACTCATGGTATGATCACACACTCGACTAGCTGTTCACATCTCAATGCTGCATGCTGACAATCGAATGCGCTGCCCCTGCCCTGCATCATACTCATTCGGACAGACATCATCATCTGCCTTCGCGAGAGTCCACCTGCTGTACCCCAGAGATGCTCTGGTGCATTTCCCATATGTCCAGTCTCGGTCTATCTACAGCTGTGGCCAGGCCCTGCGGGCATGCAGCAACGCAATTGCCCCATCTTGCCCTGCTCGAGCCATCCACAAGTGCCCCTCCATGTCGAGCCCATGATGCTCTCCCGGTGCCGGCAGCACCCCCGCTGCACCTCCGTCAGTCAGTTGGCGGGCGTGCCGGCGATGTGCACGCCCTTGGCCTGGAGAAAGCCGCCGCGCACCCGCTGCCCGGCTGTCGACACACTGTTGCCGAGCCCGATCGCCGCGATCGCGCCCGTCAGCAGCAACAGCCAGCAGAGGCCCTGCGATAGTCAGGCGATGTCAACCTCATGTTTTCGCCTGATCACAAGCGGTCAGTCAAACAGCACAGTGCTGCTTCCTATCGGCGCAGTGCCCCATACCCTAGGCTGCTTCCTATCGGCGCAGTGCCCCATACCCTAGGCTGCTTCCTATCAGCGCAGTGCCCCATACCCTATGCCCTCGCCTGAGCAGAATACGATATATATGCTGTGCGGCATTTTTCTTGATAGTGCAGCTGATGCGCACACCTCCGAGACGGACGCGACTCCGGCCAGATTCTTGCGCCGCAGCCCCAGCGCAAACCATAGCGCCATGGACGCCGCCAGGTGGTGCGCCAGTGCCCACAGAATCGACACCACCAGCGGCAGGTTGGTCGCCAGGTTGTGTAGACTTGTGCCGCCGGCAAAGAGCAGCCATGCGCCCATGCCCGCGGCGGCGCCACTGGCGGTCCACACCGCCAGGGCAAACCACGGCACCTGCGACACGCATTGTAGACATGCTTTTGAAGGACATTGGAAGCTCAGGTGTTGCATTGGAACAGCTGACAACGCAAATGCGAGCAGATCGTGAATCAAGCTGTGGTTCGCAGCCGCATGT
>JAABUL010003374.1_pt1 | contig 23805 bp, 38 predicted proteins | sample 5559151 | NCBI WGS metagenome assembly JAABUL01 (sample SAMN10711876, study PRJNA513368) | rock metagenome | isolation source: Antarctica rocks | place: Antarctica: Victoria Land, Pudding Butte sud | reverse complement strand
TGCGCCGGGGAGGGCGAGGATGTGGGCGGTTGCGAGGCGGGTGGTGATCGATCGGAAGAGGGTGTTGATTATGATCAGTCCCCAGATGGCGACGAGGTAGGGGACGACGTCGCCGGAGTGGTAATTCAGCCCGGCGAGTAGGAGGAGGATTCCGAACTGCGAAGGGTTAGCGGGTTGGCCGGGTCGACATCGAGAGGGACTTACGTGATGGCCGAATTTGAAGATGAGCCACCATCGTCGACGGATGTAGCCGATTGAAACGATTCCAGTGAGGCATAGACCGCCGTAGGCCACCGCACCGAGGTAGTTGGCGGGCTTCGCCATCTCCGTTTTGGCGACTGATTCCGGTAAGCTTTGGCATCAAGTCGAAGAGGATGAACTCACTGCCATACTTGTAGAACACCACGAGGTATGCGACGACGTGTAGAGTCGAGAGTAGAAGGACCAATCGCCCCGTCCATCGGTGGAGGAAGTTGATCGCCGTGTAGCCATATGATAGCCAACTGCCGATACCCCCAGCCTTGATGCCCAGACCCGCGGTGAGGGCGAGGAAGAACATGATGACCAGTGTAGACCGGCTCGCGTCGGTGAGGAAACTCCCTTGACACCACCCAGCCACGCCAAGCCCCGCCGCCAGGAGCGTGAACATGACGATGAACTCGGACAGGGGAAGGTCGAAGCCGCGTACTCGGTAGATTGGGATTGGCCAGTGGATATGTCGAAGTCGCCGACGCGGTTTCGCAGAACTCGTCCGGTGTGGTGGCGCGGAGTACCCTGCTTGTTTCTTCTCGACCACCTCGTCGGGTCCAGGTGTGAGGAGTTTGAAGTTGTACCATATCGATGGGGAAGATTTGATGCGGATGTAGGTGTGAGGGACTTGCAGGAGGACGAAGATGAAGACGACAATCATGACGGAGGTGAACAGCCATCTGTTCGCGACATAGGCCTGCTCTTCGAGATGGGTCGCATGGTGGAACGCCGCTGTCGAGTTGATTGAATCGCCAGGGGCGAACCAGATGTCGCTGGAATTGAAGTTGAGTAGTCCGATCCCAGCCTGTTTCTTCTCAAGTTGACCCGGCATATTGAATGCCAGAGATGATGTTTTGGGGACATGATGATATTCCTTGCCCGACGAGTATATCAGTTTGGATGAACCTCTCATTCACCGTCATTTTCTTTGATGCACGCTGAAATCACCGCTAGGCGAAGGTGGGACGAGGCGGGTCCGTGACACCACGAATAATAATATCCAGCCCCGAAACCTCGGAACGGATGCAGATTACCGGAATGGATTTCGCCGCTGCGGGAAATGATTTTCAGTTACAGCCGTAATGACGAGTGGGTCGAGACAGAGTTTTAAGGTTCCGGAGCAGGTTACGAGATACCGAGCCGAAAGTCCAGGAACTCCTCGACAACGATCCGGACCTGGATCGGGGGCTGTTACGAGCTTTGGATGACTATCCAGTATAGGCCTGCGGACGGATTGATCTTGACCTCGCAGAAGCCATGACGTCACCGAACGTGGAAACAAAACACAGCAACATTAACGGTGGCCGAAACAGATCCTGCGGTCTCACGGTGATATTTACCCGCCAAGGATCTCCGCGGAAGACGGCAGTTGACACCTCTCCTTTGGGCAACACCGTCCTTCGAACGGGCTCATGTGGAGCAGAGGTACATATAGAAGAGCGAGCGACGTTTAACATGTCCATCAAAGTTCAACTCCCATCGCTCCGACCCAAACATCCAGCTATCCATCATGTTATTCGCCATCCTGACCTCGCTACTCGCGACTACCGCCCTCGCAGCGCCCGCATTCAACCCGGAGATCCTTCGACGTGAAGTCCCCATCACTCGACCGGACTCCAACGTCACCGGTGCCAGCGACCTGCAGATCATCCAACTCGCCTTGTACTACGAGAACCTCGAAGTTGCGTTCTTGTGAGTTGACCTACTTACAGTACTTCGGCACGACTGACGTGTCGCAGTGAGTACGGCTCCAAGACGTTTAAGCAGGCGGATTACACCGCGGCTGGGTTCCCCGACTTCACCTACGGTCGCCTCGAGCAGATCCTTGAGAACGACCAGGAGCACGTATCCTTCCTTCAGAGCGTCGTCGGCAATGGCACCAACAATATCGTTCCATGCGAATACGACTTCTCCATGTTGAGCGATGCCAAGATCTTCCTTACTGCGGCGAATGCACTGAAGCAAATCGTCGCTTCCGGGTACACCGGATCGCTCGAGAACGTGGATGTCGAGTACGCTAGGACGACCGGATCGATCGCCGTCGTCGAGGCGAAACATCAGACTTTCATCTATGCGTCCTTGTTCCACGGTGCGGGGTGGTCGTGAGTCTGTACACTTGGGGTCTTGTTCACAACTGACCTTGCGCAGTGGCCCATTCGACCCGTACATCTCACTCGACGGGTCGTACTCCTTGCCGGCGATCTATACCAAGTCTTGCCCCTCGTCCGTGACGACTGCTCTGGTATGTTGATCCCCCCTCTTCCTTGATAGTGGTTGCTAAGACCGAGCTACAGGCCCCCTTCAAGCTGTTCCCCGTCCTTTCCGTCAATGGCAACCCTGGCGGAACTGCCGTCACGGACGGTGCGAAGGTCCAGCTCGCCTTCAACGGATCTGCCACTCAGACCGGAGACGTCTTCGTCAACATCGCCAGTGAGTTCTCCCATCCCGCCTAATCTCACGAGCTGACTCGTTTCAGACGGCTTCGGATTCGTAAACGTTCCCTGGAACAACGGTTCCATCACCCTCCCCAAGGGCCTCCAGGGCTGGTCATTCCTCACCGTGACCAGCGCGAGCTCGGCGAGGAACACCACTGGTGAGCTTAATCAAGATGATTTTCTGACAGCAACGGCTTACGCCTTGATCTAGACCTCAACACTCTCGCCGGTCCCGCTTGGATCCACGAGGACTTCTCCAGCTCCGCCAGTAACCCGGGATTCATGAACTTGAACTCTTCGGCTTTCTAGGCGAATGTACCGAAGCCGGAACAATGAAGCAGTGTAGTAGACAGTATAATCCGCAACCGTCAATGTAAACAATGCAGATATTAGCATCAGACTTAAAATCGTGTTGCTTGAAATCGCATAGAAGTCATGTCCGCCTCAATCTCCCGGCTCGCATCAACATCCGCCTCATCCGAAGGTCCCAGATAACCACAAGCGCGAGGCACGACATCGGTAGCAATGACTTGATGCGGCGGTGACTCGTGCGGTTCCTGACTCGAATCATGGACCTCGGGCTCGTCCTGATCGTCGCGGTGACGAGCGTCTGGATGCGGTGTCCTCATAAGAGGGTAATCCTCTGATGGCGATAACGGTAGGAAAGTCTCCCAGCCGCTGTAACCTGAAACGTCCTCAGCTCGATCTAATCCGGTAGACTTACCGTTCACCACAGTTTCGATGATAGCCTCATCCATCTTGAACCATCTCCGACCCTCCCTCACTATCAACTCATAAATCTGATGCTGCAGGAAGCCGTCAGGCAGCGGCAAGACAGGCAATGAGCTGCTTACCTCATATGCGAAGCCAGGTCTTCCTCTTCCAACTTCGCACCGCGTAATGATCCCTCCGAGCATTGTCTGCTCCCAACACCAGCCTGATTCGCTGGAGGTGAATTCCACACCGCCCTGGAATCGCCTACGCCCGAAATGCAGATGGGACAAGACTTTAGGCGGGGAATCGTCCGGCACTCCGTCCTATGGTGTAGATAAGCAACAGCAACCCCATATGCCGCTGTAGCTTACCATGGTCAACCGGAGGCAATGCTGGATTTCGTGTGCTATCACGATCGCGAGATGAAGCACATGAGCCTCGTACGCTCCAATCAGGGTCGGGCATCGTTTCTTGGCCTCTCCGGCCGCCCTGACAAGCTAAGCCCAGATCAGCTTTGCCAATGCATGAGGAGCAATTAGCTTTACATCGTATTGTAGCCTGATGACTCTGGGTTGTCCGGGACGGACCTTGCCATCGGCTGACATGACGGTATCAAGGACGATGGTCATACTCTGACTGGCGAACCAGTCTCGGATTCCAGAGTCGATCGGCTGTGACTGGGTGCCCTCGTCAAGTCGGAGCGGGGGAGGCAGATCGTCGATGGGGGACTGTGGGAGTAGCAGGCTGTTGTAACGAGATGTTCGACACGAAGCGACCTCGTGGTGAGAAGGTCAGTCTTCGGGCCAGAGCGATAGCATCGCGTAGAGCGGCATTGAGGTCATCATCCGTCTCAACCAGGAGGGAGGTGAGGGAACCGATGGGGAAGATGGCTTGAGGATTAAGACCGCCATTCGGGACGGGACGTCGTGATGATGATGATGCCAATGTAAATGGCCAAGAGTTGTGTCGTCAGAAAATCGATTGATGCAAATCCAAGTGCGACAAGTCGAGTTGGACGCTCCCGCCGAGTTGTCTTTCTCGTTCTTCTCCCGACCACTCATTATATTGATCATAGCGCAGAATGACGATTTGCAAAACTAGATTCAAATTGTCGACGAAAACAACCAAATCAGACTGTCGAGGAGGCTGTAGCAGTCTTTCGCTATGCTGATCGTCCTTGTCGCCATCCTGATCGCCACCCGACTGATCACAGCCCTCGGCATACCCAAGGTTCTCACCTTCACTTCATCCAACACAGCTCTCACCCTTGCCTCTGCCCAGCATCTCCTTCCCATCCTGATCGACTCGAGTGATGCAGAAGCAGTCCATATTGCCGTCTCCACCTTCGCCGACGATGTCATGCGCGTCTTCGGGGCTCGTCCAGAGGTGCATACGGATTCGTTACCGGAAGGGACGAGTTGCGCTATTCTCGCTGCGACTGTCGGGTCGGCGATTATGAGGAAGGTGCGGGGGAAGGCGGCTTCTCAACAAACGGGACAGAAGCCGTTGCGGGCGGAGGGGGATGAGCTGGAGGGGAAGTGGGAGGCTTTTGATGTGCGGGTGGTGGACCAGCCAATGCAGGGATTGGGGGAAGCGCTCGTCATCGCTGGCAGCGACAGGGTGAACACAGTCATAGCGAAGCTGAATTCTCGCTTATCGTCATAGCGCGGTGTCATCTTCGGCCTCTATACCCTTTCCGAGCACATGGGCCTCTCGCCGTGGTACTGGTGGGCCGACGTTCCAATCCGAAAACACGACACTATCTCCTTCCCTCGTGACGCGGTCGTGAAGCATGGCGAACCGACGGTCAAATACCGAGGCTTCTTCCTGAACGACGAACAACCTGTGCTTTGGAACTGGGCGAAAAACCATTTCGGGACAGGTGATGGTCCTCCCTTCCAAGCTGCCATGTACGAGCGGGTCTTCGAGCTCGTCCTCCGGCTTCGAGGGAATTACTTGTGGCCTGCTAGTATGTCCAACACTCCCCGAAGTAGGGTGGAGCATCACGCTGACGGTTACAGTGTCGGCAAGCATGTTCGCCGTCGACGGCACCGACATCTCCTCCGGTCTCCCTCCCCACCTTACTCCAGGACCCAACCAACTCCTCGCCGAGCGAATGGGTGTGGTGATGGGAACATCGCACCACGAACCGATGTCACGCAACCAGAAGGAGTTCAACACCTTTGGTCGTGGCGAGTGGAACTTCACGTCCAACCAAGATTTTCTCGAGGGGTTTTGGAGGTATGGGGTGGAGAGGGCGAGGGGGTTGGAGACCGTTTTCACGGTGGGGATGAGGGGGAATGGGGATCTGCCGCTGGGCGGGGCGAATGTACCAGTGAGTCCGACCGGATTTCGATCATGCTCTCTTACTGATGCAGCATAGATTCTCGAAAGTATATCCACCCTTCGCGAGCTGGCATGATGCTGACGTTACCAGGTGTCACCGAGTCACAGCAAGAGATCCTGCGAGAGGTATACCAGACTTCGGATTTGCACGATATACCACAGTTGTGGGCGATGTACAAGGAGGTGATGGGATACTATGCCAACGGGGTGGGTTCACCGTTCTAATACTGTGCCAGAGCTGACAGCCTCCCTCAGCTCAAATGTCCGGACGATGGCAAGTTTGTTCACGCTACACACAAAACGGTCCTCATAGAACTGCAGTGACCGCTCTTTTGGCCGACGACAACTGGGGCAACCTCATGGCTGTACTCCCCGAGGACAGGACGAATTTAGCCGGAGGAGGGATCTACTACCATGCAGACTGTACAGCGCTTTACTTCTTCCGCATCCTCGCTGAAAGCTGCAGATGTCGGCGACCCTCGCGCCTACAAGTGGATTGGCACCGTTTCTCTTGCCAAAAGTTTGCTTGTCTTGCCTTGGCGTCAGACTGAAGCTGATGTCAATACAGTGTGGGAGCAACTCCACATTGCCCACACTTTCCGTACCGACAAGATCTGGATCCTGAACGTCGGCGATCTCAAGATGCTCGAAACGCCGCTCGAATACTTCATGAACATCGCCTACGACTCGGAGAGATGGCCTCGTGGCTCTCTGGTCTCCTACCTCACCGAATGGGCTGAACGGGAATTTGCGCTTGGTGAGAAAAGTAGCGAGGTGGCAGATATCGTGGCGACCCATTCGGTATGACTTCCATCTTCCGTGTGATATCAGCTTATCGAGAGAAGATGTACTCCTCCCGACGGAAAGCGGAACTTGTTGATTCGGGGACGTTCTCGATAGTAGCCTTCGACGAGTAAGCTCGAATACGGTGATCGGGAGCACTGCTGAAGGGTCGCAGAGCTGAAACGGTTCTCGCAAATTGGGCGCAACTCGAATCTCATGCGGCTGCCATCCACGAAAGACTCGACAAACCGCACCAAATCGCCTTTGACGAGCTTGTGTATACCGCGATCAAGCTAAACGCCAATCTGAATCGCCTCTATGTCTCGGGTGAGCAGTCTCACGTCGAGAATCAGTGACCTTCAGCTGAGAGGCTGGCAGCTGCCAAGTCGAATCTCTACGCCACTCAAGGTAGAACAGCTGCGAATCTCCACGCGGACCATGCACGAACTCTCTCAGAGAAAGACTGGGAGCTCACCGAGGACTTCCATCAGATAGAGGGGGGAAAGTGGCGGCAGTATGTACAATTCACCTGAGCGGGTAGAGGGCTGACCCCGAGCAGTATGTTATCTCAATCTCATATCGGCTATCAGTACTGGCAACAACCCATGCGCAATAGTATGCCGCCAATATCCTACATCTCGAAGCACGACCAATGTCACCACCATGGACAGATAATTCATACCCGGTACACCGTGGAGAACTCGCTTGGCGCTTGGCCAGGCGACAACAAGCACAACTGTCCACTAGGTTATGACTGTCCGGACCCGACATTACTTCCGATGGACCGGTATGGTCAATCGCGGTGGGTCGAGGTCGGTGCAGGTGGTACGGAAGATGTCAGCTTTACGGCTAGAGCGGAGGATGACTGGTTGATCGTCTCGCCGCGAGGAGGTCATATCAAGCGAGATGGATCGACAGACACGCGAGTCACGATCAGCGTCGATTGGGAGAACATCGCACCGCCGCAGAACGGGAAGACGGAGATGCTTCTAGGCAAGGTGGCTTTTACCTCGTCCGACGGGTCAACTATGGCCGCGACCATTCCAATTCTCAATCATGTTCGACCTGACAAGGGCTTTACAGGCGCTGTGCAGGGAGATGGATACGTCGCTATCGAATCGGCTCACCATCAATCGAGTGATCCCGCAACTGTTGAAGAGATTCAGTACGCCTGGGAGGAAATACCCTTCTATGGTCGAACCCACTCAGGCATGGCGATCTTCCCAGTCAGCTCGCAGCGATTTGAACTCGGCAAAGGTCCTTCCCTGCGATACGACTTTTGGGCGACCGGTGATGCCGACGGCGACGCCAAGCGAAAGGTTGACGTGGCCCTTCAGATCGGCCCGACGCTCAACTTCATCCTCGGGAAACCCCTCCAACTTGCGGTCCAGATGGACGACCAGACTCCTATCGTCATCCAACCCATACCCGATGCGCCGCTGGGATCTCTCCCTGCGGACTGGGGAGAAGTGGTGAGCAATGAGATCCGGAATCTCAACCTACCGATGGAGGTGCAGGGAGAGGTGCCGGGAAAGCATAGTTTGACGCTTTGGGCGATGTCGACGGGGATCGTAGCAGAGAGGGTGATCCTTGACTTTGGAGGGGTGAGCGAGAGGGGTAATAGTTATCTTGGACCGCCGGAGAGCGTGATCATGCGGCCTAGAGAGACATAGAACATTCATGTCAAATCCGTCTTCCTACAGTCGGACGGACGAGTTTGAAGGGATGCGTTCCAGAGGATTTCGAGGCCGCTCTTGATATCGAAATTAGTAACTCAGAGCTCTACATCCTCGGACTTGAGCAGAAAAATAACTCGCACGATGTAGCGCTTACAAGTTTGAGCCCTCGAGACCCAGGGACCCACATGTATCGGGCTTAGGAGGTTAGTGGCTATGGGGATATATTGCTCCCCGTCCCGCTACGCATCTTAGCTGTTAAAGGTTAGGGGTGATGGGCATGAAATTCGTTATGACGCTCCTTTCTCGTTTTAGGGTGTTGTGAGTCACCAGGTTGGTTATATAGGGGTTTGGCGATTTGGGGTTGAGGGGCAATAGACCGAGTCTCCCCCGGTCGTGCTTCTATTGATAGGGCGTCAGCAGTGACGGCCGGTGCTTGCTCGGGTTCGGGTGGGTATGAGCTCTCCAGAAAGCCGTTCCGGGTCCGATGCGCCGATCCGAAACCTCCTCGAATCGTCCGTCTCGCAGCGAGCGCGCTGGAGTGATCATGCGACAACTGATATGTAGGATTCGGTGCAACACTCGGTCCGTTCTCTTCACAGCGGCCCGCCGACGACCATGTCTCCATCCCCCCAGCTTTGCCCCGAGCATGGTTTCTCCTGCTTCCCTTCGAGTACCGCCGATTCGCCCAAAATACCCTCCGGCCGTGGCCCCAGTCTGGCATATCGGATCGACGGATACGCAGACGGCGATCATCAGCGTCGACGCCTTCGACCCGCTCCTGCTCGCCGAGGGGATCGAAATCATCCGCACGGAGAAGAATTTGACCTTCCGCCAGGCTATACGGTTTCACTGGCGTGCGATCCTCTGGAGCATGTTCCTTTCCCTCGCACTCGTCATGGATGGCTCCGACGGGGCTGTCGTGAGTCCGCTCGTTTCTGCTCGGATAGTGACCCTAACCTGGCCAGATCAATTCGTTCTTCGGCCTCCCATCTTTCATTAATCGATTCGGCACCGAAGTCCACGGCAAGAAGGGTATCCCCGCGAACTGGCAATCCGCGATGCAGAACGTCGGGATCATACATGTTTGTCTCACGAATTTGTTAGTATTTAGTTATCGCAAATTGAGCTTTGGCTGATGAGTGATTGGCACCTTGACGGCAGCCTACGCAGCTGAGATCTGCCCGATTCAGCTGCGAGGTTACGCTTCAAGCTCCAGCTCGAATGGCGTATGGCGTATGCTGTGCAGTGGACTTGGCCACTCCCCCTTCTGATCGGCGCGTTCTAAGCGCCTGAGAGTGAGTCAAGTGCTCCTGCTCCGAGTCTCTAAGCTGACTCAGTAGGCCCCTGGTGGCTCGTCCGACACGGCCGTCCCGAAGACGCCGAGGCAGTCCTCCCCCCCGCCTCCGCTCCGGACTACAGGGATTCACGCAACATTAACGCCTACATCGCCGTCATCAAGCACACCGGATGAGCTCGAGCGGGCCGAAGCGAGGAGCTCTTCAAGGGTTATACCGAGATCCAGATGGGTGTCTGGGCTTGCCAAGTCTGGTCCGGAACCGCCATGACCGCTTGCGCCGTGAAATTCTTCGCCCGGGATGGGCGTCACCACCGCTTGCAGTCTCGATATCGTCGTCCCGGCCATGAATTTGGTTGGGTGTATGATCGATCTCGTTCTGATGCCGCGATTCGGTCGAAGGCCACTTATCCTCACGGCGCTTTCGATCCTCGCAGTCATGCTCCTCCTCATCGGGATCTTTCGCTCGATGTCCCCCAACAAACCGACACTAAACGGCATCGGAGCGTGCTGCGTCATCATCAACCTCGTCTACCTAGCTTCCGTCGGTCCCCTGACATACACCCTTGCGAGTGAAGTCCCCGCGACAAGGCTCCGGGCATGATCGGTCCCGTGGGGTCGAGTTGTTTACACAATCAACTACAACGCCACCGCCCAGCTCACCCCTCGCATGGTCTCCCCGATAGACCGGAACTGGGCGGCAAAGTCTGCGTACTTCTGGCTCGGCGAATAACCTGGGAGTGACGTTGTGGGCGTACTTCCGACACCCCGAGACGGGAGGGTTTGATTTCGCCGAACTCGACTATCTATTCGCAAACAAAGGTCAGTGCGCGCAAATTCAAGCATTTCGTGGTACGCGGTGAGTTCTCTTATGACGCTTGGGGCACAGCTGATGGAGATCTAGACGAGGCTGCGGCTGGAGGTGAAAACTTTGTCGAGGCGGATGAGAAGATTGAGAATGTTGATGAGAAGGGGGATGTGGCGCAGATGGAGGTGATGCAGACGTCGGTACTCACTTGATGGCGTTCCTTCGGGGTAGCAGTATGACCCTCTTCATCTGTGTTTGGTGTCTTGGTTGCATGCAATGGCAGTATAAGGCGAAAGGATAGTGGAGAGATTGAACGGTTGGTGCCACAACGCCACTTTGTTACGATGTGCCTTTCCCCACTCTACCCCACCTTTCGTGTTGATGGCTTCTTTCCCTCATCTTTCCAAGCCTTTTCATCTTACAGCCACGACGTCATCATGTCCACATTTACACCACACTCCCTTTTCAACCTCCCAGACAAGGCTCTCCTCGTTGACGAATTCGTGGGCCGCCCCCTCTCATCGATCCGCACACCCGCCCTTGTCGTCGACCGCTCGCGCTTCAAGGCGAATTGCGTGCGGGTGACAAAGGAAGCAAAGCGGCGGGGTATGAGGTTCAGGGCTCATGTCAAGAGTACGTCACTTCGCGGAACTGGCTTGATGAGCTGACAGAGTGGGTAGCTCACAAGACTTCGGAAGGCATGAGGATGCAGGTGGAGGCCTCTGGCGGGGTGCGAGCTCTCATTGGCTCGACGATGGTGGAGGTATGCCAGCTTGTCGAATCTGGGCTTGTCCAAGAAGGGCGGGTCGACGATGTGAGTCTCCCCTGAAGTCCTTGATCAAGGCTGATATGGGAAGATCCTGTATAGCATGCCGATCAGCGAGGACCGGATGGAGGACCTGAATGACTTGCAGGAAAAGGTCGCGGGGAAGGCGGTGGTGAGGGTCATGGTGGATCATCCGGAGCAGATTGAGGCGCTTGGCAGGTTTAGCGAGAAGGTCGGTAGGAGGGATAAGTGGTCGGTTTTCGTAAAGGTTGACGGCGGAGGAAGGTGAATGAAGTTCTGCTTTCATTGTCGGGTGACTAGCTGAGGTAGAACAGGCGCGCGGGAGTCCCTCCGTATAGTCAACAGATGCGAGACATCATCACCGCTGCTCTGTCTACGCAAGCCGTCGAGATTTACGGCTTCTATTCCCGTACGTCTACTTAGCGCAATTCCCCCTGATCCCCCGTCAGATTTCGGTCAATCATACGCGTCAAGTTCGCTCGAGAAGGCTTCGGAGTACTATGACGGGGAGATAGAATGCGTCAACACTGCTGCACAGGTCGCTCGGAAGCTCGGGGCGAAGGAGTCATTCGTGCTTTCTGTTGGAGCGACACCTACGGCACACGCCGCAACGCAGACATCCGCAACAGGACAAATGGGCCTGGAGGGAGAGCTAGAGCTGTGAGTATCTACCTACCGATAGCGTTGATGACTAGCCACGCCGGATGCTACTGCATGTGCGATCTTCAACAACTCGCCACCTCCCTCATCTCCGAATCTGACGTCGCCATCTCCGTCCTCGCCCGTGTCGTCTCCACCTACCCACACCGAAACGAAGCGATGTGCGATGCGGGTGCTCTCGCCGTGTCGAAAGATACTGGCCCTTTCGCCGGATTCGGACACGTCGTCTCACCCCCTCATGCGAGAGGTTGGGATCTCGGTCGGATCAGCCAGGAACACGGGACGCTGATCCACCGGCCTGGCGAGGAGGATGTGGGGGATTTGAAGATCGGGGATCGGGTCAGGATCATACCCCAGCATGCGTGTCTCACCTGCGCGAGCTACTCTTGGATATATGTGGTAGAGGATGGCGGGGAGGAGGTGGTGGATGTCTGGGTGCCGTGGAAGGGGTGGTGAAGGGTGACGTACATGAAACGCCTCATCATGGAAATGAGCGGCATGTACAGTGCTGACAGCAATTCACACGAGCTTCAAGCTGACACGCTGCGAACTATGAAAGGATGATGCGGCCAAAGGACGAGACTGCTCATCAAACGAGACTGACATCTCCATCGTCCTGCTGACTGATCGAGACATTCGCTCGCGTCACACTTCATTTATCCCTCGAAAGACGACACGCCTGGAGCGTTCCCCTCAATCTAGCGACATGTTTGCCTTCCTCGCTCTGTTGCTCGCGGTGAATGTACTCGGCCATCCACAAGGTCGACAGGCGCCAAACGACCCAAACATGCCAGTTCGAAACGAAGCTGGCGGATATTGGGAGCTCGACAATGCGCATGGTACCGTGTGGGGTCCATCCGTTACCCATGCCTGATTGATGAGCTGATTGTAGATGGGGATAGCTATTATGATACGACCAACGGAGTCGACGCTCTTTGCGGCGCGGCAGTTGGTGCAGCTCCTGGCTGGTCTCAAGGCATCACCTTTGGAAACCCACCGAAATGCGGGTCCTCCCTCTCGTCGGATCAGGCACGAGCGGCTGGGACGCTGGGAGGGATGGGGACAAACAGGGTCGTTGGTCAGTGACTGTGGCAGACTTGTCTCATGTGATTGATATCGCGCAGCGATGAACTTCAATTTCATGGCAGGCCAGCTCGAACAACATTGCGGAAAAGAGTAGGTCAAGTTCGATTGACCGGTTCAGTGGGTTGACATGCGGCGCAGAGTGCAGATTATCCTTGGCGATGGCAGTGTCTTCAAATATGACGAGGGCCCGCTCATTCTATGGGACTCGTGTAACGCCTCGATGTATAGCCCCATCGTCGATCTCTCCGGTGAGCTGCTCTACGGCTTCGCTTGCACTTGCTGATTCACTAGGTGAGGTGGCGGTGGCGATCAACCAGAAGACGGGAGGTACCGGTTGCAACAATCCCATGAACTTGAAGGTGCGAGTGATGGACAAGCAGATCTGGGAGCCGTGCACGGACGACAATTGGAGGGCGCCGAAAGGTACTAGTGGCGGCAGCAAAGACGTTTCTAATCCTTCGAGCGGTCCTGCAGCCCCGAATGCCAATGTCGCTACTGGGATTGTTCCGAGTGCCAATGCTGTAGCGCCAGGTCCCAGTACCGCCACTTCACCAGCGTCGGCGGCTCCTGCTGCCAACGCCAATACCCCCGGCTCAGGTTCCGGTCAGACTGCTTCGTCGCCAGGTGGGACATGCACGACCGAGGGCCAGGCTCAGTGTATCGGCAACGTACCGCATATCTGCAACCATATCAACCCGAACTCGCAAACGCAGCTCGGTAAGTGGTTGCGAATCCGAAGCTAGTCAAAAAAAGCTGACTGGATGCGACAGACTGGGTACCGCTGCAAGCCTGTGCCACGACCTGCCAGATACAGAATGGCGTGCTCGCCAAATGTAACTAGGCGTGGGATATGCTCCATGCTCCATCTCCAGCTATATACATGTTGTACTATAACATGCGCTGTGGGACAGTCTCCCCCTGATACCGAAATACAGCCAAGATAATGTTGAGATTCGAGCACCTGTAGCGATGATGCAAGACGGTATACAAGTAAGATGTATGAAAGTCCAAGGGTAATGGGGAAGCTGCCAAGTAGGCCTGCTTATAATCTAGATAGGCGGGCTAGTCAACACGCCTTCAACAGAAAAATCCACTGCCACGTGGGCCCCGCGGTTTTGCCCGAAGCGAGTCGAAAATGTGGAACAGCCCGGTCGATGTGGACGTTTCTCTTCGCATCGCGCTCCTTCATCTTCGTCTTGTCTAGCATCCTGGGAATCGGTCACAACGTTATTTAAGAGAGGGGTAGACTACGGTGCCCGTTCGGATGGGCCTGTTTGATTTCTTACCCTGCTGCGGACCACGGAAGCGGGACGATCAGGTGGCGTCTCCCTATCTCCCAGATGCTCACCTGCATCCTTATTTGCTTGACCTGGCCTACCTGCAATTCTATTCGTGCTGACTTCGCGCCCAGCTCGCCGAATCAGCCACTCTGCTCCCCCCACCCCGTGACCCCTCCCTCCTCTCCGACCGGAATCCGGTATACGGCTCGACCGATCCTCCAATTTCCAATTCCGGGGGACTGACTGTCGACCAGCGAGCTCGGATCGACGATATCTCCAAGCGGGTCGGGTCGTGCGTTCTCCTCCCTCCTCATTCCCCTCTTGCCCATCATCCCTCTCTACCTCCCTTCCTCTCCCCTCTAAATGTCCTCCCCGTCACCCGTCCTCCCTATCACCACTCGCCGACCCTTCCCGCCCTCCCCCCTTCCGCTACCTTCTCTGCCCCGCCTCCTTTGCCCCCCTCCTCTGCGCCCCCCTCCCGCCACCTCCTCTGCCCTGCCTCCTTTGCCCCCCTCCTCCGCGCCCCCCCCCCCCCTTCTTTCTCCGCTCCCCCGCTGATATCTCCAGGCACATGCTCAACATCAACGCCCTCCCCACGCGCCATCCCACATCCCCAAGCTTACGAAAAAACGAACGTTCCACCACCTCCTCTGCGAGCTCCTCGAGACCGAGCAGTCCGAGCCCGATGCGGCCTGATACGAGTCCTGTCGGGGGGATGATGAGGACGCCGGAACCCTCGGAGGGCGGCGAGGAGGGGGAAAGGGATGAGGAGGTGGTGATTAGGAAATTCGTGTTTGGGGAATTGGGTCCGGGTATGGGAGGGGAGAGGAAGGTCAGTGGGCGGGGACGGGGGAGGGGGCGAGGGAGGGGGCGAGGGAGGGGGCGAGGGAGGGGGAAGTGAGCAGTGTAGCCGGGCTGTGAGGATGACGAGAAGTGGGTTACGAAGAGAGACGAGTGAGGTCATCGGACCAGACGAGGTTGTAGACTGGTAGTGGAAGAGGAAATTTTGGTTTGAATGATTTCCTGGGTTGGGTGTCCCTCTCCGCATCGCATGTCAGTAACATCTGTCGAATATTTAGGCTCCATCATGCATCATCCCGCTATCTTCTGGGCATCATGCGGATCTCCTTCAAAGGCTTTTATGTATACTGCCCCTACGCTCCCCTTTCCCACCCTATCGCGGCAGACATCTAGATTTTGATATGTTCTACCACTCTGATCAGCTAATCCTGGTGGAAGCAGTCACCCGACTCACCCGTCTTGACTACCTTCTGCAGATCCTGCTCGACGCCCCAGACGTGTGCGCGCAGGTCTAGGAATTCGAGGTGGAGTCCGTCCTACGTCAAGCTCGGGTCAGCGAGATCCTTCCTCCGGCTCGCATGCCAGGGGTGAAACTTCAACGAATGGCCGTCTGGCAGACATTCCCAGCCGGGAGAAAAGCCCACAACTGGCCTGAAGACGTGAACCCTACTCACATAAACTTTCTTCATCTCCCCCCTGACCTTTCCAACCTCGTCCTTCCCCGCCGAAGCCGCCTTCAGCACGGCGAGATCCTTCTCGACACTCTGCAGTCGGTCCAGGTGGGAAGTGATCTATCGGCTCAAGCTCAACTTTTCTGCAAGAAGTGGGAGAACAGGTGACCCACGTTTCCGGTCCCCTCCTGCAACTCTTCGACGCTGGCGAGTAAGAGACCCGAGGCGAGCTTGTTCTCTTGTTGAAGATAGTAGATGGAGAGGGCGGAGGCGGAGGAGAAGCCGAAGAGCTGGACAGGTTAGCTCGTCTCCGTAACTCCGGACAGGAGCTCACGAAGCCTAGTATCCTGGGATAGTGATTGCGTTAGTAAGTTTGAAACATGGCATTTCACTGGGGCAGCTCACCCTCCACTATACATCAGAGAATGATCAGAGGTCAGCTGGGTAGGTGGAAGTCTTGGCGACCTACCGGAAACCTCCCACCGGTCGACGGACGGGGACAGTCCCGACTGTTCCCACGGCATCTTGTAACCGGATTGACGAGGTTGAGAAATGTCGAGACGCGGAGGAGAAAGAAGATGAAGAGAGACCATGACGAGGCATCGTGAACGTTACAAGGACGGCAAGGACTTCTAGTAAAGCTATTGGTGGATATTGGTTGACGGAAAAAGTTCCGTGAATTGAGAATATCGCCTTCTCCCTACCTTTCGCTTGTTCTCAGTCATCATGAACATCGAACCATCGTCCCCCGCGACTCCGACCCCGACATACATGGCACGACCGATCCCTTCCCACCCAACCTCCTTGGACGTGCCTCTCTGACCCATCAAGGCCAACAGATGTACTACCAACAGACGCAGCTCGTCGACCATCAACATCCAATGAGCACACATTCCACCCTATATCCAGCCGGTCCAGCATCTCGTCCGCTTCCACTCCCCCCATACAACCATGTTCCTGTCCAACCTATACAGTTTTTGAATTCCCGGCCGGAATCATCACATTCCACCGCCTCTGTTCCCTCGCTGTCGCACGGTCCGAGTCCCCTGCCCGAGGAGGTCGGTGAGATAGACCATGAGGTCATGCTAGTTTCGGCTTCGGTGTTACGAGGTGGAGTCGCGGAGGAGCCGCCGGGAACGTATCCTTATCTTGGAACAAGGGCGGACTCGCCAAAGGACCTGGAGATCGATGAGATCGGAGCAGAAGTCGAAGGACGGAACGAACGGTGAGTAGGCACTCCTTTGTCCTCGGCCGCCAGATGACCAAGTCTTCTGTCCGTCAAAATTCTCAACATCGACGACTCGCTGACATGGAATACCTCATCTTCTCGCCTATCCCCTCTGCGAATCTTCCCACATCGACTTCCCAACCCGCACTCGCTCCACCGAGTAGCAGCTCCGACTCCTCCCTCCAACCTGGAGCAGCGATCCACGTGACTCTCGACTTTGCCGAAGCCTTCACCGCAATCGGAGGTGGATACGAGGTATTCGCCAAATTCGTCGACGATCATTTCGACGAGAACGCTCGATTCCTCCTGTCCCTAAGCTCCTCGACCGGCTTGAGAATGTTTGGTAGGTCTCGTACATCTCTCCTAGCTGACATTTCAGATATCCAGGCGAGTTTTATACCTCGTTTCCTCGTCACGCTTCATGAGTCCGGTATGCTCCATCACGATCTGGCTGTGTCCGATCCGAGGGAGACGATGCTCTCCTCACCTCTGCCTGACCTGGAACTACCCACTCCTGGGTTCTCCGTGACGTCGGCCAACTCCACATGGACGACGCATTTCGATAAAGGAGAGGTCATCCTGCGAGGTTCGGTGGATGCGGTGTGGGTACCGGTGAAGGACGAAACGAGACTCAAGCTCGAGATATTGGAGATGGTCTGGACCATCTGGGAAAAGCGAGGAGAGATAGATGTTGGGTCGTACGGACTGCCGGAAGAGGCGATGAGGGTGCTTGAGGTGAGTTTGAGCGAATGGTCAACATGGCTGATACGTAGATTGCGGAACGGATGGAGAATATGCATATGGTGATGGATGTTGCCGCGGAAGATGAGGTCGGACCAGAGGGTAGGTCAGGGATTCGTGGATCGGCGCTCCGAGGCTGACGAATGGACTTAGAAGCGTTGAGGCGGATCTTGGCTGAGCAGGATGTGGCGGGCGGACAAGCGTGGGTACAGGCAATGCCCCATCACCTCGAGGGGGTGGAGGAGGGGGATGAGAAGGACGAGTGAGCGCGCGTCGAGATATCCAGCACCATCGTTACCATCATGTCAATGTCTACTCTGTCTCAGGTTACTGACCTTTTTGGGGCGTAGGGTTCACTGAAACCCGACCTTGAACCGTCACAATGCTGCACATTATCTCTGACGCAGACTTCCTGATCCAAGACATTGACCAAGAGACGGCATAAGAGCTACTCACAATCTGCGGTCCCGATTCCGTCGAGACCCATCGTGTCATCGCCATCGGTGCATCAGAAGATCCATTTCCGAGCTCTGAGAGACACTGATGAACATGACCATCGCGAAATTCTGCGAAGAAATTCATTCAGACCAATTTAGATACGATGAATGCGAGACGCTACCAGGGCTACTCGCAATCGATACTCCCGCTTCCCGTGACCGCGCACTTTGACTTACAATTCTCGATCGTCTCCCACCCTGCGAGCAAGTCCTCGATCAGCTCGGACTAGCTTCAAGTGCTAAGACGGAAGGGTACTGACCGAGCGAGGTGGTGGTAAGGTAATTGCAGACCTGCAGTGCTAGGCCAGAGCACTGCCAAGCACCGAGTTTGCACGTCGCTGCAGTACCTGATGCAGAAGGCGCTGCCGGCAGAGGAGACGAGGCTGGTGCGGTCTCGTCTGTTGGGGATGAAGCCGGCGGAGCAGCTCCTGAGGCAGCAGCAGAATAGGGAGCCGGTGGGAGAGTGGCTGGCCCAGCGGACGATGCAGGGGCAGCAGCGGTGTCTACCGGAGAGGTGGCCGGTATCGGGGGACTTGAGGGAGTGGGATCGACCGTAGTGGTGATCAAGGCGGTCGACGTGCTCGTCGAAGTTCCTGGTGCAGCTGCGACCGCGATATTATCGCTCACCGAGGAGATTTTTGCTGGTGAGCCTACAACGGCGGCTTTGATATTCCCCGCATTGCCCGATGGGGCCGCTGGGGCCGTCGGCGGTGTTGCCGGAGTCGTGGGCGCAGGGGCTGAGGAAGCCGCTATCGCAGGCGAATCCGAGCTGACCAGCGCGGCAGGGGGTTGAACGACTGCGGCTGCGATCGAATTGCCGCCTACCGCTGCCGAGAGCGTGCTGGCGCTGGTGTTGCCGGCTGTGCTACCGCTACTACCGCTCACAGGTTGCCAGATATTGTTGTCGAGGATTTGGACTTTTAGTCCTTGAGGATTGTTCCCGGCACAGGTCCCGCCTTTGACCTGGACGAAACCCTTTGCTATACGCGCATCAGTCTTGACTTGCCATAAAGTACGAGCAAAATGAGGGGCGCTCACCGGACATGTCGATGTGAGCGGCACCGGAACAGGCGGCACACGCGTCCCAAATGAAGAAGGGTCCCTCGTCGATTGTGATCTGCTTCCCGGAAGGATCATATACCACCACTCTGCTCAACGATCAGCCCCGATACAGCAAAAGCGAGCTAGCGGGACTGACTCCTTGCCACACCATTTCTCCATGTCGGCCTGGAGCTTCGTCCCATCCATCGCTACGCCATCAGCGCGGAACAGATCAAGGATGATTCGTGAGTGGCGGAGCGTACCGACAATCCTATTTGTTCCGAGTTCAGCCAAGGTCTTCGTATTGGACCCCTCGCAAGTGGGTATCCCAAAATTGATGCCGGAGACCACACCCCAATTCGGGGCGTTAGGACCGCCTTCCGAGTAATCGCAGAGGGTATTTGTGAGGTCGTAGTACCTATTCAAGTCAGGTTTGAGCTCACTGCAGGACTACGAGGTCATTGTATGGCGGAAAAGCGGGACATGGAGCACGGACTCACACGGTGGCTTCGGCCGAGTCCATCTCGTACAGAACATTCTGCGCTGTGGTGCAGACCAGGAAGAAAAGAGCGGAAAGAGACACCCGAAAGCTAGGGAACATCGCACCGGGCGATGACCAGTTGATAAGGAGTGTGAGGTACAGAACGAACGGCAGAAACCCCTGTAGGAGAGCAGGAATGGAACAGTCCTATTGGGCAATATACTGAGGCGGATACAAGTCACGAAAGATATGATCGAGATTGGGACTGCTCCCCTTGTATCCCAAGAGCTGGGGAGGTCCTTGCAGGGGCTTTCAATATCGTATACTCAGCAGCCGGTCATCCTTTGATGAGGCCCCCGTCTCGATACACAAAGGACGACAGGCCCGTCGATGGCCGTTGTGGGTGTCGGAAATCTAAAGAGTTGATATGGTCAGGCCGACGCCGGCAAACTCACCGCACAGGCATGATACGGATCCCTTGGGCCGAGATCGATCGCGGTTGAGGAGTAGTGCATAAGCTAGGATAAGTGCAGCGATCATTTAGGGGGTTAGTGGGTTAGGGTGTAGTGGTGAAGGGATTCCGGGTTAGGAGTTTAGTGGCTATGCCGATATATCCGCTCGACGTCTTGTCGCTCTTCTTAGGGTCAGGGGTTTACCGCACCCCCGCGGACCACGCGGTCATGTGGTTTAGTGGTCGGGGCTGAGGAAGTTAGTCGCCATTCGAGTATAATCATTGCTCGTCTTAGGGAGGTCAGTGAGACCGGACTCAAGTGGTTTAGGGTGATTGAAGGTCATGGACATGGTATCGTACATGGTGGATATTGGCTCTTGGTTGGCGTTGGGGCTCTGCACGTTTGAGGGGCTGGGCTTTTGCGGAGAAGTGGTCAGGAGGGATGATCACCGGATTTCGCTCGTAGACACGGTTCGATGTGAAGGGGGCTAAGGCATTGAGGTCATTGCATTGGGGTGAATCGCATATGTCAGGGGGAAGTTGACGATACTGTCACGCCAAGACTCCTCCGCCCTCTCGGGAGCACGCAGGCATGTGATGCGCTGCATTGGGTCTGCGAAGTGTATGAGCGGTTACCCCATGCAACGCTACTACAGCTCCACTCGCCCGCACATTCCCATCGGAACATCCCTGACGAATCCAGTATCCAGATCGGTGACTCGCACCAGTCTCTCTTCCTCGTCTCCCATCTCGTCGTCATTTAGCAGAGGCGACCGGACCTCCGAGGCGTGTGGTGGTCAAGGCGAGAGCACACTCCACCCATATACGCTATCCAAGCGTATCGTCATCCCCAGCCCGAGTCCAGCTTCGACCTCGGGGCGACTCGCATCGGACCGGCCGGTCGAGTCCGAGCGCTTCGTCAAGCGCTGGCGAGTCGAAGCCTTCTTGAAGCGCCTCGAGAGCGGCTATGACGTGCGAGTCGAGTCGGTACATCGATGAGGCGGTTCTCGCATGACTAGGTCCAGCGGCCAGTAGGTCTGCGCTGCGCTTCCTTGTGACCCGTCCGGTCCGCTGGAGCGTCTCTCGCCTCAAACATGGGGTATTCCATGGTGTTGCCGCGGTGCTCGAGAAAGAAGTGACCAATGGAGCGGCCATATTGAAGATTGCGGTTGCCTCGTCGTCCGGTTCGAAAGTGAGGTACGTGGACACTGAGAAATCGCTGGGCTGTCGCTCCATCCCGCCTTTCGTGTCATCATCCAGTCCCGTATCTTCTCTTCGCTTCACCACCCATCTTCCCCTCTCTCTCAGACTAGTCCCCCTCAACCTCCTCCCCATCTTCGCCTCGAGCCGCCTCCATACCTCTTCAGCCTCGTACAGCTTCCGGCTCTCGGGGTCAGGCTGGAAACAGCTTTTGGGACCCGAGGATGGAGTATGCTGAAGACAGTGAGACATCTGTGTCAGTCACGTCTGAGACCAGAACATCAAATGCCAAAGTCAGATCTCGTCTCCGACCAGCTCGACGTCTTGTCGCTCATTTCCTTGGTCAGTCTCCTTTCTATAAGGTACCCTGGGCAAATCATGGCGGATCACAAGCTGTCCTTCCGGGTACTGAACAAGCATTTGCGAATTTCACCTGCCTGCGGGAGACTCGGTCTTGCTGTACAGTCTGCGGAAATTGAAAGAACGTCCTGATCAGGCAAATCTCTTGTAAGTCGAGGTGATCATCGGCATTCGCGACATGGCGTTTGCCCTTTGCTTTTGGGAGGAAAACGTCATGTGGCTGCGCACGTGATCCGTTTGACAAAAGTCCCCGTTGTCCCCTGGGTTTCTGTGTCTAGGACAAGGGTCCCCCATACCTTCGACCCGCCTTCCCCGCTCTCTGGGAAATCGTAACCAACAACTTCCAACATGCCAGCCCGCATCCGCACCCCCGAGCAATGGGCAGATTTCGGTCGGGAACACGTCTCGCACGGTCTCGGTCGGATGCGGGATCTTGTGGTGGTGAAGGGCGAAGGACTGGATGTGTATACCGCAGATGGGCAAAAATACCTGGATTTCACTGCAGGGATTGGGGTGACCAACCTTGGACAGTGGGGTCCTCCTTTGTTCATGCGGCGCTTTGTTGACGTAGCGTTCAGTTGTCATCCAGCTGTGACAGACGCCGTCATGCGTCAAGTTGGATCGCTGGTGCATATGCAGTGCTCCCTTATGTTCTCGGCGCCATATCTACAGCTCATCGAACGGCTTCTTCCCGCGATGCCCCATCCCTCGCTCGACCAATTCTTCTTGTGGAATTCAGGTGCGTCATGTCCGCTCGCTGTGGCGTCAGCTGATGGATCAGGCGCTGAGGCTGTTGAGGCGGCAGTAAAAGTCGCCCGGAAAGCGACTGGACGACCAAACATCATCTGTTTCCAAGGGTCATACCACGGACGGACATACGGGAGTGGAGCTCTGACACGGAGCAAGCCCATCTATACCCAGAGCACGGGACCTTTGATGGTACGGCCAACTTCGTTGTAGAGTAGAAACCCCCTAATGGTCGCAGCCCGGAGTATACACTACCGCATTCCCGTACTGGCATGGTCTCGGCGTCGTCCCCTCGACCCCGGAGGAGGAGATTGTGAGACAGGCCGAGTATCAGCTCGACATGATGTTCCGCCAGCAGGTCGCTCCGAAGGACGTCGCGGCGGTCATCATCGAGCCCGTCCAAGGTGAAGGGTGAGTCTTAAGAATGTATTCCATAAAGTCCGCTGAATGGATGTAGCGGGTACATCCGCTGCCCTCCAGCTTTCCTAAACCATCTCCGCGAAAAATGCGACCAACACGGCATCCTCCTCATCATCGACGAAGTTCAAACCGGATTCTTCCGGACGGGCAAATACTTCTCCGTCTCCGACATCCCTGATTTCCGACCCGACATCATGATATTTGCCAAGGGTGTGGCAAACGGCTTCCCGCTGTCCGGTATCGTCTCGTCGAAGCAGATCATGGAGACATTGGACGTGGGGTCGCTAGGAGGGACGTACGCTGGGAATGCTGTAGCTTGTGCGGCGGGAGTGGCGGTGCAGGACGTGTTTCAGAGCGAGGATATCGGAGGGAACGTGGAGAAGCGGGCGTGGCAGTTGGCCGTGGGGTTGAGGGCGTTACAGAATTCGGAGAAGACGAAACATCTCATCGCGGATGTCCGGGGTCAGGGCGTGAGTCTGACTTTCATTGTCGACGAGCGAATCGCTAAGCTCGCCCACGCTTAGCTCATGACCGCCATCGAGTTCCGCTCAGCGCACGACCCACTGACGACCTCCGACCTGCCGGACGGTACGAAGGTTCCCGAGAACATCGGCAAGCGGGTGCAGGATAACTGCTTCGAAGAGGGAATGATGATCCTCACGACGTCGTGCTTCGATACGATCCGGTTCATCCCGGCGTTGGTGGTGACCGAGGAGCAGATGGAGCGGGCTGTGGGAATATTCACCAGAGCTGTAGAGCGGGTGGCGAGGGAGGGTTAGCCGGGATACGGATGATACGGCTTCTGGTTTGGTGCACACATGCATAAAACTCAGGATGGCCAATCGGCTCCCGTATGGATCATGCAGGTAGACCCAGGCTCGACCGAGATGGCGGACGATCTGTCGCATACCCAACATCTTGTTAAAGATGGCTGGTTCAGGGTACAGGCGTTTCGCGCGTTCGCGTTTATATGAATACATCTTAGTAGTCATGCGTTTTTACTATTGCATATGAACCTGGTTATTCAACAGATTATGAGACCTTGT
>JAABUL010003372.1_pt1 | contig 23820 bp, 24 predicted proteins | sample 5559151 | NCBI WGS metagenome assembly JAABUL01 (sample SAMN10711876, study PRJNA513368) | rock metagenome | isolation source: Antarctica rocks | place: Antarctica: Victoria Land, Pudding Butte sud | reverse complement strand
GAGATGAAGGGTGATTTCACTTTGGGATCTGCTGTGTGGTTGTACGCTTTCTGAGTTCGCAACAGCGAGTGCCTCCCCTAGGTAATCTAGTCTTGCGCTCCTTGCAATCTCAGATCGAAAAGTTCTAAACATACCGCTCAGCCAATGCTGAGGAGTCTGTCCTTTGGTTGCTCCACAGTAAGCGAACAAACGCGAAGATTAGCACGTGACAAGCTAGGCTTCTAAGCACGCCTGTAGCGGCATCAACACGAATCTTACAGAGAACTCATCAGTATTTGATCTAGGGTCAACCCTCTTCAACCAGGCTGTCGAAGTCGATTGCTGGCTCAATTACCTTATCCTGGAACTGATTCTGCCTGAGATGGCTGGAGATGACGGCTGAATGTAGATGAACAGTTTACTCGTATGTCTCCAACGGTTTTCAAACACCTTGTCCCCCTGTGCACGCCCCTGTACGATGACTTACGCAAAGTGCCAACCTGGTTGTTTCTCTTGTTATTTCGGTATATACTCTGCACTACTTGCTCTTTGTAGCTGGAAACGTTCTTACACACCAGAAGTCCGGTAGCTCTGACGGCGAATTAATCTATATTATCAACTTCGACCGGCGGCACGGACTTCTATCCATGAAGCGAACTACACTCCTCCCCCCGCCGGGAGCTAGACGTCGGTGTGATTGTTTGAGTTTTTACGGACGGGGTCAAAGGGCCTTGTAAGAAGGAGGCGAGGACGCGCTCAGATCTCCAAACGTCTATATGTATGGCCTCCATATTTCTTTGAGGTCCTATTCTGTAGCATGCAGGGTTAGGGCCTGAACAAATATGCCGGCTTTACATGCTCGCGCCGCTAATACACCACTCTATTATGGTTGACGACTTGAGTGCTGTTTGTCACACTGATCTCTAAACGGAACTGCTCGGCTGAAGGTCATACTCCGGTACAAGATCAAGAGCTAGAATCAAGAACTATCTCCAGCTTGGTGAAAGTTCTAGGTCCGCACCGTATCTTATTAGTGAACTTGATCCTGTCAGACCTAGACCTTCAATCAGTGAAGTCATGGATGACGGCTTAATGTTGATGGTAGTCGTTGGGCTATTGGAGAATTAACAGATTACTCGTAGGTATAGTCATTCCGTTGGCTTCATTCGAACAGACTTCTACCTATATCACGTATCGATGTCTGCTACTGCGTTTCCAGTGAGACTCCCTATCACGACTACGAATCCTTCTATCCCATGGATATCTACCGAGCTTATAGATAGTATCTTATAGCGCAAAGCTGGCTCTTAGAGAATGTTAATTCCTTGACAGCACAAAGATCTAGAGCTGTCCGGATACTGTGGGGATGTCGTATCCTCTTTTCTTAGCGGGAGTACTCTTGCCATCGGCCAACTCTGGAGTCTTTGGAGCAATGTTTGGGATGTACGCAATGGTTGATGATTGTTAAGAAGGAGAACTGTAAGATCATCATTCATAGGATCATAACAGGGCATAACATGGCAGAACAATGAAAGCTTCAATCAGGTCGTATACAGAGGGAAAGAGCGTTCGAGTCTGTTCTTGAGTTTTATATCTAACATCCTTCATCGTCTTCGTTGGCTTACTCATATGTGCTTGAATTGAGTCTTCCAATTTCTCTCGCGTAAGTTGTATCCACTGTGATTGTCTGTAAGCGCTCAAATAGGGTGTTTGATGTGCGCATGCAATACAGTGACTTCAGCGTCCTCGTCCAATTTCAGACGTAGTGTAGATGTTTCTGGCCTGACTGGCTTAAGTGTTGGGCACATCGGTAGTCTTGTACATTGTAGATTCGTAAGCTCCTTGCACAGTAAACCATCATCACCAAATTCACAGGGCTTAGGGCCATTGATTAAAGTAGATATAAGGTACATATGTACCTTAGGCGCGAACGGAGACGCGCCGAAAGAGTTCCCCGCCCACTTCGGAAGGACGCGAACACGTCTTCCAAAATCAACGAAATTACTCAGCGTCGCCAGAGAGGAACAGATTGCCCAATAAATGAAGCGTGCGATACGGCAACCCAGCGGGATAGTAACATTTCCATCTTGCTCGGCATAAAGGACTTTCATAGTATTCTTCTTCGCCGTTGGCGCAATTTCCCCTTAACGTCCTCATGGCCTCGGCCATTCACGCCGCTTCTTCCTCCTACCCCCCACCCTCATTTTCCCAAAACAGCACCGACTCATCCATGAATGGCATCCACCTCTCACAGACCGGTCTGAATTCTTTCGAAGCTCCTCAATCAGTCGCCTCTACCCCAACACCGACCCCACCCGCGTCTCGAGGGCACCAACAAATTCTACCACACAACATGTCAAGTTATGGGGGCCCCAATGGACTACATTCGCAATATAGCGCACAGAAAAGTTTCGGGGATATGCATGTCAACGTCCCGCAACAGCGATACCCTCCAGGTCATAAGCCGCAAATTTATACGGTATGGCTGCCCTAAATGAGATAACTGTGTCGGTATGAACTCGGGCTAACTCAGTTGGATGTTTCAGGCCGTATACTCTGGAGTCTCTGTCTATGAAATGGAAGTCAATCAAGTAGCCGTCATGCGCCGGCGCAACGATTCATGGCTGAACGCGACGCAAATTCTAAAGGTTGCAGGCATCGACAAGGGCAAACGCACAAAGGTCCTAGAGAAAGAAATCCTTGCTGGTGAACACGAAAAGGTCCAGGGTGGGTACGGAAAATACCAAGGAACCTGGATAAATTATAGAAGAGGTGTCGATTTCTGTCGAGGATACGGTGTCGAAGAGCTATTGCGCCCTCTGCTGGAGTATGATATGGGTCAGGATGGATTGACTATCGCCGGCCAAGGAAATGTAGATACGCCTACCAAGGAGCAGGCAATGGCAGCTCAGCGGAAGAGAAACATGCTCAACGGAGGAATTGACAATCGACCCACAGCCTCGTCCCCAAACGGAACATTCTTTAAGAACATCTCAAAGACCGCAGCGAATGCTGTGAATGCAATTAGCAAAGCAAGATTCGATTCTCCAGGACCTCGTCCAGGCAGCGGCAATAAACGTCCTGCGCCTGCTCGAAGACCCTCGCAGCAGATGATGGCCAGTCAAGAATCAGCGTATGCCGGTAGCAGTCAACAAAGTATGCAGAGCTTGCAATCGGAAAACAGCTTTGGAGCGAACAGTCACCTCGATCCAGCTCTTAGAGGTCACAGCGGGCCTTACTTCACCAACATGCACGAAAATCAAAACAACGACATGAACGAACCCCCGCGGAAGCGTGCGAGACCTTCTTCCAGCCAAGACCCTTTTGCTTATGATTTGAGCTATGACACTAGCATGAGAGAAATGTCACCCACCGAACCAAATGAGTCGTTTGTTTACCAACCTCAGCCTAATGTGGACGTCACGACCGCAGGGCTAGCGCCTCTACCGCAACCTACTTGTGATATAATGATGAAAAAACAGCATATGCTAATTTCTCTCTTTCTCGATCCATCACAAACAGACTTTTCGAATCATCCAGCTCTACTACGGTTGTCTGGTGAAGATCTTGACATTCCGATTGATGCAACGGCACATACTGCTCTACACTGGGCTGCGACGCTAGCACGAACTTCCTTGCTGCGCGCACTGATATCAAAGGGGGCGAGTATCTTCCGCTTGAACGGAGGAGGCGAGACAGCGTTGATCCGTGCGGCGCTCACCACTAACAACCTTGATCAAAGCAATTTTCCAGAATTGCTAGAGCTACTCGGACCTACTATAGAGATCAGAGACGGTCGTGGGCGCACTGTTTTGCATCATATCGCAGTCTCCTCGGCTGTCAAAGGCCGAAGTCAAGCCTGCCGATACTACCTTGAGTGTTTGCTAGAATTTGTTGTACGGCAGGGAAGCGCCCAGAATAGCCAACAGAATTCTTTCGATGGCCCTGAAGCCAGCGCAAGGCCAGCAATTAAACCTATTGGTCTTGCGAGATTCATGGCAGAAATCGTGAACGCAGAAGATATGTCTGGAGACACAGCACTGAACCTTGCCGCAAGGATCGGCAACAAGAGTATCACACAACAGCTTCTCGAAGTTGGTGCGAATCCGACGATTGCAAATCGTGGTGGCCTCAAGCCCGTTGACTTTGGGGTGGGGGGCAACCCAGAGCCTACGGATGTGCAGCCAAGTAGCCAAATTACAAAGCTGGAAAAGAATCCAGTAAGCAAAGTCTTAGAAAGTAGCCAAGAACTTATGAACTGTAAGTTGTCCTTCAATCCTTCGTGCAACTGCAGCACTAACATGATTTCCAGCGATATCAAGCCTCCTCTCCGACACCTCATCATCCCTAAAATCAGAGCTTCAAACCAAACAATCCCTTATCGACCAAGCCCACGCCACCCTCCGCGAAACTACCTCCCTCCTTGTCACCGAGCGTCGCCGTCTCGAAGACCTCCAAGGCAAATCCCTGGAGCGCAAAGACCTCCGCCAGAAGGTCACAAACCTCCGCCGTGCAAATGATGAGCAGCGGAGTTTGCTCTCAAGATCCGGGAATACCCCACTGGAAGCGAGAGCAGATGTCAAAATCGGCGAAGCAGACGCTGGTCTTGAGATTGATTCTTCTCTTGCGAACATTGATCCTATGAATCCAGGAGACCTGACTCCTCAGCAATTTTCCTACGTCAGCTCTTTGCCTCCCACAAAAGTCCTTCAGGCGCGTGTCTCAGCATACCGTCGGAACAACGCTAGGCTGGAAGCTCAGGCAAAGGACCTTGCGAGTAGGAGTATCGAGTTAGAGGAGCAGTTGAGAAAGGTAGTCGCGTTATGTACGGGGGTGGAAGAGAGCAGAGTGGATGAGATGGTCGCTGGATTGGTCGCGGCGGTGGAAAGTGAGAGAGGGGAGGACGTCGAGGTAGGGAGGGTAAGGGAGTTTCTGAGGAGGGTTGAGGGTGCTGAAGGAGAGTAGAATTGAGGCACGTCTGTCACAGCAAGGTTATCAAGGGCTGCATTAGTGGTGCGATACTCTTTCTTGTTTATAGCATCTCGAGTATCTTATTCTGTACGTTCATGACGTATAGGACTGGACAGAAAGATTATACGAAGCGAGCTTGAGTACCTAGGAGAATCCAAAAAACATTTTCAAGGCCGGGCCCAGAGATAATGGGCCCATTAGCTACCCTCGCCAGCTTTTGCTTCTACAAAAGCATACTCGAGTACCGATGCCAGACTAGCGCAGCATGGTCCCTGGTGTCTTGACCTAAGTACCCACGAATGTTTTGAATCAAACTATATCAACTGCGCCGTGTCCAGTACCGTGGGAATGATCCTAAAACTAACAAGAGGCGTGGATGCGACGGAGTAGACATGTAGGTATATCTCCGGGAATTGATATAACCCTTGGGTACCCCTAGAGTAGCACCTCGTTTGTTCTGTTTATCCAAACTGCACTCCTTCCACTACAGCATTTCGAGGTCATGGGGCTGGCAATCAATTACTCTCAGCAATCGCAGCAGATCGGCCCCGCTGTGTATGTGTATGACAACCGATCAGCATGCCTCTGCGTTACTCTGATGCTGCGACTGGCGATCTTGCCTACATGATTGTCCAGACTGGGGTTTTTGCTGCACTAGCGGTCGTGGCATACCGTTTCGGCCCTTCATATACGCTTCTCTATAGCTAAGTCTCAGCAGACTCCCTAACTTATATCGACATCATTCCCTGATGCGCAGCTTTTAGGAAAGTATATAAATACAAAATAAGGGGTATCTAGCGCGTAAAATCCGTAATTCCCTCCCGTATCGTTGCGTCGTCTGATTACAAAAAATGCGTGCGATAAAGAAAGTCAGAAGAGAAAGGTCTCAGACACAGAAAAATTTCCGCTTATTTTTTAAGGAGCTCGCTACCAGTATATTTCGGCCTTTTCCTTGCCCTCTGATCCTGTCCGCCAATGTTCCATTTTAACATGTACATTGTATTGTTAGGTACGTATCGTCAGCTTGCAAAGCTTACCAAGTTAGTGCCGCGAAGAAAAGGTCTCCTAGATGCCGCCTCATGTTCGTAAAATTGAGTACTCCCACGAGTAAAAGTGGCCTTGGACTTGGTGCGACCATAAACAGGAATTCGAAGTAGACTTCTTCAATCCAAAAAGTAAGTCGTATTGCGAAATATAGGGCTTTTCCCAAACGATTCATGAGAACATAATGAATAGCTGGTAATTGGACAAATTGCACATATGAGCCACCTCTGCATATAACGCGCCTCTATCCAGGAGGTGAATTAGAGGTAAAGCGACCAGGAAAGAGAAAGCTCTGTACAGAATCCAGAGCGTGATGTAGTGTGAAGACGACAACGTCGCTCAAGGGCTTGAGTTACTGATGAGCGTGAAAGCCGTTTGATCCTCTCTGGGTCATGGAATGTGGCGAGCCGCTTGAGCTGCTGAGGGTTCCAGGGATGTCGTTATCGAACCTCTTATTGATCGCGCCCAGGAGCATCTTCCACACATTGCCGTTAGAGGGTTCGTGATCAACGATATCCCTGCGTTGGCAAGCATCGTTAGTTTGAGATCCTCAAACATGGTAGAAAGGCTCTGGTGGTGATACGTACAATTTCAACCCTAAATTTGCGTCGAGCCTGTTCAGCCGTTGAATACTTTCAAGATTGTCACCAAAGCGGATGAACTGAATCCCTACTTGATCCGAGCGGTACTTATAATTCTCAAGCTCTTCTACAAGGTTCTTGATCGGTCTCTCGACATCAGTGTTGTCTTCCCAGGCGCCATCGGTGAAGATGTATAAATTCAGAGGCCGCACAGGCTTTGAAGACGACATCAATCTACGAAAACCCTTCGGAGCGCCTTGAAGTTTTGTCTGATATGGCTGTAAGATATCATTCAGACCTCGTTTAATATCAGAAAAGCCTTTTGGAACTCGAGACTTTATTGGGCTCAAAAGCGATGTTGTTTTCTTGCTTCGGTAACTCTCGGTGGACGTCGTGAAATAGAGCTCAATCCCGTCGGGGTCGCACTCTTCAACCAAGTAAGCCAAGATACGGAAAATCTCTTGCACCTCTGGCCAGTGTTTTCTCATAGAGCTGCTACTGTCGATTAAGAAGACCTGATGGGCAAGTTAATATGATCACTGCATAAGAAGCAGCGTACGTACGTGATCACGTTTCTTTAATTGGGACTGAAGGCTTAGATCTTCAAAAGGCGAATTTCTATTTCCGCTCTTTCTGTGTTTTACCAACAGTTCTGCATTGGAAACTGTCAGGTTAGGCAATAGCGATGCTTGCTGAATCAATGACTCAGGAAGAGTGAAATGTGGAACGGACGATGTATAATGGTGTGCAGACTGATCATGGTGTCGATCATGTGAATAAAATTTCTGGTTTATATGATAAAGATCGTCGTTACGATATGCTCTGCCATTGGTCTTAGATGGCGGACTCAGATTCCCGTTATGGCTGGGAAGACTATTCGATGGGGAAGTAGAGGTTTGAGGCATAAGTTCGCTATTGTATGAATGTCGGATGGGGCCAGCCGAACCAAGCTGAAAGAACGTCGATTCCGACATTCGGGAGGGTCTCGTGTTGAAATGTGCACTTTCTCGTTCTTCAATTTCGTTCAACAGTGTTTCGTCCTCTTCGGGGCTTGCAATATCCCTCGGCGATGATCTCGAGATTCCTTCGTAGTGATTATGAAAATGCATGGGCGAATGTCTTCTATTGATTGAGGAACGTCGAGCGTTTGTAGGGTTGTAAGTTTCATCAGATGGTATTGTTGTGTTTCTTCGATTATTGATCAACCTTCGAGAAGAGCTGCTATTTTCAGACGAAGGCTCTTCATTTTGAGGCCATGAACGTGCGCCGAATTGAGCTTGCTGCAATTCTGAAGGCTGTTCAGGCGGCGTGCGAGATAGCTGTGACGACGGTAAAGTTCTCGAATTACGAAGAGAATGGGAGACAGCATTAGGTTTATCCTTGTGGACGGTGCTAGATGAGCTTTAAGAAAGCTTCCACAAAATACTGAGACATCATGCACACACCTATCTCCGCATGGGATAATTGGGGACCAAGATACCTAGGCCATGGAATTTATGGAACATTAAGCAATCAAGAGAGGACTAGACGAAGTGTTCACGATGTCTTAGGTGGAACCTCAGAACCTCTGAAATATGGATACTAGCTTACCTACTGCTAGTTCCGCCTATATACCTTTACTATAATAGCCAAGCTGTTGGCTCCACCGCCGTAATACGCTTCAACGATCGACCAAACTTCTTTCTTGAGACCCTCGGCTGGCTTGCTTGTGAAATCCTCTGCGATTTCGACCTTCTGTTTTCCAACTCTTCCCCATTATCAAGATTACGCTTCGACCGTTGCCTTAGAGCATTGTTTTTGATCTCCTGCAGAGGCATTTGTGTCCTCATAGCTCTTTCCGGTTCCAGTTTAGGTTCCAGTTCAATACCATCAAACATTGCCAGTAGGGCCCGTAGCTGCCCAGACGCATCAAGAAAATTAAACCATGATGTTTGGTGAATTATCATCTTGTCCGCAATGGCGGCCTTCCCATCAACAATTGACACAATGTATGGTACTGTTGTAGTCACATTGAGAACTTGGACCCAATGCGAGTATACTATCAAGAGGCGTAACTACACCGGGTTAGCTTAGTAGAGAGCAAGTATTTACAAGAACCCACGTTTATAGATCTTATGTCGAGTAGCGTACGATGTTTTGCAGCCATAGCAAGTACAAAATAGAGCTCCGCCGTGGTAAGAGAGGAATCTGGTCGGGACCTCTCTCGTATCAGGACTGAGGAGAATGGAGTTGCCTTTGTGATATTGTGCGGGAATGTCGTGGCAGTATCTGCAGAGGGATGGGACATAATCAACTCTGCAGAAACACCGAGGGAGTATGTATCGTTCTTGATGTGGAGATTGTGATTTCTTAAACCCCCCGTATCAGCATCATGTATTGCAAAAGTATTGAAATGTATAAAGGATTTGAATTGCTCACCGGTTAACCTGTAGCTTCTCTGCAGTCTGCTGTGACAGGACTGTAATCCAGCCAACCAAGACTGACGAGACGTATTCTGAGCAGAACCGAGCAGTCTTTGCGTCGCGCAACACAAGGTCCATAAAGAACGTCGACGACCGGCCCTTCTCGCCCCCAATGATGTCCCCAACAGAATGTATATTATCCCATGCAATCTCTCCATCGCTTTCATAGGCCTCGACATGTAGTTGTTCTAATTGCAGTTCACTTGGGGTTGAGTTTTTCGAGCGCTTCAGATCGCGAAGAAGACTGCGAACAGAGGACTGCCATGACATTCTGAGCCGTGCGCCCGCTGCGCATAGCTGATTGAAGGGATGGGGATGGGGATGTAGATGGTAATTCGGATAAACTGTCAGGAATCGTTCTTGTATTCAGGTTGCTTGATCATGAAAAGACTAACGTCTCAAATGACGCGACGTGGCTAACCGTGGCTAACCGTGGCTAACCGTTTCGGTAGATACAGTCACGTGATATGACTAATCATGCTCTTCGTACCTGGTGGTATCTACGTACCAACACTTCCTCAGCTCTCCTTTCGAGCCTTTCCAGAACTACACATCTATCATCATGTCTACCCCGGCCTCTTTAGATGAATTCAACTCCACCTTTTTGTCATGGCCCGACGACGCTCTATCCCGTAGAATTGATCGTATACCCGCCGGAAGTGCCTGGGACATCCGCGAGCTAGGCACGTTCCAGATTCTTCGTACTCCCCCGGCTAAGATAAATCCTCCAATATGGCTTCAGTCACACTTCGCGGAAGCAATAGCTCGCGTGCGAGAAAGCGTACCTATGCAGTCAGTCCTCCAGCTTTTCCGCCAGGATTGGCGTAACATGACTCATGAGGACCTTACTCGAGCTGCTGGGCCGTTGGCCTCGTTCGTTACGCTGCTATCTCAAGTACTTGAGACTGCCATTGTTTCCGACCCTCTTCGAGAGCTGAGAGTACAAGGGTTTGACGAAAATGCTCCCACAGTTCTCCCCAGCACGGGTGTCTCGTCCTCGCCTCCAATGTCATCTTCTCCTCCAGAATTTCCCAATAAAAGGTTCCGCAAAGATCGATCTTCGAGTAGCTACTGGCCTTCTGATGAGAGCGACCAGTCAAGTCATGATCAGCGGGCAAAATCTGAAGCAACAACGAACGCCTGCATTTACGAGCTTTTGCGTTGCGTTACTGAGATATCCAGAAAAACAAACGATTCTCCTTTCCGTCTAGAATGGACGATAACGCAAGATACTGCCAGAGTCCATGCAGGATCGCACGAATACACTACTATTAACGATGGCAATTTCGTACATAAAGCCCATCGCATGGGTTATTGGCAACGGGCTTCTAATTATTCATATTGCTCCATCGAAGTGAATTTACTGCTGATCTCCCTTCGACTCCAATGCTGATGCATTCCATCCTACGAAGGTCAAGTCTTGGCACAATACCTTAGAAAAACCCCGCACTGTCAAAGCTCAAGAAGCTGCGCACCTAGTCGCTATGTTTTCTCAGCATATAAGTGCTGAAGTTGCTCTTCAGCATGATTTAGTGTGAGTTCTCTATAGCGATGATTAGTCCTTGCTGAACGAAATAGTGTACCACTAGTATCTGGCGCTCAAAACCTTTTCTCATTAGTGCTTGGCAACTTCCCGAGAGAATACGAGCAATATCTACATGATGGCTCTCAATCAGAACAATTGGCGTTTGCAAAAGTCGAGGAATATGGCATGTTCAAGATGCAAGACTCTGACGAGCTGAAAATTGTGTTTACTATTATTGTTGCTCTCAACCTGAAGTTGCAGAGTCTCGGACCAGTGGGTTGAGGGCCAATGACCTTCTCCTCTGGATCGACACTCTTTGTTGCCCGCTGAAGCCTCTAAATCTCAAGGTACAAGCCTTAGCATTGATGCAAGAAACTTACAAAGACGCGGAGCATGTCCTGGTCTTTGATTCCGCCCTCGAGAACACAGATCACACATCCCTAGACTACCTCGAAATTTTAGCCCGGGTGCTTACATCCGATTGGATGCGGAGACTATGGACGCTTCAAGAAGCTTTCCTGGCACAGAATCTGTGGGTGCAATTCAGTCGCGAGGCGATCAGTATTGATCAACTACTCATAGAACATAATGAAATGGATAAAAGGGTTGAAGCGAGAATAATGTATACATTCACGAGGAACTTCGTCTTCAGTATTCGCCGTAGGCGCGCCCTAAAACCTTCATCCCACACATTCCACATCCACACACTCGCCCTAGGTATAATAGGACGGTCAGTGACCGAGCCATGTGATGAGCCTCTTTGCCTGAGCACAATTCTCGATCTGGACATGGCGAACGCCACAGCGGTAGCCCGAGCGCCCCCAGAGCAAAGGATGAAAATACTCTGGGACCGCTGGTCTAAGAGTACTCACGGCATACCTGGGAAAATAATCTTTAGCGACGGCCCAAAGCTCTCCCACGCTGGCTATCGATGGGCTCCTTCTACGCTACTACGAGGGAGCATGCCCTCGGTTTTGCTCCCCGAGGGTTTCGGCACTGGCATGCTGTGTCCTTCGGGGTTGAAGGTGCATTTTCCAGGGATCCTGCTCTCGTCTACCCTTTTGAGCAGAGAGGCTTCTGGCAAGATGAAGATTGACCGGCCCAATTTTTTACGGGATGGCAAGGGTCTATGGTACACATTTACAGTCGGAGACTTGGACGCCACGAACGCAAGAGTGGCAGACAACCCTGGCAATTTTATACAAGAGCTAGCAGCTGCGAAGAGTCCCTTCCCACCAAATGTTAAGATAGATTATTGCCGCTACGCCGTCATAATGAGCGGACAAGATGGAAACATCATTGGCTCCACCAATGCTCTTCTAGTCCATCTGCATGGGAAGGAGGGACAGATATTTCTCACCAGGTGTATTCAATCAATTCTACCTCCTTCCATTGTCCATCACAGTCTCGGTCCCATATTGGAGGCAGCTTTCCAATTCGTTCAAGATGTGCGGGACAAAAAGACAGTGGATCTCTCTGCTGATGAAACGACGGAACACTCGTCTGCTCATAAAACAGCTGCAGCAGCCGCACAAGGCTCCGTGCAGAAGGAGGGGCCATTTGGTATGGGCGAGGAAGCACTTGCGAAAGATCCTGCTTTGGAACCATTGGTCCGGAAGTTCAGCGCAAATCCCGCTGCTTCCATGCAGCGGTGGATCGAATATATCCTGGATGGGAACTTCGTTGCGTTGGGTCAGATCTTGCCGGAGACCCAGGAGTGGTGTGTCGATTGACCACGGATAAGCTTCAGTAGCAGTTCGCGAGAACCTGCGTTTGAACTGCAGTGAAGTACGAAAGCTTTCATCCAATGCAGTACCCGAAAAATCACGGCTGCACACTGGGAGACCTTCGCAGCTGGTAGAAGCCGTCTCGTCGCGATATCTGCGAGGAAAGCTCTCGCCAGCCTCCCAGTTCTCGATCAGATACGATTTGCCCCAAACGAGGAGCCCATTGTTGGGCTCGGGCTCGCTGCTGGGCCATCCGACTAGATTCAGACAGAGCGCGTCTACGTCGTAGGAACCTGCTTCGGAAAGGATGATCTGCTCCCGCAATTGTACGTCTGGAAAGACGTCATATGCGGGATCATGACGGATCATCTTCTGTAATGCGGTTGGCTGCAGGCTGTAGGGGAGATGATCACCTGGAGCGGTGGTTGAGAAGGGAGAGATCGTGTCTTCACGGGCAATGTCGGCGATATGGAAACCTAGGATACTGACATTTTAGAGGTAGGCTCGGAGGACGTTCCAGCAGGCTAGGCTCAGTAGGATTTCAGCGTAGGGAGAGGGGGGCTGGGGATGGTGGTTCATATGTTTAACCCTCTCTGCGAGCGCTGTTTTGAAAGTCGCCGTCAATGCGACGACCTTACATTTACGAAGGGCGTGAAGCCTCGAAGCCTGATACTTCTTAGACGGCGTTCAAAGTTTCAGCATCCCTTTGAGTTTCGTGACATGAGAAGGTGAAAGAGCTGTGGAAATAGAAGTTGAGGGGAGTAGCTCAGGATAAGGCTATAAGAGAGCGGTTGAATCTGTGGTTGTAATCGGATTCGACGACGGCTTGTTGAATTTCAGGCTATTCTTCTTCGACCTAAGTTGATTGGTCAGATATTAACACGTGACGACATGAATTTGGTAAACTCGCGAGCAGCTCTGGCATTGACTCGATTCTGTATGTTCCGCCTATCTGCAGAAGATTTACCGGACCGGTCATCTTCTAGACCCCTGATATCACTTTCGGGATAGGACTATACTAGAATTATAGATGGCTGCTGCTGCCGCTGATGATGCAGCATTTTCAATCATGGGCCAGCTGGAATGGTGGAATCTTAGTGATTAGAAGCAAAGCTTGCGGTGAGGATCGGTCTCGCTCTCCGTATCCTTCTGCTTTTGTGTCTGCTGTAGTGCCAGGCGATAAGTGGTCCGGGTAAGAGGTATAGCGAAAAATTCCTTTTTAGTTAGAGCCTTGAGTTTCCTACTTCTACCGAGCGTCTCCTTGGAATGATCGCAAGCCTTTCCACGTTATTCTTTTCTTTCATTTCTGGTTTGTTCTTCTTTTATATGTACTTTGCCATCGTGAGGAAGCAACAAAGAAACGGATGATACAATTTTACGCTACAAAAGCTTGGCCATTTCTTACCACGCTGCCTTTTTCCTCAACATTTGTCCTCTTCATCGAATGAGAGAAGCCGTACGTCAGCAGGGGGTAAGCCTGTTAATTTCGATCGGGATTCAGTAGTACCATTGAGGTTCTTGATTACCACAGGGGTATTTTGTGTGATCTACTTCTTTGCATGAGCATTTATCTTGATTGAGTATGTTATAATTCTGCGGTCCTTACCCTCGAGTGGATTCACTACTGTCACTTGGATACAGAATCTGACGCATAATTAGATGATGGTTTCAAGCTCAAAGCGGCATTCACGCAAAGAGAAATATTTATATGGCGCAGGATTCGAGAAGAAATCGTATAGCCAATTTATGGGTTTGATCATCGCGGATGCTATTCTGTGTTAGTCCCCCAATCCGATTGATCAATTCTAGCTCAAATTTCGTCCCCAACGCAATACATGAGCTCGGACTCCCCTACAGAACCAGACTCAAGCCTAGGCTTGCAGGTTGCCGCATCTGGCCGCTGTCCTCTATGCACGACGTAGTGCTGCTAAATCTCGAAGAACCGCCAATCTCTTTTCCGGTTTGTAGGCTCTTCTTCATGTCTTTCCTCTATTTCCACTTCTATCTCTTCTTTCTTCTCCCCTGCCCCTCCTCCTTCCCCACCTTCCCCTCTCTCCCGTATAATCTCCTTCATAAGGATGATCTGTCCTACTGCCCTGATCTTTGGGCATTACGATTCTCATCTATATTTGAGCTCGCGAGAATGAAGCTCGCCAGAAATATCTCAACCACTTCAGTTGGTCAAAAGATTCTGCAGAGCGACGAGGGTATCTCAAGCCGAAGGTTGAGGGAGCCATTTCAGGCTCCCACTGCTGCGCCCCTGCTCCCTTTCTCAATCGAAAACGGCAATTGCCAATCTTAAGTTTAGGGTGTATATAAAAAATATATATTCTACTGACAGCAGGAAAGATGTCTTTCGGCTTTGCGCTGGGAGACTTCCTCGCGGTAGGCAACTTGGCCTGGAAACTATATCGTGACCAAGAGTTCCAGCTATTAGTGACCGAGATTTCAACCCTATCGAATTCGCTGACTATTCTTCAAGAAGAGGTGAAAGATCCCGAATCGACGCTTGTACAGGCGGTAAGCTCACTTTCAGATTGTGAATATATCATTCTGAACACGTTCCAAGATTGCTAAACCCCGGTTTGCGATTACGAATTGCAATGTCGCATTAACTTCGGTCCTATTGAATATAGCTTAAGTGTCGCAGAGTAACGAAGCCAAGCTTACTCCAATTCTAGGGGAGCCATGAAGGGAGCCATGGAGGGTGTTTGGTAGGGAATCATGGAGGGAGCCATTGAGGGAGCTATGGAGGGTGTTTGGTAGGGAATCATGGAGGGAACTATGGAGGGTATTTGGTAGGGAATTTGGTAGGGAATTTTGGTTGGGAGTTTGGTAGGGAGTTTTGGTAGGGAGTTTTGGTAGGGGATTTGGTAGGGAGTTTGGTAGGGAGTTTGGTATCGAGCCATGACGGGTGCTTTCTATTGAGCTAGTTAGCTTGTGTTATGAAGCATGTATGAAGCATACTATGAAGTGAGCCATGGAGCGAATGACGTGTGTTCGAACGCGTCGCATGAAGCATGTTTTGAAGCATGTTTTGGAGCGAGTAGGCAGGTGAGTAGGCGAACGAGTAGGTAGCTGAGTTGGTAGCTGAACATGTACATAGGTAGGCGAGTAGGTATGTATAGCAAGTCAATATTGGCGGGCTGGTTCCCGAATTGCCGATGTTTATTGTAGTTCTTACTTTTCTTCAGCTTAGCAAATGCGTATGCTTTCTCATCTTTCTTGATCATCTTGATGACTGAGTCTCATGATGAGAATGAGAATGAGAATGAGATTGAGATTGAGATTGAGAGAAAAGATTTTGTTTTGATGTGCTGAAAGCCGGTACTAGAATAACACAGTTTTTTTAAGGAAGACTAATGATGACAGCGACGTCAAATTGCTTATTCAAGCTGGCAACAGTCTGATAATTGACTAAAGGTGTGTCTTCCACAATTAGGAAGCTATCTAAGGTACATTCTGTGCCGCAATTGGCGCTAGCCCCAACTAGGCTAGCGGGCAGTGTAGTGGCACTGCAACTACTAGAGTATGTTCCTAATCGGACGACTACTCCTCCTGCTGCTACAACAGCTCCTGCAGCTCCTATTGCTTCAAGACTGCGCCCCGTATTTCTATTAGCGGTGGGGAGATACTAACCAGGTCCCACTAATGGTCTGTGCCTAGGAAACCATCATAGCCTTCCAGGATCTGCACCATTTGTGCGAAGCAACCACTCATAGCAGAGCAGTTGCCTAGGTACTCCTGTTCTCAAGATCTGCTTGAATACTCACTGCTGCAGATCCCACAACTGAAAGTTTGCAGATTGGGGTGAGGGCTAATGAGTTTTTTAGAAATGTAACTGATCTCGCAGAAGAACGTAATGGTCTGGTTGACTCGAGATTAAGTATGCTCAAAAGCCATGTTCACGCCGTCAGGCATCGCAATCCCGACTACAGAATTAAAGTAGCCTAGGATTCTGGCTCCAAGCGCCACCGGTGGCCCCTTTCTAATCGATGTCAGATGGGTTCTCAAACTGCTCCTGCACTCAGTGCGCTGGGAACTCTCATCGGATATATAGGAGCAGAAGCTGCAAGTGAAGACGTTTTCGAGAGGCTTCTGTGGCCTCAACGCTTTTTCAACGCATTCTCTTGGCAGGATGCCATCCAAGTTGGACTCCTCAACCCCATGGGTGGACCAATGCACAAGGCTGCATTAAACACTCTCGAGCGATTTTATCAAAATGAACTTTTCAGAGGCCGCGACCTTGGCCATATGCTAGGAACGGCCTTTTTCCATGATACTGGACTCACATACACGACGCAGGAACCCCCGCTAGACACGGAGAATAAAAAAGGTGTTCGGAACGGGCTATGGGTTCAAAGTATCGCACGTCTACCTATTCCTACCAAAGCTCAGACGGAAAATAACCCCGAATCCGGCGTCAAATCATCCAGATTTGTCAGGGCACGGTCGGTGGTGAATATACTGGAGCTGTCGTATGCGGATAGGAATGTGGAACCTATGAAGACTGTGAAACATGACGCTGGATTACTCACTTATCGAACCCTTCTGGCCATCCTCTGGAGTGAGATCACTGCATTGGCTGTGGGCCTTCTCGTCTTGAGATTTTGGCGATCATACTTCTGCTTACTCTGGTTTCTACCTTTAGCTCTGAGAACCTTGAGTGCAATTTTCACCATGCGCCGAGAGGGCTTCCTCGCAAAGCCGTTGGCGAAGGAAACGGATCTGCAAGAAATTAAACATTTCGATGTCAACACCCGCGGCCACGGCCGTCTTGTCATCAAAGGCAAAGAAACGGCCGTGTTACAATTTTTCAGACACTACGGCCATCCAATTCGAAGTCGCGCCCGCGAAATCTTGCAGATTTCCATCATCGTTACATTCGGCCTGTTGTTTCCACTAGGTTTGGTATGCTCCCTGATATGGATGCCGGTCGAACTGCAGTATGTGTGGATTGGGTACCAACTATACGCCACCATCGCAACGTACGTGTATCGCTTCACCAGAGCTCAGCAATGGGCAACAAGCTCAGCAAGGCTGGCTCAAAAGCTTAGCGAGGGCAATGGTGAGGAGCGCATCGCATATTTACAAGACGACAATGGAATTGCTATGAAGGGAAAGTTGACGCGGATTTATGTTGGGAATCATGGCGAGGGCCAGAAAGTAGTCCAAAGTTTGGTGCCTGTGAAGCCAAGGGAAATCCAAGAGGAGAAGGCATGTAATTGCGCCTGTGGATCAAGCTGCCCGAGGACATCAGAGGGTAAACCTCACGAGTCGAATAGTGACGGCTGATCCGGGTCTATGTTTGGCTGATTTATCCTGAGCGCACACTATTGAAGTGCCAACGAATACGAAAACTATTATTAACTTGATGCGGTGTGATAGTTTGGGGAGGGATTGAGAGTTCATGTTCCTTTTTGACTTCACTCGTGGTCATCGACACATTCATCTTTTGACCGTTGGATTCGATTATATGAACGATTCAGCGATTCCACAAGGCCTGTCTAAATTCGAGGACAAATTTGCAAGTGAATAATATATCTTTATCCTAGTGTTTCCGTGCACGAATTCATATCCGCAAGAGATAAGTTCTACCTGGATTGCGCAAGGCTCCCTCTAAATGAAATCCCACTCTTAACAAAGCTATCGAGTTCATCCATATCCTCCCGTGAAAATCATCAATAATTTTCTGATTATAAACCGTACATGGGCTGTTGAAACAAGAAATAATAAACAACGAACAAGATAGCATAGCTAGCTCTCTTCAGTGTACTCTCCACTCATTACTTCAATATCAAAGTATAACCCAGTCAACCTCGGAAGATTCCACCAAGTCCTCCCTACACCAATTTCCTTCAGTCATGAATATTCCTGTTTTGACTAGAATAAGCCTGGATTCATCTGCCATTGATACCACGCCTTCAGCTGTAATACCAAATTGCCGGCGACCATAACGGACTGCGGCGATTGCAAAACGGTATGGCACGTCAGGGAGGTCGTTAATCCAAGCACGGAATGATTCAAAATGTTTGAGCCCGTCGGGAGAAGATAGTGAGACAGGCCCTTCGGTACCAGGTGACGTCTTGTGGCCAGTTCCTGCGAGGACACTAGCTTTCTTGATTATTACGGAGCCATCAAGTTGAATCTCCCAATGGTCTGTTAACGACATGGACCAGTCTGTAGCTGGCAAGTTCAGGGACTGGGTAACTTGCCAGTGTTTCTTGTTGTGGGCGAAGGGCAGTAATGTTCCCAGTGGTTCTCCGAATTCCGCGTCTTGGATAGTATTCGATGGCTGACGCAGATGCAAGAAAAAGGGACCGCCGATCTTGTGCTGAGCTTCGACGAGAAACTCGTAAGGGTAGGAATGAAATATGAGTTTGTCCTGAGGGTGAGCTCGGCCGTTTTTCTTTCGATAATCCTCGTACCAGTCTGTGATTCCAGTGGCGGACATTATGGCCTGTGCTCTCGGACTAGACGATTGGCGGGATTCGGCAGCGATGAGGATGGACATTCTACTGGGTGAGGTCAAGTCGTTGAGCTCCCATCTCTTGATGGTGAATATCAAGGTCTCAACTTCACCTGGCCTTTTCTTGGGTTCATCGACAACTGCTGCAAGCGAGTATGCTAGCGTAGCAATATTGTCAAGAGGCAGGAAAAGCCGTTCTTTGATGCTAAGGATGTTCCATTGTTGATCTGCCAGGAGAGAAGAGGGACAGAGATAGGCTTCTTGAAGAGTCCAAAGGGAAGAGAACCAGCGGGAACCGGGGTCGTTTCGAAGCTTTTCTAGTTCTTCTTTGGCTCTTGGCCCGTCTGGAGGCACCGGAACCCAGGGATCAAGAATATCCTTTGATATCGCCAGAGATAAAGACTCCTCTTGCAGCTTTTTCGTAAATTTCTCACAATGGCCTTGCACTTTTGGATCTTTTGGAGCAGTGTGGCGAAGATAGTTTAAGCCCAGCCATACGACGGTGTTTTCTAACACTGTCCAATCAAGCACGTCATGCATCCATATCACGGTGCATTTCGCCCGAGAAAATATCTCTGCTTGCTTTCCAATCTCCTCCGCCTGTTCTGAACATTTCTCTTGTGGGATACAAAAGAGATCGAACCAGAGATATTGGACTGGCCACTCGAGCCGTTGAAATGCCTCTGGCAAGCTCTGGACATCAAATCTTGTGTTGGCTGGGACTGGCCAGTTGACATGGGGCACATTGACTGGGTGTTTCTTGCGCCAGCGACCCCATGTGTGACTTATACAATAATATTCCATGTCACCCTCGGACAGAGATTCGGTTTTTATCGATTTTCGGGAAAACCTGTCCCACAGATATAATGGCTTCCTAACATTAATTTCGATTTTCGTGGTCAACCACGGGCACGCTTCCAGGGTCGCACCTAACAACATTTTCTCAGATTTAGATGGAGACAGCTTCTCCATCTCCTGGTAAGAAGCGTGCGCAATGATCTGACATACCGCTTGTTTCAGGGCGCGTCTTCGGGCTATTTTCACTTTGTCGTTGATTTGTCTCAGTATCGCCTTCGCCTGTGGCTGTAATTGCTCGGCCGGCATTTGATCTAGTTGCTTTATGCTCGAGTACCACACCATCTCGAAAACATATAAATACGCGAGGCAACTCCCATAAGTTGCATTTGCTGGATCTGGGTGCTCGTCTTGCGATCTTCCTTCTGCTTTGAGGAGATCTAACGTCGCAGCATTGTCGTCTGGTTTGGCATGGTGATAAGTAGCGTTCCACCACTCGTCTAGAATGCGCCAAGACTTGTACTGAGCTTCTGACAAGGTCAACTCGAATGACTTGCGCGCCGGTGGATGCGAGATATGGATTTGCATCTGCTTCCATAGCCATAGTCCTTCGCTGTACGGGTCTCTCTTCCTGTCGTCCGGCACGACCAGGTCAGCGTTGGCATCCAAACAACTCCAGATATTCTTGTACAGGAAATCTATTGCAACGATTTCCATCGCGTCGAAAGGGAGCCAGTATGATTTCTGCTCTCTAGTGCAACATCAACCGTGGCCCAAATATTCCAATCCTTCTGTCTCATTGATGGAAGGTCTTGGTAGTATCTATCTACACAACAAGCTCGAAGCTTCTTTGATGGAGGCCTTACGCTGTTGTGGAGGCTATGTAGCTACCTACCTTAGGTTTCAAGATAATTGGGGTGTCAAACTCGCTTATGCAGGAGCCCCACCAGTAAATAAAGTATATAAACTGTGTTTGACCACATCGGTGTTCTGGACCAATAGTTACCTGAGGCCGCGAAAATCCCAATTATTTCTAAACCCACTCAGCACGCTCTCCGGTCCCTCAGACGCACACCCCAGACGCACTCCGGTCTCAGTAGCCCTAGGTGACAAGCCAATTAGGATCCCCCGTGTGGCAACCCAGCGCGCCAGACACTAGAATATCTTCCTGGGCCGTCTCGCTTGCCTTGCCAAGTATTGCAAGCCGGAGGCGACCCACGAACTTGACTCCTGAAGTGGCTGGCTGACACCGGCGGGTAGAGATCGATGAGCTGTGCACGCACGGCTTCATAGTACGGCTGCCGCCGAGTAGCCTCTAATGGCCGAATTCACCTGAAGAAGATTGTTGACAACAGGGAGCAGTACTGTTACCTCTGTGTGCTTGACAATCTCGCTTAGCTCTATTCTAGGGCGCGGGAGTCGGAGTTTTAACCTTCATCCTCCGTGCCTTCTTTCGTAGTTCCTACTTTCTAGAGTAGTTCAACCAATATATACACATGCACATACTCCTTCTGACCCTCAGATACCAACAATCGCTGCTTCAACACGTGTGACTGCCTACTTATAATGGTTGGCGCAGGCGGTTCCGAAAGGTCCGAATCACCTCTATACATTGATCCGCGAGGAAGCCCCTACTAGTGTCGATTGATATCTAAGGCGTGGCTTCGTGTGAGAGGGTGTTGATCGCTTGGAGTGGCAAGTATCGAAAGTAACGGATCTACAACGCCCCTCTACCCAAGACATGCATGTATACAACGAGCTCAAACCCGGTCGTAGCGCGATTCTCGAGGCGATTGCTTCATAACGGCACAATTCTCTGTCTTACAAGTCTTCAGATCGAGTATCGTTTGGTGTTGAAAGATAAGAAACATTCTGTCGTATTCTGATTTATCTCGTCCTAATCGCCGGCGAGTACATCAACGTGCCAGTCCATCAGACTGGATGAATAGGCAAGAATGTACACTTGGCCCACTCCCCTCTTCACCAAAGGCAGAGACGGCGGAAACCGGACGAGCCTACTCGCACTAACTCATTGTTTTTTTCCCCAAGAAGAATTCATCTGCGGCTACTGGTTTCCAGAGGGCTGTGCCTGAGCTTATAGCCGGCGATTATTTCTTTCAGCACGTACATTTCTGTCCTGCAGACAATACGAGTATCACAAAATCACAGAGGGTTCGGATGCGGATACGGCATGGCATTTTTTGATACTTGTCACTGGAAATTAGTGGGTTTGCCGCAGTGCTTTCGCCATCAAATGTCGTTTGGAAGCTCGATGGAGAAGGAAAAGGCATCGAGAATCTGTCCGAGCCGGCGGTGAGAGGGATTGAATTACTGGATGATTATGGAGGGTTGGTGACTGAGGGATGAGAAGCAGGAGAGGAGGGCGGCCGTTTGTAAGGGCGAGTGCGGACGTGGTGTTGTGTGATATGCGGCATGGGGAATGGCTGGGTGGGGTCGCTTGGGAAGGTTGGGGTGGGAAGTGGGAGATTCTGGGGAGAGGGTGGAGTGGAGAATGCGACTTTTTGTGCAAAAGCTGTTACGTATCTGGTAAGCATTTCTGTAAGCCTTTATCTAAGTTTCCAAGAGTCCCCAAGTCCGCGTCAACTAGAAGCTCTCAAACATCCTCAAACCACGGCCCCTCGGCCCTCACAAACTCCTCCCACCCCCTCGGCCTCTCCTCCATCTGCGCCAGCGTCCAATCCAACTGCTCTCTCCCCCCCGCCCCATAATACGCATACTCCGTAATCAGGCCCCTAACCTCCGCAAGCGCATTTCGCACATGCGCCGGCAGTGAAGAAAGCACCTCGGATCCAGTGGAGCTTTTCTCAAACACGACAGTCTTGCCTGTGGCTTTTGTCCAGCCAGCCGCAATTTCGAGGGGATTATAGTAAGCTGTGGCGCTGATGAAGGTTTTGCCTTTGTATTTCGAGGGGTTGAGGAGAGCGGGGGTGAGGAATTTGCCCGTGTCGGTAATGTCGACTAGGGGGAGCTGGGTTGTGGGATCCCAGGGTTGGGCAAAGATGTAGGTGCCGTCGCCTCTCTACATAATACCTGGTGTTGGATATATCCTCGAAAGCGAGTGAAAGTGTTCTGGTAGAATGCTAAAGAGAGGATGGACTGACCGGCTTTGGAGTCATGATGACTTTGAAATTTTGCATGTACCATGCAGGCATGTAAAAGATGCTCTGGATAGGTAGGGTGCGAATATACGTCTCCACCTCCGCCTTGCTGTCAAAGTGGTGCACGTTACTCAGCTTACCGGAAGACATTTTGGTAACGTTCGGGAGCGAGGACCAGATGATGAGGGTGGCGCCGGCTGCGACGGCGGCATCGGCAACAGCTTTCCCTTGGGCAATCTCACTGGCGGCGGAAGCTTTTTCCCAATCTGATGTATGGAGCGTTAAAAAGACTCATGATCAAGAAACTGTGGACTTGAGGTCTGAATAGAAGCGTACAGTCCGTGACAGAGAAGACAGCATAAGAACCTGCAACTGCATCCTTCAACGAGGCCTGGTCATCCATATCGGCCTATAGACTCGATTGTCAGACTACCACCCGACTGCTTCAGCCCATTCGTTACCAGTACCTGGACGACCTCAACCCCTTCTTCTTCTAACGCGATAGCCGCAGGCTTGGTAACATCGCGAGTAATGCCACGAAGCTTGTAGATTTTTGAGAGTTTAGAATGCTTGAGCACATGAGCAATCAAGGCACCGCCTTGAGCGCCTGTAGCGCCGACGACCGTTAGGAGCTTGCTCATAGTCGCCTCGGATTACTACCTTGTGAAGCAAAAAAAGGGCTGCGGTTCTGGTCAATATAGACTTTGTGCATTCCTCCAGCCGCAGGAAGCCCCGTTATATGTCAGCATGGCTTGCAGGATGCATCAACGAGTCGCAACTCAGATGGTTCATGACCCGGGAGCCGGCCCACTAATGTTGGGAGCAACCTTGGGAATTCGACTGTGTGATTTGCTCCACCAGCTTTACAGATGGTGCTTAGAAATACTTGAGTTATTTGATCACACTAGAAAAACTCGCTTGCCCTCGGTTAGCCCTATCAACAATTTGATGGGATCTCCAGCTCTCTGGGAACAGGTTCCCTGATCGTAAATTATCGTGAGATCATGTCATCGTTCCACTCTCGAAGCTTTTCTAGCAGTGGCCATAAGCCATGAAACACACGATAACAATTATCTGCCATCTGTCAGGAGCAATTAATAACATATGGTTTTTATTTTCTTGTCTCTGCATTGCTATGTCAACATTCA
>JAABUL010003369.1_pt1 | contig 23838 bp, 37 predicted proteins | sample 5559151 | NCBI WGS metagenome assembly JAABUL01 (sample SAMN10711876, study PRJNA513368) | rock metagenome | isolation source: Antarctica rocks | place: Antarctica: Victoria Land, Pudding Butte sud | reverse complement strand
CTTCCGGCAGTCCCGTGGCCTCGAGGAGGGCAGCGGCTTCCGCGACGGCAGCGGCGGCCGCCGCAGCCCGTCCCGCCACGGCCGGTCCCACAGCCAGCAGCGAGACGCCTCCGCCGGCCGTCCAGCGGCCTCGAGGAAGGCGGCGGCTTCCGCGACGGCAGCGGCGGCCGTGATGTTCAGGCCTGGCTTCGCCCTTGCGCATTTCCATAAACAAGAGCTCATGCAGTACAACAGTGTACAGGCGCAGCGCACCGACAGCTGCGTCCAGTCTGCGGTGCGGGGCAGATCAGCCACGCAACCTGCCGCGGCTGCAGCGACCGCACAAGCCCTAGAGCTGCAGGACCTGCCCATCTTCACCAGCAACAGTTTCCTGCATCACATGCCGGGACTGCAGCGGCAGCAGCAGCACGAGGATGTGCTGCCTCCCTCATCCACGCCCTGCCTCCAGGTGCGAATAGGATGCATGGCAGTTTGACGGATGGGCTGTGAGGCTGCTGTCATACGACACCAACGATGACTTCGGGGCTGCTGTCGTAATACCACAACATTGCCACGCACCAGTGTGCAGAGTTCGCGGAAGCCGCCGCCTTCCGGCAGTCCCGTGGCCTCGAGGAGGGCAGCGGCTTCCGCGACGGCAGCGGCGGCCGCCGCAGCCCGTCCCGCCACGGCCGGTCCCACAGCCAGCAGCGGGACGCCTCTGCCGGCCGGCGGTCCAGCGGCCTCGAGGAAGGCGGCGACGGCTACTGTCCCGGCAGCAGCGCTGAGTTCAGCCCGTCCCGCCGCCAGCGGCCACTGAGGCCCTCCGGCGGCCGCGGCGCAGCGCCCCTGCCTGAGGGCCAGGGCCAGGGCTAAGCTGCTGATGAGTCAGCATTACGTGGAGCAAAACTTTCGGCACGCTCGAAGGCACTCGCAAGTGGGACGTTTATGCTCAGCGCGTTCTGCCAAACCACACACATCTTCAACCTGAATATTTCGTCGGGCCCGAACGATCTCGGCGAGTTCCGCAATTCGATCGACCGCAATTTTCGCAATGTGCTCACCGTTCCGGCGACTCGGTCGATAACGCAAGTGCTTCGTCAAATCCAGCTTAAGTAATAGACAACAGGATTGATCGAAAAATTTAGAATACGCTTTTGGAAGCGTACTGGCTCTTGTTGGGAAAATTGGCTATCAGCCAAAGCGGCGCAGTGTAAGCATCACAGCTGGTCTCGCCGCCACGATGCTGGGACCTCCCAGAGGTGGCAGGCGACCTGCAGAAAAAGTGGTCAGCAGTCGCAACGCCTCGCCGACAAGGTAATGCTCAGCTCCAAGTTGGAACTGTTCATGACTCGCCGCAAATGTCAGCCGCAAATGCATTGTAACTAATGTGTTGTAACTAACACGCGCTGAACGTATGTCCCCACCTACAATTCCTTCTAAGATTCAGACTACCTGATAGCTCCACGATGGCGCAGGTACCGCAAGGTTGCCAATTGCAGCACAGTCGACGAGGGTCTTTTTGGCGGCAGCCTACAACGGTCATCCAGCTTGCGGCTACGAGAGAGCGGCAAGCGTGGTGACTTCGAATCTGGCCAATCCGGCAGCTCGAAGTCGCGCTCGGCATCACCAGCGTTTGGCGGCCGCCGCGCAAATTCACCTGTGAGGTGGGTTTCGCCATCGGCCCGCCACAATGTAATTGTGGCGGTGTGGGTGTTAAACACACACCCACATACTTCTTCCAACATGCACAGGCGCTGCGTGTACTAGTTATATGAAGACCAGCGCACCGCAGGACTCAGATACCGCAGAAGCCGCGTAGACTCAGGAAATTGCATGTCGACGGCATAAGGTATCAGCGCTCACTGTGTGGCACTCACAGGACCGCCAGGGACATCACGTTGACAGAGGCTGAGCTGCAACAGCTGATGCACTCGAACGAAGCCGGTGCAAAGCAGCGGCTTGCGGCGCGCGAGGCTGCAGAGCAGGCCTACGCGCTGCAGAACGCAGCATTCAAGGTGCGCTTGGTCGAGTGCATCCACTGGACTCGCCGACAATGCCAGGCTGGTGTCACAAGGTCCAACGCCTCGTAACAGCAGCTGGTGCCATGATGCACAGCTGCTGCCGCACTGATGCCCATTGCCGATGCCATCATGGCACCACTCCCAACTGATTATATATGCCCACGTCAGCAGCGCAGATTCAACACACAGTTTTCACCACAATCATCGCCCATCCTGTGGCTTCTGCAGCTGGAGCAGGAGCGGCGGCGCAGGGAGACGGAGGCGCTGGCGGTGCAGACGCCCGAGGCGGCGGCTGCGGCGGCGGCGGTGCGGGCGCGGGCCGAGCTGCTGCTGCGGGAGCAGCGGGACGAGGTCAAGCGCATGAACCAGATGGTGCTGTACAGCAAGTGCGCCGTGGAGCGGGATGCCCAGGTGAGCGCGGCGAAAGTCATGCCAACCCTGACTTATGAACGTAACATCCGGGCACGACATCTCCACCACTATTCGGCGACATCTCGATTCGGTGGCATTCTGACCCTTCGAGCACATGCAACCCTTGTAAGAGGTCTGCATCGGCTTCTTAATCACTGGCATTGTATCTGTGCAGCATGAAACTCGTGTGTGCACATGTTCCGCGACGAATATCTGTTTTGTTCCCACAGCTGGAGGACAAGGCGCGGCGGAAGGAGGAGCAGCGCGCGCAGCAGCGGCGGCTGGACGCTGACATGGAGTCCGCCCGCGTGACGGCGCTGCAGTTGCGCGAGGTGCGGCAGTCTGCAGCCAAGTGCAGTGAAGCTATAGCATCTGGTTTAGGCCTCTTCGGTCAACCGGTCGAAGCCCTCCCAACCTTCAGGACTGCATCGGGGGGCGGGCAGGAGCACAGTGGCACAGGCACGCAGATGTAGAGCGCACAAAAGGTGCAGGAGAAGTCTCGGTGGCAGGATCACACTACCGTCCGCACCGCGGCTGCCCGACACGTCTGAATGTACAGCATGGTCGCGGCCGCCACCTGTCGCAGGCAAAGGAGGTGGAGGAGGCTGCGGAGCGGCGGCGCGGCGCATCGGTCATCACTGCACAGCTGGTGGAGCGGCAGGAGGCGCGCATCGCCGCCGAGCAGGCCCTCCAGGAGGTGCCTCCTTCTTTCAATATTCCTTCAAATTGCGTGGCGCCCTGCCAGTCGTGGGGACACCCCTGCTCAGAACGCAGGGAGGCATGCCCGGTGGTGTACAGTTGGGTCAAGCAGGGCCAGCATTCATTGATGACCTGGCAGCCTCAGTTTTTCATCAGACACACCCTCCTGGCGGCCCACAGGAGGGGGAGGCCAGCAAGGCGGAGGTGGCGCGGCGGCGGCTGGCAAAAGACTGCAGTGGCCGCGGCCCGCAGCTAGTCCGATGATAGTGAATAAGCTGTGGGCGCTGGCGACTCTTGAACCCTGTAATTCGCAGGAGGGCGAAGCCATGAAGGCGGAGGTGGCGCGGCGGCTGGCGCAGGATGCTGCGGCGGCCGCGGCTCGCCGCACCGCGGCGGCAGCGCTGATGCAGGAGGTGGCGCACGCCAACGACGCCATGCTGGCGCGCAAGCGGGAGGCCAAGGTCAAGGAGAAAGAGGCGGATGCGGCGATCGTCGCATACGTTACCGAGCGGGACGCCCGCGAGCAGGTGCGCTGTGGTTGTTGGCACGCTGAGGAATATGTTCGCTTTGGTCACATATTAACTGGCAATTCCGTGTCCACCCAGCTTCGGCGGCCTGTGCAGTGGTTCAGAAAATATGGGGTAATTTGATATTTTGGTAGTGTGATATGGTATTCCTTGAGCGGCTCCGGGCAGAGAGTGAGAAAGTGCAGTGGAGTAGATGCACAGCATGAATGTGTGTAGAGGGTCGTTGTGTTTCGCAAATGCAGGCTCTGGCGGAGGAAAAGGGGGCAGCCGCGGCAGCAAGGGAGATGGAGACGGTGCGCCTGCGGGCTCAGCAGGAGCACGCCGCTGACCAGCGCTCCGCCATCGATGAGCTGCGCGCTCGCCGGTGCGCACCACACGAATTCAAACTCATTGTTGGTATGTTTGCCTCGGAATGAGGAGCGCGCCGCAGGCCAGGGATATGTGATCGACGAGCTGCGCGCTCGATGGGGCGCATCAGATGACATTCAACGTATGGCCTCCCGTTTGTAGTGTCTGGTTGTTGTGTCGTCGAAGATCTGCGGCCGTGCTGTTTACACTGTACATATGCACATGTGATTTAGGTGTCAGCTCCTGGTGTTCCGCATTGTTGCAGGTGGCAGATTGCAGCGGAAAAGGAGGAGGCCGCCAAGGAGCAGGCCGCGCGCGACCGCAAAGCCGCCGTCCAACGGTGCGCCAGCCTGCCGCACTCTGCTCATTGCGCGAGTACATGCCATGCAGATGCAGCACCGCAATTGTTCCAGTGCACTCACTTACACCTCAGAACTCTCAAGCTGTCCTCGAAGGGTGGATGGGTGACACACGCAGTTTTCAGCCCAAAGCCCTCTAGTGCCGGACGTAGTTGAATTTTGCTGCCGCGGCAGGGAGCTGTCGGCGGCGAGGGAGGCGCAGCATGCAATCAAGGTCCAGCGCGTCGCGGCTGCCGCCGCCGAGGAGCGGGAGGCGTCTTGTCGCGTCGCGGCCGAGAACGAGCGCCAGCTCGCTGCGCTGCAGGCCAGGGTGCGCTGCTTGGCGGGATACACACACGCTTGAGCAGGTTTCATGAGGGCAACAGCTGCATTGCGCGGGGTGGGTGAGTTGGCGGCCAGGCAGAAACAGGCAGAAACAGGCTTGATCGCGCCTCCAAGCAGCAATATTTACCTTGCCTGTTCCAAAACTCAGGCCGCAGGACCGGACTTTGCAGCGGCAGGCAAGTACTGCCATCCCGACATCCTGCCCTGCTTCTATGATCCTCAGACTTGCCACCTGCCCCGGCAGGCCGCGGTGAAGGAGGCCAGCGAGGCGGAGCACCTTGCGGACCTGCAGGCGCAGATGGCGGCCAAGCGGGCCGTCGCGGATCGCGAGCGCGCTGAGCGCCGCACAGCAGGGGCCGCCGCGAGGGAGGCCCTGGAGCGGGAGCGCACCCTGGTGGAGGCCATCAGGTACATCCGTTGATTGCCCATCACTAATAGTCGGTCATTCAACGGTGCCTGCAATCAGTTGTGAGCTGACATTTCCCACCTCTTGCGCTGGAAAGCTGCTGATACCCAAGTTCTTTAGGCCGCCTGAGCGAGGCCGGCGCACAGGTCAGTTTTATGCCCCGATCCCGCCAAACCACAGGAAGGAGAAATTGGCGGCGCTGGAGGCGGCGGGCGTGCCCGCGCGCTACCAGACTGAGCTCTCCAGCAAGAAGCTGGTGAATTGGTAGGCGCCGGGATGGCCGGCGGTTTGGCCAATGAGGACGTTACCCCTGAAGAGCTCCTGCCGCCTGCCGCACTCACAGCAACACGCAACGATGCAGGCAGTGGTGATCAGACACAGAGTACAGACCCGTTTGTCGCCACGAACGAAGCCGAAGCAGGATGCAGGAGGTCTCACAAGTCTCAATAGAACAACAGCACAGCGGCTCATCCAGGTGTTGCCAATGTCAACAATTGCAAGTCACTTTCGTTTGGCGGTGAGTGGCCAATGTGAGCCGTTGTCAGCAGCAATCGCTTGCAATCAGCTGCTGTGCAGTGCCGCCGCAGAATCCTTGATAACCTCCATTTGACGCAATTTAGCTTATCCTAGATGTAGATTGTATGTGCAAGGCAGCTTCACGTTTGTTTGCTGCTATTGTCGAGGTTACACAATCTAGCACCTGCACATGCAGTGCAATGCGCTACAAAATCAAGAGCCAATCACAGACGCTGCAGCGGTGCACAGCGTCGCCCCTTGAAATGCTCAGGCCATGCTCAGGAGATGTTGGCTCCTGCCAGGCTGTCAGCGGTCACGGCGCCGGCGGATGTCATCATGGTGTGCCCCTTGAAGTTGGCCGTCTTGCTGTCATCCGTCTTCAGCTCCGGCTGCAGCTCCTCCCAGATCTTCTTCTTCTGGATCTGCACAAGCAACAGGACCAGCGATCAAGCCAGCGACACAACTTACATTCAAGCTACGCGCAAATCGCCCATGCGGCATGTGTTGCGCTTCGTGGCACGCTGTGCTGCCGGATTCCACATCTGGTGCAGAGGGTGCCCACGCACAGCACCCCGAGCTGAAGCCGCGTCCGCTGCCACCATTCACGTTTCCTATGTGCATGTGTCGACCTCAGATTGCGCGTGAATGGGGTCTGCAGGGAATCCCACCTTATTGGGCGACTCGGCGTCGGCCTGGCGGGGGTCCGCCTCGCCAAACCAGATGCGCTCGCCGGGCTCAGCGCCCTCGGGCACCCGCAGCAGCTCCACGACGTCGTGGGCGTCGTTGCTGGCGCACAGCAGCATGCCGTGTGACTTGACGCCTCGCATATTGCGCGGCTTCAGGCTGGCCAGCACCACCACCGAGCGGCCCTGCGCACCGTGTCCGCAGCACAGCGTAAGGATGTGCAGCACACCCAGCCTGTCCGCTGTCCTGCCATGCACAATAAACGTTGCTGCCAAATCACTGCGGACACAGCTGCAGCATCGACCGAAGGGTAGCCAACAAACCCTTTCATCTGACCTGCATCGCAAGCTAGGCGTTCAACATCTGGGTGACGTGAAATCGCGAGAATCAGATGGTGGGCGCACCAGCAGCTCCTCCTGCGACACGAACTTGACGAGGCCGCTGATGATGGTGCGGGGCTGCTCCTCCCCCACCTCCACCTTCTCCACGTACAGGCTGCGCCGCCGTGGGAAGGGATGTTAGATGTTCCACAGAACCCTCACAAGTCTGGGGTTTCATGTGGTTTCTTGCAGTTGCTTGAAATCGTGTGGGTTTCAAGGAGCGTGAACACCAATGCCCGCACGCAGTCAGCCCCAGGAACCTGGCGCGGAGCGCTTGCGTGTACCACACTCTCAGCACGTGACCATTGGACCGCGTTCACACATGTTTCACAGTGAATGCAGATGGTGCCGGCGGCCTCCCCACCAACCGCCGAATCTTGGGCGCACGGCATGCTCCCACCGACTCTGCTGGGACTGCACCCTCTGGCAAGCAGATCGCGAGATTAAGCCTTGCTGCACTGTAAGACACGCATCGCGCCGCCCACCTGTCGGCATCTGGGTGCTTCTCCACCTCCACGATGCGTCCCACGCGGATGTCCAGCTGCCCAGTCGGCAGCAGTGGCGCCCGCTCCTCCACTTCATTCGGCTCCCCCTCTGCACGGAGCCGAAGGATGCAACCGCTGGAGATTTGCCCTTGTAGTTGCGTTTTGTGTCGCATGCACTGGAATACAGATCAGCATGCAGCTCGACTCCTCCTCCCGCTGCCGATGCGCCGCCGCGTCAGCCAGCCTTGAAGCATGGCCCCAGGCATGGCCAACAGCAAGGTGGCCACTGCGTTTGATGTCTCCAGTTGGTATGGTGCGATCTGGCGGGCCACTGAAGGTTCTGATTGGTTTTTGAGTCCAGTGTGGCGCCAACTGCCGCACCTGCTGCCTCTGGCAAGTCGGCTGCCGAGGCTGCAATGCAGAGCGATCGTCGGCGAGCGTGATCGAGCCTGCTGCACCACCTCTGAGAAGCGTTCTGCACGGTGCTGCATTGCCTGTTGCCGCCTAGCCTTGCAGCAGGGACGCAAGGCGACCTCCTGCATCCGCTCTGTGACAATCTGCAAGCGACGGCCTGCCTGAGCAGCGATGGCCTGCAAGCGGCTCTCATGATGAAAGAACAAGTTTTGTCACTCCCTACGCGACAACGGACGCTAGGATGGTGCAAACTACTTGTGCGCGATCAATTGGGACAGCCAGCTTTATCGGCCGACCTGGCTACATCAAGGGTCCATTCACAACCTTTCCGTTTGGTGGTGTTCAAGCACCTGCCGCAACGCTCAGTCTCTGCCTTTACAGAATGCGCAATACAATGATTGCGCAGCGTGCGGGCGACATATGCAAAGCACACGCCGCCGCGGCCTGCAGTGACATCAACCCCGCCGGCACGGAAACATGATGCCAGGGCCGACACTTAGCAAGGCAACCAGAGAGTGGAGAAATAGGTGTGCCCTAGATGAGGAGGCCAGCTATGTCACATCGCTGGTTCAGTCGATCTGGGCATGGCTGCGATTCGGTCAGCGGTGTGACCACATGCCCATTGACCATTCAAAAGGCACCATACGTGGCCATGCTTGACCGTTATGAGCGGCGCATTCGAAGCCGCCCCGCCTTGAATCGCGTGCTACGCCGCTGAGCAGATGCAGCGACGCACACACCGCCGGCGCCCCAGGCTCACGCACAAGAGGCGCTCGTTGGTTTTGCGCATTTGCTGGGCAATCTGCCTAGCCCATTCCTGCCGGCGGGCGCAGCCAGCTGCCCCGCCACGCCGGCTCGCATGCCACACAAGGGCGGTCCGCCAGCGCATCTGTCTTGTGACCAGCGTCCCAAGACATCCCACGTTGCCATGGCCGGCGAGAAGCAGGCCCTTGTCCGGAAGCACCGTGTCACGGGTCCCCGCCGGGGGCATCGTCGGCGGGCGGGATGTTGGCGTAGGCGGCGGCGCACAGCTCGTGCACCACAGGCAGGCGGCCAATGGCGGCCACCACGTCGTTTTGCGGGCCGGCCAGCAGCGCCGCGGCGGCGGCCTCCGCCAGCGGCACTACGCGCGCCAGCGGCAGCCCCTCCCCGCCGCCGATGGACGCCGCCAGGGCCTGCGCCAGCGCTGCGGCCGCCTGCGACACCGCCGCCTGCAGGGCGAGATGGACGGATTTTGCGTATTGTGTTCTCGAGGGTGCTCTCGAAGCTGGCCACTGTCCATTTTAATGGCAAGTTCTCAATGGTGAGCAAGCGAAAGGCAAATGTAAGTCAACACAAACGTATGCATGGTGGCCGTTGAGCTCCTTGTGTCGATTCCACGCGGAAAAGGGAGGCAAGGGAGGAGGAGCACAGCGTACGTGCAGCGCGGTGTCGAAGGCGGGGCTGTTGACGACGCGCCGCACCTCCGCCAGCATGGCGGCGACGCGTGGCGACGCGTCCTCGTCCGCGCCCGGCAGCACGTAGGGCTGCCAGCCGCCAACTTCAGTCGCTGCCTCGAAGTCTGCTCGCCAGCGAAAGGCTGTGTTAGGGAATTGTAAGGGTTTCGGCGCATGTCGCGCAACACTCAGCAGCTCCGAAATGTGCAATCGGCGGGCAGCCGCCACCGCCTGGCATGAGCATGGCTCCAGGAGTGGCGCAAGCTGGATTTGCACAAAAGCCCGAAGCCCGAATCAGTTTTACTGGTTTCTGCAAGTTGGAACACGCGATGCGTATATCAGGCAGACCTCGGTGGATGTCGGACAGCAGGCTCATGGCCTCCTCCGCGCTGATGGGCTGCGACAGCTGCAGCCCCTGCAGCACGCCCTGCACCGCCGCCCGCATTGCCGCCACCAGCTGCGGGCAGGTGAACACACGTCAATAATTGCCATACTGTTTTGGCACGGTGCATCGATGTTTCGGCAATCTCCAACACTGCAGTGCTGATGATCGAATGCAGGTCCTGCAGCCTGAATTTCAGGCATGTAAGATCGACCAATCTGCTCAGCTCCCAATGTGAACTGCAGCGCTCCTGTTGCTGCGGCAGATTGCCGCTGAGCCGCCAATGTGCCGCAACTCGAGCCAGACGAAATTTCCGGCGCTCACCTGCGGCACGCCCTGACGCGCGAGCGTGTCGGCGTAGCCCAGGAACTGGTGCTGCTCCTCTGTCGACAGCTGCGGTGCCTCGCCCGCCAGCAGCCTGTGGATGAGCAAGACTTCACTATCGAGCTGTTTCTAGCAGCGTTGTCACGCTGCTGCTCATGCAACATCCGCGTCCCGAAAGCATTCCGCCTGATCCTGCCCGCAACTTGGCCCCGAGCTGCAGTCGACTTGAGCATCAGACCGCCATGGGAAGTGCGAGGGACGATTATGAGAAGTGTTGACAGGGAGGGCGCACGGGGAGTCATTGCGCAGGGAGGCGAAGTACAGGTGGCGCCCCAGCACGTTGATCTGCACCCGCAGCAGCAGGTCTAGCAGCGGCAGCGCCCACGCCGACGCAGCCGCCAGCGTGAAGGTCGCCTCCGCCAGCTCCGTCCACTTCTCCACGCGCTCCGCGTTGGAGTCCGGGCTGCGCTCCGCCTTCAGCCGCCTGCGCGCGGGTTTGCCATGATTTCGATGTCGCACAGAAGATGTCCTAAGAGGGTGGCGGCGCGATGCCGTTCGGCTGCGTTACTTTCGTCGAGATGTGGGTCGCCGTGCATGCCATGCTGGAACAGCACTCGCCTCTGCATGTTAGAGCTGATGATGGCAGATGCGCGTTATAAACTGAACATGTTATGAAACATCAGCACATGAGCTAGAACTGTGCAGCCAATTAACTCGAGACTACCTACCCTTTTCAGCTGATCGGCAGCAATTCACGGTACAGCAACTCATGATGACACACGCCAACCTGCCCGCACCTGAGCTGGTCCTTGAGTGGCGCGGTGTCGGCGGCGCGCACGAGGGCGCCCGACAGCGACGGCAGCAGCGTCGGCATCGTCTTCTGCTCCGGGATGACCTGGATGCTGGCGAAATGCTGCTCCAGGGCCTCCCTGTCCTGCTCCTCCTGGCTGCGGCCGCCACCGCGCTGCCGCCGGCTGCGCATTAAAGACACGACGGGACATTATGCGCTTGTCGAGACAAGGGTTGAAATGATGGTATGAATTGAGGCTGTCAAGAGGCAGCCATGCGGGATTGCTGGTGCGACATGGCTTAGGCGGTGGTCAAACGCATATGCCGCTCTGCGGAGACGACACATGCATCCGCAAGCAAGCGCACACGCGTAAGCGTTGACGTGGCTCACCTGCGATCTGCATCATGGCGGTTTTCCTCTGAGTACCACCTGCAGTCGTCCAGTCCGTCTCAGTGGCTTCAGAAGCAAGCTTGACCAAACACCATGCGAGGGGCTGCACAGTCAGCGCCGCGTGCTGCGCACCAGGTGTATGCATAGTAGGCAGCAGCTCCAGCTGTCCCAACAGCTGCCGCGCCCAGTAATCGCCTTCTGTTCCTGCAGCGAAGCAGCAGTACGCGCAGGGTCAGGCGTCGTGCGCCACTGAACACTTGCAAGGCATGATGACACACTTGGCAGCACACTCGCCGGCAGCGCCCAGCGTGCTCAGAATAGCAACTACATGCTGACTGGAAGCATGAAGGCTTCGCGCACCTCTGCCAGAACGTCATCACGCGCAGGACGGAGTGTCGGAAAACGCAATGGCAATTCGAAAACGCTGCCGCCGTGTGACGACCTCCCCGCTGCGCGGCCGTCACAGGCGCATGGTGAACGTGAAGTATACGTGCAAAGTCTGATACCTACAAAACTTGCAAATGATTTGCAGAGTCGCCGGGCATGGCAATGATCATGCATCTCCGCCACACCAGCCCCCCGCACAACACTTCGCGCGCAGCTTGTGCTCGACAATTGTGAAATTGCCAATCTGTCGGTGGTCGCATGAGACGCAGTGGCCCATCTCGAACGGCTTTTGGGCCAGCGATGCCCGCATCTCGCAGAGCGCTAACAGCGGTGCGGTTTCTGACGCATGCACTCTGCAGAAGTACATCAGCTGCTTCACATGGAGGCGCAGATCGGCAGTGGATCCAGTCCCAGCACGCTGGCGGATCTGCTGTTCAGCCTGTCGCAGGAGTTCCTGCATGCAGTGCAGCAGCCCGCGTCCCAGGCGTCACCGCCGGATGAGTCGGACGCACAGAGTCAACAGCCTGCAAGCATCTTGCAGCGGCTGCTGGCTGCTCAGCGAGATGCACGGAATCAGGCTGGTGCTGAGGACACCGACGGAGCAGGTGACAGTGGCTCTTGATCAGCATGGCTTTTTGCTAGCCATCGCGGCGTCCATGCATGAGGATGGAGATGTGTCTCCATGAAAAACAAGGCTGTTTGGATGCTCCACAGACGCAGACGGCCTCAGACAGGCGAGAGAGCGGCGACAGTCTATACTGGACGACTTCATGAGGAAGCTCGAGGTGCAGATGCGGCGCTGCTGTGTGCCCACGTCGCTGTGCTTCAACGATCCCAGTCCAACAACGTCTCACAATTGAAACTTTCTTCCGGAATAGGAGAACATGCACACGAAATCTGCGCTTTCGCCGCGCAGGCGTCGGCTACAGCGCTGTCAGACAGCATTGACCGCAACACGCCGGCCGAGGTGCCCGGCCGCTGCCAGGAGGCGCCCAGCATCGTGTCAGTGGAGCGCACACTGTCGCTCGCGCACCGGCTGAGCTACACCAGCTTTGCGCCGCCAGGCGAGTCCTTGATTGGAACACACACAAAAGACACACAAACACGAAGACTCTGTGCTTTCGACACTCCAATGTTGGGTGCACATTCATGAAATGCATCTGTGATGGCCATGTTCCGTTTGGACTTGCAGGATTCGAGCCGGGCGTCACGCCGCTGGGCGTCTTCCGGCCGCCGGCGCCGCAGGACTACCAGATGCGTGCCGCGCAGCTGCACCAATTCGCCAGTGTGCAGCCCACTCTCGATTGCTTGAGCTGTGATCCAGTGGCTGAAGCCATGAGAAACTTTCAAGGCGACCTGCCTGCGCACACCGTGGTTTATTGGAGGAGGCCTGGCCCTGTGCAGGATGGCTTGTCTTTTGAAGAAGAACCTGAGGAAGTGAAGTCCTCATGTAACAGCATAACCCACTGGACCTATATCGTGCTGCTGCAGTGGAGTATGAGCAGGCGGAGCTGCGGCGGCAGGGGCAGCTGCCGCAGGCGATGGCGGAGATGCAGCCCGCCACGCCTGCGGCGCCCGAGGTCACGCCCGCGCTGCTGGCCGCCATCCCCCGCATGCCACCAGGTGCGGGAGGCAGTGCAGTGACTTCTTGGGTTCAACCCTTGGTCGGGATTATATACGCCAAAGGTTCCCAAGCCTGCAGTCTGTCTAGTGGGAGTTACAGCTGATCTTGCCAATTGGCAATCCTTCGTGCAGGCTGGAAGCCGGGGGACCAGCTGCCGGGGGAGCTGCCGCCAATGCCGGCCGGCTGGAAGCCCGGCGACCCACTGCCAGACTCGGCTGCGCCAGCGGCGGCGGCGGCGGCGGCGGTACCGACGGCAGAGGCGCCGGTGGCGGCAGCAGCTGCTGCAACAGCACTGGCGCCGCCCGCGGACGCAAAGCCGCAGCGGCCGGTGCTGGACGCCAGCTTCCTGGTGCTGAACCCGGACCTGGAGGAGGCAGTGGAAGAGGACTACTCCAGCGAGGAGTACAGCGACTCCGACTGAAACTCTCAGCGCTAGGGTTTCGGTCTTGGTGCAGACGAACCGCACGATTCATGTAGGGCAGGGATCCTGAATATGTGAGCGGCTAGGAAGGTGGTCGATGTGCTTCAGTAGCCAGCCGAGCCAGTGTTCACTCTCGTCCACAGTCCGACAGTAGTGGAGGTGCCTGGACACCTAGATCTCTAGTGCAAAACCATAGATGGCATCAGAAACCATCTGCACCTTGATGCAGCCCTCCCTAGGCAGCGTACGGCAGGTGCTTGCTTAAAACGATGCTGCAACGTGAAGTCACTGTGACGCAGTACTGAAAGCAGTGGCGGACGACGCCTAACGGACCGCCATTTTGGGCGGCCCTAGACCGTGTTCCCCTCCCTCCTCCCTTCTGCATGTGAATTTCAGCAGAGGGCCATAGCGGCTTGCATCGCCAAGGCATCTTTCAGCCGTATGCTGCTGAGTATTCACATAGACTCCCCCCGCAGGCGGCGGGCCAGCATGATGTCCTGCAATCAGCCACACAACAGTCAGCCACAGATGTTTGTTGTTTTGTGGGTTACTAATGCAAATTGCAACTACACATTGCAACTGCAGTAATGCACAACGCATATGATGCGCAGTAAGCAGCACCTTGGGCATGATGGTGACGCGCTTGGCGTGGATGGCGGCAAGGTTGCCGTCCTCGAAGATGCCCACCTGCACGGGTTGCAGGCAGCAGTGATCAGCGGTGGCAACAGATCAGTCGAAGCTCGCAGATCTCGAAGCAGGTAAGCACGTTCTGCCTGACATGTTTCTCACATGCAGACTCCATTTCGGTCAATCGGATCAGTGTGTTTCCGTGACAGATCACACTGACCAAGTATGACTCGGCCGCCTCCTGCAGCGCTTCCAGCGCAGCGGGTCTCCAGCGGAAGTCCCGGGCATCGGTGCCGGTCGTCTGGTTCTGGAACACGAAAAGTACAGTATCTGAGGACTATGACCAAGACATTTCGATGCAAGGCAGTCAGCAGTTGCATGGCAAGCAGCGGGTGCTAATATAACAGTACGAACTTGCGCGATCTCGCGCACAAGGCGGCCAAAAGGCGCCCTCCGGATGAGCAGGTTGAACGACGCCTGGAACTTGCGAATTTCCCTGCAGACCAACCACACAACTCCTCAGTTGATGACGTACAGCCGCATGCGACCCACAAGCGCAGGCATGGGGCTCCCTGATGACACTGGTCACAACCCTGAACGAGCACGAAGGTCCATGCAGGTCAATGGCAGCAGTACGTGTGTAGATGTCAGCATGCATGCAGAGCGTGTCAGCATGCATGCGCAAGCACATTTGAGCAAACGTTTGAGCCCGCACTTGAGCGCGGCGACGCCGGGCTTGCGCCGCCTCTTCACCGAGCCCTGGCTGCCGCCCATTGCGCGCTTCTGGGAGAGGGACATGGGCTGCGACGCCTTGCGGCGCGGGCCTGCAAGTGCCGTGGGCTTCTTGGGCGGGCCAGTGCTCTTGCGGGCGGTCTGCTTCGTCCGCGCCATGACGGGCGGCCCTGTTGCCCAGGAAGGAGGCGCCCCGCCTGCCAGATTGACAAAACAGCATGAAGTAAGGGGAAATGTCGCATCTGCGATCACATCGGAAGCATTGAGACGCTCCTGCAGAGCACAAGCAATGAAGGGGCGAGTGCTGCGAGCCTCACCTCAACAGCCTTGGCAGCGCACAACGGTCAGCTTACAATGCTGTTCAGGGCACCATGACTGGTGCTGCACCAGCTTTTGTCCAACTGCTCGTCGGTGTCAGGACGAACGACAGATGGCCCCGAGGCAGAAGTGGCCAAAGCAATCAGATCTCGCGATCGCAGCGGCGGGGTGCACAAGGAGTAGCAGTGACCTATCTGATGAGGCCGGGGGATGATCGGCCTTGAAAAAGCAGCGATGCTGCCGTCCGAGGCCGCAGCACGGACGAGGTATGCTGTGGTCTAGAGTCTCAGTGTGGTTCCCGGAATCCCCTGGCCTTTGACGCACATGTCGCGGCAGGGGGCCGACGCACAGGTTTGCGCGTAACTGAATACCTACCACTGCAGTATTGTGCTGGTGTCAAGCGTTTCAAGCGCGCAGGTTCGGATCCCGCCGGTCGCGCAGCGACACATGCGTGTCGGAGCCGAGTCGTCCACATGGACTAACGGATCGCCGCATCGCGCCGAGCAACTCGTGTGACAGAATGCAGCTGTTCCCAGCTGAGCCGCGGATTCCGGTGATGCGCATGATGGTGTGGCCGGAACGCTCGTAGGTGCGTCCTTGCCATCCTTGACGTGCCTCAACATATCCATGCTTTGTCGCTGCAGGCTTCGCTCCGAATTGCGATGGATGAAGCAGGTGAGATTGCAAGTGCGCATTTAAAGGTGCATGCCAAAGGTTTTGGGGGGTGGGCATTTGGACATGAAGTTTCGACTAGGGACAATATGCACCGCTTTGCGTGCAACCATTCTCCCAAAATTCCCTCCGATCAAGTGCTAGCTGTATATCAGATGTTCTGGGCCCCAAGTGCAGGCTTTGTTGCGCGCCATGCCGGACTCAGGCGGCTCATCCGATCGGCAGCATCCCTCTCGCGAGCGGCGCCCGTCTCAGCGGGCCTACGGCTATGATGCACACGAGGTGCTGCGCTCGCCAAAGGCTGTTCCGGCGCCCAGAGGCTCCCATGCCGCAAGACTACTGCCGGCAGCGACGAGTGGGCCTGCGGCAAAGACGCGATATGCTTCGCCGGATGCAGCGGGAGAAGCGGCGCCGCAGCCCGCCCAGAACGGCCCCGCGGCGGCGAGGATTCCCGACGGTGCCAATGCCGCCGTGCTGCCATCTGCACGCCCGAGAGCTGCGGCGCAACAGCAGCAGCCAGCCGCTGTCTTGCCCCCGCCGCAGCCCGGCGCCGCAGCTCCTTCAGCCCCGGTGCAACAGGCGGAGCCTGCGGCAGTGTCCAACCTGAAGCCGGCGGTGCCTGCGCGGCCGCCTGGCGGCACCCGCTCCATCTGGCCCTTCCCACAGCCCAAGAAGCGGCGGCGCACGGGCATGATGGTGCAGGAGGTGGGCAATGATAGCAGTAATCGATGTTGCCACCATCTGCTACCTGCATGCTGTCACACTGTGATGACTATTCTCAATACTGTGCACCTTTCCCCTCGCAGGTTCCCGTGCACGTCAACTTCCACATCAGGGATCTGGCGGGGGCGCTGCAAATGCAGAACGGCGAAGACAACCCGCGCCTGCTGCAGACCGGCGCCGCTGTAGGCCTGCCGCCGGCACAGGCGACGTTCATGAAGGTGGGCCCTTGGCAGTCGCTGAGCTGGGAATTGTTCAGCACATTTGCGCTGCTCAGCAGTATTGGGTGCCGCTGCTCCTGTGGGGTGGTGGGCAGACCTGCATTGCCCTGCGCAAGTGCGCCACAGACTTCCATGGTGAAGGCACATCAGAAACCCGATGTGCTCGGTGTGAGTGCCTGCAGGGCCAGGTGTGCAGCCTGCAGAAGGGCCACAACTGCGCCACAGTGATGGCGGTGCCATGTGCCACCTGGTGGCCCGCGCCCGGCTGCCCCGGCAAGTGGATCTGCACCGACTGCTGGACCAAGCTGGGCATCACCTGCCCGCATAAGCCAGTGTGTAAGCCGTGCTTCATGCGGCTCAAGCGCGGCGGCGACAAGGACGCGCCGGCAGCGGACGGCGCCGGCGGCGCGCCGGCGGCGAAGAATGGCCGCCACGGCGGCGGCGGGGTCGGCGTGCCGGCCGCGCTGCCGGTGGGACCGGACCACGCAACCGGCAGCGCGCTGCAGCGCCTGCTCAGGGTGAGGGAGCTGCACAGGCGATTTCCAGCACACTTGCCGACTCATGCTGCTCAGGCTTTTGCAGGTGGTATGATGTGAGGGTGCTGCAGCAGGGACAAGAACATTCCCATTCAGCCCGTAACGGAAGACAGCCATATCAGCTCGTCGCCACGATGCGCCTGGCAATAGCTCACATGGATTGGGCCTCTGCTGCAGGGCCTCAGGCAGGTGGCGACTGAGAAGCTGGCCAACAAGATCGACAAGGCGCCGCTCAAAGTGCGGGAGCTGCTGGAGTCGTACGATGCGGAGGAAGCGGCGAGGAAGCGTGTCAACGACCAGCCGGCGGGCGCCGGCTGGGCATCGCGGCCGCTGCTGCCCACCGACTTCCAGCAGCCGACGCATCGGCCGCCTGCGCGTTGCAGCCCGCAGCCAGGCCCTGCACGGCAGACAGCAATGGCGCACCGCAGCCCGCAGCCTGTGCCGGCAGCGGCTGCGATGGCAGGAGTTCCAGCGGCAGCCTCCCGAGAGGAGATTGCTCGGGGACACCCTGCAGTGGCGGCGGCGGAGGCTAAGCTGCGTCACGCTGAAGACAAGGTCGCAACGAATGCCATTGACCGGCCGCCTGTGCAGCCCAATGCGCAGCCTGTGCCTGCAACGCGGATCACTGCGGCAGCAGCACCAGCAGCGTCCGCGGCAGCGACAGGGGCACCAGCAGCAGCGGCAGAGGAAGCGGAGGCGGCAGCGGCGGCGGCGACGGCGGCGGCGGCGGCAGCTCCCGCTGCGAGGGAACCACTGGTACCCGACGGTGCCGCCAGCCCGCTGCCCATAGTGCCGCACCCCTCAGCGGCCCCGGCGGCGGCACCTGCGGCCGCGTCGCCCGTCCAGCAGCAGCCAAAGCCGTCGGCCGCCGCCGCCGCCGCAGCGGCGCCAGCGCCAGCGAAATCGGCGACAGGGCCACGTGCAGGAGCCGCGGGGAACAGCCGCCTGCCGGCAACCGCTGCCAAACAGAGAAACAGAAGCCTGCCTGGAGGTGACTGTGACTGAAATGCTGTTCAAGTCACAAGCTGGCGTCACAAACGCGCACATCGAAGCAACTCGTTGGCGACAAACTTCTGTTTGACCCGCAGGTGACCTGCTCTACATGCCAACGAAGGCGATGCAGGCTGCTCTCGACGCGCTGTGGGCGACCGCGGCGGCCGAGCCCTCAAGCGCGGCCCCGCTGCAGGGTGCCGACAGGAAGATGCCGGACAGTCTGCTCGAGGCGCTGGGCAACGATTTTGTGGGCGTGTACTACAGGCAGGCTTTTCATTCTCTTGACGTTTCTGAATGTCCCGTCAAAGCAATTCTCTTCACGCACACACCCAAGGCACCAGCCTGATGTGCGGCATGCAACGGATCGTGCAGCCCGCAACGGCTTGGCGATCGTTCTCAATCCGTGTCGTGCCACCCCAGGGTGAAATGGCTCTTTGTGGCGCCCAGCAAAAGGGGGCACTCTGTGGCTGCCTGGTGCAGGGAGACGAAGCAGCATGCCGCGGCCCGGCAGATCCTCCTGGACCACATGATGGAGTTTATTGATCCCTTCACATCGAGGCCCAAACTGCAGGCGCGTCGCGCTGTCAGCTGTCACCCTGTCTCCTGCTGATCACATGTGTTGCATCATCACCATGCAACCACGATCCCCGAATCTCCTGCCTTGCCAGATGATGAGACACCTGGCAGGGCTGCGAATTGACAATGCATCCTGTAGTATGTGTGCCTGATGGCTCCAGCTCACTGGTGCAGAAACTGCTGAAGCAGCTAGCGCAAAAGCTCCAGAAGGACTACGAGCAAGCCAAGGCAGACCTGCGGCGGTTGGTCGGACCAGCAGGCACAGCAGGTGGCCCCACCTTCTTCCCTCCTTCAATGTTGGCATGTGTGCAAAGTTGCGTGTATTCTTCTGCAGCAGCTACCTGATCTGGCCCCTGACCTGGGGGCGTAGCACCCTCCATCTGTTGACAGTACTGCTGCCGACTTGACCTCCGGCAACATGAAAAATTTGTTCCTGCGGCGTGCAGCGGAGACTGCCGCAGGGGCGCAGGGTCCGGCCGCGCGGCCGCACTTCGTGTGGTCGCTCGAGCTGCAGCAGGCGCTTGTCGACTTTGTGCATCTGCGCTGTCAGGTACGAGAGCGACCGCAAGCACCTACAGGCTTGACGCAATGCGCGGGCGGCGTGACATGAGCCCTCTCCAATGCTGCGCAGCGGTTTATGAACCATGCACCACAGCTAGCCAGCGTATGTGGATCTTGCATGATTGGAATAAAGCGGGATTGCGAATGTACTGATGCGGGATTGCGAAACCTGAAGTTGTTTGTGCGATACTCTGCAGGTGAAGGGCCCAGAGCAGGTCGAAAAGGGCAAAGTCTGGGTGCCCCTGGCCAGCTCCAGCCACCCCTTTTGGCCGCACGCCATGATGGATGCCGCCTCCATTCAGCAGGTGAGAGCGCCTGCTGGGCTTGCTCTGCTGCGGGGGCGCATGATGATTGTTGCTCAGAAACCTTTTCTCCGAGCCCCAATGTCCACTCTGATATCCCTCATCATCTACACTATCGCCGCTCACGGCTGTCTTGCAGGCGCACGCTGTCGCGTCGGTTGCCCTGCAGCCGAGGCCGCTCGTTGCGGCCGTGCGCAAGGCCAAGGCGCCGACGGCGGGGCACACGCCGCCGCAGCTGCCGGCCGCAGCCGACCGGGTGGCAAATGGGGCCGCGCCCAACACCGGCATGCGGTGTGCTGTGGCGCCCGCCCACCCGGTTCCGCAGCCCGAGGCGGCTCCAGCAGCAGCGGCGCCAGCGGCAGCAGCAGCAGCAGCAGCAGCAGCAGCAGCAGCAGCAGTGCGCCAAGCGGCAGCCGGCGGCGATGCAGCGACACCGGTGTGGCAGCCGATGCCACCCCCTGCCGACGGCCACAAGGCAGCAAAGGAGGCGGCGTCGCAGCCCGCATCGTCACCAGCGGCGGCGGCAGCGGCGGCGCAGCAGCCGACGGGCCTGGGGTCTGTGGCGCTCAGCCATTCGCAGAAATCGCAGCAGCAGCAGCAGCCGTCTACAGTGCGGAGGGCGGACTTGCAGCCGTCACGAGCACAGCAGTCAGCAGGGCGGCCGACCAGCCGACCAGCGAGTCCTGCTGGCACGCATACAAGCGGCGGCGCACGGGCGAGCGGCAGCCCAGTGCTGCCGCAGCAGCCGGCACGAAGCGCTAAGCGGGCGCCGTCGCAGTCTGGCGGCGCTGCAAAGCAGCTGCCGCCCGCGCAGCAGCCGGCGCCACAGGCGCAGCACACCCCGCGGCCGGCGCGAGCGGTCGCCTCGCCCGTCACGACGCCGGCAAAGTCTGGCGGCGGGCCCGCGTCTGCCGCAAGCGCCCAGCCGCCCGTCGAGAGGCCGCCGTCGGCCAACAGTGCGGTGTCGGCGCTAGCCTCAGCGCCCCGGCAGGCGCTGGCTGCCGCGCCTGCGGCTGCAGCGACGGCAGACACGGCGGCCATGGCAGCCAGCCACCCAGTGGCAGCTGCGCCCGCTGCAGCCGTCGTATTGATGGAAGAGCGCGGCGGCGACTCCGACGCCGCCGCCAGTGACGTCTCAATGGCCAGCAAGTACTTGGGCATCCCGGGGAAGTGCGTGCGGCTGCCCAAGGCCCAGGTGACATGCCACAGAAGCAGCTTCGTGAACTGCGCTGCGAGCACACGTGTATCTGGCCTGGCTGTGATGGGACCAAGATGGACTTGTGACAGAAAGCTTTGCGAATACTCGGCAGCGATGGCTGGACCGAGCCATGCCCAGTTCCTGCTTGAACTGTCTTTGACCCTGACATGTTCTGGACTTTGCATGTGCTTGACCTTGAAAATTTGCATGTGCAGGCCGCGGCGCTGCTGCCGCAGGGCGACGCCAGCATCCGGCAACTGCTCGCCGGCGGCCTGCTGTCCAACGGCACGCTGCTGCAGTACCGCGCAGACGCCGGCGTCGGAACCGACGGCGGCGGCGGTAGCGCGGCCGCCGCCGCCGGAGCCGCTGCAGAAGCTGCCAACAGCTGGGACGGCGCCGTGCAGACGGGGCAGCCAGCCGGGCTGGGACCGGTGCTGGCGTCGGCGAAGGTGGACGCGGCGGCCGGCGGGCTGCGCTGTCGGCGCTGCCTCGCGGTCGTCAGCGCGGCGCGCTTCGAGCGGCACTGCGCTGCTGCGGCGGCGAGCGGCGCGCCGCTCGTGCGCATTATCGAGAGCGGCCGAGCAGGCAGCCGCCGCACCCTGCAGGTGAGCTCTCCATGCAATGTAGCGAGAAGGGCGGCAACCTGCTGTGGCGCCGGGGTTTGCCGGCAGCAGAACCTAATCCTCGGGGTACATGCTGCTGCATGCTTATCGACCTATTGATACGGCGATAGCCAGTCAAACGCTCTTCCTCAGACTTGAAAGGTCGCTGCTGCAGGAGATGCTGCAAGAGCTGCAAACGCGGTCGTCCGGGGCGCCGCAGCCGGCCGCTGCGCCCGCGCCCGCTGCGGAAGCAGCAAGCCAGGAGCGGAAGCGGCAGCAGCCGGCGGTGGCGGCGCTGCTTGCGGCAGCAGGGGATGCGGCTGCCGCACGGGGCAAGGCGCCAACACCGCAGAAGGCGCCGTCCAATGCGAGCGGCAGCGGTGCGGGCGTGCCGCCGCCGGCCACGCCGGAGACCACCTCTCCCGAGGTCCTGCCGCTGAGCAGCCCGGACAGGTGGGAAGCTGCCTGACCCGGGAACCCATCAGCACATGAGTCTACAGCACAGGCCTCGCCAGCGTCTCGAAGTGCAGCTGCTGCAACAACTCGAGCTGCTGATGTTGCACCGCCCTCAGGAGTGTAGTGCCGCCAATGCAGCTTGAAGACCCCAGTCAAGCACCCATCCCCTCCTAAACGAACCGGCCACTCGTGCGAAGTCTTGCTCCTGATGCAGGAAGCGGGTGGGGCTGGGGGCCGGCGCCTCGGCTGCCGCTGCGTCGGGCAGTCGCGCCGCCAAGCGGCGCGGCGGCGCCCGCGCCAATGCCGCCGCGGTGGCCGCGAGGCGACCGAGGGCCAGCCCGCCGCCTGCCGACAGCGACCTGTCGCCGCCGGGCAGCCCGCCGGCGTCGGACGCCTCGCACGACATCGTCGTGCTCATAGACGCCATAGACCTGTGCAACAGCGACGATGACGATACCAAAGGTGCCGAAGTTGGCCCGGCCCGCGGGCAGCCGGGCGGGGCGCACTGCCACAGGGGCGCCGACCTGCCCCGCCACGGCACGTCTTACCTCGCCTGCGCATCGATGTTAGCTCTGCTGTGCACACTTCAAGCGCTGCATGTTCCAGTGATGCCCCTTGCAGCAGCAACGCAGCCTGCTGTTCCGGTTGCAACCACATGGGACGAAGAGTCGCGGCATGGCACAGCCTGTCTCTTCAATCAGCACCTGCCGTGGAGCTGAGAAGCTGTGCGAGGAAACCACGTGAGAGTCTCCTCGAGCTACTGGGTGGGGTGATTAGCTCTCTGTCATGTGTTGCACCCCGTTGTGCTGCTCTTACGTCTCTACTTCTGCATGCAGCCGACGTCGCCAGCAACGCCTCCACAGCCCCGCAGCGGCCAGCCTTCACCGCCCCGCATTCGGTGATAGACCTCATCAGCTCAAGCTCCGAGGGGGCCGGCGACGGCGCGGGCAAGCGCCGGCCAGCGGCGTCCGGCCACAGCGGCAGCGCTGGCGCCGGCGCAAGAGCACCCAGGGGCGGCGGCGCCGCGGGTGGCGCGAGCGGCAGCGGCGACGGCACAACCGCCGCCGCGGGTGGCGCGTCTGCTGGCGCCGGCGGCGGCGAGGAATGCCGTGCCAAAAAGGTGCCCAGACATGGGCCCGGGATGCGGCAGCGGTCGTCATCCGGCGCGGCGGCGGCGGCTCCGGCGGTGGAGGCGCGGCTGCAGCGGCAGGCGGCGAGCGGCGGCGGCGACGCTGCCAGCGGGCAGCGCGCGACGCGATCCGCCAGCAGCGGGGACAGAGCCAGCGTCGGCAGCCCCCGCGCCGGCAAGCGGTCGGCGGCGACGGCTTTTGGGCCCGTCTGCCAAAAGCGCCACCGGGCAGTGCTGTTGTAGGTCTATACCACCCGCAGCAGGCCACTTCGGAAGCCCTTGCTCGCAGCAACAATTATATAATGTGGCGCAGCGTAAAACAGGCGATGCACTCTGGGTTTACTTGACCACGGTTTTTCCGCTGTTGAATGCATGGGCAGCTGTTGAGAGCGCACAGATGGGCGCCTTGCCGCTGCATCAGTGGGAGGCTGCAGCAGGCCGGAACGTTCTAGATGTCTGTGGAGCACTTCGGCTGCGCATCGTAGGTAGGTAGATAGTGGTGAGCCACTTGCAAAGTCGTGACTGACTCTCGTGCAATGACGTAGCTCCAGTCTGAGCTGTTGAAAGCGTGGTCTGCTTTTCTGGTTTGAACAGTAAAGCTTCTAGTGCATTGCTGAAGTGTCACCCTGAAAAGCCAACAGCAACACCGTGTTCAGATGGGGCTTCTTCAAAGACGTGTACCACAAAACAATACTGCAGCGACGGTCACAGGCACTGAACATGCAGCCTGGTGACGGCTTCAAGGCTGGCTCGAATCACAGGCACAGAGTCTCCGTCATACCCTGGTATTGTCAGCGCCGCCTGTGGAGGATAGATGTGGAGAAGGCGCCAGAGCGAAGGCCTTGCCGCCGCCTTGAGACGAGCTGCTGCCAGCTGAAGAGATGCCCC